>Ga0210384_10005015_pt1 | contig 14581 bp, 11 predicted proteins | sample IncBWH2MmetaG_FD_160574 | JGI IMG/M metagenome (GOLD analysis project Ga0210384, IMG submission 160574) | Forest soil microbial communities from Barre Woods Harvard Forest LTER site, Petersham, Massachusetts, United States - Inc-BW-H-2-M | ecosystem: Environmental > Terrestrial > Soil >...
AACTGCTTCTTGAACATCTCCACGCCCGTAACCACCGTCTTCTGCGTGTCCCGGAAGCCTACGATCTCGACTTCCTCGCCGACCTTGATCTTGCCACGCTCAATACGGCCGGTAACAACGGTTCCGCGCCCCTGGATTGAGAAGATATCTTCTATCGGCATCAGGAACGGCTTATCCACATCGCGCGCCGGCAACGGCACGTTCTTGTCTACCGCTTCCATCAGCTCATCAATGGATTTCTCCCACTTCGCTTCCCCGTTCAGCGCTCCCAGCGCCGATCCGCGAACGATAGGCAGAGTGTCTCCCGGGAACTGGTACTTGCTCAGCAGCTCCCTGACCTCCATCTCCACCAGGTCCACCAGTTCGGCATCTTCTACCGCGTCCACCTTGTTCAGGAACACCACGATATACGGTACGCCGACTTGTCTTGCCAGCAACACGTGCTCCTTGGTCTGCGGCATCGGTCCATCGGTCGCCGCCACCACCAGGATCGCCCCATCCATCTGCGCCGCTCCCGTGATCATGTTCTTGATGTAATCCGCGTGCCCCGGGCAATCCACGTGCGCGTAGTGCCGGTTGGCCGTCTCATACTCCACGTGCGCCGTCGCGATCGTGATGCCGCGCTCCCGCTCTTCCGGCGCGTTATCAATCGAATCGAACGAACGGAACTGGATCTTGGGGTTGTGCTTGGACAACACCTTCGTGATTGCCGCCGTCAACGTCGTCTTGCCGTGATCAATGTGCCCGATCGTCCCTACGTTCACGTGCGGCTTGCTGCGGTCAAATTTTTCCTTCGCCATGTTCTCTCTCTTTGCTCCTGGCTCTTTGCTCTTACTTGCTTTAAATCTTTCGCGGAATTGATCCGCGCTTTCCGCGTTCATCCGCGGCAAAAAATTCTCTTTCAGTAATACGAGTACAACTTCTTAAACTTGCTGCGAATCGCGGGTTCCACCTGCTCCAGCTTGGTCAGATAATGTTCGCGCAACTGCGCCTGATCGGCCGTGCCCAGCGAGCTAAAAAGCTGCTCAGCCAGCGCTTGTGGCAAAAGCCCCTTTTGCAGCACACCGGCAAAATCGCGAATGCGGAGGTTGCTCTTTTCCATGCTGCGCAAAAACTTGTCGACCGCCTGGGGAGCAAAAACCGCGTCAATCGCCGCCTTCAACTCGCCAAAGACCTGCTGGTTATCAACTGCAATGCCTGCCTGCGTATATGTCATCGCTCGCTACTTAACTTCTAATCCTGACTTCGGCTAATCCTGGAGCGGGAGACGGGAATCGAACCCGCGACCAACAGCTTGGAAGGCTGTGACTCTACCACTGAGTTACTCCCGCCAACTCCCGATTGTGTAATTGGGTAATTTAGTAATTGGGCAAATTGCACAACCACTCCGACTCACAGCTTTTCACTTACTCAATTACAAAATTACCCACTTACCCAATTTGCATCTCTGGAGCTGATGACCGGGATTGAACCGGTGACCTCTCCCTTACCAAGGGAGTGCTCTACCAACTGAGCTACATCAGCAAATCTTTATTTGTCCTCAGCTTCGGCGCGCCTGCGAAACTCGTGGGTCACAGTTCGAATTGCGAACAGTCCCAGAATCGCAAGAGTAACCAACCGAATTCGCTGATCGCTCAACGTAAACCAGGCAAGAATTGCTATTCCAACATAAATCGTCAGCGCAATTCCTAGCTTGGTCACACAACCTCAAAGTAAAAAATCCTGGTGCACAGGGGAGGATTCGAACCTCCGTAGGGCTTTGCTCTAAGGGCTCCGCAACGCTTCGCTGCTGCGCCCTCGCGCTCTGCTCACGCCATCCAGCGCTCGCTCCGCGCTCACCCTTTTTACTGCTACTCAAATCCTGGTGCACAGGGGAGGATTCGAACCTCCGTAGCTCCAAGGAGCGGCAGATTTACAGTCTGCTGCCATTAACCACTCGGCCACCTGTGCGCAGGGCCGGTCGTTAACTCTAATCACCCGGCTCTTAAAACCATCTCTAAGGACTCAGCAACACTTTTCTGCTGCGCCCTTTTTACAGGCATAGCTCCGCGTTTGCGAACCAAGCAGCTATAGACAAACCACGTTCCGGAAATTTTCCTCGAGTGGAGTGTTGCTGTTGCAGACCTGCACCGCGTCCCGTCTGCTGGCGGATCAAAACTGGAGCTGGCGAAGGGATTTGAACCCCCGACCCTCTGATTACAAATCAGATGCTCTACCAGCTGAGCTACGCCAGCCTGATTCCTTCCGGGAACTGCCCTGAATGGAAACACAACGTCCCAAAGAGTTCTTCACACCAGGGACAAAGTTTAAAGGTTAGCACAGCGGCTATGATCCAGCAAGCCGCAGTGTTATTCAACAGTAACCATGCCGGCAAAACAGAATGCTATGATGCCGACTGAATAAATTTTAACGGAAACCAGCATATTCCGCCACTCTTGGATGCACGAATGCGACTAAAAAAACGCTATTTTGCCCTCGCGCTGGCCCTGGTTGCGGCAATCGCCTCGGGAATTTACCTCTGGATGTGGATGCACGCCGCGCCGGAGTGCGTCCGTTTGCTGCCCGACTCTGATGCCGTGGTGTACGTGAACCTGGCGCCGCTGCGCGTGGCCAATGTTTTCACCAGCCTGAAAAAAGTCGCCCATGACCAGGACTACGAAAATTTTATCGAGCAAACCGGTTTTGACTTTGAACGCGATCTGGATGAAGTCGGCATTGCAGTCCATCTTCCTTCGCCTCCGGATGCAAATGCTCCGGCGGGAGCTGCACAGGAAACCAGATTTTCAGAAGTCTTTAAAGCGAACTTTGACCGCAACCGCGCAAGCATTTTTTTTCATAAAATCTCCCGCAGCACAGAGATCTATCGCGGGAAAGAAATCTATACCATTCCCGTGGAAAACCGGCTGGTACGTGTGGCAATCTTGAGCGCGAACCAGGTTGCGGTTTCCAATGTGGAGAGTCCCCAAATCATCCATCAAATGATTGACCGCGCGCCCGAGTCGGGCCTGCCGTTCATCGAGCCTGCGCTGGTACGCGAGCACTACAAAGATGTCACCTTCGGCAGTTTGGCGTGGGCCATCGGGAAATATTCTTCTTCCAGCAACAGCCAAAATCTTAGCCTACCAGGTGGGTTCGACCTGCCCCTTCCTGCCCAGACGACTTGGGTTGTCTCTCTCCGCTTTGCCGGCTCCATTGAACTGAAAGCGCAGGCCCTCACCTCCAACGAAGAAGATGCGCGCAAAGTTGCCGACACGCTGGGTACACTTTTGAGCCTCTTCCGCTCATTGCAGACAAATATTGGGACGCAAGGACCAGATGCGGACGTAAAAAGCTTTTTTGACAGCTTGCAGGTCACACAGGAAGAAAACCGCGCAACCTTTACGGCAACGGTTCCCATTGGATTTATCAGGAAACTTGCACGCGATGCGCCTCAAGCGATGACAAATCAACCGGAAGCAACCCCGTCACCACAGGAAAAGAAGAAGAAGTTTTAAAGAAAATAAAATTAAGAAAATAAGTTACGAGCCGGCGGCGAGTACAACTGCCTGCGCCAGGGTCGTGCGCAGGTATTTGTAAGGATTGACGGGAGTTTTGTTTATGCGGACTTCGTAGTGCAGGTGCGGGCCGGTGCTGCGCCCGGTCAGGCCAACGTAACCAATTACGTCTCCACGTTGCACATGCTGGCCTGCGATAACAGCAAAGGCGGAAAGATGTCCGTAACGTGTGCTGATGCCGTGGTGATGGTCAATCTGGATCAAACGGCCGTAACCGCCTACTTCTTCAGCCATGGTAACAACACCGTCTGCGGGCGCGATGACCGGGTGGCCGTAACTGCTGGAAATATCTATTCCACTGTGGAATGCACCCTCGCCATTGAAGGGATCAATTCGTTCACCGAACGATCCGGTCACCATTCCTTCGACCGGCCACAAATTCGGGGCCTCAGCCATTCGCATCCAGTCGGCTGTGGTTGCATTCTTCACCAGAGGAGAGCTGAGTGCAATGGATGTAACTCCCGTCAACGCAGAAGTGCGCAGAGCATAAAGCTGATCCAGAGAACTGTTGACCTGCTGGTGATTCAAAGAACCGGAAATGGCATTATCCAGAATGGGATCTGACTTAAGGCCGTACAAGGAAGAAACTTCGCTTGCCAGCGACCCTAGCGATGCCACCTGCGTATCTTTTTCCTGCGCTACCTGCTCCAACTGGTTATAGCGGTTGGCAATAATTTCCTTTTCCGTCCGTAGCTGATTGAAGCGCGCCACCTTGGTCAGCATGCGGGTATAGGAGCCGGCGATGCCCGTAATGGTAAACATCCCAATCAGGGCGCCGGCAAGAAATACATATAAGTAATGAATAGGAATGGGAATTTTGCGGATCTGCCCTTCGGCATCGCGGCAAACAAAAAAGATGTAGTAGCGCTTCCGCAAAATATAAATCCCTCCGCCCACTCTGGGGCGAGTGCTGTTTAATACCTACTGCGGTTGACCCACTGTTGGGTTACCGATTCAATGCTCCCTGGTTTTGAGCATTGAGGAAACTATCGGTGACGGTCTGTAAACCATCCAGGGGTCGTTGCGACAGAACCTATTATGGAAAACGGCCCCCTAAAGCTAACAAAGCGGTGGGGCCGTGTCAATTCATTCCATTAACAAGATAGTTACATCAGTCGCATTGACACCTTTGGTGAGGTGGCCCATAGGGAGGTGGCCTTTGGTAACAAAATATCGTTTCTCGCAGCCTGCTCTGAGTTGGTTCTGAGATGAATATCGTGCTGTTAAGTCTTGTATATTGAATCAAATGCCATTATCGGAGCTATTGCTGATTGAAAAAATCCGGGCTTTAGCGCGCCAGACTTCGGGCAGGCATCGGGGGGCAAAAGACGCTCTGGGGGCTATCCGCATCGGCATAGGAGACGATTGCGCTGTATTGGCTGGATCGAAAACCCACGACCTGCTGGTCACCACTGATCTGTGCATTCAAGATGTACACTTCCGGCTTGACTGGCATCCCGCCGAGTCGGTGGGCCATCGCTGCCTGACACGAGGGCTGAGTGATATTGCCGCCATGGGCGGAGAGCCAACCGCGGCATTTCTCTCGTTGAGTATGCCGGCTCGTCTCCCTCAGAAATGGGTGGATGGATTTTTTAAGGGCTTTCAGCGATTGGCAACGCGATTTGGTGTCGCGTTAGCAGGAGGGGATATCGCCACCAGTCCCCAGGGCATTTCTGCAGATATCGTTGTGCTGGGCCGAGTGCCAAAAGGTAAAGCTATCTTACGTTCCGGAGCGCGTCCGGGCGATTTGATCTATGTAACCGGAACTTTGGGCCGTTCGACGGAGGCGCTTGCTGGATTCAAGCTCGGGCAGCGACGCTCGCCATCCGTCACTTCCACTCATTACCTTCCTCAACCCCGCCTCAAAGCAGGCCAATGGCTGCAACATCAAGACGCGGCAACTGCAATGATTGATATCAGTGACGGGCTTTCGACTGATATGGCGCATATTTGCACTGAGAGCCGAGTGTCCGCATTATTGCTTCGCGAAGCCATTCCGTTCGATCGCTCTCGCAAACGCAGTTTTGGAGAACGCCTCGAAGAAGATACGCGCAGGTATGTTTTTGCCCTGCATGGCGGGGATGACTACGAACTGCTCTTCACCGCGCCCCGCAGAAAAAAACTCCCGCACACGCTCGGGGGAACGCGAATCACCAACATCGGTGAGATCACGGCGCCCAAAAAAGGCGCCGCTCCGATCACCATTGTTCATGGAGATGGCCGGGTTGAGCCCCTGGATGTGCGCGGATGGGAACATTTTCCTTCGTCCGCGATGGGAGATAAATAGCCTGATGGATAATCTCGATCTCTTGATGCGTCGTGTTCGTAGTTGGTTTACCGATGACTTTGAGCAAATATGGGCACGGTCGGATAATGAAGTGGTGCAGTAATCGGCCAGTCTTATGTTCCCGATACCCATTTCTTTTTCTTTAAGGGTCTCGAATGATTGAAACTGTTGTCAAATTCATTCGCCAGCACTGCCTCCTTAAACCCGGTGAGCGTGCAGGCGTAGCGGTTTCCGGCGGCGCCGATTCGGTGGCATTGCTGCGTATCCTGCTCGAATTGCGCAGTGAACTGGGAATCGTACTCGTGGTTGTGCACTTCAATCATAAAATTCGTGGTGTGGAATCGGATGATGATGAGCGATTTGTGCGCGAGCTGGCAGAGAAATTCGGGTTGAGTTTTTTGAGTGGCGAGGACGATGTGCCGGCATACTCTCGCGAACACGGATTGGGCATGGAAGCGGCTGCTCGCAAACTGCGTTATAAGTACTTCGGCACGTTGTTTCAACCGGAGGAAGGCGGTAGCGTGCCAATGCTCGACAAGATTGCCACAGCTCATACCCAGAACGACCAGGCGGAAACCGTACTCATGCGCCTGCTCCGCGGAGCCGGTACGCGAGGGCTGAGCGGGATTCATACCAGCCTTGCAGATATGGACCCTGAGGATACTCACCACCAACTGAATTTAGGCGCTCCTCGCATCATTCGTCCTCTCCTTGCGATCACTCGCGGTGAGATTCTTGATTACCTGCGTTCTATCAACCAATCCTGGCGTGAAGATTCCAGCAATCGTCTGCTCGAACACACACGCAATCGCGTGCGGCATGAATTAATTCCCGCGTTGGAGCGGGAATTCAATCCGGCAATCACGCGAGTGCTGGCGGAACATGCGGAAATCGCGCAAGCAGAAGAAGAATATTGGAATTCACAAGTGGAGCAGGTTTTGCCCGCAGTTTACGCTGCCGACCGCAATGTCTTGAAGGTTGACTCTTTATTGAAATTACCTTTGGCCCTCCAGCGCCGCGTGATTCGTATTGTGGCGGAGCGCAATGGACTCACTCTGGATTTTGAACATATCGAGGCCGTGCGGCGGCTGGCTCACGGCAAAGCCGGCCTTAGGCCGAGACAAGTAGCGCTTCCTGGAGGAGCGGCCGATCTGGCCGTACGTGATGGGATTTTGGAACTTATGTTGCGGTTGGGTAGTCTAAGTAAAGTAGCGGCGAAGGACTATGAATACCGCCTTCCGGTACCGGGATCGGTTGCCGTGCCGGAGATCGGAAGGTATATCCGTGCACGGCTGGTAACGGTGCAAGAAGAGGGGAAAACACCGTTCCAGAGTTATAATCAGGCCCAGCTACTCAATCCAATGACCCTTAGCGCCGGGCTGACTGTAAGAAACTGGCGTCCCGGAGACCGGTTTTGGCCAGCCCATACCAAGTCTCCAAAGAAAGTGAAGGAGTTGCTGCAGAAGATGGCGGAAACGGAACGCAGATCCTGGCCGGTGGTAATCAGCGGTAACCAGATTGTGTGGATGCGGGGATTTCCATCCCCTGCCTGCTTCAGTCTTCCAGCCAATGCGCCAGCTTCCACGCGCGGCCTCTTAATCGAAGAGGTCGGAGACAGAAAATCTGTGAGCGAGTAAGTGAATTTTTGATGAGTGTTTGTCCCGAGCGAGCGGGTCGGGTTCCCAAAGCACCCGGGTTCGCAGAGCGCACCGGGTTTGTAGATAAACGAGGGTTATGGTTTGAGTAAGACAGTTGCCACTGAAGAACGTGTTCTGCTGAGTCCAGAGCAGATCCAAAAGCGCATTCGCGAGTTGGCCCGGCAGATTTCAGATGACTACCGGGGCAGGACCTGCTGTGTTGTCGGAGTACTGGAAAATGGCTTTATGTTCATGTCTGATCTGGTGCGAAACTTGGAAGTGCCCGTGATCTGCCAGTTCATTAAGCCTCATATGCATGAACTTTCGGCGGGCGGCATTTCTCGAAAAGAAATCAATTACAGCCCCTCGGTGGATGTAAAGAACCAGCACGTGCTGCTGGTTGAAGGATTAGTGCAAAGCGGCATCACCAGCGATTACCTGATGCACCATTTCAAGGCTCAGGGGGCGTCTTCGGTAAAACTGGCGGCCTTTCTGGATAAATCCTCGTCTCGTAGGGTTTCCCTGCGGCCCGACTATTACGGATTTGTTCTTGATGAATCGTTCGTGGCCGGCTATGGCCTCGGATCTCCCCATCTAAACCGCAATTTGCCCTATGTAAGGATTGAAAACAGCCGTTTTTCAAACCCCCCGGACGAGACTGTTCGCTGAAATCCGGGTTAGGGTAAATATCCCACGGGTTAGAAAGCTAATCCTTTAGTTACGTTAGTTATATCCATCTCTGGTTAAAAAGGGTTTAGAATCGTAGGAAGTGGTTTTTTGCGTCGGTCGAAAATGGTTACAACGCATCTAATCACCAAGCGTCATAACAGTTATGAGGCTGTCTCAAGGTCCCAGTAAGGCTGTGACCTGCAGAAGTTAGGAGTACGTGGTGAATTCAACCGTAAAAACGATTGTGGTATGGGCGGTCATCCTGTCGTCCATCATTGTGCTGTACCAGGTAATCAAATCAAATGGTCCCAACAAGGAAAAGGAACTCAACTTTTCTGACTTCATGAGCGAAGTGGACCAGGGAACTATTACAAAACTAACCATTTCTCTGGAAAATTATGAGGCTAAGGGTACGCTTCGCGACGGTAGCACCTTTCGTACCGCGGTTCCTCCCAATTATCCGCACATGATTGACGTTCTGACCGAGAAGAAAGTCCCGTTCATATATCAACCTATAAGCTCGGGCAATTGGCAGACTGCTTTGATGTTCTTCGGGCCGGTGCTGCTGCTGGGAGCGTTCTGGTTCTTCATGATCCGCCAGATGCAGACCGGGGGCAACAAGGCCCTCAGCTTTGGCAAGAGCCGCGCCCGGCTGCTGAGTATGCAGCAAAAGAAGGTCACGTTTAAAGACGTTGCTGGCGTGGACGAAGCCAAAGAAGAGCTGCGTGAAATTATCGAATTCCTGCGCGAAGCGCAAAAATTCCAGAAGCTGGGCGGACGCATTCCTAAAGGCGTGCTGCTGGTCGGCCCTCCAGGAACCGGCAAAACGCTGCTGGCCCGCGCCGTGGCCGGCGAGGCCAATGTGCCTTTCTTCTCGATCTCCGGTTCAGACTTCGTGGAAATGTTTGTAGGCGTGGGCGCAAGCCGCGTCCGCGACCTGTTTGAGCAGGGCAAAAAGAATGCGCCTTGCATCATCTTCATTGATGAAATTGACGCCGTGGGCCGCCACCGTGGCGCTGGCCTCGGCGGTGGACATGACGAGCGCGAGCAAACCTTGAACCAGTTGCTGGTCGAGATGGATGGCTTCGAGTCGAACGAAGGCGTCATCCTGGTGGCTGCCACCAACCGCCCTGATGTGCTTGATCCGGCGCTGCTGCGCCCCGGCCGCTTTGACCGGCGCGTAGTGGTAAGCCGTCCGGACGTGCGTGGACGCGAAGAGATTCTGCGCGTTCACACTCGCAAGATTCCTCTCTCCGACAATGTGGAATTGAACATATTGGCCCGCGGCACACCTGGATTCTCAGGCGCTGATCTGGCCAATATGGTGAATGAAGCGGCACTGCTGGCGGCACGCAATAACCGCAAGACCGTCACCATGTTCGACTTCGAGCTGGCCAAAGACAAAGTTCTCATGGGCGCGGAGCGCAAATCGCTGCTTCTTACGGATGAAGAGAAAAAGGTCACGGCCTATCATGAAGCAGGTCATGCCCTGGTTGCCTCCAAGCTGCCGTATGCCGATCCTTTGCACAAGGTCACGATTATTCCGCGCGGCATGGCGTTGGGTGTAACCATGCAGTTGCCTGAGACCGATAAGCATAACTACACCAAGGAATACCTGGACACCGAAATTGCTATCCTCATGGGTGGCCGCCTGGCGGAGGAGATCTTCCTCAACCAGATGAGCACGGGCGCCAGCAATGACATTGAGCGTGCCACCGAGATGGCGCGCAAGATGGTCTGCGAGTGGGGCATGAGCGATCTGGGTCCGCTGACCTTCGGCAAGAAGGAAGAGCAGATCTTCCTGGGCCGCGAAATCGCCCAGCACCGCGACTTCAGCGAAGAAACCGCCATGAAGATTGACGTTGAGGTCCGTAAGATCGTGGATGCCGCATATCAGCGGGCCAAGAACGTGCTGGAAACCGACCGTGAGGCCCTCATCCGCGTGGCCAAGGCGCTGCTAGAGCGTGAAGTGCTCGATGCCAACGAGTTGAAGCTGGTGATCGAAGGCAAAGACTTGCCTAAGCCACCAACTCCTAACGACAACGACGGCGCCCCTCAGCATGTGCTGAAGCCGGAACTCAAACCGGAACGCGCTCCGGGTATGGCTCCAGGACAGCAGCCGGCGTAATCGTTACAACTAAAATGTTCAACAAGGGCGGCCTCAGTGCCGCCCTTATTTTTTTAGGTCGTTATCTAACTTCCGAGCGGCGGACTGCTGGCTAAAGCCGGTTGGTCGCTTTCCATATGTATGACTCCATCCTCTGAGCTGAAGAAATGCCAGCAGCCCGTGCAGCTGGGTTGGATAGGATCGGCATTGATGGTGAATGAATCCAGTTTGCCTTCGTGTTTCTTGTGGAAGGCCCGGTAGGTAAACACGTATCCATTTCTGCGGTGGTCCGCCCATGTTCCGTTTGTGAGCCACTCATAATTCTGCTTAGACGACGTGGTTCCCTTTAGTTGCGACATCTGTTCAAGGCTGTCGGGATAATAGCCATATTCGGTCTGATACGTCGTCGCAGCGTTAACGATAGTACGGACGCCGACAATTGCCGAATCTGTATTGCCGAGCTGTATGAACCGCGGCACAACAAAGGCAATCGCAACAACCAAACAGATAGTCGCGACGGCAACTATTGTAAAGATCGTCTTGTTCAGCTTCATGTTCCCTTGGATGCACTAGTCCGATTCATTGTGAACGAATTTCTGTATCTAGACTAACTGGCAGCTATTGCAATGGGGGGCTCTCGGCTGAGGCCTGGTGGTCGATTTCCATCCTCACAACTCCATCCTCTGAGCTGAAATAATACTTCATGCCTGTACGGCCGGGTTGAATGGGGTCGGCGTTGATCGTGAACGCATCATATTTGCCGTCGTGGTGCGAGTCAGAGGCCTGGTAAGAAAACACATATCCGTTTTTGGCACGGCTGGCCAGCGTTGCATCAATGAAGCCGGCGTGGTTCTCATCGGGTGCAGCATTACCCGGAGGCTGGGAAAGCTGATCGAGCGTCTGCGGATAATGACCGTATTCAGCCTGATATTGTATGGCTGCGGTAACGATCGTACGCACACAGGCAATTGCCGAAGACTGGTTAGCAGAAATTCGGGCCCTCATCAAGTTGGGAATGGCAATGGCAGCAACAATAAGAATCAAAGGGATTGCAAGCACAAGAATCGCGACCACCACCACGGCAATGACGATGGTCTTATCACTCGATTTGGCCTTTGCCGCTGGCGGGTAATAGGGCGCGGCGGCCGTGGGTAAGAAGCTGGTATAGGCTACGCACTTCATGCAGAACTTCTGGCCGTCGGCCGCGGACTCTCCGCATTGCGGGCAAAATCTCATGGTCTCACTCCTGTTGACTGCAAACCAGCATTCATTATGAACCCACTTTGCAAAATTTAGTGCTGCTCCCCAGCTTCGTTTTCGGGTTTCTTTTTCTGCAGGATCTTTACTGCTGCTTATCCTGGCTGTCTTCCGATCCCAGAGGAGGACTTCCTGCCCCCGCAACTCTCTTGGAAACGCGGATGATTCCCGTTTGATCTAAGTAAAAATGACGCTCTCCCTGGAAATTAGAGACCGGATCCACATACAGCACAAAGGCCGTGGCATGGCCGGCGACATCCAGCGCGCGGGCATCGTAGGAAAAGCGATACCCGGATTGCTCGGGCAAGGTCTGGGACGAATCTACCAGCGCCGCGCCAAATTCATTGGGCTCTCCGCTGGCACGCGGGCCCAGGAGCGCGAGGTCGGTGGGATATCCGTGCTGGTATGTGTCGTGGTACACGGTCAAAGCATGGTTCAGTTTCTGCAGACTCTGGACCGCGGCCGCCTCGTTGGCGCTTATCTGTTTGCTAATAATGGTGGGAACAGCTATGGCTGCAACAATCGCCAGGACAGGAATGGCAACAACCACCAGGATTGCACCCACGACCAGCCAAATCGTCTTGGAGCTGGTTTTGGCAGGAGTGGGAGGAGGGAACAACGGCGCCGGAAAGTTGCTGCTGGGGCCAACAGCGGGAATTGCACTTACATCCGTGCCACATACCATGCAGAACCTTTGATGATCCTGCGCTGTCTGGCCGCATTGTGGACAAAACCGCACCCTCTTGTCCTCGCAAAGAAGGTTTTAGCACATTTTCGAATCGTTAGCTCTTAAGCTTTTGCCTTTAGCTCTTAGCTTTCAAAAACAAAACCGCCGCAGATGCACGCAGACTAACACTGCTTCGGGAAAATTACTCAAAAAGCCTCTGCGTAACTCCGCGATCTCTGCGGTTTCACTTGTTTGTTTTGGGAAGAAAAATCAAGAGGAGACGAGAATCAAAAAGCTGAGAGCCAAAAGCTACTAAGAGCTTCTTTCCAAAATAAAAGAATCCCGAGGGGGCGGTTCACCAATTCTCCTCTGCCAGCAGCTCGCGTTAGACCCTCGCTGACCTGCTCTCGCAGATTGTGCGGCTTTCACCGCGGCAAACTGCGCGCGATCATGCTCGGGCTCCGGGCTAACCACCAACCGGGAAAATCCGGTTAACTTCCTCGGGACTCTATACTGCCTTCAACAAGATTTCCGTTCTCCTCACCCAGCAGATTGCTATAGACCCTCACCGACCCTCCGCCTTTTTCTGACTACGCCTTGCGGCGCAGCCCCCACCAAGCTTGCGGGCTTGATGGTTTTCTGCTCCCGAGCGCCGCTACGCTGTGGAAGCATTTGGCGGTGATCTAAGCTTGAGCCCCGGACGCACTACCAACTGGGAAAACTTAGAAAAATGTCAAAGAACGATTATGTTTTTACGCCTCTCAGTTTTTATGTCAATGAAATTATCGAGCTTTTATCGCCTTTGTTTTCACTAAGCTGCAGCTCGTCCACAGGCCGGTGCCGCAGATTTTGTGCAGGTGATTTTTTATTTTCTCCAAACGGCACAAATTGACGCGAATTTTGCAGCGTATTTTATTTACGCAATCGAATAACTGCTTTGCCTGCGTGGAAAAATCGTTGTGCAAAAACTGTGCTAAGACAATGTTAATGCGGGTTACCCGACAAAAGAGCAATCGAAGATTTAATATTCGAGATGCCCCTGTTGTTGGAATTGCGTGATTTCTCGCTCACAAATTACGTCAAACGATCACCAGAAAACCAACCTGCTTCTATGGGAAATATCTTCAGCGCTGTGGAAATGCCCACCCCCGGGTAAAATCCGGGGCGGGCATTTTGAATGCTATGCAGTCCTGTACATACTCATCATTTTCCACCCTTGACCACATTGATGTATTGTTGCTTGTTTTTCAACAGACTCTTGAGTTCGTCTTGAACCTGGGTTTGAAACTGGCTATCCGCTGATGCGCGTTCGGCAATGGCAGAAAGCATGTCCAGTTTCTTCAGATTTGTCTCTATGTCATTCTTCTTATTCAACTTTTCTAAGTTATCAAGCTCCTTGTCATTCATCTCTATGCGGATCGCTTTCGCGGCCTCAGCAGAAAGTGCGAGCCCATATTGCTTAGCGGCCTTCACCAACGCTTTGTCAATCTGATCACTGACGTCGACGCCAAGTACTTTTTTGGTCACGCCATCACCGATGGGCGTGCACGCACCAAATTCACATCCTTGGCTGTTTGGCAACAATCCGCCAAGCAGGCTTTGGGGCTGAAGGTGTATAAAGCCGGGAAGCCCCAGGTTCTCGCTCAACGGTGGACGCGGACGGGGGTTGACTGTGCCATGGAAGACAGGATGAGGATGTCCTCCGCCAAACAAGAAGTGGATCAGCTGTCCAATCCCGAGAATCAGATCGATGATGCAAATTTCCGGATTACCCGTGGCCACGCCGATTGCGCAGGGACCGCCTCCGTCCAAGCCGGAGGGATCTCTGAAGTTGGCTGGGTTGCCGTTGACATAACCGTAGCGATTGAAGCTTTGCGGATTGCTCGGATCCCCTTCCAGCAGATCCGCGCTCATAAAGCGTCCCAGACGCGGGTTGTAATAACGAAGATTGGCATAATCGAGACCGGACTCGAAATCGTGTTGGTAGCCGGTGAAGTGGATGGCGCTGTAATCAGGCCCGGAGCAGGACAAGCCATCGCCGTAGATCTGGCTGGAGCAAACCTCGACCACCGAACCGGTCCAATCGGTCGTCACCCGGTCCGTCTGCTCCCAGTCGTTATAGGAAAAATATGCGGCCGAATTTCCAGGAGCGTTGTTGTAGGAACCAATATGGGAACCGTCAAAGTAGTTCTCCGCCTGGGTCCATGTTCCCGAAGGTCCGACGGTTGCAACCACATTGTTCGCAAGATCGTAGACGAACTCAGAGACGCCCCCTGGAAGTATCTTGTGGACTCGTCTTCCGTCGACATCGTAGGTATAGGTTGCGGTCGAGCCGCCGTCTATGGCAATGATCCTGTTTTCGGCGTCATAGGTGAAAGTATGAAATCCATCGTTCGTAACGTT
>Ga0210384_10005017_pt1 | contig 14579 bp, 8 predicted proteins | sample IncBWH2MmetaG_FD_160574 | JGI IMG/M metagenome (GOLD analysis project Ga0210384, IMG submission 160574) | Forest soil microbial communities from Barre Woods Harvard Forest LTER site, Petersham, Massachusetts, United States - Inc-BW-H-2-M | ecosystem: Environmental > Terrestrial > Soil >...
CAGCAGCATGCCTCGGTGGAGATTTACGCGCACGGAGCCGTGCGTTAGACCGGTGTAGGCTGCAATCTCCGGCCCGGTCATGCCCTCCACTAACCGCAGCATGATGGTTTCACGATAGGTTTCCGGGAGTGAGCGAATTGCTTGGAGCACCGCCAAGGCTTCGCTGCGATCGTGCGCGTCGGGCTGTGATTTTTGTTCCCCTGTGTGCAAATGTTCTTCAAAGGCGACGTCCGGCTTCGATTGACGGTGGAAATCCGTAGCGCGATTGCGAGCGATCACGGCGAGCCAGCCGCCGAAGCGGGAGGCGTCCCGCAAAGAACCGAGCCGGGGAAGGGCTTGCAGGAAAACGTCCTGAACCAGATCTTCCACCGAAGAGGGCGGCACGCGGGTTAGGAGAATGCCATGAACCATGTGGGCGTAACGAGCGTACAGCTGGCCGTAGGCGCTGCGGTCACCTTTCTGGGCGGCTTGGACCAGAGCGTCGTCGGTGAGGGCAGAGTTTGCCGCCGAATGTGACGCGTGGGTCAAAAAAGGGGATGGCATCTCGGTTTCGAGACTCACGGGCAGTCCATGGGGCGCCAGTTCTGCATGTCGGTATATAGACGTAGGACTGCGGCGTGTTGTTAACAATACCCGGCATTACGGAATGATTCTACCCGTTCTCTATGATTATTCGCTGGTCATAGCGATAATCCAGAGGCCAACGTGGCTAAGCTGCCGATGAAAGTGTGTCAACGCCGGGGGTTTGTTCGCCACAAAAGGACAACCGGGATGCCCATTCCCCGCAACGAAAGCAGACTTGCCGTAGCGTGGATGTTCATGAGTGTAGGGTCAATAAAAGGGGAAGGCGCGAAAAATCTGGCGTACAACCGCTGATCATCGACAGCCGCTGCTGATGTCCGGTTTCACGGATTATCCATCATAAATGTTGTGCTCGCTCCGAAATTCGCTGGGAGCGCGATGAGAAAAATATACTGATAGAATTTGTTCCCTATGACACAGACGAAGATGTTTGAGCCGCATTGGTGGTTGAGGGGTGGGCATTTGCAGACGGTGGCGTCGGCGTTTGCGCTACGAGGATTTGCCTTACCTGCGGGCCAGGAGCGGCTTTTTCGTGTGGATAGTGAGACCCAGCTGAAGGGGACTTGCCACTGGCAGGCCGGGAAGGCGTTGGATTTGCCGGTGGTGGTTACGGTGCATGGGTTGGAGGGTTCGTGCGATTCGAACTATGCGCGTGGGATTGCGGACAAGGCCTGGGCGCGGGGATTTCATGCGGTTCGGATGAACCAACGGAATTGCGGGGGGACGGAGCGGCTTACGCCGACGCTGTATAACAGCGGGATGAGTGGAGATTACGCGGCGGTGCTGGCGGAGTTGGCGGAGAAGGATGGGTTTACGAAGATATTTTTTGCGGGTTATTCGATGGGCGGGAATCTGGTGACCAAGATGGCTGGGGAATTTGCAGATGGCGCGCCGAAGCAGTTGCGCGGCGTAGCAGCGGTGTGCCCGGCGCTGGATTTATCGGCTTGCGCGGATGCGTTGGAGCGGGCGGACAATTATTTCTACCAGAGACATTTTGTAAGTGGATTGATGGCCCGGTACCGGAAGAAGCAGGAATTGTTTCCGGAGCGGTATTCCACGAACGGATTGGGACCGATACGGACGGTTCGGGAGTTTGACGATGAGATTACCGCGCCGGCGTTCGGGTATCGCGATGCGGAAGATTATTACCAGCATGTGGGGGCAAAGAGAGTGGTAGATCGAGTGCGCGTGCCGATGCTGATGATTACAGCGCAGGATGATCCGTTCGTGCCCTATGCGTCGCTTCTAGCGGCGCGGGTGAAAGAAAATCCGTGCGTGAATTTTGTTGCGCCACGGTATGGGGGACATTGCGGGTTTATTTCTAGATTTGTGGGCGCGGAGAGGTTTTGGGCGGAGGAGAGGATTGTGGAGTGGGTGGAGGAGAGAAGTAAGGACATAGGGAAGTAACCGCGGCAATCACATCAGGCATAGTGAATTCACGGATAGCTGACTTGCGATTTAGCCCAAAGGCTTTTCGAGTGAGGGTTGGAAACCTTGGGTTAGCAGGGTGGCTGGGCCTTCGGGGTTGATGACCATGAGATCTTCGCAGCGGATGCCGAATTCGTTGGGGATATACACGCCGGGCTCGTTGGAAAAGGTCATGCCTGGTTCGAGGATGGTTTTGCTGCCGCGGACGAGATAAGGATATTCGTGGATGTCGAGGCCGATGCCGTGACCGACGCGGTGAGCAAAAAATTTGTAGTCGGGACCGAAGCCGGCTGCAGTGATTTGCGTCCGTGCGGCGTCATCGACGGAGCTGGTGAGTTTTCCGGCGCGCGCGGCATCGAGAGCGGCGTCTTGGGCTTTGCGGACGGCTTCAAAGGCGCGCTGCATCTTTTCGGTGGGCTTGCCGAAGATGGCGGTGCGCGTGATGTCGGCTTGATAGCCTTCGACGAAGCAGCCGTCGTCGATCAGCACGACGTCGCCTTCCTTTAGCGTGCGCGGCTGATTGCTGCCGTGAGGCAGAGCGGCGGATGGACCGAGAAGAACAAGTGCATCTCCATGGAGTTGCATCTTCGCGTAGCCTGCGAGGACGAGATCTTCGATTTGCTGCTGGGTCATTCCTTGTTTCAAATTTGCAAAAACCTGGCGATAGACGTTGCTGGTGGCTTCGCAGGCAAGGCGCATGAGTTCGAGTTCGTGCGGCGATTTGCGCGCGCGGCAAGCGATGGTAATGGGATCGGCGGAGACGTAATCGTAGCCCGGAGCGGCGGCATGGAGATGGTCAAAGAAGGTGAAAGGGAGACGTTCTTCGATACCGATGCGGCCGGTGCGGAGATTGCGGTCGGCGAGAGCTGTAGCTAGAAGTTGGAAAGGGTCTTGGTCTTCCTGCCAGGCGCGGATTTCGGCGGGGAACAGAGATTCGCGCATGCGGGCTTCCTCGAAGGCCGGCGTGATGAGCATGGGTTGACCGCTGGCGGGGATAACGAGGGCGAGGAGACGTTCACTGAGCCACCAGCGGATGCTGGAGAAATAGTAGAGGCTGGTGCCGGGACCGACGATGAGCGCGTCGAATTTGGGATTGCATTGCGACATTAGTTGTTGTGCGCGGAGGAGGCGGGAATGAAATTCGTCGGGAGTGATGGGGTGGACGCGGTCGCCCAGAGGTTTCAGAGTCGAGAACGATGGTGGGGTTTGCGGCGGGTTAGGAATCGCGGAGAGGGTGGAGACGGCGGCTAGGTTGGTGACGAATTCGCGGCGAGAGATGGGTGTCATGGAGTGAGGAAAAGAATTTAACACAGAGCAGATGGAAGCTCGCGAAGAGTTGCGTGGGGTTGAACTGTTGCTGCGATCCCTGCGCTTCGTGGCCGGGTGTTCGCGTTGCGCAAGCACCCGGCCACTCCGGTCGGGATGACATCAGCCCACGATTCTATTGCTGGGGTGGGGGTGTGGGCGACGGATCGTTTGGGTGGGGATTGTCGGTGTTGGGTGGAGGAGCGTCTTGAGATGCTGGCGGAGGAGTTGAGCTGGGTGGTGCGGAGTCGTCGGTCGGAGTGGGAGCCGGGGTTGGGTTGGAACGGGTGGTGCGCTTGGACGGTAGATAGGTTATGTCGACGGGGTCGTGGAGGGTGAAGTCGAGGCGGGTTTCCGCAGGGATTTTTACCTGTTGGCCTTTTGTGAGCACTTGAACGGCCGCGCCGGTTCCGCCGCCTGCAGCTGCGCCGATGGCCGCGCCCTTTCCGCCACCGGCGATGCCGCCGATGATGGCGCCTAAGACTGCACCGCCTCCGATCACCGCGGCGGAACGTTTACCGCGCGACGCGCCCTGCTCTTGCACATCGGTGGTGGCGACCTGGTAGGACTTGCCCTGGTAATAAAAACTTTCCAGCGAAACGGTGAGTTCGCTGCGGCCCTGAATTTTGCCAGCGGAGCTGGCGTTGACGAGTTTCAGGGTAACGTTCAGACCCTTTGGGACGACGACGTTGTTGTCCACGACGATGGGCGAATCGAGCGAAGCGCGGAACCGCTGACCGGTGCGATTGTTCTGAGAGTCGATGGCGTCGATGGTGCGCACACTGACGATGGTGCCGGCTGGAACGGTGACGGTGATGGGTTGCGGAGGCGGTGGTGGAGGAGCTGGAGCGGGCGTTTCCGGTTTGGGCTTGACCGCTGGAGGACCGACATCGGTGGAAGTTACTGGCGGAGCGGTTATGGACGGACGCTGCGCGGGAGTTTGTTGCGACGCGCTGTCGGCTACGACCACTTTTTGGGGCGGCTTGGTTTTTTGCGGAGCCCGCGCTGGAGTCCGCTCGGGCTTTGCTGAAGGCATCGGCGCAGGAGCGAGGTTTTGAGCGGATTCAGTGGAAGCCGTGGAGGTAGATGCGGAGGTTGTGTCGATAACCTGCTTTACGCCGGGAGTCTGCGAAGCGATGCGGCGAGCGGTTTCGCGTGCAGTTTGGTCAGCAACATTGCCGGAGAGAGTGACGACGCCGTCCTTTGCGCTGACCGCGATGGCTGAGGATTTGAGCGACGGCTCGGAAAACATTTTAGCCTTGATGTCGGTGATGATGGTCTCGTCGGTGGGCGTGGTGTTGGCGCAGGAGCTCGCGAGTATTGCCAGAAAAAGCGTTGTAACGATCCACAGTTTCGACCGATGCATAAACCCTCCATCAGATAGTTGTTGGGAAGCAGGATACGCCGAATTGGTTGGGCGTGCCGTTCCCGTTTGGGCAGCGTCAATGCGGAGATGGGTAGGAAAGAAACGCTTCGCAGGGAGTTGGATGCTGTCAAAGATTATTGTGAGAGGTGTGGATGAGGAATGCAAGAAATTCAGAAATTCATAGGCGATACTGAAAATGGAATCCGCAAAGTATGATCGAATGGGGTTGAGTGGTTGCCACGATCACTGCGCTTCGCGGCGCGCGTTCGCGCGGCGCGAAACCACGGCAATTCGGTCGGGATGAACGGCGGAAGGCAAGGCGAAAGCGCGAGACCCACGCGCGACACCGGCCCGTGGCGTACCCACAAGAAAGCAGGATTAGAGCGGGGTTATTCGGTGCGGGTGGCCAGGACGTTTTTGCCTTGGATCTGGATTTCCACGCCGATGGGAGGGCGAATATCGCTGCCCTGGACGATGGCGCCGCGAATCCAGAGATTGCCGGGAAGATTGGTGGTCTTTAGAGGATCGTAGAGAACGCGAGTGCAAGCATTGCCGACCAACGGATGACTGGCGGCTTTGTAGCCGTAGTCCTGGCGCAATTTGTCGAGGTCGTAAATATATTCCAACTGGCAAGTGCCGTAGATAGCTTTGCGGGAAAAAGCCCAATACGAAGAGCGCTGTGTGGGAGAACCGGTGGGGAGACGAACGATGGTTGCAGGAACGTCTTCTCCGGTGACGGTGTTGCGGATGAAGAAATCGGCGGAGGACCAGGGTTTGGAAAAATCGTTGATGTTGGCGATTACCGGATTCGCTTCGTTAGCGTGAGGCAGCAAAGAGTTCGGATCGGGTGGCGGTGGTGGAACTTCGATTTGCGCGGGCGGACCGGTTTTGGCTTGTTCGGCCGGGCGGTGATGAGAGAGCAAGCGAACGCCTACAAGGATCAGAAGGGCCAGGACCAGGGCCGCGATACCCAGCATGAGAAGAGGGCTAAGCCGTGAGGGGCCTCCTCCGGACGGTGCAGGAGCGGGCTGAACGCCAGGAATTGCCGGCATTTCCGGCTTAAAACGGGTGTTGGAGGCATTGTCTGCCATTCGATAATACAATCCCTTCGTGGCGCTGGACGGTCAAGAGGGAACTCTGAAACAGGCAGCGATGTTCGCGAACCTCCTGATTGTAAGGGTGATGAACAGCGAGGGGCAACCTAAGTTTCAAAGTTGTTAATGATAGAGACGAATAACGAAGCGGGAGTTTGTGTTAGAGATAGGTGACAACGGCAAGAGAAGGCTTGTTTCGCGCGAAATTGCATCCTAGTGTAGGTATAAGCAGGTTGAGGGAAATCCGCAGAAAATGAGTGGCGACACTCGATCAACGGCACGGGCATTCGTTCGAAGCCTAAACATCCTCCTGAAGTTCGCGCGGCTGTATGAATTTGGACACGTGCGGACGGCTGCTCAATTTGAAACAACCTGGAAGGAATTGCGGCAGGCTCTGGATGAGAGCGGATCTACGGGTGTGCTGCTTGGCGCATCCGGGAACCAGATCTTGTTGGATGGTGTTCCGCTGGGTTCGGCGACAGGCGAACGAAGTTTTGCACTGCTGCTTACCAATTCGGGAATTGCCAGCATACATTTTTCTCCAGCTTTGACGCAGGCGCAGTTTGCGCGATTTGTGCGCGGTTTTCCCAGTGGCAACGCAAAACCTAGCCAGCTTGCGGAGCAATTAAAAGCGGCGCTTGCCGGCGAGACGGCAATAAGGATCAACGAAATACGTTTCGTTGCCGAAGACGGAAGCGTCGCGGGAATCAAAGTGGCGGCGCAATTGACCGCCAAGGCGCTGGGCGCGACCAGCGACCGGATGCGAGAAATTTTCGAAGATCCGAACAAATTGCTGCAACTGATTTTGGCCGCAGAGAGCGGACGAGGCGGACCAGGTGGCGGCGGATTGGGATTTGGACCGGGGTTGGGCGGAGGCGGAACTGGTGGATCAGGATCCGGAAGCGGTGGCGGAAGTGGCGCGAGCTGGAGTGGCGGAACGGGAGCGGGCGGAAGTTTGTGGGAAGCGGGCAAGCCGGGCGCCCCGGCTGGCGGACCTGGAGGCGGTGGCGGAATTGGCGGCGGAACTGGAACTGGCGGCGGTGCTGGAACTGGTGGAGGAGTGGGTGTAGGAGTTGGCGCCGGAGGCGGTGGCGGAACCGGCGTCGGTGGGGGCGGAGGAGGTGGAGGAGAAGTTGGGAAATGGATGACCGCGTCGTCCATGCTGAAGAGCAGCATGATGGGGACATTGCCCGGGGGAGAAGGGCAATTCGCGGTTGCGGAAGACGAGATTCGATCGATGATCGGGCTGTTCGCGCAGCTCGGCAAGGCTCGCAAGGAAGGCGATTCGCGGATGGATGCGAATGCGTTTCAATCGCGGCTGACGTCGCTGCCGGTTCGCGCGCAATACACCTTGCAGCAGGCGCTGGCGGGACTTGCGGCGCAAGCGCCGACGGACAAACCGGACAAGCCGATGCTGCTGAAATTGGCGGAACACGTGGCCATCCGGTTCGCACTGGACAGCTACGAACGCGGCGAACTGCGGGTCAATGCGGTGAAGCAGATGTTGGACCGTATGAATGCGGAGATTGAGGCGCTGCGAAAAATCATGGGCCAGCAGGAAGAAGCCATGGCCAGCGCGGGAATTTCGGTGCAATCCTACACGGAATTGCTGGACCAGGAATTCTGGAACCAGGTGCCCGACGAGAATAAGAAGGAAGTGCTGACGTCGGATGAGGCATGGTGCGTGCCTCCGCGAAATATCCGGTTGTTCCTGGAAGAGATGCTGCGGCGCGGGGAATTGAAGACCGTAAATGAGATTCTGACAAGATACGCGGCTTGTGCGGCGATGGAAGCGCCGGAGGCCCGGCGGACGACGGCGATCGGACTTTCGGACCTGGCGGAGTTTTACGGCAGCGGCGACGGCAGCGCGTTGATCGACGTGATTCAGCGGCTGGGGAACCAACTGGCCATCGAGCGCGAATCGGATTTGCAGACATTGATCGGGGCGGCGTTCGTGCGCATGAGCCAGGAGGCCAGCGCCAAGAAATTTTATCCGGCGATGCAGCAAGCTCTGGCTTCGCTGGATAGCGTGGAAGCTCTGCGACCGGGCTCGACGAACAATCTGCGAACCAGAATCGGAGCGGAGGAGCGCATTCCGGAATTCGTAGAAGACGCCATGCGCACCGGAAACGTGCCGGACGGGTTGCTGGATATTCTCACGCTGATGCCGAAGGCTTCGCTGCATTACGTGACCAATCGGTTTGCGAACTGCGGGTTTCGTGACGATTGCGAACTGCTAGGAGAAATTGTTCGCGGGCTGGGCAACGATGCGGTAGCGCGCCTGGAAGAGACGCTGCATATGGGGCCCGCCAACGAGGCGACCGAAGTGGTGGGCTTGTTGAGCCAGCTTGCGCCGGAAGTAGTGGAGAGAGTTTTGCCCGGCAGGTTGGCGCAGTGGCCGCGGACTTCGCACGACCGGACGATCCGGCAGCTTTCCGCGACGCCGGCGGAGCAACGAGCCAGGCTGCTAATAGCGCTGTATGACTCATTGGACCCACTGATCCGGCCGCTGGCGCTCGACGAGATGGGCATGAGCGGCAGGCTGGAGTGCATTGAGAAAATTCAGGATTTGTTGCAGACCGACAGCACGCCGGGGTTCACAAGAATCAAGGCGGTGGAGGCTGCGGGGAGATTGCGTGCGAGCGTGACCACACCGCTGCTGGTGCAGATGCTGGAGTCCAAACAAGTTTGGCGGTGGTCTTATCCAAACGAATTGCGAATCGCTGCGGCACAGGCGTTGCAGAGACTGGAGCCGACCATGGCGATGGAGAAAATTGGTTCGAGCGGATTGGATCGCAAGGAACTGGTTCTGGAGCCGACGGATCCAGAGCCGAATGCGCCGGTAATCCGCCAGCGGCGATATGCGCGATTGAAGCTGTCCAGGCATGTGGTGGCGTTGACGTCGAACTTGCGCGACAACATAAAACTGACGATACCGGAATTGAATATGGGCGGCGGAATTGGCGCCGCGGACCGGCATCTAGCGCCGGGGTCGCTGCTGACCTTGAAGATTTCGCACGGGGTGCGAAACATAAAGGCGCAGGCCATTGTGCGCGGCGCGCGTCCGCAGACCATGGCGTTTGAATTTGTGGACATGGATCTGGACGAGCGGTCCAGGTTGCGGAAATTGTTGTTGGAATTGGGCGGCCTGCCGATGCCTGCGAATGTTACCAACCGGACGCGGCGGCAGGGTCGCTTTGCCGTTTCGAAGTAGCTAGTGCCCTCCCCAAGAAGAATCGTGAGCCTGGCTCCGAGGTTGAATGCGGCATAAGAACCGCAAAAGCAGTTCCTCAGCGGCTGAAGCCGCAAAGCCAATGCAGAGTCCGACCCCGGTTGCACGCACGAGACTGCGAAACGTGTGCTGTTAAAGACGAATATAAAGAAAGAGAAGATTCTCTGAAGTTGAGACGTTGGATCGTCGGAGCCCACCCACCCTTTGCAACAAACAAACCGCAAAGGCTGGGGCACCCTCAAGTTTGTTGGTAATTGCGGGAAGGGCGCGGCGCCATGTCTAACGTGCACAGAGGGGAAAAAACCGGACGGGAGGGCAGGTAGGGGCTGGCCTAAAGGCGAGCTTACCGCCCGGTCACATGGGACGACCGTACCATTGTGAGCACCAAGGAGAAAGGCCAGAGTACTAGTGAGAACGTTCTAGTCTGTTCTAGCCTGTCGGTCCTGGACAAAGAGGCGAAGTTGGCACCAACCACAATGAAAGCGGACCCGAAGACCACCGCAGGGCGGGCGTTTGTTCGCAGCCTGAATATCCTGCTGAAATTCGCCAGACTGTACGGGTTCGACCACACCCGCACGGCGGAACAACTAAGCATCGCATGGAGTGAGCTGCGCACGGCGGTCCCGGAAGATTCCGGGGAGAGTTTGTTGCTCGGAGCCACCGGCACCCAGTTGCTGCTGGATGGCGTGCCGCTCGATTCGACCCCGGCAGAGAAGCAGTTTGCGCAATTGTTGTCCATGGCCGGGCTGGCCAGCGTGCAATTCAGTTCGCAGATTAGCGAAGGCGAATTGGCGAAATTCGCGCACGCATTCCCGACCGGCAAAGCGAAACCCGCTGAACTGGCGCAGCAACTGAAGGCCGCGATTGCGGATGCGCGCGGGATTCGCGTGAACGAAGTTTGCTTTGTGGCTACCGATTCGCGGCACCGTGACGCCAGTATGGCGGCACAGATTGCGGCTGCGTCGCTGGGCGACGACCAGGACAGTTTCAAGAAAATGCTGAACGATCCGCAGAAGCTGCTGGAGTTGATTGCCGCGGCACAGGGATCGACGGGCGGAAGCGGAACCGGTACGGGATTCGGGATGGGTGGCGGAAGCGGTGTTGGGACTGGAAGCGGTGTCGGGAATGGCGGTGGTGGCTATGGAAGTGGATCCGGCAATGGCACAGGCACGGGCGTAGGGCCCGGCCCGGGAAGTGCGGTTGGCAACGCGGGAACTGCGCTGGCAGGCAGTGTTGGTAGTCCGGCGAAGGCGGTCACGAAGGCTGCGGCGAACGAACCGGATGACGAGGAAATCTACCGGATCCTGAAGGCGCTAACGACCTTTGGAAAATTAGGGACAGGGCAGAACTCGACATCGGCAGCGGTGGAGTTTCAGGACCAGGTAACGCAACTGCCGGTGAGGGCGCAAGACACGTTGCGCAATGCGCTGGCGGGAATCGCCGAGCAGGGGAAGCACGCGAAGCTCGATGAAGGCGTGCTGGTGCAACTGGCGGAGCACCTATCGATCCGATTCGCGCTGGACCGATTTGAAAGCGGCGAGGTGAAGGTCAACGCGGTGCGGCAGATGCTGGACCGCATGAACGCGGAGATTGAGGGCCTGCGGAAAATTCTGGGAAAGCATGAAGAGAAAATGTCGGAAGCCGGGCTGATGGTGGAATCTCACCGGGAGATTCTGGACCGGCAATTCTGGGCTTCGGTGCCGGAGAACGCAAAAAGGGAAGTGTTGCTGTCCGAAGAAGCGTGGTGCATCCCTCCAAAGAACGTTCAATCGTACGTGGCGGAGCAGATCGAACAGGGAAATATTCGCGAAGCCATCAGCATTCTGCAAAATTACGCCAAATGCGCGGACAGCGAAGAGCCGGATGCGCGCAAGCGCGCAGCGACGGGGCTTTCGGAGTTGGCTGGTTTGTACGCGCAGGCGGACCCGAAGCTGCTTTCCGAGGCGTTGCGGCACGTGGGATTGCGGCTGAGCGTTGAGCAGGATCAGGACTTGCAGAGCCTGGTTAGCGCAGCGTTTGTGCGTTTGAGCCAGGAAGCAGCGACGCAGAGATGCTTCCCAGCGATGGAGCAGGCGCTGGATTTGCTGGCGGGAGTAGAAGCGCAGCGGCCGGGAACGGCGAAGAGTTTGCGGTTGAAGTTGGGGATTGAAGAGCGCGTGCCGGAATTCGTGGACGAGGCGTTGCGTGCGCGCGAAATTGCCGCAGGGCTGACAGGCGTTTTGAAGCAGCTGCCGCAGACGGCCATGGAGCAGTTGTCGGTACGGTTCAATCGCTGCCAGCTGAAGAACGAACTGGAGAATGTGGCGAACTTTGCGCACGACCTGGGAGAAGAGGCGCTGCAGTATCTGCGCAGCACGGTGCGTGGCGGGCCGGTAGCCGAGGCCGTGGACATGGTTGGATTGCTGGTGCGGCTGGATAGTTCGGCCGCAGAAGTTTTTTTGCCGGGACGCGTGAAGGATTTCCCACGCACGGCGCAAGACAGGATTGTGCGGCAGATCGCGGCCAGTGGAGCGGCGGGTCGCTGCCGGGTGCTGTTGGCTGTGCTGGATCATGTCGATCCAATGGTGATGCCGCTGGTGATTGATGAAGTGGGACTGACTGGGGATCGTGAAGGGCTGGGACGGTTACTGACGATTGCAGACGGGGACATGCCGGCTGGCGCAGCACCGTATCTCAAAGTGAAAGCGATTGAGGCGATCGGACGGTTGCAAGCGCCGGAAGCAATCACTACGCTGCGGCGTATTGCGGAAACGCGAAAATTGTTCGGCTGGCAATACCCGCAAGAGCTGAGAATCACGGCATTGCAGGCGCTGGAAAAAATCGATCCGGAGTGGGCCAAGGAATTTCTGCCAAAGAGCGGGATCGAGGCGGATGATATGGCGCTGGCGCCCGTAGAGGTGCCGCAAAGTTCGAAATTCGTGCGACAGAGAAGGCACACCAGGGTGCGGCTGCAGAAATCGCTGCCGGCGGTGAGCACGAACTTGAAACAGAATTGCCGTCTGGAGATCAAGACCGCCAGCCTTACCGGCGGAGTGGCCGCTACCAACATGCATTTGGCACCGGGAACGCAGGTGCAATTAAAAATGCAAGTGGGACTGCGCAATGTGCAGGCAACAGCGCTGATGAGGGATTACCGGGCGCAGGATATGTCTTTCGAAATCGTGGATATGAGCCTGGAAGAGCGGGGAAGATTCCGCAAGATTCTGATAGATAACATGGTGCGGACCGCGGAAGGCAAGCCTGCGGGCTGAGCGGATGTCACTGGAGTCCGTTCGAATTAGTAGCTGAGTGGTAACCCGTTGCAAGTACCACATGGCAGTACTTTTGTTGCATTTACCCACCGCCTTTGACTCCCTAACCTAATCACACGGAGTAATGTGCCTCGAGTGGTTATAAGCGAGTGAGAGCAGTACTTCCAGCAAGGCGGACAAGTCGGTGTCTGAGGGCTTTCTAGCACGAACATTAGCGCTGTTTTCGGCGGCGCTTACGCTTGCGGGCGGAGTATGCGCACAGCAGACGCGCCCCCAAGAAACACGCCTATCTTTTCCCGATCATGCGCGATACGCGGTGGAGCGGCTGGACCAGCAATTTGGTCTGGATGCGGTTACCGTGACCACCATGGCCCAGGACAGGCAGGGCTTTCTGTGGATTGGGACGCAAACGGGACTGTACCGTTACGACGGTGCGCGCGCGCAAAAAATGGACGAAGTGGAAAGCATTATCGGGCACTACATAGTGGACAGCCTGATCGCGCCGGATGGCACGGCCTGGTTCGCCGGCAATCGCGGGATTGCGCATTATCGCGATGGGCAATTTGAACGGCTGGCGATCCCGCCGACGGTGGCTCCGCTTTCGACGGGGAACCAGATTTTTGCCATCGACGGACGGGGCATTGTGTACGTGCTGCTGTTCAACAAGGGAATCCTGCGTGTCGACCCGCAGCATCCTTCGCAGAATAAGATTATCGGCGAAGGAGAAGATATTCAGGAAAACATCGCGGGAATTGTGCGAGGGCCGGACGATTCGATCTGGTTTACCTTCGGCAGATCGCTGGGAAGAATCCTGCCGGGCACGACCAAGATCGAAATGGATCCAGCTATTCAGCTGCCGGCAGAGCGAGTGGCCGCCATCATTTTTGACGGCACGCAAACCATGTGGGTGCGGACGGCAGGGAATCTGGCGCGCATTGACCCTGCGAAACACAAGCTTCATTACGAGACGGCCGTGGTTGGAACCGCGAACGAAGAAGAAGGCAAGCCGATTGTCGACCGGCTGGGAAGATTGCTGGTGCCGTCGTCGATGGGATTGTATTGGCAGGAACAGGGACGCTGGGAACTATTGACGGACAAGCAGGGATTGACGAGTAACGATGTGCAGTTTGCGCTGGAAGACCGCGAGGGTTCGCTGTGGGTCGCAGGCTCGGGCACGGGCGTGGACCGTTTCCCGGGCGTGCACGAATGGACGGCATGGACTACGTCGGAAGGATTGCTGGACAACTCGACATGGTCGACGCTGCGAGATTCGCAAGGGCGGATGTGGGTGAGCACCGGGCGCGGACTTGCGGTGTGGGACGGGCGGCGGCACGCGTGGTCAAAAATTCCAACGTTGAACAACGAGGAAGACCGCGGGATACGGCAAATTCAACGGGCGGCAGACGATTCGGTGTGGGCGGTGACGGCGACCGGTGCCTTGGTACGTATTTCGGGCAAAGATTTTTCGAAGAAGACGTATGCGTCCTATAAGGGGCAATCGTTCCTGACCATTCAACCGTCGCCGGACGGGGACATTTTGGCAACCACGCGAACCCGACTGGTGCGCTTTGATGGAACAGGGCAACCCGACAAGAAGGCGGACATACCGCTGCCGATTGGAGAAACAGGGGAGATTGATTATTTGTCGTTTGCCTCCGACGGAGTGCTGTGGGCCAGTGGGCCAGGAGTGCTTTATCGATTCGACGGAAGCAATTGGCGGATATTCAAGGCCGCGGATGGCTTGCTGGGGCAGAACATCACCAGCGTAATGGCGGTGAGCAAGAACGAAGTATGGATTGCCTACAACGACGTGGTGGGCGTGACGCGCGTGCTGCTGAACGAAAAGGGAGAAGCACGGTTCGAGCAGCACAAATGGGACTGGATGATTTTGTGCCACGATTCGCGCGGCCGAATCTGGTTCAACGGGCCGGATGGGTTGGCGCTGCGCATGAGCGATGGGCACATTCAACATTTGAGCCGCGCGGATGGATTGATCTGGAACGACGTGAGCCCGTACAACGGCGTGCGTGAAGAAGCAGATGGAAGTTTTGTGATTGCGACTTCGCGCGGGCTGGCGCGATATCAGGAAGCGCTCGGCAAGGTGACGGAAGCGCGGCCCACGGTGGTGCTTACTTCCATTTCACTTGGCGGGGAAGAGCGGCGAACGGGAACGAAGGTGCAAGTGTCGGCGTCGCAAGGAAATTTGACAGTGCAATTTGCACCGCTGGTTTTGGATACGCCGGAGCGGGTTTCCTGCAGGTATTTGCTGAACGGATTGGAAACCCAGGCGACCATGACGACCTTGCGCGAAGTGCACTATG
>Ga0210384_10005020_pt1 | contig 14574 bp, 11 predicted proteins | sample IncBWH2MmetaG_FD_160574 | JGI IMG/M metagenome (GOLD analysis project Ga0210384, IMG submission 160574) | Forest soil microbial communities from Barre Woods Harvard Forest LTER site, Petersham, Massachusetts, United States - Inc-BW-H-2-M | ecosystem: Environmental > Terrestrial > Soil >...
CCGCCGTCACGCCATGCTCCCAACCGAATTCGGAGAGGATCGGCGGATAGAACAGCGAGAAGGCGGTGCGCGCGTTGACGCCGACCGCCATGGTGATGAACGTCACCACGACGATCGCCCAGCCGTAGAAGAAGGGCAGGCGCTTTGACAGCGCTGCAATCATGGCCGCCGCGTCCAGTGCTCCGCGTTGACGGCGCCAACCGGGGCCTCGCCCTTGATGATCGCGGCCACCTGCCGCACGGTTTCGGACGCCTGATGTTCGATCGCCTGCGGCGTCAGCCCGCCGATATGCGGCGTTGCGATCACGTTGGAAAGTCCTGCGAGTTCCGGCGTCGGCATCTGGTCCGGGGCACGGCCGACATCGAGAGCGGCGCCGGCGATCCGGGCCTCGCGCAGCGCCGCCGACAGCGCGGCCTCATCGACCAGGTTGCCGCGCGACAGGTTGATGAAGAAGGCGTGCGACTGCATGCGCGCCAGCGCGGCGGCATCGATCAGATTTTCGGTCTGCTCATTGGCAATCGCAAGGCACACGACATAGTCGGCCTGCAGCAAGAGATCGTCGAGCTGCACATGCCGGATGTCGGGGTCATCAGGGGTCGCATGGGGATCGGCGACCATGACCTCGATGCCGAGCGCTTTCGCAAGGACGGCAAGATGCCGGCCGATGCTGCCATAGCCGATGATGCCGATCCGGCAGCCCGCAAGCTGCCGCCCCATGAACACCTCCGGCTTGCGGCCGGCCTGATAGTCCGCGGTCGCCCGCGACACGCCGCGCGACAGATCGACCATGAAGCCGATTGCGAGCTCGGCGACCGCCGGAACGAAGCCGGGCGAGGCGCGTGTCACCAGCACACCGGCGGCGGAGGCGGCTGCGACATCGATGTTGCGGATGTCGACCGCGCAGCGCACGAAGGCGCGCAGCTTTGGAAGCTTCGGGAAGATCTCGCCCCTGCCCTCGGTCATGCGATCGGCGACGATGATGTCGACGTCGCGTGCGGCCGCAACCAGGCCATTGGCGTCGAGCGGCACCTCGCCCCCATGCAGCGTGACCTCAGCCAGCGCCTGCAGGCCATGCAGGCTGCGCTCGCCGTAATATTGGCGCCGGAATTCGGGCGGGTGAGTCAAAAGGACTTTCACGACAACCTCATCAATAACCGAAGGCGCGCGGCAAAGCGGTCGAGAGCATCGGCACGAAGGCGATCACCAGAAGACACAGGAACAACAAGCCGAGATAGCCGAGGATCGGCTTCACCGTCTGCTCGATCGGCACATTGCCGATCAGGCAGGCGCCATAGAGCCCGAGTCCTAGCGGTGGCGCAAACAGTCCGATCCCCATGGCGATGACCAGCACGACGCCAAAATGCAGAGGATCGACGCCGAGCTTGACCGCGACCGGCAGCAGCAGCGGTCCGAAAATGATCAGCGCCGCCGCGCCCTCCAGCACCGAGCCCATCACGATCAGCACCGCGATCGAGAGCAGCAGGAACAGCCACACGCCGCCGGTCGTCGACAGCGACAGCATGAACTCGCCGACCATATGCGGCACCTGCTGCAGCGTCAGGATGAAGGCAAGGGATTGTGCTGCGGCGACGATGAACAGCACGAGACCCGAGCGCGTCGCCGCCTGCACGAAACTGGCGGCGGCCGCCTTCGGCCCGAGTTCCCTGAACATCACGCTGCCGACCACGATGGCATAGGCGGCGGCAAAGGCCGAGATTTCGGTCGCCGTGGCAAAGCCGCTCTTGAAGCCGAAGAAGATCATGAAGATCAGTCCGAACGCGGCGATCGCGCCGCTCCAAAGCCCTGAGATCGGTGTCCGCGGCGCGACCACATCGTCCGCCGCCGGTCGCTTGCCCGATGCGATCGAGACTGCGATCAGGGCGAGCGCCATCAGCGCTGCCGGCAACAGGCCGGCCACGAACAGGCCGCCGATCGAGAGGTTGGCGACGAAGCCCAAAATGATCAGGTTGATGCAGGGCGGAATGGTTTCCGCCATCACGGCGGAGGCGGCGAGCAGCGCCACCGCGCTGCCCGGGTTCTGCCGGCTGCGCCGCGCCGCCGGGATCAGCACCGAGCCGACCGCCGCGACGTCGGCCATTTTCGAGCCGGAGATGCCGGAGAACAGCACCATCGACGTGACCATGACGACATTGAGCCCGCCGCGCATGTGCCCGACACCCCGCTGCAGCAGTTCGATCAGGCGGACCGACATGCCGTTGGCTTCCATCAGATAGCCGACCAGGATGAAGAACGGGATCGCCAGCAGCACGAAATTGTCGATGCCGCGCGCCATCTGCTGGGCGAAGATGACGCCGGGCAGCGTGCCCTCGACCCAGATGAAGACCAATGCGGCCAGCGCCAGCGCGAATCCGATCGGCAGGCCGCCGAACAGCGTAACAAAGAAACCGATCAGCATCAGCACGCCCGACGACGGCACCGAATCCGGCGCCAAGAAATCCCAGGCCAGATAGAGGCCCACGATGACAGCGGCGACAATTACTCCGGAGGTCATGTCGCGCAGCGAGCGGGCACGGAACAGGTCGAGCGCGAACACCGTCATGAACAAGGCGCCGACGCCCATCGGATAGAACGTCAGCTCCAGCGGCAGCCCTGAGCCCGTGGTCTGGCCCGCTGTCAGCCCGCCCAGCTTGATGGCGTTGAACGCGACGGTGCCCGCGATCACGACCATGAGCAGCGCGGCCGTAGCGTCAACCACGGCGCGCGCGGCCGGCGGCAGCCTGTCGACGAAGAAGCGGACGCCCGGATTGTCGCCGCGGGCGAGCGCACTCGCCGCGCCAAAGAAACTCGAGCCGACCATCAGCCCGCGCGCGACATCGTCGGCCCATTCGACCGGGGCATTGAACCAGTAGCGCAGGGCGACCGAGACGCAGACCACCAGCAGGTCGGCGGCCAGCATGATCGCCGCGATCGTGTCGCTGAGCGCGAGCAGCGCAGCCAGCAGCCGGGGGCGGCCGGCGGTCGCCGTCGCTTGTATGGCGCCTGACGTCATCGGTTGCTCAGGCCTGGGTGGCGCGGATCGCGTCGACCACCGGCTTTGCTTCCGGGTGCGCCTTGATGAAATTGTCGGTCTGCGGCGCGACGCGCTTGCGGAACGGCTCCTTGTCGCATGCGATCACGCTCACACCCTTGTCTTTGAGCGCGGCCAGCGCCTCGGTCTCGACCGCAAGCCCATGGGTACGGGTGTCGCCGGCTGCTTTTTGCGCGGCGTCCAAAAAACCTTCGCGCAGCTTCGCATCCATCCGGTTGAAGGTCGCCTCGCTGAAATAGATCGCGAGCGGCGAGAAGATGTGCTGCGTCAGCGCGTAATTCTTCGAGGTCTCGTAAAACTTGCTGGCCAAGATGGTCGGCGGATCGTGCTCGAGCCCGTCGAGCACGCCGGCCTGCAGCGCGGTGTAGATCTCGCCGAAAGCGAGCGGCGTTGCGGCTGCGCCCATCAGCCGCAGGCATTCGGTGATGATCGGATTGGGCAAGGTCCTGATCTTCAGCCCCGCGAGATCCTCCGGGGATTCGACCTTCTTCTTCGCCAGCACGCTGCGCGAGCCGAAATTATAGGCCCAGGCAATGATGCGGATGCTGGCGCCCTTGAGCAGTGCCTCCTCGATGGGCTTCGCTGCGCCCGCGTCGAACGCCTTGGTCTGCTGCGGAAAACTATTGAAGAGATAGCCGAGGTCGAAGGTGCCGACCAGCGGCACCAGATTGGCCGAGATCGAGGAGCCCGACACCATCAGGTCGATGACCCCGAGCTTGACAGAATTGATGACGTCGATCTCCTGGCCGAGCTGGTTGTCGGGAAAAAAGGCGACGTCGACCTGCTCGCCAAGGCCGTTTGCCTTCAGGTTCTTGACCAGATTGTCGTAGTAGACGCGGCCGTTGGCGAATTTGGAATCGTTGGGCAGCGAGGAGGAGCATTTCAGCTTCAAGGTCGCGGCCTCGGCGCGCCCAATGATCGCGGGCGAAAGCGCGAGCCATGTCGCGGCGGCCGCCGACGATTTGACCAGTGCACGACGGCTGACAGGCGGCATCTTCATGAGGCGCTCTCCCGGATTTTCTTGTTCGCCGCAATCGCCGTCGCGGCGTCTCGTTGCGCGGGACTGTAGGACCAAACGGAAGTTCCGTGCAAGGGCGGGCGCTGCACCGCATGCACAGGCGCTGACGACCGGCCGCGTATGAGGCTTGGACGCTGATCTGCGGGCCGCATCCTTCGAGACGTTTGCTCAGCCTATCACCGAGCCGCGCTGCGCGCGGGCCCGTCGGCAAGCGTCTCAGGATGAGCGCATAGAACCGCTTTATGACGCAGGAATGCCGACCCGCGAGCTAACCTATCCCACGGGTTTCGCTCGCTATCGCTAGCGCAAAAACTCCGCCTGCGCGTCGCGGGGCGAGTAGTACATCGGGGCGTATCGGCGGTTACGGGGTGCGGGCACGGGCACAGCGGTGCGCGACGGCGCGGAGGGTTTTGGCCGTGTGGTCTGCTCGTCCTGCTCCGCCTTCACGATCGATCGGGCCAGCTGGTTCACGCCGGTCTTGATCTCGTCCGCGGACTTTACCGTATCCTCGCTCGCCTGTTGCTGGCCTTGTTGCTGGGCAAGGCGGAGTTCATTGACCGCCTGCGCGAGGCCCGCGATGTCGCGATCGACCTTGCGCAGCAGCGCGGCCAGTTCCGGAGAAACCGGCGCCGGGGCAGGCTTGTCGCCGTCCGGCGCGGTCCGGGACGGTGTCGCAGCCTGCGCGGATGTTGCGGCCTGCGCGGAAGCCGCGGCTTGCGCCGGCGTAGCGTCCGCCAACGTCTTTGCTGCGGCAAGCAAGCCCGGCTCGGCCGCCGGCTGCGGCTTCTCCTCCGCCGTCATCGAACTCAGGATGGCCCGGGGTGACCACTTCGCAACCGTCTGCTCTGCCGCATCAAGGTGAGACCACAGATAGGCGATCGCACCGATGAGGCTCGCCAACACGACCAAGCCAAAAAGGCCGCGGACAGCCAGCCTGACCAGCGCACTCTGATCGTCGGGACTCATACCATCGCCGACGGGCTCGTCGTCGCTTGCATCCTCGGATTGGGATTCGCCGCGCCGCGCGTCAGTCGGTTGCCGCGGCGCGTCACTCAGGCCGGCAAGCCGCTGGTCGATACGCGCGAGGACTTCGCGGGCGATCTCCTTGTAGTCGTAGGCTGGACGTTCGTTCTCGGGCGAATTCCTTGTTTCGCTGGACTGAAAGGCTTGCAGGTTCGGCGCGCGGTTCATTGGCGCTCCTTGTCCGGTACGTGGCCCCCCGGATAGGATGATTTGCGGTCTCCGCTAAATCGACCCAGCGCTTTGACCAAAGCAAGACACCGCGGTGAAAACTCCAAGGCCTCTGTTTCGCGAGATGACACTCAGTTTAGAATGGAACCGTGATTCCAGCGGAGCCGACGTGTCGCCTCACGCAAAATTCGAAAACCGATCGAGCCGAAACGCGTCGATCGCCTTGAGTTTCGGATCGAGCGCCATGTCGGCGAGCATCGCGCCGATCGCGGTGGCGAATTTCGCGCCATGGCCGGAACAGGGCGACGCCACGATGATGCGCGGATCGGCCGGCAGGCGATCGATGATGAACTCATTGCCGTCATCGACGATGACGTCGGCCTTCGCCGTGTTGGTATAGAGACAGATGTCGCGGTCGATGACCGCGCCAGCGGCGCCGGGAACGAGTTCGGCGAGCGTGGCGGACGGTATGTCCAGTTCGAGGTCGCTGGCCGGCGGCTCCCATTGGTCGGCGCCGACGACCGGCCCGTGATCGTGCTGCGCGGCCTTCACGCCGCGCCCCTCGAAGTCCGGAAAGCCGTAGACCATGCCGCGCGCGCCATCGAGGATGAAGATCGGAAATTCGCCATAAGCCGTGGTCTCGGGCCGCGCCGGCGCGAACCAGCCGACCGCCTGGCGCGTCACCATCAGATGAGGCCGCAAGCTCGGTACGAGATCCGCCACCCATGGCCCCGCCGACACGATCACCTGCGCCGCCATGATCTCTTCGCGTGTCGTGGTGATGCGGATGCCGGAAGGTGTCGGCGCGATCTGCGCGGTTTCTAAAATCACGCGGTCTTCGGCGCCGGCACGAAAGGCGCGCAACGCGCGTTCGGCCAGGAGAATGCCGCCCGAATCGTTCACGACGACGTCCCAGTCCTCGGGCAGGTTGAAGGCCGGAAACGCCGCATTGGCTTCGCGGCCATTGCGCGGCCCCATGATGCGGCTCTTGGCGGCCGCGGCCGCCGCGCGCGACTTCGCAACCAGCTCGCAGCCCGGCGGCCCCGCTTCGAGGATCGGACTTGGCATCAGAACGGTTTGTCCGCTCGCGGATTCCAGCGCGCGCCAGCCGGCAAAGGCGCGGTCGCTGAGCGCCGTATAGGCTTCGCTCTCGAAATTGAAGCGGCGGAAGATCCGGCAGGAGCCGTGCGACGAACCGCGCGCCGCGCCGATCGCGAGCGGGTCGAAGCCGAGCACGTCGGCGCCGCGGCGCGCAAGCTCATGAAGCGCGGCGCTGCCCATCAGGCCAAGACCGATGATTGCGATGTCACAGGTTTTCATTGCGGGCTCTCATGTCGAGATATGCTCGTCATGTCCGCGCTTGCCCGCCTTCGCTCAGGAGCTTCGGCGCGCCTCGCTTCAGTGCCGGGTCGAGGCCGAAGGCGAAGACCGGTCGCGGGCATCCACGTCTTTCTTTTCCGTGCCTTCCAAAGGCGTGGATGGCCGGGACAAGCCCGGCCATGACGACGGTTTGATTTGCTGGCAGCGCTCACACCGCCGCCGAGAGCTGCATCTGCGCCGCCGTCGCCTCGGTGATGAGCTTGCCTAGTTCGGCGAAATGGCGCTTGCGCGGCGACGACTTGCGCCAGGCAAGCCCGATGGTGCGGCGCGGCTGCGGATCAACGAAGCGCATCAATTTGATGTCGCCGCGGCGGACCTCGAGATCGACCGCAAGCTCCGGCAGCAGCGTCAGCCCAAGGCCGTTGGCGACCATCTGCACGATGGTCGAGAGATTCGAGGCGCCGAACGTATCGATGTTGTCGACGCGGCGCAGCTCGCAGAACGCCAGCGCCTGATCCCTGAGGCAGTGCCCCTCCTCCAGCAGCAACAGCCGGTCCTGCTGCAACAGCTCGGGCGTGGCGCGGACACGGTTGATGATCCGGCGTGATTTCGGCATCGCCAGCAGGAAGCGGTCGGTGAACAGTTTTGTGGTCTCGACCTCCCCATGTTCCACCGGCAGCGCCAGCAGCAGCAGATCGAGATGGCCGTCGACCAGTTCGTCGATCAGGTGCTGGGTCTGGGTCTCGCGCAGATGCAGTTCGAGATCGGGATAGGTGTCGCGCACGACAGGCAACAACGCCGGCAGCACGTAAGGCGCGATCGAGGGGATCACGCCGAGATGCAGCGGTCCCGCCACGCCGCCGCCGCGGCGGGCGTAGTCGACGATGTCGCGCAGTTCGGCGAGCACCTTTGAGGCGCGGCCGGCGACCTCGCGACCGGCCTCGGTGAGCATCGCGCCATTGCGCGAGCGCTCAAACAGCTGCACGCCGAGGAACTTTTCCAGCTCCTGAATCTGCATCGACAGCGCCGGCTGGGTCACGGTGCACTGTTCCGCGGCCTTGCCGAAATGTGACGTGCGCGCGACCGCGTCGAAATATCTGAGTTGTTTGAAGGAGATCATTGATCAGATTTTCTTATCGTATTGCCAGATTAATACGATTGGACCTGATCTGCAACAAGACTCTAGGCTGCATTGCGTCAATAATTTCGGCGACGTCCACCGGGCCAAATCCCCCCGTCCACTGTAGGCCCGGTGGTTGTCGGCGGCGCGCAGGCGCCGCCGATTTTTTTGGTCAAGCGACAGCGGCGCCCTGCGCGGCATCGCGCGAACTGTCTCCAGCCGCCTTGAACGCATAAACGTCCATCCGCAGGATCGCAAAGGTTGCGCTGGCATGCAGGCGTTCGGCGACGGCGTCGGTGCCGGCCGCGCCCAGCGCGCCAAACAGCGGCAGGAAATGCTCCTCGCTCGGATGGTTCTTGCGCGCGAACGGCGCAAGCTCGCGATAATTCAAGAGATCGTCAGTGCGCCCCGACGTCAGCGCGTCGTGGCACCAATCAGCGAAGCCCGTCACCCACGCCGGAGCCGGATCGTCCAGCCCGTGACCGCGGAATTCCGACAGGTCATGCGTCATGCTGCCGCTGCCGATGATCAGCACGCCGTCATCCTGCAGCGCCTGCAACGCGCGCCCGACGCGCAGATGGTGTGCCGCGCCGAGATGCGGCTGCACCGAGAGCTGCAGGACGGGGATGTCGGCGTCCGGATACATCAGCAGCAGCGGCACCCAGGCGCCGTGGTCGAGCCCGCGGCGCGTATCGATGTCGCAGTCCATACCGGACGCCCGCAACAGCGCGGCGACGCGTCCGGCAAGCTCAGCCGCCCCGGGCGCCGGATAGCGCATCGCGTAGAGCGGCCGTGGAAAGCCGTGGAAGTCGTGAATGGTTTCGTTGACCGCGACCGCATTGACGGCCGGCCCTTCGGTTTCCCAATGCGCCGAGATCACCAGGATGGCCTTGGGCCGCGGCAGCTGCGTTCCGAGGCCCGCCAAAAATGTCCGCGCCGGTGTCTCGGTCAGGGGCAGTGTCGGCGCACCATGCGAGAGAAACAGGCTTGGCAGGGTCATGTGGTGGCTCCGTGCTGCTGCGCGATGAGACCGGCTTCGAACAGTCGTGCTCGCTCTTGTTTACCCTCCTCTGGAGGGGGAGGGTCGATCGCGAATGCAATGAGCGATCGGGGTGGGGTGACAGTCTCTCGATCTCGAACGGCGCCCGAGTTGGAACATCACCCCACCCCGTCACTCATCTCGCTTCGCTCGATTGCGTGCCGACCCTCCCCTCCAGGGGAGGGTCGCAGACCGCCGCTGCTGCTCAGGCTGAGCGGGCGGGGCTCAGATTGCCTGGCGCGGCGCTCACGCCCGGCACGCGCAGCGCATAGGCGCCGTCGCCGAGCAGCGCCTGCACCAGTAGCGCCACGATCCAGAACGCCGGATATTCCCAGCCGCCATGCGGGTTGGAGAAGAAAAAGCCGGCCGCGCCATGCACGGTGAAGATGGCGCCGAGCAGGATCGGGGTTGCCAGCAGCGCCACCCAGCGCGTCCAGATCCCGAGAATCAGCGCGATGCCAGCCAGCACCTCCGCAATCATGACGAGATAGGCGAGCTCGGCCGGGACGCCGACGCTGCCGAAGAATTTTGCCGTGCCGGCCGGGGTGAAGACGAAGATCTTCAAGGCGTCATGGGCGAGGAACAGGCCGCCCAGCGTGACGCGGAGCAGGAGCGCAGCATAGGGCGCGGTTCTCGAATCGATCATCGTTGTTTCTCCTGAGAATAATTGGCGGGAGGTATGGCTTATTCTTTTTTGGAATATAATCAGCTATATTGGAATGACAGTTCAAACCTACGGTGTGAGATAACATGCTCGACCGCCTCAAGGGACTGGAGGTACTTTCTAAGGTCGCGCGCCTCGGCAGCCTGTCGGCGGCGGCGCGCACCATGGGCCTGTCACAGACCATGGTCACAAAGCACCTTGCGGCGCTGGAGGCCCGCCTCGGCGCACGACTCTTCCACCGCACCACGCGCCGGCTCTCGATCACGGAAGCCGGGCGCAGCTATCTCGACACCGCGGAGCGCATCCTGGCCGAGCTCGAAGCCGCCGATGCCGCGATCGCGGCCGAGCGGATCGCGCCACACGGCCTGCTGCGGCTCAACGTGCCGGTCGTGTTCGGTACGCACCAGATCGCGCATCTCTTGCCGGAGTTCGCCCGCCTCCATCCGCAGGTCGGAATCGAGCTCGGCATGAACGACCGCCGCGTCGATCTCGCCGAAGAAGGCTGGGATCTCGCGATCCGCATCGGCCATCTCGCCGATTCGAGCCTGATCGCGCGACGGCTGGCGCCCTGCCGGATGGTGCTGTGCGCGGCGCCATCCTATCTCGCCGCACGCGGCACCCCGCGCACGATAGCGGAACTCGCAGGTCACAACTGCCTCGGCTACACGCTGGCGCAGGCCGGCGCGGAGCGCTGGCTGTTCGGCCGGAAGGCCGAGATCAGCGTCCCGATCACCGGCGACCTGCGCGCCAACAATGGCGATGCGCTGTGCGTCGCGGCTATCGGGGGCCAGGGCCTGATCTACCAGCCGACCTTCATCGTCGCCGATGATTTGCGCGCCGGCCGCTTGACGGCACTCGCCATGGATCAGCCGACCTCGGAGCTGCTGGCGGTCTATGCGGTCTACCTGCCTGACCGCCATCCAAGCGCAAAGGTGCGCGCCTTCATCGACTTCATTGCCGCAAAATTTGCGCCCGAGCCACCCTGGGATCGTGGCATCCTGCAGGGCACGCACGGCGTCAGCGAAGCCGCGTGTTGAGGGAGGACAGCGATGGCCCAGGAAGCGACCAAGGGTGCACAAACCGGTTGGCCGGTCTTTGCGTCGCTCCGCGCCTATCGCGCGACCGCGCTGCCCGCCGACCTCATCGCAGGTCTCACGCTGGCTGCGATCGCGATCCCCGAGCAGATGGCGACCGCGCGGCTCGGCGGCTTTGCACCGCAGATCGGCTTTCTTGCCTTCATCGCCGGATCGGTCGGTTTTGCCGCGCTCGGCGCCAACCGCTTCCTGTCCTGCGGCGCCGACTCCACGATCACGCCGATCTTCGCCGGAGGCCTCGCGCTGTTGGCCACGACCGGCTCGCCTGACTATCAGGCGCACGCGATCGCGCTGGCGCTCATGGTCGGCGCGGTGCTCGTGGCGGGCGGCCTGTTCCGGCTCGGCGGCATCGCCAATCTGTTGTCGGTGCCGGTCACCGTCGGCTTCCTCGTCGGCATCGCCGCGCATATTTTTGTCTCGCAGCTGCCGGGCGTGCTCGGACTGCCCGCGCCAAGCGGACCGATGCTCGCAAAGCTCGCGGTGCTCGCAAGCGAGCTTGGCCACGCCAACATCTTCACGGTCGTGATCGGATTGGGCGTGCTCGGCGTCGTCGTCGGTTGCGCGGCAGTCAGCGAAAAAATACCCGGCGCGCTGCTCGCCCTGATCGCCGCGACCGTTGCCGTCATCGCGGCTGGCCTCGAGACCAGGGGCGTGAACGTGGTCGGCACCGTCCCGGCCACGCTGCCGACGCCGTCGCTGCCAGACATCGCGCCCGATCAATGGGCGCAGCTGGTCCCCCTGAGCCTGCTGATCGCGATCGTGGTCATGGTGCAGACCGCGGCCGTGACGCGCGCCTTTCCCTCCGATCCCGACCGGGCCGCCGACGTCGACCGCGATTTTCTCGGCGCCGGTTGCGGCAGCCTGCTGTCCGGCCTGTTCGGCGCCTTTCCGGTCAACGCAAGTCCGCCGCGCACCGGCATCGTCGCGGAGACCGGCGGCCGATCGCAGCTCGCGAGCCTGTTTGCGGCGGGGCTGGTGCTGGCGCTGCTCGCCTTCGGCGCGGCGCTGCTCCGGCACGTCCCTGAAGCCGCCCTTGGCGGCGTGCTGCTGTTCGTGGCCTTGCGCATCATCCGCTTCCGCCAGATCGCGCTGATCTACCGGCAGTCGCTCGCGGAGTTCCTGCTGATCGTGGCGACCGCGGCGGCAATCATCGTGCTGCCGATCGAACAGGGCGTCGCGCTCGGCATCATCCTGTCGCTGCTGCACGGCATCTGGAGCACCACGCGCGCCCGTCTCGTCGAGTTCGAGCGCGTGCCGGCGACCACGATCTGGTGGCCGGCGAGCCCGCATCATGCCGGCGAGCGGATTCCCGGCGTGGCCGTCGTGGCGTTCCAGGCGCCGCTGAGTTTCCTCAATGCCGAGAGCTTCCGCGCCGACATGCAAAAGCTGCTGCAGACCAGCACGCCCGCGCTTCGCCTCCTGGTGCTCGAAGCCAACAGCATTCCCGAGATCGATTTCACGGCGGCGCAGACGCTGCACGAGCTGTTCAAGATCTGCGCGGAAACGGGTGTCACGGCCGCGGTCGCCAGGCTGGAATCGCTGCGCGCGCAGGCGGCGTTCGAGCGTTTCGGGATCTATGAAGTGCTGCCGCGCGACCACATGTTCCACAGCGTGCACGAGGCGATCGCGGCGCTCGGCGGCCGTGGCAAGGACTAGTTCTAGACTACGACGCGGCGCGCTTCGGGCCGATGGCCTCGAACTGCGCCTTTTGCGCATCGCTCAGCGTCTCAAAGAGGTCCTCGAGCGCCGACAGCACGAGCGCCGTGGCCTGCTGCATTGCGTCGAGCCGCCGCTCGGCGGCGGCGATCCGCGCGGCCGGCGTCGCCGCGTCATCCGCCGCATCGGTTGCCGGACATGCCGCCTGCAGCATCTCGCCGGCGCGGCTGCCGGCATCCTGCAGCGCCTTGAGCGCGGCGCGCTGGGTGTCGTTGGGATGCAGGCTCTGCTCGATGTCGGACGTGGGCCATTCCGGCGCCGCGGGACGCTCCGCGCCGCAACGCGCGGCGAGCGACGCCTTTGACGGTGAGCCCTTGCGCGCCTCGTCGGCCAGCGCGTCGAGCCGCGCCTTCTGTGCCTCGTCGAGCAGGCCGTAAAGGTCTTCCAGCCGCGGCCGCATCAGCTCGACCGCGGCGGTCATCGCCTGCAGACGCTGCGCCATCGCAGCCAGCCTTGCGGGCGCCGCCGGCGCGATCTGCCTGGGACATGTCGCCTGGATGGTCTGCGCCGCCTTCACCGACGCCTTGGCGAAATCGTCAAAGGTTGCGCGCTGCGCGTCGGTCGGCGCGACGGCGGTCCGAACCTGCTCGGTCGCGGCACTCGCCGTCGCACCGCTATCCTTCCCGCACATCTCCGCCAGCGAAACGCCGCGTCGCGGCCCGGACCCGGGCTGCGCCAAATAAGCGTTCTGATCATTGGCACCGTAAGGCGCAAAAATCCCGGCATAGATGTCGCCATAGCCGTAGTCCCAGAACCCGGTCGCGTCCGCGCGGATCGCGTAATCGGTGATGTCGAAATAGGCGAACGGCCAGAACAGCGGCCCGACCCAGCCATAATCGCCGTCCGCATGCCGCCACCACCCATCATTGTCGCGACCGCCGTGCCAGCCGGCAAGCGCGGCACCGGCCGTGAGCTGCGCACGTGCCGCCGGATTGCCGAACAGGCGGGCGGTGCTGCCTGCTGCATTGCCCGCGACCTCGCCCTCGCCTGGCCGGGCCGTTTTCGCCGCATCGGGAACACCGGCGACCTGAGGCGTGCCCGCGCCTTGCCGCGGTGCGCGCGCCGCATCACGCAAGCTGGCGGTCCTGGTGCGGCCGGGATAGTACCGGTGGCGCAGGCCGGCGCGCGGCACGGCCTGCGTGAGCACGAAGCGCAGCACGCCAAGGGGACTGCCGAGACGAATGCGCGCCTCGGCCCGCGTCGCGCCGGTCAGCGCGATGGCCACAATCATTACGGCAATTCCGACGCGCTGTCTCGACATGGCGCCCCTCACGCCGCCCTACCCGCGCCAATGATACGCCGGAACGGGGCGAAAGTTCCATGCGACACGGACACGCGGAGCGGCCGTGGCGCTCCAACACCGTTGCCTGGATCTACGATGCCGGCGGGCGTTGCCGGCCAATCCCCTCGAATCGTGCCTTCTGCTCGTCGTTCAACGTTGCATAGAACTCGTCAAGCGCTGATCGCACCGGCGTGAGCGCCTCCAGGATCACTTGGAGCCGCTTTGCGGTGGCCGCGAGCCGCGCGGGCGGGGTCGACGCATTCAGGCCCTTGCAGCCGGTCCTCAACATGTCGGCCGCATCGGCGGCGGCATCGCGCAGCGCATTCAGCGCGGTGCGCTGGACGTCGCTTGGATGAAGCCGCGTCTCGAGGTCGTCGGCAGGCCAATCCAGCGCCGCAGCCAGATCGGCGCCGCAGTTTCGGGACGGCGTGGACCCCGACGTTTTGCGCGGGCCCTCGGCCAGCGCGTTGAAGCGCGCCTTCTGCGTCCTGTCCAAAAGCTCATAGAGTCTCGCCAGCGGCGGCTGAACGATGGTCACGGCGGAGATCATCGCCTCGATGCGCTGCTGCATGGCCGCAAGCCGGCCAGGCGCCGTCAGCGCGACCTCTCTCGGACAGCCCTCCAGAATCGCGCGAGCCGCCTGCACAGAGGCATTGTCGAGTTCATCAAGGGCGGCGCGTTGCGCTTGGGTGGGCCCGATCGCGTGCTGGATCTGATTGACCGGCAGACCTGCGAAGGCGCGGCTGTCTTCGCCGCACATCGGGCTCAGCGGCCCGGCCGTGCCAACCGGGTCGTGACGTCGGTCGTCTCGGGGCGGCGCGGCCGTCCCAACCGTGTCATGGCGTGAATCGCCTCGGCGCGGTGCGGTCGTGTCGGCCATGTCTTGGCGCGGGCCGTCTCGGTGCGGCGCAGCCGTGTCGGCGGTGTCTTGGCGTGGGCCGTCCCGGCGCTGTGCGGCCGTGTCGGCCATGTCTTGGCGTGAACCGTCTGGACGCGGCGCGGCCGTGTCGGCCATGTCTTGGCGCGGGCCGTCCCGACGCGGCGCGGCCGTGTCGGCCATGTCTTGGCGTGAACCGTCTGG
>Ga0210384_10005021_pt1 | contig 14573 bp, 15 predicted proteins | sample IncBWH2MmetaG_FD_160574 | JGI IMG/M metagenome (GOLD analysis project Ga0210384, IMG submission 160574) | Forest soil microbial communities from Barre Woods Harvard Forest LTER site, Petersham, Massachusetts, United States - Inc-BW-H-2-M | ecosystem: Environmental > Terrestrial > Soil >...
CCGGGACCTTCCCGGTTTCGTACTTCAAGTGGCCGCCATGAAGCATAAAGACAACGCGGATGCTCTAGCGGAGACCTTGCATCAGAGGAATTTTCCTGTGTTTGTATTCAAGCGCGGTGCCGGTCCTTTCTACCGGGTGGCCATCGGAGTCTACGGCGATGCCGATTCCGCTGGCAGAGTCAAGGACGAGCTGGAAAGGCAGGGCTTTAAGGCCATCCTCAGACGCTGGCTGCCCGAATAGAGCACTTCCCCGGAACGTGGCTGCCCACAACTAGTCTGACTCGAGATCGTTCTGGTCTTGACGACCGCACGTACTGGCGCCACACGCCTGAGCGCTATCCCATTCACGACCATAGTAGAGAGCCCAACCGCAAAAACCCACATTCCGATACGACTTATCGGGACTTGGCTCGAATGTTGGTGTAAAGTGAGAGTGGAAGTGCCGCCCGAATGACAACCAGATCAGTGTCGCCTATCGATTCATCAGCCAAAGCATTGTCTTTTTCGACGAAAAGCTGAATACCGCGAGGGCAAAAAGTGACCCAATTGAAATGCTGCAAATGTGGAAAGGGCACGCGTAAGTTCACGCAGGTCTGCCAGAACTGCGGTCATAGGTTCTGCAATCTGTGCAAAGGGGGCAAAAGGTGAGCAACACTTTAGAATTAAGCTAGGCGCAAACTCACCAGAGACGCGCGGACTTCTCCACCACTCTTGTCAGGAATAATCCCTAATTCAAGCACTTTGACTTCCGAAAGTTTAACCGCATAGTCTTCTGTCTCCCGCACTGAATCAGGCGGGCTAAAATTCCATTGCTGGCGGACAATTTCGCGAAAAGAACTCTCCATATCGGGTGACCACCGAAGGACGAACTCTTGTGTCCGGCTGTTTTCGCTATCTTCAAAAACAAGCAAGATCCGCCTGAGCTTTTGGGGTTCGTCGAAGATCAGACGAATTGACTGTGCCCCGGGTTTAGCCGCACGCCAGCCTCTCTTTCCATCCAGTAATAGCGCAGATTCAATTGGAAAGTCGGTCTCTTCCGATGTGACCTCAACGGAAGCTAGACGGTCCACGTCCATCCAAGCTTGATCGCGGAGTGGGGCATCCTGCGGAATTCGCGTAATCTCGCTCTTACGCACGGTTGTACTTTACTCCTAAGACCCATATTTCTCGGCTACGGCGAAGCTCTCCGCAACCCAAACGAATACTTGCCGCATAACATTCCGAAATTCATTTAAACACGTCGGCTTACTTTGCCACAGGGAAGGCGGGAGGAGAATACCGTGTTTGCCGTAGTTTCCCCGATTCCGCCTAATTTGCGGCACCATCATCGTCAAGAATTCTCGCCTGTGCTTGTCCTTCATTGACGCGACCGACCATTTCCTGCGTTCCTAGTATCAGTTGCGAAGTATTCATGGACGGTTTCATTCGTCAAGGCTTCCCATGGAGTTACCCAGTGTCTTACAGCTTCCATTCCCAGTAATCTTTTCATCCATCCACACTTACATCGCACCTCGAAGGGATTGCCGTCGATATTTTCAAGGTTGCGCTCCGCGGTCATCACACATATGACTAGTGGTTCCTTGCATTGTGCGCACTGAAAAAGAAGCGACTGTATATACTCAGTATGTTTCCCGTCCATGACTGCACCTCATCACGAAGTCATGGACGCACGTCCCTTTCCGTTTTGACGATGGCGCAAGTTATTGAGATGTATGGTCCGAACACGGCATGGCTTATGAAAAAGAATCCATTGGAAGGTAATTGCTCCTCGTTTCTAATTAGATTTACATTAAGTATTACTGACAACCCTGTATCGCTTTCCTATGTGGGCGGGCGTACGTTTGCTGTACTGAGGTGCTCCCCCCGGCTCATTGGGTCTCCTCAACGGAAGTTTCTTATGCATAAACGCATTCTCTTAGTTGATGACAACGCCCTTATCAGAGGCTTAGTTCGCTTGTGCATTGAATCTCGCCCTGGCTTCGAAGTTTGTGGCGAAGCGGCAGATGGCGTGGAAGGAATCGAAAAAGGTAGAGAGTTAAAGCCAGACCTGATCGTTCTAGATTACTCGATGCCTCGAATAAATGGCTTACAAGCAGCGGAGATTCTGCACCAAGCCGCACCGAACACACCGATCATACTTTTAACTATCTATAAAGACGCAATACCCATTCGCCTGGCCCGCACCTCTGGTGTGGACTCGGTTCTATCAAAGACAGAGCAACTCACAATCCTGGCTGATGAGGTCCAAAGACTCACTGGTTGCGCGAATTAGTTGAGTCTTGGAATCTTGCGTCTTTCAGTACGCTCACTTGGCCCGGTCTAACCGTTCGCCGCTTTCTTAATGGCTTGTCGCGATTCTTGGGGCACTCCTAGGACTCGCAATTTAGACGGCCACCCTATATTGCTGGGTGGACGTCCAAATGCGAATCCGATGTGCGATTATTTATCTCGGCCGGAATTGTTGGCCTCATAGATGAGGGCGTCAGCTTGGTGGATGCTGCCCTTTGCAAGATTCGTCTTCACCACCGACTTCTGGCCTGCAACCAGGGTTACGTCCGTCTCGAAGCTCTGGTATCCGGGCAATTCGACCTTGATTTTGTGCGTCCCGGGACTGAGCAGCATGGAGTGAAATACACCGCCCAATTCCCCTGCGTGTCCCAGGAACCTGTTGTCAACGAAAACGGCGGCGCGGTCCGGCGAAACATCAACTTTCAGCTCCGCGGTCACGCTCGGCCAGGTATCGCTGGTTTCTTTCTGCATTTTGACGGGAACGAGCAACAATTCCTTCGGTTCTACGGTAAGCGTTTCCGTGAAATCTTTATAGCCAGCCTGCCGAACGGCCAGTTCGTGGTCGCCAGGGATCAACAGAATCCGCTTGGGGCCCCACAGTTCACCCAAATATCCGACGTACTTGCCGTCAATCCACACGCCGGAGGTTTTTTCCACCTTGGACGCGCCTTTAAACGTCAATTCCCCAAGAACTGTAGTCTGCGCCTTCAAGGGCGTTACCATCGGGCCCAAAGTGAAGTACGAAACCAGGATGGCCAGAACGCCAATCCATCTCTGCCTGTGATTTTCGAGTTGTGTCTGCATCACCGACTCCTTTATCAAGCTTCCCAAATCCTATTGAGAAACACTGCAGGTTCCTTAACAACTTTTTAGCAAAGCCGGAGCACTACGAGCATCAGGAGGATCCTGTAGTTCATTGAGATAATTACTGTATCGTAGATACCGGACCCACAAAGACGGGCGATGAGACGATTCAAATAGTCGTGATTGGATGATATCGCTATGGAGAGTGCAATTACGCCTATCGTGATTCTACCCTTAGGTACGCAAATATTTTTTCTTTTCGGTTCAGGTATTCCTCAAATGCCTGGACTTCGGCAATGCACTGTTTCTGCAACTCATCGTACCATTCAGGCGAAACAGGTTCTTCGGACCGCTGTAAAAGAGCGCCCAACTTTGCAGCTTCAGTTGAAAATGCTCTGAACGCATCGGACAAATCGAAAACCATATGGGCTAGATGTTTATCCGTCGCTACCAGGCTCATGACGGTCCTCCAAGTTATTCATCGAACCCCGAGAGACACACGCCTTGGCTGGTACCTGCTGCGTAGTCCGTCCTTTCAATTGTGATTGCGGCAAGGGCCATCAGAGGCCGCCGTAACCGCGATTAAGGACCTCCAAACGCAGGCCCTCCATTCAGCTGCCTTGCGCCTTCATCTTTTCGCGATGATAGGTCTCGCGCCCTGCGTCGATTGCCGTGGCGATTTGTCCTTTCGTGTCCGCGATCATTTCCTTGCCGCGTTCAAACGTCTCTTCAGCGCGATCCCGCAGCTCCTGCACTTTCTTGCGGGCATATTCATTTCCGTCCCTAGTTTTCTTTGCCATGTATTCCCGGGTTTGCTCGCCGGATTTTGGAGCAAACAGAATGCCGACCACCGATCCGATACCCAACCCCACTAGGAAGTAGTTTGCTTTGGGAATTATATTTTCAGCCATGACTAAACCTCCTTCAAAAGTAGAAGTATATTTCTGAGCCGAGCGGCGCACGGGCCGGAGATAATAATCGCCTCGGCCCGTCATTTCACATCAAGCGACCTCTCCTCGGGAAGATCCCAAGTCGCCATCAGGATCAGGATGCTACCCAAAACGAATAAAATGCTGATTGCTTTCTGTCTATTTCTGTCCATTACTCCAGCTCAAGACTGCTCCCGCCTGGCTGGATATGGGTGAGCAGGGCAGCCTACGTGCCAGACAGAAAATTATCGGAAGTCACGCAATTAAAGCATTTACATCCTGACTTGGACCCGGATCAGGCAAATGCTGCGTAAATTATTCAATCCGGTTGGAAAATATGGCGGGTCGAACAATTCTTCCGAATGCCGTAAAAATTCTCAGATGGGCGACGAGATCAACTCACTGTAATCTATTGATAGAATGACTTTTAATCAGGTACAGACTTGGCATGACTATTGCCCTTGAATAAGCACAGCCCACCGGAGGTGATGCATGAAGCGTATTTTCCTCTCACTGGCCGGATTCGTGACGATGTTTAGCATGGCGCCCGCACTTGTTCAATCTAGGGTACCGACAACACCACCACTGCAAACTCAGGCACGGCCCGAGGCCAAGACATTCACCGGCACAATTCTAAAAAGTGGTGAAAGTGTTTTCCTGAGTGATTCAGTTACCAAATCTAGATATATGCTCGACGATCAGGACAGGGCACGCCCGCTTGAAGGGAAGAGCGTAAACGTCACGGGAACAATTGATGTGGCGCGTGATACGATACACGTCCAAACCATTGAGGAGATCGTTTAGATGACCTCCTCAAAGAGAAATCTATCTATGTATACGGAAAACAGGGAAGTGCCAAGTCACGAACAAATAATGCAAACAGCATACCGAATTCATTTGGAGCCCAGTCTTCACCCCGGCGAGGTGCGTCATGCGACATGACTATGACATATTTGAGAAATTCCCCGATGGTTCCATTGTTTGGCGAGCCTGCGTAACCGGACATTATGAAACAAAAAGAAGAGTGCAAGAGTTGGGCGAGCATTCAGGGAATGAATTTGTGGTAATCGACATTCAGGCCGAAGAGCTTCCGCGAGCCGAACCGATCCGCAGCAACTCACGACCATTGGCGAAGACCGCAACGCACAGATAACTCAGACAGCGGAGGTCTACGATGAACGGCGAGTACGATCTTTACGAAATTTTCTCAGACCACTCAATACAATGGCGCAGTTGCGTTCGTGGAACTCAATGCGCACTTGAGGCACTGCAAGAAATGGCTCAACAAACGGACAACGAGTGCTTCGCAACTGACCTGGGCACGGATGAAGTCATTGCCCGAGTCAATGAAGGACCGCACATCCTTGACGATGACGGTTCAAGCGCAAATTAGGCTTGATTCATTCGGCGGCAGGGCAATTCTCTCCCATTGTTCATCAGGACTTGGGCTGGGATTCCAGTAGAGGTAAACTAGTGTGCTCCATGTTCCGAAGCGTTCACAAACTATACGTACCACAGACGACGAGGTCCCTTTTCGGCTTGCAGTCAGGGTTCGTGCTTTGCGTGTACATCATATCGACTCTCACGCTCGTTTGCGCGGGATGTGCCGTTACCTCCGAGCCGCCTTCCGGGACGCTTTCGTCCACAGCGCCGTTCGGACATGTTTTCATTTTAGTTGAGGAGAACGCGAATTACTCCAACGTGATCGGAAGTTCCGCAATGCCATATCTGAATGGTCTGGCGAATCAGTATGGTTTGGCAACGCAATACTATGCCAACACACACCCGTCGATCGGCAACTACCTGATGTTGACGGCTGGTCAAGTTTTGACGAACGATGACTCTCAAACTCCGATGACCTTCCCTGTTTCCGTGGACAATGCGGTTCACGAGCTGATCGCCTCTGGAATTAGCTGGAAGCAGTATGCGGAGTCCATTCCATCGGCTGGTTATCTCGGTGACGACTCGACATGTTGTGGCGGGCAATACATTGCGCACCATGTGCCGCTGCCGTATATGGCTGACGCCCAGGTTGCGAGCCAGCTGCCCAAAATCGTGCCCTTCACGCAGTTGGCGATAGACCTGGCCAACAACACCCTGCCCAACTATGGCTTCATTACTCCAAACGGGTGTGACGACGCCCACGATTGCGGCCTGAACGTGGCGGACAATTGGATGAAATCCAATATCGATCCATTGATCAAAAGCCCGCAGTTCCATAAAGACGGACTGCTCGTTATTGTCTTCGATGAGTCAGATACCGACGATGCGAATGGCGGCGGTCGCGTTGCAGCCGTCATCATCAGCCCATTTGCAAAGCCCCGCTACCTGTCCACCACATTTTATCAGCACGAAAGCGTTCTTCGCCTCACGCTCGAAGGTTTGGGAGTGAAAACGCTACCCGGAGCGGCTGCCACTGCGCCGAAGATGTGGGAGTTCTTCACCTTCACCCCGCCGTCGTAGAGAATCTCGCCTCGAATAATTTTCGATCTTCACGAATTTTGGCGCCGACGTCGAACGCGAAGAAACCAAAGAGATCGACCATTTGAAGCAGTACAGATTACTCGGTGTAGATTGACAGTTGCGGGTTCTACGGCAATACTTGCGCCGTTCGGCCGGGCGACATCAACGGATCACTTTATGACGAAGCCAAAAACAAGAAAAATCTCTGCGAAGAACTCTGGAGGACCGCGCTCCGCCACGAAACTTGCTGCCAAGCGGGTCAGGCGGACAGGGACTAAGGCTTCCATCACCTCGGATCCTGCCGGGAAGCTTACTTTCAACCACGCCATGATTTACGTGAAGGACGTAGAGCGCGGATTCCGTTTCTACCGCGATTTGCTTGGATTCAAGCTCATCGAAGATTTTCGCTACGAGGGTACGCCGGTGTATGCGCGGATGCGCGCGCCCGGTGGCGATGGTACTATCGCCCTGCATCAGTCAGGTCCGGACGTCTCCGTTTCGAGCGATGGCGTGCGACTGTACTTCGAAGTCCCCGATCTCGACGGTTTCTGCCGCAAGCTCCAACAAAAGGGCTTCTACATCACCCAAATGCCCCGCATGATGCCCTGGGGCTGGCGGCACGCTTATGTGAATGATCCTGATGGACACGAGATCAGTTTGTATTGGGCCGGGGAAAACCGCATGAAGAAAACCGTGATGAAGGCCGCACAAAAGGTCGCCGATATCGGAGGCAAGGCGTGAATGGCTGGTTTACCGGAAACGGAAAGCCACATTCCGATAAGAGGACTTACCAGGACTTGGAGAAAACTGCCGAAAGTCGTTCCTTAGTTCAACATTCGAGAATGATGATTGCGCTTATTCCTTGTTATGTGGCCCCTCGTTCGGAGAGTTGTTCTTGAGTCGGATCGTCACTGTTGGGTTCATCTGCTTATAGCTATATTTCCAGTATCCATTCGTCACTTTACAGTCGCTGACATCCCAAGATCGTGCGGATTGCTCCCACTCAACTGATAGTTGAGATTCCCCAACCTTCAATGGTCGGTCGGGAAAAAACATGTTCTCAAGTTTGAATTTGATTGTAGCCGTGATCCATCCACCTGGCTGAATCGTTAGTTGGCTTCCCTTCGAGAACTCAGAACCATACAGACGCTTTGTAAGTGTATGGTTTGCAAGCATCGCACCATTTAACCGAACCACAAAATCCCCCACCTCCCAGTGCACGTGATTGGGGTCCTGCCCATTCTGTATTGTGCTTGTGTCGAGACTCCAAGGAATATGGATTGGTTCTTGGCCACTGTTTCGGAGGCGAACCTCGGCTTGCGACTTGCTGCCTGAAGTCGGCGTTGGGTCATTCACTCGAATTATTTCCACCGCGATTTCCGATTGCGGATGACCCTGTTGCGGTAAAGCGATGCCGTCGGCAATGATACCCGGAAGCAATTTTTGACAACCATTAGGTAGCTCGTTCGTCTTCTGAACTTCGGCATCCTTAGCTGATTCTGGCGGTTTTGTAAGATCGACTGAAGCAATTTGTTGTGCCCGAGCAGAGACAACCATTACAAAAAGGCCGATGGCGCACTGGGCAGATATTTTCATCGGTTTGGATTAAACCAATGGTAACCAGACTCCTAAATGCTAGCTCTTGTTCCCTCATCTTGCCAAGTCCTGATAAACGGGATTATCGGAAAGTTTTGCCCCCCAAGTGACCGATTCACACATTCCGATAAGCCAGGGATTATATGAAACTGGCCCAGCTCCCATTCCCCGCAAAGTTTTGGGGTATGTGGTTCGTGCAGGGCAAGCCCTTGTTGCGCTACTCTTCCGTCTTTATCCCCAGGGCGCGCATGCGGCGGTACAAGTGGCTGCGCTCGAGCCCTAGCGCTTCCGCGGTGCGCGTCATGTGCCACTGGTTTTCCTCGAGCTTGCGCAGAATAAATTCCCGCTCATAGGCGCTGCGCGCTTCGTGCAGCGTTGCGTTCGGTTGCTGGGCCATGCGCGAACTGGCGCGAAACAACTCGGGCGGAAGGTGCAGCGGCTCGATCTTGTCGTACGGGACTACGATCATGAGGCGCTCGATCAGGTTGCGCAATTCGCGGACGTTTCCCGGCCAGTGATAGCGCGCCATAACGCCGAGGGCCGCTTCGCTCAGCTCTTTTGGTTTGCGGCCGTACGCGACGGCGAATTCCAGCATGAAATAGCGAGCCAGAACCGGAACGTCCTCGATCCGCTCGCGCAGCGGCGGCAGCGTGAAGGGGATGACATTGAGCCGGTAGAAAAGGTCTTCGCGAAACCGGCCATGCGCGATCTCGTCTTCCAAGGTTTTGTTGGTCGCGGCAATCACTCGCACATCGACACTCACTGTTTGACTGGAGCCAACGGGCTCGAGGCGCTGCTCCTCCAGCACGCGCAGCACTTTGGCTTGCGTGCGCAGGCTCATGTCCGCCACTTCGTCGAGGAAGAGCGTGCCTCCATCGGCCTTCTCGAATTTCCCAACTTTGTTCTCGGTTGCTCCAGTGAAGCTGCCTTTCACGTGCCCGAACAGCTCGGATTCGATGAGTTCCTCCGGAATCGCCGCGCAATTGACTTCGACAAATCCCCGGTCGCCGCGCAGACTCGCGGCGTGAAGCGCCCTGGCGACGAGTTCCTTGCCCGTGCCGCTTTCCCCGTAGATCAGGACGCGCCCGTTCGTGGGCGCCGTCAGCGCGATCTGCTGCCGCAATGCGCGCATCGGAACGGAGTCCCCTTGCAACTGCGTGCGGCCTCCCAGTTCCTCCCGCAGTTGCCGGTTCTCCTGCGCCAGACGGTGCACCTCCAGCGCATTCTTGATGACCAGTATGACTTTTTCGAGCGACAGCGGTTTCTCAATGAAATCAAACGCGCCAAGCTTCGTGGCACGCACGGCGGTTTCAATGTTGGCGTGCCCGGAAATCATGACCACCATGGCGTCCACGCCGTTCTTGCGTATGCGATCCAATGTATTCAGGCCATCAATCCCGTCGAGCCACACATCCAGAAGGACCAGGTCAATCGAGCGCTTTTCGAGAAGCGTGAGGCATTCTTCGCCCGAAGATACCGCGAGGGATTCGTAGCCTTCGTCCGCCAGGATGGACGAAAGCGCTTCCCGTATGCCTTGCTCGTCATCCACGATAAGAATGGAATTGGACATGAACGTAAGGAACTATCCGATGCGCGGGGACATCGGAGCCGAAGCGACCTCCGCCATCGGAAGCTGGAGAACAAATTTCGCGCCGGTGGGCAAATTGTCCTCGACGCGGATCGAGCCGTGGTGCTCAGCCATGATACGGCTGGCGATGGCTAGTCCGAGCCCCGTGCCGCGATCCTTGGTCGAGAAGTGAGGCAGAAACAGGCGGTCCTTGTCCTCCGGCGAAATTCCGTGCCCGCTGTCGGCCACGATAATCTCGACGATTTCGCGATCGCTGTTGAACCGCGTGCACAGGAACATTTCCTTAACCGACGAGCCTTCCATCGACTCCGCGGCGTTGTCGATCAGATTGACAAGCACGCGCCGCAAAAGTTCGCCGTCGGCGCGAATGACCGGCAGATCGGGCGCCAGATCCTTGCGCACGCGGATCCCTTCGAGCCGGCCGTCAAATACCGAGAGCGCCTCATTCACAATTTCATTCGGCGAAGTGGGTGAGAGCTTCGCGGTAGGGAACCTGGCGAATTGCGAGAATTCTCCGACCAGGGATTCGAGCACCCGGACCTCGCGTTCGATCAAGCCCGAGCACTCGCCGACCAGGCGCACCAGCTCCGGCGGTTCATTTTTCAAGGGGTTCCCGCGATTTCGTTCCAGGTAGCGGGACAATCGCTGCGCGGAAAGCTGAATCGGCGTGAGCGGGTTCTTGATTTCGTGAGCGATGCGCTGCGCCACTTCCTGCCAGGCCGCCGCTTTCTGCGCGCGAAGCAAGTCGGTCAGATCGTCCACCACCACCACGTAACCTCGATTCGACTTGCGCGGCCCCAGCGAACTCACCGTCACAGCGGCGCGCAGCAACCGCCCCGCCGCCGAAAATTCCAGTTCCTGAGTCGCGGTGCCCAGGCGCAGCGAACGCCGCATCAGCACGTGCAAGGCGCGGGCCCCCTCTTCTCCCAGGAGTTGCACGAAGCTCATGGCCTGCCGGGCGCTTTCTCCAAACATGCGGACCGCGGCGGGATTGACGCGCCGGATCGTTTCCGTTTCGTCGACGGAAATAACGCCGGTCGGAATATTTTCGAGAATCGTTTCCATCAGCGTCCGGCGCCGCTCCAGCTCTTGCACCGCCTGTTGCAGGTTCTGCGTGAAGATGTCGATCTGGCGCCGGCTGTCGCCCAGCTGTTCGGTCATGCGGTTGAAGGAGCGGACCAGAGTCTCGAGCTCATCCTTGGCCTGCACGTTGACTCGCGTTTCGTAATTGCCCTCGATGATCTCCTGCGTCGCCTGGGCCAGCGCCTGAATGGGGACGGTGATTTGCTTGGAAAGGAAAAACGCGGTCCACGTCGCGGCGAACATCAAAAGTATGGTGAAGAGCAGCAAGGTCGCCAACATTTGATTCTTGTAAGTCCGCAGATGTTGGCGCTGTTGCTCGTAAGCGGTCTTCTGGGCGTCGATTTCTTTGATTCGCCCCTGAAAATCGTCGGGAACAATTCGTCCGGCGAGTAGATAACCGTTTGACGTCTTGGCCCGGCCCGCGAGGAACGTCTTCCCGCCGTATTCCCAAAGCTCCGTGCCATCCGGCAGTTGGCGGGACAACACGGGGGGATTCGGCCGCAAGTTTGTCTCATGGCTGGACTTCGGCGGCTGAAATTGCAGGTCGGGGTTCGCGGCAACGGCGAAGGGATGGCCGCTCGCGTCCACTTCCCAGGCCAGGTCCGCACCCCGCGCGAAGGTTTGATCGAAGGCGTGCATGGTGTCCCGAGCGGATTCGCTCGCCGCGGTTGCCGCCACCTCTTTGGCAATCCCGGACATGCGCTCGGCGTCGGCGCGGCTCATTTCATTGACCAGGGAGCGGCTGGACTCAGTCGCGATTTCGAGAGGACGCGGAAACCAGAGCACGAGGGTGCGGTTCAGCAGCGCGTAGCTCACGAAAAACAGGACAATCACCGGCAGGAAGGAAACCGCAATCGCTCCCAGAACCATTTTCGTCTTGAACCGCGAGCCCGCCTTGTGCGCCATCCTTTCCGTGGCAAGCCGCACCAGTGTGCGCGCCAGAATAAACAGGAACACCACCAGGGCCGCCACGAGGAACATGGACAGCGCATATAGGACGACTTGGTCGGTCGACTCGAAGGGCAGCGTGAGCGATCCCAGCGTGAACACTCCCGCGAGCAGAATTACGACGGTCACGCCGCCGACGGCCAGCAGGAGTTGCGATTTGCGGCTGGTGCTCACGGCAGGCCCCCGGAAAGCAGAGTCCCGGCGGGCGCGATCCCGGCGAACGTTGACAGCGGAGAGTTTGCCGGCAGAAGCGGGCGAAGCGGGCAATCCTCGCACCGCGGAGCGCCCTTGCGGCACCAGTTTTTCCCTGTATTTACGATCAGTGCATGTAATTCATTAAATAGTTCCGGCCGCCGCGGAATAGAAGTCTCCACCAGGGCGCGGACGCTTTCATAATCCGCCTTGCCGTCGGTAATCCCGTGCCGGCCGAAGATCCTGCGCGTGTAAGCGTCCACCACGAAAACGGGGTGGTTCCCGGCATACAGCAAGATGGAGTCGGCTGTTTCCGGCCCGATCCCGTGGACGGCGAGCAGTTTTTCGCGCAACTCCAAAGTCGGCGTCAGAAACAGGCGCTTCAGCGAGCCCCCGTACCCGGCATGAAGAAATCGCACAAAGGCCTTCAATTTTTTCGCTTTTTGACGAAAGTAGCCGGAGGGCCGAACCAGCTCGGCGAGTTGCGCCGTTCGCACCCGGAACATCGCCGCAGGCGTGAGCATGCGCGCCGCGCGTAGATTGGCAATGGCGCGTTCGACGTTTCCCCATCCCGTGCTTTGGGTCAGGATCGCCCCCACAATCACTTCAAATGGCGTCTGGGCCGGCCACCAGTGCATCGGGCCGAGCGCGCCGGACATCGCTTCATAGTAACGCAATAGTTCGCCGGAAAGGGGAGCCACATGGGCCGCGTCAGCCGCGCCCTGTGGCGCGCGCCCCCTGCTGCGGCTGCCTCTCCGCAGCGCGGACCCATTCGCCGCCTTGGCCATTGCTTCGCCCATCGCTTCGCCCATCGCTTCGGAAGATAACGGGCGCCGTACCTGTAGTCAAGGCAAGCTCTTGAAGGTGATACCAAGCCACCTGTACCAAAGGACAGGGGACCTCATAGTGCCCGTTTCAGTACGTCCGGGGAAAATGGACCCATAGCCGCTCTCCCCTATCTGCTAATTTAATCTTACCGGGGGTGTGTATGCCCCGAGGAGTTCTCATTCTATGTCGTCCCGGCTCGGCGAAATACTGATCAAGGAAAACTTGATCACCTCCGACCAGCTCCGTCAGGCCTTGGATCACCAAAAATCCAGCGGGGCCAGGTTGGGGACGTGCCTGATGAAGCTCGGCTTCATCAGCGACGACGAGATAACGGGTGTGCTTTCCCGCCAGTACGGGGTTCCCTCCATCAATTTGAAGTATTATGAGGTCGACGCCGCCGTTATCAAGCTGATCCCTCAGGACACCGCCGTCCGCTATCAAATTGTTCCCCTCTCCAGGGTAGGCTCGACCCTGACCATTGCGATGACCGATCCGACCAACGTTTTCGCCATGGACGACATTAAGTTCATGACCGGTTTCAACGTCGAACCGGTGGTGGCCTCCGAGACGGCGATTGCCGAAGCTATCTCCAAGTTCTACGGCGAGGCCAAAAGCGAAGAAGAACTTTCCAAGGTGATGAAAGACCTCACGGGCGAGGAAGCCGCCGACCTGGAACTCGCCGCCGAGGAACAGGAGATGAACCTGGCCGAGCTGGAACGCATGGCCGAGGAAGCTCCCATCATCAAGTTGGTCAACCTGGTCCTGACCGACGCGGTCAAGCGCGGCGCCAGCGATATCCACATCGAGCCTTACGAAAAAGAAGTTCGGGTGCGGTTTCGAATTGACGGAATCCTGCAAGCAGTAATGACGCCGCCGATGAAACTTCGCGACGCGATTATCAGTCGCGTCAAGATCATGGCCAAGCTCGACATCAGCGAAAAGCGCTTGCCCCAAGACGGCCGCATCATGATCAAGTACCGCAAGGACGGCAAGATCAAGGACCTCGACTTCCGCGTTTCGACCATCCCGGCCCTTTTCGGCGAAAAGATCGTCATGCGTTTGCTCGATAAAGAAAACCTGAGACTGGACATGACCAAGCTCGGTTTCGAGGCCGAATCCTTGGGCAAATTCGAACGCGCCATCCTTCGTCCCTATGGCATGGTCCTGGTGACCGGACCCACGGGATCCGGCAAGACCAACACCCTGTACTCTTCCATCGCCCGGCTCAATACCCCCGAAACCAACATCATGACGGCGGAAGACCCCGTGGAATTTCAGCTTCCGGGAATCAATCAGGTCCAGATGAAGGACCAGATTGGGCTGAATTTCGCGGCGGCGCTGCGCGCTTTCTTGCGGCAAGATCCGAACATTATTCTGGTCGGCGAAATCCGCGACTTTGAAACGGCGGAGATCGCCGTGAAGGCCGCGCTCACCGGACACTTGGTCCTTTCCACCCTGCACACCAATGACGCCCCTTCGACTATTAGCCGTCTGATGAACATGGGAATCGAGCCTTTTTTGGTTGCCACTTCGGTAAACCTGATTTGCGCGCAGCGCCTCGTGCGTAGAATTTGCTCCAACTGCAAGCAAGTGCTGAAGGTTCCTGAACAAGCCATGCTCGACGCCGGGTACTCGCAGGAGGAACTCAAGACGACGGAAATTTTCATCGGCAAAGGCTGCGGCACCTGCAACAAGACCGGATACAAGGGGCGCGTGGGCCTCTACGAGGTCATGGAAATCAATGACGAACTGCGCGAATTGATTCTGGTCGGCGCGTCCGCGCTCGAATTGAAGAAAAAAGCCGTGGATAACGGGATGCTCACCCTGCGCCGCAGCGGCCTGACCAAGGTCGC
>Ga0210384_10005022_pt1 | contig 14572 bp, 10 predicted proteins | sample IncBWH2MmetaG_FD_160574 | JGI IMG/M metagenome (GOLD analysis project Ga0210384, IMG submission 160574) | Forest soil microbial communities from Barre Woods Harvard Forest LTER site, Petersham, Massachusetts, United States - Inc-BW-H-2-M | ecosystem: Environmental > Terrestrial > Soil >...
CGGGCGCCAGCGATCTACTCCGGGTTCCGGCGAAAAAGTCGCGTTGATTTCCTTGATCACCACGGCCTTCAGCAGCTTCGCCGTGCGTGTTGCCAGCAGCACGTCCCCAAGTTCCCTGATGCACAGATTGATAATTCCCTGCCGCGAGCGCGGCACAAGGTCATACGAAGCGCTGATTACAAGCTGTAAGTATTGACCGTCTGGCGCTCCAGCTTCCCCTACACCTTTCTCCCCACTTGGACGCGCTGTCCTGGCGTTGGTTTCAATCCCGGCCGAAAGCAACGATTTGTTGAAGACCCATTGCGTCGTGTGGTCCAGCAGCGTCAAGAACGGCTCGGTCATCACCACGCGATCGAACCACAGGTGCACGCCCGTGATTGGCGAAGTCTTCAGATGATGCAACCCTTCCAGCGGCGAACCGGCCGCACTCAATTCGCCCGGCAACATTTTCAGCAGCACATCGTGAGGCACCGCGGCGACGCAAACGTCCGCTTGAATTTCGGAACCGTCTTCGAGAATGGCGCCCGTAAATCGGTTTCGCTCCATTCGTATCTCTCGCACTCCCGTTCGCACCCGTACTTCCCCGCCTCGCCGCACTAGCTCCTGCTCGCAGCCTTCATACAAGTCCGCCAGCGGCACCGCAGGAATCCCCACGCGGTAGCCTGCGCGGCTTGCAAGAAACGCCTTCCAGAACACTTCGATCCCGTATCGCGCATCCGTGCGCGCCAACTCTTCGTCAAGAGCGCTCACCAGCACCACGCGCCAGAATCGCTCGATGGCTCCCGGCGTCTGCCCCATGCGATGAAGCCAATCGAGCATCGACGCGCCCGCCGGCGTCGGCGGATCCCCGCCTGCCCGCGCTATCGCCAGCATGGCGCGTGCAATCCCTCGCTTGTCCGCCCACGAGAGCGCATTGAAAAAGAAGAACGATGGCGCCATATGCAGCGGCGGTGGCAATGGCGCAGCTTCGATGGATGAACGCCGTCCCTGCTTGTCCACAAAATACAGGCGGTCGTAAAAGCGGATCTTCCCTTCAGCTCCTACGCGACGATAAAAATCGGAAAGGTTCGTGCAGCACCCAAGCGTCACATGCTGGCAATTATCCACCTCGGTGCCGTCGGGCAAAGTGTAGGAAGTGGCGCGCCCGCCCAGATGGGGGCGCTTTTCGAACAGGCGGACCCGAAAGCCGGCTTCAGCCAGCGCGACGGCGGAGGAGAGGCCCGCCAGCCCGCCGCCGATCACCAAAACGCTTTGCAAGGGGATCCTTCTTCCACCAGCCGCGCATCCCTGCCATCAGTAAATGTTGGACTTTTTCGGCGCTCGAGAGCGACACGCGCGAGGAGAAAACGTCGAAGCCGCGCTCCTCGATCCTTCCGAGCAGCGTGCTGTATGTTCGAACCAAGGCCCACAAAGTCGAGCGGCTGTCGGCATCCACTCGACTCACCAGCGGCGCCCCTTCCTTATAGAAACTCCAAGCACGGTCGGCTTCGAATTCGAGCAGTTCTCGAAGCTCCCCAGTCATCGGTCCGCTCAGATTTTCCTCGCGCACCCCGAACCGCTCGAGATCCTCCTGCGGCAGATAAACGCGCCCCATCTCGAAATCGCTGCGCACGTCGCGAATAATGTTGGTCAGTTGAAACGCCAGGCCCAGCCGCTCGGCCAGATCCGGATCGCGCGGGTTGCGGTAGCCGAACACGTGCAAGCAGGTGAGCCCCACAGTCCCGGCCACACGGTAGCAATATTCCGAGAGCCGGTCGAAGGTCGCATAGCAAGAAACAGTCAGGTCCATCTCAGCGCCCAAAATCAAATCATGAAAATACCGCGTGGGAATCTGGAAGCGCTGCATGGTGTCCGCAAGCGCCGGCAAAATCACATGGCCTTCGGTGCGCCCGGCGACGGCTGCATCCAGCATCCCTCGCCACTGTGCCAGTTCGCGCCGCTTGGAATCCAGATCCGCAGGCTCATCCGAGACGTTGTCCACCAGCCGCATGAAGGCATACAGCGCAAAAAGCGCGTTCCGCTTCTCTCGGGGCAAGCCGAAAAGCGCCAGATAGAAACTGCTGCGCGCAGCGCGAGCGATCCGATTGCATTCGGCATACGATGCCGCAGCCGCTTCTCCCTCCACCGCTTTGAGAGGCCGGTCGCCTGACTTCGTGATATCTTTCACCCGTCGAGAGTCGTCCTCGCTTATTCCCGGAGCTGCACGTCCGCCAGAAAGTACTCTTGATCCCACGGCCCGTCCCAGGAGTCGAACCTGGGTCCACTTCGAGAGCGCCGGGCGATTCTCGAGCGTGTTGTAGCCTGACGACTCAATGGCCTCGAGAACAGCTATTCCACCGCGACTGAACATTTCGACATCCACACGCAGAGCTCTGTCCACGCGTCGTGCCAGGGGCAGTCCCGCAGCAAACAATGCCCGCGTGCGCGCGACCAGATCCTTCATCAGCCCGGCATAGCGCGAGTCAAATTTTCGCCCCACGATCTCTGCTTCAGACAAGCCGTGCGCTGCCAGCGCGTCCAGCGGAATATAGATGCGTCCTTTCTCCAAGTCCCGCGAAACATCCTGCCAGAAGTTTGCAAGTTGCAATGCTGTGCAGGTGTAATCCGAAAGCTTCTGCCGCTCTGCATCGCGGTAGTCACACAAGTAAAGCACCAGGCGTCCCACCGGGTTCGCCGAATACACACAGTAATTGAGCACGTCGCCCCAGGTCGCGTAGCGATGCACCGTCTGGTCCTGCCGGAACGCGCGCAACAAATCCGAAAATGGCTGCAAGGGAATCTCTTTCGCGCCAATCGTCTCTCGCAGTGCAATCAGCACGGGATGCGACGGCCCGCGCCCGCCCGCTGCATAGCAAAGCCGCAGTTCGCCCTCCCACGCATCCAGCAATTCCAGCGCTCGCGAAGGGTCCGCTACTTCATCGCCCAAATCATCCGACCAGCGGCAATAGGCGTACACATTGTAGAGATGTTGGTGCAGATGCCGCGGAAGTAGCCAGGAAACTACATTGAAGTTTTCGTAGTGATGCGTCGCCAGCCAGCGCGTGTAGCGCTCAGCTTCCGTGGGAGCGCAGCCTGCCGCAGGCAGGTGCTGCGCGATTTCCAACTCAGGTGTGTCCAGCATGGTGCCCTGGCGCGGGCGACGGTTAGGGGATGACGGCGGTCTTCAGCTCGCCATTCCGATTCTTCATGTGCTCGAACACGTGCGGCAATTCTTCGAGCGGTACTTCGCCGGTAATGAAATCACTGGAACGAATCTCTCCGCGCTCGATGGTGTCCAGAGCCTCGCGGATAAACCGCGGCGTGTGATGGAATGTGGACTTGATGGTGATCTCCGAATAGTGCAGCGCCGCGGGATCGAAATTCACCTGCGTCCCGCGCGGGCACCCGCCGAAGAGGTTCACCGTTCCGCCCTTCCGCACCATCTGCACTGCCCATTGCCAGGTGGTCGCCGAGCCCACCGCTTCAATCACCGCATCTGTCCCGCGACCGCCTTCGCTTAACTGCCGCACCAGGTTCACAGGATTCTCAATCGTCGAAACATCGAACGCAGCAATCGCGCCCAGCCGCTCGGCCGCGCGAATCTGGCTCTTGCGCTTGCCCAGCGCGATCACGCGCACCTGCCGGCTAGACAAAACCTTGATGAACTTCAGCCCGATCGGCCCGCACCCGATCACCACTACCGTGTCTCCGCGCGTGATCCCGGTTTCATAAATCCCGCGAAGAACGCACGCTAGCGGCTCGGCCATGGCTGCATCTACAAACGAAACCTTGTCTGGAATCTCCAGCATATTCTGCCGCACGATTCTTCCAGGTATCCGAATGTATTCCGCATACGCGCCATTATTGAACAACAGGTCTTCGCAAAGGTTCGGCTGCCCCTTGCGGCAATAGAGGCACACATTGCAGGGCGCCGAATTCGAAGGCACCACGCGCATGCCCTTGTGGACTTTCCCGTTCACAGCGCTGCCTTTTGTTTCCACTACGCCCGCCAGCTCGTGCCCGAAAAGCGCCGGAGGCTGAATCATTCGTGCATGGAATCCCTGCTTCCACACTTTCAAATCCGTGCCGCAGGTCAGCGCCACTTCCACGCGCACCAATACGTCATCATCCGACAGGTGCGGAATGTCCACCGTCTCGATCTTCAGGTCTTCGCGGCCGTAAAGCACAGCCGCCGTCATGTGACCGTTCGTTTCCATTCTCATAAGTGCGTTATCACCACTTTCAAGGTATTATCCGCCGGTCGCGCCGCCATTTCTAATGCCTCCGCGATTCGCTCGAGCGGAAACCGGTGTGAAATTAATTCGCGCACCGGCAAGCGACGCCCAAACACTAGCGCAGCCGACTCTTCCTGATCCTCCGCCGAAGCACTGTAGCTGCCCAGAATCTCCTTCTCTTCGACCCCCACCGCTGAGGCGGAAAACTCAAGTTTCATCACCGGGTCGTTATGTGCAAAGAGTAGCACGCGCCCGCCGGGCCGCGCGAGCCTCAGCGCCTCCTCCACCAATGCCGGGTTGGGCACAGCTACCAGCACGGCGTCCGCGCCTCTCCCGTCAGTCACGCTGCGCATCTCCTCGAGCAGATTAGTCCCCGCCGGATCGAATGACTTCGCAGCGCCAAATCTTTCACTGGCTGCTCGGCGCCCCGCCATTGGGTCACTCGAATACAGTGTAGCCCCTTCTTGCTTTGCCAGCATCATCAGCAGCAACCCGATCGGCCCTTGTCCGATCACTAGAACTGTCTCACCCGCCGCCACTCTCGCCTTGCGCACCGCTTTCAGACAGGTATTCACAGGCTCGACAAACGTTGCTTCCTCAAATGTCACATCGGCAGGCAGCGTCAGCATGCCGCGCTCAACTATCCATGGCATCGCCCGAACATACTCCGCGAAGCCGCCGCCATTCGGGTCGAAACCCGCAGTCAGCCCAACTTTCTTATATCCCGCGCACTGCGAAAATAATTTCCGCTCGCAGTAGAAGCATCCACCGCAAGGAATGTGATGGAAGCTCACCACGCGGTCTCCAATCTTGAATTTCTTTACTCCGCGTCCGACCTTCACCACCGTTCCCGCCAGCTCATGCCCCAAAATTTGTGGCGGCTCCACAAATCCGTGATGGATCTTCTTGATGTCGGTTCCGCAAATTCCGCAGGCCGCTACCCGGAAGAGGACTTCACCTTCGCCGATCTCCGGGACCGGCACCGATTCCACCACAACGCGTCCCTTCCCGCGATAGACCCCCGCGCGCATTTGCCCCGCGGCCGTGTGGCCCGTTCGCTGCGACTCGAGTTGTGTGACTGCGTGGCTCATATTCGTGCTAATTCACTGCCAATGCTTCTGCCTTAGCAGTCTCGTGCAATGGTGCGGATGATAGAGACTGAATATATGCCTCAAGAAAGGTTGCCAGCGCTCCAGCCGCGCGCTCGCTGTCATTCGCAAGCCGCAGGAGGCCAGGGATGCGCTTAGGCTTACGGGCAAGCTGCCCGATCACTTTCACCACCCTCACGTTTCCCTGCTTATCAAATATGCGATCAAAATCGAGTGGGAGATCCGCGTCGGCCGCGTCACTGATCGCTCGAATCACCACTGCGCGGACCGATCGCTGCGCCGCTGCCGCAAGCACCCACAGACTCTCCATATCCACCGCATCGCCGAACCCGCCGAGTTGCTTTTTTTCCGAAGCCACGGCGATCACGCGGTCCGAAACCAAAAATCTATCGGCCACTCTTGCGCCACACGCCGCGGCCATGGAAACCAATTCTGCATCGCTGCGAATTACTCGCTTGCTCGATATATTTGCGACACTCCGCGCAGCCAGCACTTGTCCGGGCGCATACTCAACCTTCAACGCCCCTGCCAGGCCCGACACGATGCACACGTCGGGCGTTTCGGCAAAGGCCTGGTCCATCGCCCTCTGCGAGGCAAATCGCCCAGCCCCGGTCAGAATCACGCGCACATCCGCGTCGCTCACTCGCGCTACAAACGTCTTATCCCAGGAGTCCGCCGAAACGCGCTGGAACTTCCTCATCTTTCGCCAGGGTGCGAATTCATTCTCCAGCGCGAATGTCACCAGTATCTTCAAATCAATTTCCCATACCGCGGATAACGGTGCGTGTAGGCTGATTTTTGCTGACAATTTGCCGGACGTCGTGCCTTACAACCCTGCCCGTCGCGCCGGTAAAACGCGTGGTCATAAAATGCGGAAGACCTCGTCCTGCGGCTGATTTGCCGGCGCTATCGCCACCGGCCGCTTTTGCGTCGAGCCGTTCCCGTTGCCGCGCCCGTTTCCGTTTCCATGTCCGTTCCCGTGTCCATTAGAATGCCCGTTGCCACTTTTTTCCACAGGTTTCCCGATCAGACCGCCCATTTTCCCTGACAGTGTCCAGCTCAACATTTTCCAGGTGTCGCCCAATTTTTTATTTCCACCCAGCACCGCCGATGCCTCATACCCAGCGTGCACCATGCAGTCCTCGCAGCGCGGGTCTCTCCCACGCCCGTATTTCTCCCACTCCGTATTCGCAATGAAATCCTTGAAGTTGTCGTGGTGCGCGTCGGTCATCAGATAGCAAGGACCTTTCCAGCCGCGCGGGTTGTAAGTCGGATTGCCCCACGCGGTGCACATCAATTCGCGCTCGCCACGCAGATATTCCATGTAGATCGGCGAGGTCACGATGTTGTAGCGCTCGAGCAACTGGCTGGCCTGCTGGAATTTTTCACGAATCTCCGCGCGCGACATGAAAATTTCCTTGGTCATCACCGCCGCGTACGAATATGCAGGCGAAAGCATGTGCCCGTCCACACCCAGCTTCTGCAAGTAAGCAAACAGATCGGCAATCTCCTCGATATCTGTTTCCTTGTAAATCGTGGTGTTCGAGGTCACCAGGAAACCTGCGGCCTTGGCCGCTTTGATTCCCTCGATCGCTTCACGGAATACGCCGTCGCGCTCCACGCAAATGTCGTGCGTTTTCTCCAGGCCATCCAGGTGCACGTTGAAAAATAGACGCGAGGTCGGCTTGAAATCCCGCAGGTGTTTGCGGATAAACATGCCGTTCGTGCACAAGTAGATGTGCTTCTTCCGGGCCAGAATTTCGCTCGTCAATCGCCCGATTTCGGGATAGATCATCGGCTCCCCGCCGCAGATCGAGACAATCGGCGCTCCGCATTCATCCACGGCTTTCAGGCACTGCTCCACCGTCAGCATCTCATTGATAGTGGACTTGTACTCGCGAATGCGCCCGCAGCCCGTGCATGTCAGGTTGCACGCGTGCAGCGGCTCGAGCATCATCACCAGCGGAAACTTCTCCGCTCCACCGATGCTCTTCTTCGCCAGATATCCAGCCATGCTGGCGGTCAAACTCAAAGGAACTCTCATCCATTACCCCCGTCCTTGCTTAGATGCTGTATCTCTTCCGCAGGCACCTGCATGGCGTAATAATTTCGCCGGCCTTTGACCATGTTGTCATAACGCGCCAGGGCGTATAGCGGGAAGGAATTTCGATACAGGTGGTACTTCAAGTAAAACACGCACGGAAAACCCGTTCCCGTGAATTCCTGCTCGTCCCACGATCCGTCTTCATTCTGTTCTTCCACCAACCAGGCAGCGGCACTTTGTGGCGCGGGATCGGCCGCTCCTACCGTGGCCAACAATCCAATCAATCCCCAGGCCGTCTGCGAAGCCGTGGGCTTCCCTTTGCCTTTCAGCGCTGGGTCATAATACGAGAGCACCGATTCACCGAAACTTCCGTCTGGATTCTGCACCGATCGCAGCCAGTCCGCAGCTCGCTGTGAATCAGGATGCGATGCCAATCCAATTGTTTCGAGCGCGCGCAGCACTCCGCCGGTCCCGTAAACATAATTCACGCCCCAGCGTCCATACCAGGCGCCTTCGGACGTTTGATCCTTGCGTAGAAATCCACGCGCGCGTTCCAGCACCGGATGCGTCGCTGACCACCCCATTTGTCCCAGGCATTCCACCGCACGCGCGGTCACGTCTGCCGTGGAAGGATCCAGCATCGCGTTGTGGTCCGCGAACGGAATATGATTCAAAAATTGCAAATTGTTTTCGTGATCGAAGGCGCCCCAGCCGCCGTCGCGATTCTGCATGCTTACCAGCCACGCCAGCCCGCGCTTTATCGCCCCGCGCAACCGCCCGGATTCAGGATCGGCCACCCGCCCGAGTGCCATCAGAACAAATGCCGTATCGTCCACGTCTGGATAGTGGTCGTTTCGAAATTCAAATGCCCACCCGCCCGGCTCAGCTTCCGGGAGCTTTACTTGCCAATCACCCGTTCCCAGAATCTGTTGATCCAGCAGCCATCGTTCAGCCTTTATCAGCGACGGGTGTGCCGGATCGAGACCCGCCTCCTCGAGCGAAACCATGGCGATGGCTGTGTCCCATACGGGAGAGATACATGGCTGCATGCGAAGCGTGTCGCTTTCTTCGATTTCATAGCGCGTGAGATATTCAATTTGGCGCGCCATCAGCGGGTCGTCTTCGGTCTTCCCTTCGGCCAGCATCACGTAAATGGAATTCATCATCGCTGGATAAATCGTGGCCAGGCCCTCGCTCCGTTCCAGGCGTTCCAGCATCCATTTTCGCGCGCGTCCGAGCGACAACTTCCTGAATGGCTTCCACGGAGAATGCTCGTACAATTTTACGGCTCGATCCAGCACCAGGAAAACGTTGCGCCAGGAAATTACGCGCTTGTCCCATTTGAATGACGGTGGCCTCTGCCCTGGAATCTTGAACAATTCGCCTACAGTCACGCCTGCGGGAAAATGCCAGTCCGGTTTTAGCGCATAAAGAATCGAAAGCGGCACTACGATGCCGCGCGTCCACGACGACATTTCGTTCAAATTTACGGGAAACCAGTTCGGCAGTAGGATCAGCTCGGGCGGAATGGCCGGGACAATGCTCCAATCCAGCGCCCCCGCCATGGCCAGATAAAATCGTGTGTATGAGTTGCTCGCTTCCACCCCGCCAAGCTCGTGCACTTTCAGTTTCGCGCGCTCCATGTGCGGCGCGGAGGCCGGGTCACCTGCCAGACGCAGCGCAACGTACGCCTTAATGGTGGCATTCAATTCCGCGGGACCATCTGGAAAAATGCTCCAGCCCCCGTCGGCTACCTGCCTGTGACGAATGTAATTGGCGAGTTTCGCGACTTTCGGGGAATCCAGCAATCCACGAATGTGCAGATAAACGACGTAGTCGGATTCCAGCGTGGTGTCCGCTTCCAGCTCGCCCCACCAGTACCCTTCTCGTTCCTGAGCCGAAAGCAGCCAATCCGTGCTGCGCGACACAGCCTGTTCCACTTGGGATTCGAGATCCCGGCTGGTGACAACCGCTGTTCCGTGTCCGCCCCCCGTGTGGGTGGGCTGAATGCGCAGCCTTGCTTCAGGTGTCATCAATCCCTCAGACATATAGTGCATTGCCGCCCCGTTCGGAAACACCTAATTCCTGTGCGGGCGACCTATCCTGCAACCCCTTCAATGTTGATTCCGAACGGCTGGGCCTGAGCTGGCTCCCTTGCTGCGGTCAATTGCGGAGTTCCAGCCTCATCTATCCTTTTATCCGGCCTACCAACCGCCCCACGCGGCTGGCTCATGCCTGATGTGCGCCATTTTGAGAATCCGCACACTTCCGCAGACTCATAAATAGCGGCACAAGCTCTACCCTAAGAGTAACATTATCTTCGGGTTTCCGCCCGTGGTCAACTAAAAATATGCCTCATTTGTTCTGCCCTGTGATGGTCCATCTCAAGAAAACGCTGCCTGACAAATTCTCGAAGATTGTTCGGAAGCCCGCTTCCCAAAGCCTGCACAAATCTCGGCCTTCCAGATTTTGGAATCTTCCCGCCTTTTGGATGCGCGTCGCCAGAAAACGGCGAACGGAAAACGAAAGCATCTGCGACCCGCATCACAGCCTGAGCCGAAGTCTTGAAATCCATCTTGGATGGATCAAGCACGAGCAAAAACAAATCTGGGCGCCAATACCTCACAATCGTATTACTCTCCGCTATTACGTTCTCTGCATCGCCCAAGGCCAATGCTAGGTGCGCCAGCGCATCCTTCAGCCGCCCGCGCTTCGTCTCCACCCAGATAGCATTTTCTGCCCCTGCGGCTAGAAAGCGGGACGTGCCGGTCCTTCTTCCCTTCGATTTCTCGATCCGAATCGAAAATGTGTGCTCGCTCGGGCCACACCCGCAGTTCGTACCCTTCACGGGGCATCCGTATTCCGTATAAGGTGTAATTTTTATTGCGGTCCACTTGTACTTGGGAAACGCCTTGATCAAATCCACCACCAGAGCGGATTTGCCCACTTTGCGCCGCTGCCCGCCCACCACTAGTAACCGTCCTGGGAATGGAGGTCGCGCACGCCGTTCAATTTTGGTTTTTCGGAGCTTGCTACGGCATCGCTTCATCGTCGTGGAGTTAGCCTTGCGTCAAAAGGGATAGACCGGCTCTTCGCCCGTTGGCCGTGTCTTCCACCTCTTGTGCACCCAAAGCCACTGGTCCGGGTGCGCGCGCACCTGTTCTTCGATCACCCGCGTAAATCGCGCGGTATTCTCAAGCACGTCGGTCTCTTCATTTCCACTGCGTGAAAGTTCTATGACCGGTTCGAACCGCAGGCGGTATTTCCGCCGCAGCCCATCCCACGATAGAAAACCCGGAACCACCGCAGCGTCTGTTCGGAGGGCAATCCGCGCCAGTCCTGAGGTCGTCGAAGCGGGTATCCCAAAAAAATTCACAAACACGCCTTCTTGCAATATTGTGTTCACGTCCGCCAGTATTCCCACTGTTCCACCTTCGTCCAGCACTTTCAGGATCGCGCGCGCCGATTTGTTTTTGTCGATTGGTTGATTCCCCGATAAGCATCGGTACTTGTTGATGAGTCCGTCCACGCGCTCGTTTGCCAGCGGTCGCACCAAGAAGTGCAGCGGGTGCCCGTACAGCGCATGTGCAAAAGATGAAAGCTCCCACGCGCTCATATGGCCGGTTAAAAAAATCACACCCTTGCCCCGGCGCCTGCCTGCTTCGAAATTCTCCGCGCCATCGAGCATCACGATGCGCTCAATATTTTCGCGTGTATATTTTGGAAATTGAGAAAACTCTCCGGCCAGCCATCCCATCTGCCGGACCATGCCGCGAACAATCCGACGCCTCTCTCGTTCACTCAGTTGCGGATACGCCAGCTCCAAATTAAACAGTGCCGTGCGCCGCAGAGGCGCTCGCAAGAAATATGCCGCACCTGCCAACTGCGCGCACACAAACCGCGCCAGTGGCCTTGGCATTAGGCCGAGCGATTTCAGCGCCGACCAGGTGAACGCATATTCAATCCACTCCCGCATCGCTGCTCATTATGCGCGAGCCGTGCTGCCGTATGCCAGCGCCGCACTCTGTAATGTTTTGCCGCCCCGATGTTAGACTCAACCGGCTTGAACCACATTTCCCCATCGCGCTCCCCATTTCTCTTGGCCGCCCTCGCCGCTGTCGCCCTCACGATTCTCATCAGCCTCTTCAGTCATCTCGGGGGCATGGGTCTCGTTGGCCCGGACGAGCCGCGCTATGCGTGGATCGCCCGCGCTATGGCCACCACCGGCGATTGGGTTACGCCACGTCTCTACGGACAGCCTTGGTTCGAGAAGCCGGTTCTTTTTTACTGGTTCGCGGCTATTGGATTCAAATTGGATCTTCCGCCAGAATGGGCCGCGCGGCTGCCCTCAGCATTGGCCGCCCTCGCAGCGGCCGTCATCATCTCCTGGCTCGCCTGGAAGCACTATCGAACCGAATCTGACCTAGCCGATTCGCCTGTTCCCCTCGCTCCCCTGATCTTCTCCACGACTGTCGCCGCAGTTGGCTTCGCACGCGCGGCCACGCCCGACATGCTCTTCAGCGCGTGCTTGACGCTTGCAATGGCCAGCGCCGCTTGTATCCTGCGCCGTGCCGGCGCAATCACGGGCGGCACCAAAAAATCCGGCGCTACATCACATCCAGATCTTTTGGCGCTTCTCTTATTCGGCACTGCCCTAGCCCTGAGCGTCCTCGCAAAAGGCCCCGCGGGAGTAATCCTCGCCGCAGGGGCTCTTTGCATCTGGGCGCTCGCAACTGGCAAGTGGCGCGTCGCCCTTCGCCTTGCTCATCCGCTGGCAATCGCGGCTTTTTGCGCGATCGCTCTGCCTTGGTACATCCTTTGCCAGCGCCGCAACCCTGATTTCTTCCACGCTTTTATCTTCCAGCACAATTTCGAGCGCTATCTCACTCCGGTTTTCCAGCACAAACAACCGTTCTGGTTTTTTGGCCCTATGCTGTTGATCGCGCTCCTTCCCTGGACCGCCCTTCTGATTCCTGCTGTGCAGGACACACTTCGATCCGGGCATGAAAATTCCTGGCGCGATTCACCCGGTTTTTTCGTCGCGTCCTGGGCAATCTTCCCAGTATTCTTTTTCAGTTTCTCGCAGTCCAAATTGCCAGGCTACATTCTCCCGGCGATTCCGCCGCTCGCCCTGCTCATCGCAGTCTCGTGCACCCGCCGAGTAGAACCGCATTCCAAATCGTACCGCGTCACTGGTTTCGCGCTCGCCTTGACGTGGCTTTTGATGGCTGGCTCTTCGGCGGTCTTGATCCATCGTCTCCCTGCAGCGGCGCAAGAGGCGACTTCACGCACCATCCTTCTTTGCGCCGCTCTCGCAATCGCCGGCGCCCTGGTAATTGCAATTCTCGTCCTTCTTCATCGACGCGGTGCCCTTCTGGTTTCAGCAATGGTGGTCGCCCTGCTCGTCGAAATTGCCGGCGCGCACATTTTGCCCACGATCGATGCTCATATTTCCGCCAGACCTCACGCGCAGTTCCTTGCGAACGATCGACGGCCCGATCGCATTTTCACTTACAGACTCAATCGCTCCTTGGACTATGGGCTGGCTTTTTATCTCAATCGCGAACTTCCGGAATGGTCGCCGCAGGATCCGCAGCCTGCGCTGGTGCTCACTAATCCGAAAGGATTGGAGGAAATCCGGAAGCTCCGAAGACTCGGCGGCGAACTGGACGAAACCTACCGCGGCATACTCTACGTCCCGATCCTGCCTTCCTCGGCCAATCCTCGCTAGTGGCGCGAAGTTGGCGGAATGCTCTGCAGGAAGAAATTCACAATCAGGTTTTCGTAGTTGTGGCGGTCTTCATCGGCCATTTCGGAATAGCTCAAGCGATCACGCTCCAATTGTTTCGGGTCAGGAGCGCGCATAAAAATCTGGAACGTTTCGTCGGCCAGCGCCTGCCGGTCGCCGGATTGGACAAATAATTTCGGAACTCCGCGTGTTCGGGCCAGGTGCAGCGAAACAGGGGTCTCGTTGCGAGACTGAAAATTCATCAGCCGGAATCCCCAATCGCAAAAGCGCCCCACCAGTGGAAGAATCGTGAGGCCCGAACGTTTCATTTCCATTTGCACCATGTCGCGCGGGTCATCGTAGGCGTCGTCCGCCACGAACGCCGCTACACGCGGATCAGTGCCGGCCACTTTGAGGACCGCGTATCCGCCCATGTCCACGCCCCACAAACCAAAATGTTGCGGGTCCACATCATCGCGCTTCGCCAGCGCCTCGAGCGCCGCTTCCAGTTCGCGCGCTTCGTGGTATCCCAGCGTGGTGATTCCCGGGCTTGAGCCGTGTCCCGTGAAATCAAACAGGAAAACATTAAATTGGTGGTCCTGAAGCGCGCTCACCAGCGTCAACAATCCCAGTCGCTGCGACAAATATCCGTGCGCCACCACGATGGTCGGCGCGGATCGCAGTCCGGGGAAAAACCATCCTTCGCGGTCCGAGCCACTCGGAATGGAGAATGTGAAGGTTGATGGATGACCCATCATCACGGTCAGGTCCACGGCCGAAGGAGTTCTCGCAGGTTTCAAAAGTTGATAGAGCAGAAATCCGGAAATGGTGGCCACCGAAACGAAGGCGAACAAAAATATCGCCAGTAGGCCGGAGAAAACCTTGGCGAGGCGCGTTGTGGGATAGCGTAGCTCTGAGAGGACGGCCATCCGTTAGGCGCGGGCGCTCAGCGTTCCGCGCCGCAGCGAATCGCATGTTAGCACAGTTCCCCGCCAGCCGATTTGCTGTCGTGGTTGCACTTGCGGTAATCGCACCGGTTTGGGTTCTTCGTTCGCGCCCGGCTATAATGTTCGGGGAGCGTTACGCGGGCTTCATGCAAATTGTAGATCTCCGGCAGGTCCATTCGCGGACACTCGAACCGCTCTTTCAGGAAGAGGCGCGCCACTGGCGCGAAGAGCTGCACTGGGATTACCTTCCTTCCATTGATCTCATTCGCAAATTCATCGACACACGCTCGCTGAATGGTTACCTGGCCATGAAAGATGGCCGCCCCGCCGGATATGGGTTTTACGTCCTGGAAGATCACAAAGGACTGATCGGCGGATTGTTCGTCTCCTCACAATCTCAGCACTCGGTCGTTACCAAAGAACAGCAAGACGTGATCACCAAAGAATTGTTGAGCGAGATGTTTTCGGCGCTGCGTTCCGCGCCTCTTCTGCATCGCATTGAAGCGCAGTTGATGCCCTTCGGCACCGAG
>Ga0210384_10005023_pt1 | contig 14571 bp, 13 predicted proteins | sample IncBWH2MmetaG_FD_160574 | JGI IMG/M metagenome (GOLD analysis project Ga0210384, IMG submission 160574) | Forest soil microbial communities from Barre Woods Harvard Forest LTER site, Petersham, Massachusetts, United States - Inc-BW-H-2-M | ecosystem: Environmental > Terrestrial > Soil >...
TTGACGCCCACCACCACCCGCTGCTTGCCCTCGATCTCCTGCTGGTAGCGGTAGGCCGCCTCCTGGATCTCGCGCTGCATGAACGGGATCGCGTGCACCGAGCCGCCGAGCCCGTCGATCTTGGCGATGTAGGCCTCCGCCTCCTCCTCGAGCCGGCGGGTGATCCGCTCGACGGTGTAGGAGCCGCCCAGGGGGTCCGCCACGTCGGCCACCCCGGACTCGTGGGCCAGCACCTGCTGGGTGCGGAGCGCGATGCGCACCGCCTGCTCGCTCGGCAGCGAGAGGGCCTCGTCCATCGAGTTGGTGTGCAGCGACTGGCAGCCGCCCAGCACCGCGGCGAGGGCCTGCACCGCCACCCGCACGATGTTGTTCTCGGGCTGCTGCGCGGTCAGCATGCTGCCCGCGGTCTGGGCGTGGAAGCGCAGCATCTGGGAGCGGGGGTCGCAGGCGTCGAACCGCTCGCGCATGATGCGGGCCCACAGCCGGCGGGCGGCCCGGTACTTGCCCACCTCCTCGATCAGGTTGTTGTGGGCGTTGAAGAAGAACGACAACTGGGGCGCGAAGTCGTCGACCTTGAGCCCGGCCTCCTGCGCCGCGGTCACGTAGGCGATCCCGTTGGCGAGGGTGAAGGCCACCTCCTGGGCCGCGGTGGAGCCGGCCTCGCGGATGTGGTAGCCCGAGATCGAGATGGTGTTCCAGCGCGGCACCCGCTCCCGGCAGAACGCGAAGGTGTCGGTGATGAGCCGCATCGACGGCCCGGGCGGGAAGACGTAGGTGCCGCGGGCCACGTACTCCTTGAGGATGTCGTTCTGGACGGTGCCGGAGAGCCGCTCGGAGGCCACGCCCTGCCGCTCGGCCACCGCCATGTAGAGGCAGAGCAGGATGGAGGCGGTGGCGTTGATGGTCATCGAGGTGGAGACGCGGTCGAGCGGGATCGCCTCGAACAGCGCGGCCATGTCCTCCACGCTCGAGATCGCGACCCCGACCTTGCCCACCTCGCTGCGGGCCATCTCGTGGTCGGCGTCGTAGCCCATCTGGGTCGGCAGGTCGAAGGCCACGCTGAGCCCGCCCTGCCCCTGCTCGAGCAGGTAGCGGAACCGGCGGTTGGTTTCGGTGGCCGAGCCGAAGCCCGAGTACTGGCGCATGGTCCAGAGCCGCCCGCGGTACATGGTGGGCTGCACGCCCCGGGTGAACGGGAACTCGCCCGGGAAGCCGAGGTCGCGCACGTAGTCGACGCCGTCGACGTCGGCCGGGGTGTGCAGGCGCTCGAGCGGCGCGCCGCTCGAGTCCGCGAACGGCCCCGGCCGCTCGGGGGACCGGGCCAGCGCGGGCTTGAGGGTGCGCTGCTCCCACTGCCCCCGGGCCTCCTCGAACCGCGCGCGCTCTTCGGGCGTCACAGGGGCCAACTCATAGGGGAATGTTCCCGTGCTTCTTCGGCGGGTTGCTGTCGCGCTTGGTGTGGAGGACCTCGAGCGCCTGGATCAGCCGCCGCCGGGTGTCGCGCGGCTCGATCACCTCGTCGATGTAGCCGCGCTCGGCCGCCGCGTAGGGGTTCGCGAACTTCTCCCGGTACTCGCGGACCTTCTCCTCCTTGAGGGCGGCCGGATCCGCCGCCGCCTCCATGTCGCGCCGGTAGAGGATGTTGACGGCCCCTTCGGGCCCCATCACCGCGATCTCGGCGGTGGGGAACGCGAAGTTCGCGTCGCCCCGGATGTGCTTGGAGGACATGACGCAGTAGGCGCCGCCGTAGGCCTTGCGGGTGATGACGGTGAGCTTCGGGACCGTCGCCTCGCAGAAGGCGAAGAGCAGCTTGGCCCCGTGCTTGATGATGCCGCCGAACTCCTGGGCGGTGCCGGGCAGGAATCCGGGCACGTCCTCGAAGGTGACGATCGGGACGTTGAAGCAGTCGCAGAAGCGCACGAAGCGCGCGCCCTTCACCGAGGCGTTGATGTCGAGACAGCCGGCCAGGTGCGCGGGCTGGTTGGCCACGATGCCCACCGGGCGCCCGCCGAGCCGCCCGAAGCCGATGACCAGGTTGGGCGCGTAGTCGGCCTGGACCTCGAAGAAGTACCGATCGTCGAGCACCGGCCGCACGATGTCCTTGATGTCGTAGGGCCGGTTCGGCTGCTCCGGCACCACCGTCTGCAGCTCCTCGTCCACCCGATCGGCCGGGTCGAGGCTCGCGCGAGCGGGCGGGTCTTCCGAGTTGTTCTGGGGCAGGAACGTGAGCAGCTCGCGGATGAGGGCCAGGCACTCCTCCTCGTTCTCCGCCCCGAAGTGGGCGACGCCCGACGTGCTCCCGTGGGTGGACGCGCCGCCCAGCTCCTCGAACGAGACCTCCTCGTGGGTGACCGCGCGGATCACGTCCGGACCGGTCACGAACATGTAGGAGGTGTTCTTGACCATGAACACGAAGTCGGTGATGGCGGGCGAGTACACCGCCCCGCCCGCGCAGGGCCCCATGATCGCCGAGATCTGCGGCACCACCCCCGAGGCGAGCGTGTTCCGCAGGAAGATGTCGGCGTAGCCGGCCAGCGACACCACGCCCTCCTGGATGCGGGCACCGCCCGAGTCGTTGAGGCCGATGACCGGCGTGCCCGTCTTCAGGGCCAGGTCCATGATCTTGCAGATCTTCCGCGCGTACGCCTCGGACAGCGAGCCGCCGAAGACGGTGAAGTCCTGGGCGAACACGAACACCGGCCGGCCGTGAATGCGCCCGCTGCCGGTCACCACCCCGTCCCCGGGGATCCGCTGCTCGTCCATGCCGAAGTCGTGGCTCTGGTGGACGACCAGGCGGTCCATCTCCGCGAACGACCCCTTGTCGAGCAGCAGCTCGATCCGCTCGCGCGCCGTCTTCTTGCCCGCCCCGTGTTGCCGGGCGATGCGATCGCGGCCTCCGGCGACTTCGGCCGTCTCGTTGCGGCGCCGGAGCTCCTCGAAGCGATCGTGGACGGACATGGCAGGGGGACCTCTGCTGCAGGAGTATAGGGGTCCGGAAAGCGGAAAGTCAATGAATGCGGGCGCTTCTCGGCCGGTTTGTTTGACTTGCTCCACCGCCCCTGCCATACTCGGAAGCCGATGACCCCGCTGGCGGTCGGCGTCATTCTCGCCTGCATCGTGGCTCTCACGGTCGTGCTCATCTCCATGCTGCTGTCGTTCAGGCGGGCGGCCCAGCGGGCGGAGGGCGTGCTGGCCATCGTGGAGCGCGAGATCCGGCCGATGACCACCGAGCTCGAGCACCTGACCGCGGAGCTGCAGAAGCTCACCCACAAGGCCAACGACAGCCTCGACCGCATCGGCATCGTGGTCGAGCGCGTCGAGGACATCTCGGCGAACGCGGCGCGGGTGGTGGGCGCGGTGGGCGGACTCACGCGCCTCGGCCAGTACGCCGGGGTCGCGGCCGGGGTGAAGCGCGGGGTCGAGGTGTTCCTCACGCGGCTCAAGGACCGACGTCACTAGACCGGGGCAAAGGAGAAGACCATGAGCGAAGAGCGTGGCAACGACGCGGCGGGCTATCTCGGATGGTTCTTCCTCGGCGCCATCGCGGGCGCGGCGACGGCGGTGCTGCTGACGCCCAAGACCGGCCGCGAGGCCCGCGAGCTGCTCGCCGAGCACAGCGGCGACCTGTTCAAGCGGGCCCAGGAGGCGGCGGGCCAGGCGCAGGACCGGGCCGGCGACCTGTTCGACAAGGGACGCGAGTACTTCGAGGAGCAGGCGCAGCGGCTGACCTCCGCCTTCGAGGCGGGACGCTCGGCCATGAAGGAAGAGATCACGCGCGGCCGCTCCAGCAACTGATCGCCCGCGCGATCACATGGCCGAGGTCGAGCTACCCAAGCCCGAGGAGCTGCACGAGCAGGCCGAGAATCGCTTCAGTCGTCGGATCGCGCTGGTCACCGCCGTCTTCGCGGTGGTCCTCGCCATCGCGGCCCTCGGCGGCAACCACGCCATGAAGGAGATGCTGCTGTCGCAGCAGCAGTCCTCCGATCAGTGGGCGTTCTACCAGGCGAAGGTCATCCGCGAGCATCTCTATCGCGGGCAGAAGCTCCGGCTCGAGGCCGACCTCGCCGAGCGCGACGCCACCCTCAAGCCGGCGGCGCGCGAGAAGCTCGAGGCGCTCCTCCGCAAGCTCGACGAGGAGGAGAAGCGCTACGCGGTCGAGAAGAAGGACATCGAGAAGCAGGCGAAGGCCCTCGAGGCCCAGCGGGATGGCTTCGCGGTGCGCGACCCCTACTTCCTCGTCGCGGAGGCCCTGCTCCAGATCGCGATCGTGATGTCGTCGGTCTCGATCCTGGCCCGCTCGCGGCTGATCTTCGCGTTCAGCTTGGGCCTGGCCGTGATCGGCGCGATCCTCACCCTGAACGGCTACTTCCCGCTCTTCCAGCTCCCCTTCATGCACGGCGGCGGCCACCACTAACTCTCCCTCTCCAATTCTCCCTCTCCCCCATGGGGAGAGGGCAGGGTGAGGGGTAAGAGGGTGAGAGGCGCGAGGGTAAGGCGCGCCCTACCGCCGGAAGTCGGCCCGCGTCGGCAGCAGACGATCCGCGATCAGGTTCCGCATCATCTCCACCGTCCCGCCCCCGATCGCGAACATGCGCGCGTCGCGCACCATCCGCTCGAGCGGCAGCCCGCGCCCGTAGCCGGCCGCGCCGTGGATCTGCAGGGCCTGGCCGGTGACCTCCTGCGCCATCTCGGCCGCGAAGGTCTTGGCCTTCGCGGCCTCGAGCGCGTCGGGGAAGCCGTCGCCCGCATTCGCGGCCGCGCGATGGATCAGGAGCCGGGCCGCGTCGAGCCGGATCGCCATGTCGGCGAGCTTCCAGCGGATGCCCTGGAAGTCGCCGATCGGCCGGCCGAACTGCCGCCGCTGCCCCGCGTAGCCCAGGGCCAGCTCGTAGGCGCCCTGGGCCAGCCCGAGCGCCACCGTGGCCGCGCCCAGCCGCTGGCTGTTGTAGGCGCGCATCAGGTGCTTGAAGCCGTCGGGTGGGCCCACCAGCACGTGGTCCTTGGGGACGCGGCACGCGTCGAAGTGCAGCCGGCCCTCCGGGATGCCGCGCAGCCCCATGGTGTGGTCGCGCTCGCCGATGCGGAAGCCGGCCGCGTCGCGCTCGACGAAGATCCCGCCGATGCCGGCGGCGCCGGGCGCGCGGCTCATGCGGCAGTAGACCAGGTAGAGGCGTGAGGTGCCCGCCCCGGTGATCCAGCGCTTCTCGCCGGTGAGCGCGTAGCCCTCCGGCGCCTCGTCCGCGCGGGTCGCCAGATCGGTGGCCGCCGATCCCGCCTCGGGCTCGGTGATCGCGATGGCCGGCTTGTCGCCCTCGAGCACCCAGGGGAAGTAGCGCCGCTTCTGCGCCTCGCTGCCGTAGGCCGCCAGCGCGCCCACCACGCCGAGGCTTCCCTCGACCACGATCCGCGCGGTGACCCCGCACACGCGCGCGATCTCCTCGACGACGAGCAGGACCTCTAGGATCGAAGCGGAGGCTCCTCCGTACTCGCGCGGGATGGTGAGCCCCATGAACCCGGCGCGCACCAGGTCCTTCACGTTGTCCCACGGGTACTGCTCCTCCGCGTCCCAGCGAGCCGCGCGCTCGCGGAAGGTGCCGTCGGCGAGCTCGCGGGCGCGGAGGCGGAGGGCCTCCTGCGCGGCGGTCAGCGTGAAGTCCATTGCCCGATCGGCCTCCCCTCACCCGGCCCTCTCCCCAGGGGGGAGAGGGAGGTCATATGTGGATGGGGTGGCCGAGGGCGGCCAGCGTGGCCTCGAGCGCGGCCTCGGAGAGCGTGGGGTGGGCGTGGATGGTGTGGACGATCTCCTCCAGCGTGGCCTCGAGGGTCCGCCCCACCGCGAACTCGTGGATCATCTCGGTGGCCTCGGGTCCCACGATGTGCACGCCCAGGATCTCGCCGGTGCTCTTGTCGGCCACCACCTTGACGAAGCCCTCGGTGTCGCCCATCGCGACCGCCTTGCCGCTGGCGGTGAACGGGAACTTGCCCACCGCGATCTCCCGCCCGCCCCCGCGCGCGGTCGCCTCCGACACCCCGATGGACGCGACCTGCGGCCGGCAGTAGGTGCAGGAGGGCACGTTGCCGTAGTCGACCGGGCGTGGCGTCTGCCCCGCGATCGCCTCCGCCGCCACCACGCCCTCGGCCATCGCCTTGTGGGCCAGCATCTGGTGGCCCGCCATGTCGCCGATGGCGTAGAGGCCCTTCACCGAGGTCTCCATCGTCGGCGACACCGTGACGAAGCCCTTCTCGGTCGCGACCGAGAGGGCCTCGAGCCCGAGCCCGCGGGTGCGCGCGGCGCGCCCCACCGCCATCAGCACCTGGTCGGTCTCGATGGTCTCGGTCTTGCCCTCGGCCTCCACCGCCACCGCGACCGAGGAGGCGCCGGGGGTGACCGACTTGACCCGTACCCCGGTGCGAATGGTGACGCCCCGGCGCGAGAAGAGCCGCGCGATCTGGGCCGAGACCTCCTCGTCCTCGATCGGGAGCACCCGGGGCAGCGCCTCCAGCACCGTGACCGGGACGCCGTAGGCCGCGTAGACGTCGGCGAACTCGATGCCGACCGCCCCGGCCCCGATGACCACGAGCGAGCCGGGACGGCTCTCGTTGGTGACCGCGCCGGTCGAGGAGAGGATCCGCTTCTCGTCGATGGTCACGCCCGGCAGCGAGCGCGGCTCCGAGCCGGTGGCGAGGATGACCGCGCGGCGCGCCTCCAGGGTCTGCGTTCCGTCTTTACCCGCAACCTCCACGAGGTGGGCGCTCTTGAGCGTCCCCCGGCCCGGGAAGAGGGTGATCTTGTTCTTGCGGAACAGGAACTCGACGCCCTTGGCCATGCGGTCGGCCACCCGGCGCGAGCGCTGCACCGCCTGCGCGTAGTCGGCCTTCCACTCCCCGACCGCGATCCCGAACTCCTGGGCCCGCTGGAAGAGGTTGACCACCTCCGCGTTGCGGAGCAGGGCCTTGGTGGGGATGCAGCCCCAGTTGAGGCAGACGCCCCCCGGGCGGTCGTCCTCCACGGTGGCCACGCTGAGCCCGAGCTGGGCGCAGCGGATGGCGGACACGTAACCGCCCGGGCCGGTGCCCACCACCACCACGTCGAACGCCTGGGTGGCCACCGGCTACACCAGCAGGCGCAGGGGCTCTTCCAGCAGCCGCTTGAGGTCCTGCAGGTAGCGGGCGCCCATCGCGCCGTCCATCACCCGGTGATCGCAGGAGATCGTCATCTTCATGCGGCGCCCCACCCGGATCTCGCCGTCGTCCACCACCGGCTTCTGCAAGACCGAGCCCACCGCGAGGATCGCGCCCTCGGGCGGATTGATGATGGCGGAGAACTCCTCCACGTCGAACATGCCGAGGTTGGAGATCGAGAAGGTGGCCCCGGACATTTCTTGCGCTCGGAGTTTTCCCCCACGGGCTCGCTCGGCCAAATCGCGCGACTCCACCGCGATCCGGCCCAGCGGCTTGACGTCGCAGTCGCGCAGCACCGGGGTGATGAGGCCCTGCTCGAGCGCCACCGCGATGCCGATGTGCGCCCGGTGGTGAACCCGGATCGACTGGCCGTTGAGCTGGGCGTTGACCCCGGGATTCTTGAGCAGGGCCAGGGCGGCCGCCTTGATGACCATGTCGGTCACCGAGACCTTCGGCTGGCCGTCGAGCCCGTTGAGCTGCTCGCGGAGCGCCCACGCCGCGTCCATGTCGACCTCGGAGGTGACGTAGAAGTGCGGGACCGGCGCCTTCGACATCGGCATGCGCTTGGCGATCGCGGCGCGCATCGCCGACATCGGCACGTCCTCGTACTCTGCCTCGGGGCGGGGCGGGACGACGAAGGCGGGACGGGCCGGGACCGCCTGCGGGCGGCTCGTCGCGGCGGCCGGCGCGGGCGCGGCCGGACGCGGGGCGGCGGTGCGCGCCGCCTCCACGTCGGCGCGGATGATGCGTCCGCCCGGGCCGGTGCCCTGGATGAGGCGGAGGTCGACGCCGGTCTGGCCCGCGATCTTGCGCGCGAGCGGCGAGGCCTTGACGCGGCCGCCCGCGGGCACGGTCGCCGCGGCGGCAGCCGGCGCCATCGGCATCACCGCGGTCGTCGCGGGCACCGACTGATAGGTCTCCATCGCGGGCAGCGGGGCCGCGGCGGCCGCCACGGAAGCCGGCGCCGGCGCGGCCGGGGCGGGACGCGGCGAGGGCGCGGGAGCCGCGGCGGGAGCGGGCGCGGCGGCCGGAGCCGGCTTGGCCGGCGCGGCGGCGACGCTCGAGATGTCCTCCGCCGGATCCGCGATCACGGCGATCAGGTCGCCGACCGGCACCTGGCCGCCCTCGGCGATCACGATCTTGCGCAGCACGCCGCTGCCGAACGCCTCGACCTCGACGTTGGCCTTGTCGGTCTCGACCTCGACGAGGATGTCTCCCCCCTTGACCGCCTCGCCCTCCTTCTTGAGCCACTTGATGACCTTGCCGGTCTCCATGGCGTCCGACAGCTTGGGCATGATGACCTTGGTGATCATCGGTTGCACACCCGGCGGATGGCGGCCGCGATCTTGGCCTTCGACGGCGTCTTGAGCAGCTCGAGGTTCTTGGCGTACGGCATCGGGGCGTTCTCGCCGGTGATCCGCTCGACCGGCGCGTCCAGGTCGTCGAAGGCGTTCTCGGTGATCTGGGCCGCGATCTCGGAGCCCATGCCCGCGAAGCCGGCCCCCGCCTCCAGCACCACCGCTCGATGAGTCTTTCGAACAGACCCGATGATGGTGTCGGTGTCCATCGGACGCAGCGTGCGCGGATCGACGATCTCGACCGAGATGCCCTCCTTGGCCAGCTCCTCGGCCACCTCGAGCCCGCGGTAGAGCATGCCCATGTAGGCCACCACCGTAACGTCGGTGCCCTCGCGGCGAATCACCGCCTGGCCGAGCGGGATCAGGTAGTCCGGATCGTCCGGCACCTCTCCCTTCACCGCGTACAGCGTCTCGGCCTCGATGAAGATCACTGGATTATCGTCGCGGATGGCCGACTTCAACAGGCCCTTGGCGTCCGCCGGGGTGGACGGCCGCACCACCTTGAGCCCGGGCACGTGGTAGAAGTACGTCTCCATCGACTGGGAGTGCTGGGCCGCGAGCTGGGCCGCCGGCCCGCCGGGGCCGCGCACCACGAGGGGGATGTTGTACTGGCCACCGGACATGTAGCACATCTTGGCCGCCGAGTTGACGATCTGGTCCAGGGCCAGGATCGAGAAGTTGAACGTCATCATCTCGATCACCGGCCGCAGCCCCAGCATCGCGGCCCCGACGCCGACGCCGGTGAAGCCCGATTCGCAGATCGGGGTGTCGATGATGCGCTTGTCGCCGAACTCCTTGAGCAGCCCCTGGGTGACCTTGTAGGCCCCGTCGTAGAGGCCGACCTCCTCGCCCATCACGAACACGCGGGGGTCCCGGCGCATCTCCTCGCGGAGCGCCACGTTGAGGGCCTCGCGGTAGGTCATCACCGACATGGCGTCAGTCCTTGTACACGTCGGTGAACAGCTCTTCCGGCGGGGGCTCCGGGGAGGCCTCCGCGAACGCCACCGCCTCGTCGGCGAGATCGTTCACCGCCTTCTCCACGTTCTTGAGGTCGGCCTCGGTGAGGACGCCCTCCTTGAGGCAGCGGTCGCTGAAGAGCGAGATGGGGTCGCGCAGCTTCTCGCGCTCGACCTCCTCCTTGGTGCGGTAGACCGAGCCGGCGGGGTCGCGCATCGAGTGGCCGCGGAAGCGGTAGGTGCGCGCCTCCACCAGCGTGGGGGTCTTGTCGCGCCGCGCCCGCTCGACCGCCCGGCCGATCGTGTCGCGCACCGCGAGCACGTCCATGCCGTCGACCGCCTCCCCGGGAATGCCGTAGGTCTCGGCGAAGCGCCAGATCTCGGTCTGGGCGAGGGCGCGGTGGATCGCGGTGCCCATCGCGTAGCGGTTGTTCTCGCAGACGAAGATCACCGGGAGCTTCCAGAGCGCGGCCAGGTTCATCGACTCGTGGAACTCGCCCTCCGGCACCGCCCCGTCGCCGAAGTAGCACAGCACCACCTGATCGCCGCCCTGGTACTTGATGGCGAAGCCGGCGCCCGCCGCGAGCGGCAGGTGCGCCCCCACGATGCCGTGCCCGCCCAGGAAGTTGACGCTCTTGTCGAACAGGTGCATCGAGCCGCCCTTGCCGTGGCTGAGCCCGCCCATGCGCCCGAAGAGCTCGGCCATGATCCGACGGGGATCGGAGCCCTTGGCCAGGCAGTGGCCGTGCTCGCGATAGGACGAGACCGCGTAGTCGTCGGGCCGGCACGCGGAGGTCGCGCCGACCGCGACCGCCTCCTGGCCGATGTAGAGGTGGAGGAAGCCACCGATCTTGCCGAGGGCATACATCTCGGCGGCCTTCTCCTCGAAGCGCCGGATGAGGGCCATCTGGGTCAGCAGCCGCCGCGCCAGCTCGCTGTCGAGCCGGGTCTGGGGCGGTGCGGTCTTGGTCTGCGCCATCGAGTCCTCCTGGAACGTTGCGTTGCCGCTGCTACCGTCTACTTCCTTGTACTTCTCTGCTCGTATCCGCTCGGCTCGCCTTCGGCTGCGCCTCGCCAAGCCACTGCACCACTCTTGCGTCTGCGGGCAGCCTACCCTCTCAGGGTGCTCAGCTCGTCGACCGAGAGGCGGCGCCGCTGGCGGAAGATCGCCACGATGATCGCGAGGCCCACCGCCACCTCGGCGGCGGCCACGCACATCACGAAGAATACCAGAGCCTGCCCCTCGGTGGTCCCGTGGCGCTGCCCGAAGGCCACCAGGGCGAGGTTCGCCGCGTTCAGCATCACCTCGATCGACATGAAGATCACCAGCGGGTCGCGCCGGATCAGGACCCCGAGCACTCCCATGCTGAAGAGCACCGCGGACAGCGCGACGTAGTAGGACTCGGGGACCATTGAGCTAGGCCCGGCGCTTGGTCAGCGCCATGACGCCCACGATGGCGGCCAGCAGCAGCACCGACGTGACCTCGAAGGGGAAGAGGTAGTCGGTGAAGAGCACCCGGCCCACCGCGTCGGCCCCGCCCGGCACCGGGGGCTTGGGGCCGCCGGCCAGGGTCGCCGAGCCCACCACGATCGAGACCAGGGCCAGGAAGACGGCCGCGACCGGGATCGCCAGGAGGCGCTGGCCCCGGAGGGGGTCCGGGCCGGTCTCCTCCTTGCCCGGGATCAGGACCATGATCGCGAACACGAAGAGCACCGCGATGGCCCCCGCGTAGACGATCACCTGCACCGCGGCCAGGAACTCGGCGCGCATGGTCAGGAACAGGGCCGCGATCGTGGCCAGGTTGATCGCGAGGAACAGGGCCCCGTGGATCGGGTTGCGGCGCAGGAGCAGCCCCGCCGCCGATCCCACCGCGAGGGCGGCGAGGACGAAGAAGGTGACGAAGCTCACACCGGTCTCCGCGCCGGGGGAATCGGAACCGGCGAGGTGGGAGCGCCGTCCGTGCCGGCCGCCTCGAGAGCCAGCAGCGTGTCCTTGGTGTAGATCATGCTCGCGCGGTCGTAGGCCGCGAACTCCAGGATGCCGGTGTCCATCCGGATGGCGTCCTCGGGGCAGGCCTCGACGCAGAAGCCGCAGAAGACACACTTGCCGAGATCGATGTCGAAGCGCTCCGGCACCTTCTCGATCTCCGGATTGGGATGCTCGGTGGCCACGATGTAGATGCAGTGGGCCGGGCACACCGTCTCGCACATCATGCAGGCCACGCAGCGCGGCGAGCCGTCCTCGCGCCGCACCAGTCGGTGGAGGCTGCGCAGCCGGGTCGCGTAGGGTCGGCGCTCGTCCGGGTACTGGATGGTGACCGCCCCGTGGGCGCTCTTGCTCCGGAACACCACCTTCAGGGTATGCCGCCACATGTTGACGAAGAAGTGCTGGGAGGTCAGCGCGAGCCCGACCAGCACCTCCACCACGTAGAAGCGCTGGCGGAGGCCGAGCCGGCTCGAGTGTCGCGGATCGGCGGGGGTGTTCTCGGTCTGGTACGCCACGGCTCAGCCCTTCCCCACCGCGAGCAACACCAGCGCGGTGACGAGAATGTTGAGGACCGACAGGGGGAACAGGGCGAGCCAGCCGAGCCGCATCGCCTGGTCGTACCGGAAGCGAGGGAGTGTCCACCGGATGAGCATGAGGAACCAGAGCATGACCACGACCTTGGTGAGGAAGGACACGACCTGGAGGCCGGCCACCGCCAGGTGCGGGAGGGCCACGCTCGCGCCCCACGGGAAGACGAAGCCGGAGGCCTGGAGGTACGGCACCTGCCAGCCGCCCAGAAACAGCGCGGTGGTCATGCCCGAGATCACCACCGTCTCGAGGAAGTCGGCCATCGCGAACATGCCGAACTTCATCCCGCTGTACTCCACGAAGTAGCCGATGATCTCCGACTCGCCCTCGGGGGTGTCGAAGGGGATGCGCTTGGTGGAGGCGATGCCCGCGGTGAGGAACAGGATGAACGCGGCGGGCTGGGTGATGATCCCCCACGCCGGGATCCAGCTCCCGAAGAACTGGGGCAGGAGCGGCTGGCCCTGTCCGCGCGCGATGTCCTGCATGTTGAGCGAGCCGTAGACCATGACCACGCCCATGATCGAGGCCCCGATCGCGACCTCGGCCGAGATCATGAGGGCCGCCGCGCGCTGCCCGCCCAGGAGGGCGTAGTTGTTGGCCGAGGCCCAGCCCGCCATCATCAGCCCGTAGACTCCGAGCGAGATCATGGCCAGCACGTAGAGGATGCCCACGTTGAGGGTCACCGCCTGCAGCTGGATCTCGCGCCCCATGATCTGGAGCGTGTCGCCGAACGGGATCGACGCGAAGGCGGCGAGGCCGAAGAAGACCGACACGAACGGGGCCAGCTTGAACATGAGCACGTCGGCCCGGGCGGGGGTGAAGTCCTCCTTGGTGAGCATCTTCACCGCGTCGGCGAGCGGGTGGAGCAGGCCCAGGACCCGGATGCGAAGGCCGAGCACGGAGATAGACGCTCGGTTGGCCCCGATGCGGTCCTGCATGATCGCGGACTGCTTGCGCTCGACCCACGTGAGCAGCCCGCCGAAGTTGAGCACCAGGAACATCACGAAGCCCACCGGGATCGCCTGCAGCAGGAGGTCGAGGGCCACGCCGCTCACGCCTTCACCGCCTGGCCCGCGTCGCGCAGCCCGCGGTAGCTCATGCCCGAGAAGGCGGGCACCTGCCCGGCCAGACCCGCGAAGACCTGCTCGGCCCGGCCGGCCGAGAAGGCGGGATCGGTGCCCCCCAGCGCGCGCCCGATCCGGCCGAGGATGCTCCAGTCCGCCATCGCGTCGCCGAGCGGCTCGGTCACCGTGCGGAAGCGCTGCACGCGCCCCTGGAAGTTGGTGAAGGTGCCCTCGCGCTCCACGTAGGCCGCGCTCGGCAGCACCAGGTGCGCGCCCGCGCTGGTCGCGTTCGCGCTCGGCCCCTGGAACACCACCATCTCGGCGCCGGCGAGCGCGGCGGTGACGTCCGCGGCGGGGAACCCCGAGTCGAGCAGGTCGTGCTGGAAGATCCACAGGAGCTTGACCCGGCGCTGGCGCGCGCCGTCCAGGATCGCGCGCGCGTCGCCCTGGCCGAGCCCGATGAGCTCCGCGCCCCGCCGGTTGGGATTCTTGTCCGCGCGGATGAGGAGGTTGTCCTCGTCGCCCGGCACCCGCGGGGGCACCCGGTGGTCGACCCCGGCGACCCCGAGCTGGGTCGCGACGCGCTGGAGCGCGAACAGGTCCTCGTTCGACATCTGGGGCGAGGCGAGGATGCCGATCTCCTCGGGCCGGTACCGCTTGAGGGCCTCGGCCAGCGCCGCGATCGCCTCGTCCCAGCCGAGCGCCACGTCCCGGCCCTCGGCCCGCCGGCTGGGGGCGAGGAGACGGGTGTCGTCGTCGATCCAGCGGAAGCCGTAGCGGCCCTCGTCGCAGATCCACCACTGGTTGACGTCGGGATTGTGGCGCGGCTTGATGCGCGCGATGCGACGCCCGTGGTTGTGGTGGGGCCGCCGCCGGTTCGTGTGCACCTCGATGTTGCACCCCCGCGCGCACCCGTTGCAGATCGAGCGGGCGGTGTCGAGGTACCAGACCCGCACCTGGAAGCGGAAGTCGCGGTCGGTCAGCGCGCCGACCGGGCAGATGTCGGTGACGTTGCCCGAGTACTTGTTCTCGAGGGCCTTGCCCGGGAAGAGCCCGATCTCGGAGTGATCGCCCCGGTTGAAGATGCCGAGCTCGCCGGTGCCGGTCACCTCGTCGCAGAAACGCACGCAGCGGGAGCAGAGGATGCAGCGCTCCGCGTCCAGCATGACGTGGGGCCCGAGCGGCACCGCCTTCGGCTTGTGGACCTTCTCGTCGGTCATGCGCGGGTCGTAGAGCCCGTGCCGCATGTAGTAGATCTGCAGCCAGCACTCGCCGGCCTGGTCACATACGGGGCAGTCCAATGGATGATTGACGAGGTGAAACTCCATGATCGACTTGCGGGTCTCGAGCACGCGCTCGGTCTGCGTGTGCACGACCATCCCGTCGGCGGCCTGGGTGTTGCAGCCGATCTGGGGCCGCGGGTTCTTCTCGATGTC
>Ga0210384_10005027_pt1 | contig 14564 bp, 10 predicted proteins | sample IncBWH2MmetaG_FD_160574 | JGI IMG/M metagenome (GOLD analysis project Ga0210384, IMG submission 160574) | Forest soil microbial communities from Barre Woods Harvard Forest LTER site, Petersham, Massachusetts, United States - Inc-BW-H-2-M | ecosystem: Environmental > Terrestrial > Soil >...
GATCCTCGGCCACGTTCCCGTGCACGCCATCATCGGCGGGGACGTTCGCCGTCGAGGCCGAACTCTCCGACAGCCTCGGAGTCGCCAGTTTCGCGAACCTCTCGTTGACCGTCGAGCCCCGCCCCACCATCGTCGCGTTCGCCGCCTCCCCTTCGGAGATCACCGTCGGCGTCAACACGAGCCTCACGACGATGGTCGGCGTCCCCGGCGGCGCGTGGAGCTACGCCTACTCGGGGTTGCCCGCCGGTTGCTCCTCGGCGTCGGTGGCCACGCTCGTCTGCGCCCCCACCGCCGCCGGGGCGTTCACGGTGAACGTGACGGCGACCGACCATCTGGGGGCGTCGGCGAACGCCTCGCTCTCCCTGACGGTGAACGCGGTTCCGAGCGTGACGATGTTCTCGGCGACCCCATCGAGCGTGACCGTCGGGACGTCGGTCCAGCTGGCGGCGAGCGTGGCCGGCGGCACGACCCCGCTGACCTACTCGTACTCGGGCTTGCCGACGGGATGTTCGTCCCTGAACGCCACCTCGCTCGCCTGCACGCCGACGGTCGTGGGCAACTACACCATCGTGGTCCACGTGCAGGACAAGTTCGGCCGCACCGCCGTCGGGCAGACCCATCTGACCGTCAACGCCGTGCTAACGAACCCCCCGTCGAACTCCTCCGGAGCCGGAACCGACGACACCTGGTTGATCGTCCTCGTCGCCGTCGTGGCCCTGGGGATCGTCGCCGAGATCGTGGTCCTGATGCGGCGCCAGGCGCGGAAGAAAACATGATCCCGGCGCCCGTCCCCACGTCCCGGCGGGCAACGAGGATCGGGCACCCCGATTCCCCGGAGGCCCCCCGGAGGGCTCGCGAGGGGGCGCCCAGGTCCGACCGGGAGGATGCCCGCGTCGAGGGAGGCCCCCCGGAGCGCCCCCGAGGGGGAATCCTGATTTACCCGCGGACTCGCAGGGCGTAGGCATGGCCGCCCTCGGATTCATTGGCCGACGGCAGGTCGCCGCCGCGTCGGTCCCGAGCGAGATCGGCGGCGCCCTTCCTCGTCGGATTTGCGCCGGCTCGTTGCGGGGTCTTCGATGAGCCCCCCAGCCGATCCCGCCGGGAAGTCGGCCCCCGCCCGGAGCACGCCCCCGGCGCGCGCGACCCTCTCGGGGGAACCGGAGACCACGTCGGCGAGCTCCGCGGAGCCGACGCGCCTGACCGCGCGGTTCGTCGGCTGGCTGCGGACCCCCGAAGTGACGGCGCGGTTCCTCAGCTCGCTGCTGCTTTCCGCCTCGTTCGTCGCGCTCGTCGACGCCTACACCCGGGGCCGGCTCCTCTACGGCGTCGACTTCGTCGGGATCTACACCCCTTCGGGGTTCTTCCTGAACCCGTCGGTCAACTACGTCGTCCCGGCGATCGCCTCGGCGCTGACGTTCGGGGACATCTACTCGGCGCAGTACCTCGGGTTCTTCCTCGACACCTTCCTGACGGTGTTCGCCTGCCAGAGCTTCGCGCGCGAGCTGTTCCGGCCGAACTTTCCCCCGAGGGCGCTGTTCGCCGTGCAGCTCCTCGCGGCCGGCCTGTACCTGATCAATCCATACACGCTGACGTGGGGGCTCATCTCGATCACCACCTCGGTGTTCGTCAGCAGCGCCGCGTTCTTCGTGGTGATGCAGATGACGCTCCGCTTCGTGCGCGCGGTGTTGCGGGGCCGCGTGTTCCGGACCATCGATGCGGCGGTCCTCGGCCTCGCGATCGGCTGTTCGGCCCCGGTATCGTTCCCGAACGTGGTCCGCGTCCTCGCGACGGAGTCCATCGCCTTTCTCCTCGCGATCGGGTCGTCGTGGTACTTCGGGACCCGACCGGAGCAGCGGGCGGCGTTCCGTCGTGGGATCGTCGCCGCGCTCACGGGGGCCGCGCCGGTCGCCGCCGTCCTCCTCGCCTACCCGATCTACACCTTCGCGAACGTCTGGTTCTCCCATCCCGGGGCGCTCGCGAGCGTGACGAGCCAGTTCAGTTCGACCCTGTCGAACACGACCTACAACACCTTCGGGAACGTCGTCCGGCTGCTTTCGCGCAGGCAGTTCTACCGGTTCGCGTACTACGGGCTCTACACGGGGAACACGCCGGAGGGATTGGCCTCGTACCTCTGGCCCGTCCTCGGAGTGCTGGCTCCCCTCCTCATCGCGGTCTTCCGCCAAAGCCTCCCCGGGCGGCGGCTGTTCCTCCTCCTGCTCGGGGTGGTGTTCGCCTGCCTGGTGTGGGGAAGCGGGACCCTCCCCCCGTTCGGCCCGGTCAATGCGATCCTGCTCACCCCGTTCCCCGTGCTGTCGACGATCGTCCCGACGTTCTTCCTGGAAGCGCTCATCGAGACGAAGCTGTACGCCGTCTTCGCGGCGTTCACGATCGGGATGCTCGGGATGCGGTTCTGGTTCCACGGATCCGAGCTTCCGGGCTCGCCGGCCCCGGTGCCGGAGGACCCGGGGGTCGGGACCGGCGTCGGAACCTCCCGACCACCGCCTTCCGCGATCCGCCGCTGGACCGGCGTGGTGGCGAGCCTCGCCCTCGTCGGGCTCCTCCTGGTGGCGGCGACGCCCATCCTCGACGGGTCGGCCGAGGTCGACTCGATCGGGGCGTTCGTCCCCGGATTCGTCGTGCCGCCGTCGTACTTCGACGTGCGGAACATATTGCACTCCTCCGGGGGAAATGCCATGCTATTGCCGGGGGTCTCCCCGTACGTCCAGACGAGCTGGGGGTTCGAGGGGGCCACCCTGTTCTATCTGAGCTTCAACTACCCGAACAAGATCGTCGTGCCGGGGTTCTACGGCGCCTACCAGATCTATCTGCCGAGCACCGCGGCCGCCTATTCGAACGCCACCCGCCCGCTCGTCCCGGCGGCGACCCCCCCGGTGGATCCGGGATCGCTGGCGCCTATCCAGAGCAACCTGCTGAACGGCCTGCCGAACTACAACTACCGGGTCGGCCCCTCGCTGAACACCACCGGTCATGAGTGGGTCGAGCTCCGGCTCCACTACTCGGCGGCGAACGCCTCGACGGTCGCCTCCCTGCTCGCCGGGGGGACCCTGTGGGTCGGGCTGCGAAGCCACGGGGCCGCGGTGAGCTCGCCGAGCGTCGTCGGCTGGTATGTGGTCAGTCCGACGTACGACGCCGTCGTCGCCCCCCTGGACGCCACCGACACCGCCGTCTTCCTCCTCGTCGGCCAGTACTCGAGCGGGGCCGGGTACGACGCGACGAACGTCACCGCCGTCTCCCTGTGGCTCCACCAGCCCGGCGTCCCCGAGGGCACGCCGCTCCCGTTCACCCCGATCACCCTGTCGAACGGCGGGAACTCCGTCGTTTCCGCGTCGTGGGTCCACCAGATGTCGGTCTACGGCGTCCGATACGTCCTCATCGATCAGTCCCTGGTCCACGGAACCACGGAACCGACCGACTACGCCAACGCCACCGTCGCCGCCCTCGAGGCCGAAGCGCTCGCGACCCCGGCGTACATCTCGCCGGAGCTCCAGCTCTACAAGCTGGTCTGACCGGTCGCTACAGCCCGTCGGGGATCCGCGGCGCCGACGGCGCCGAGACGTCCGGCGTCACGAACCGCTCGAGGAACCGCCGGAGGACCGGAAGCGGGCGGCCGAGGAGCCGTTCCATCAATCCGGCGATGACGAGGTCGCCGGGATCGACGCTCCGGGTCACGATCACCGCCCCGACGAACAGCGCGATCCCGACCAGGAACATCGGGAACACGACCCACAATGGATGCGTGAACAGCCCCACGACGAGGAAGATCGGGATCCCGATGGCGCTCGCAATGGCGAGCGGCAGGACCAGGGCGCGGCGGAACGGATTGATACCGTGCCCGACGTAGAGGGTCAGCAGACCGACGCTCGGATACAGCGCCCGGGCGACGGTCCAGGCGAACGCCGCGCCCAAGAGCCCGTAGCTCGGGATGAGGGCGAAGCTGAGGAAGACGTTCGCGCTCGCCGAGATGATCGTCGTCATCAGCAGCGAACGAGTCTCGCCGAGGCCGGCGAGCGTTGCGTTCACCGGTCCGACGACGACCGAGACGAACGAGCCGACGCCGAGGATCGCCAGCGCCAGGGCGGCGTCCTCGTATCGGAGGCCGAACACCGCGCCCAGCGACTGGTGGGGCATGAAGCAGAAGAGGAGGAACATCGGGAAGGTGACGACGAGCGTCCAGCGGGTCGCCGTGGCGAACGTCGAGCGGATCGTGTCGAAGTCCCGGTCCCGCGCCAGACGGGCGGTCACGGGCAGGTAGACGAACGTGAGCGCGCCGTTGGCGACGAGAAGGAGGCGGGCGAGGGTCGTCGCCGACGCATAGAGCCCGACGTCGACGGAGTCCCGGTACGCCCCGAGGATGAGGGTGTCGACGAACGCCGTGACGAAGGCGAGGGTCGTCACCCCCCACAGCGAGAGGGAAAGGCCCCAGATCGTCGAGGGGATCGGGCTCGCCGGGATGTGGGCGTGGGCCGGCAACAGCTTTGGCAGCTGACGTGCCGTGTAGGCCGCCAGCGCCGCGAGGGACGCCCCTCCGGCCGCCACGTAGCCCAAGATCGCCGAGGCGAACCCCAAGTGGAGGTAGAGGAACGCGAAGAAGAAGACGAGGAACAGCGCGGGATTGAGGACCTGGTTGAACCACGCGTTCGGCTTGACGTTCTCGAACCCCTGGAAGATCGATGCGAGGAACGTCGACATCAGGGTGAATCCGATCGTCAGCGAGAACAGCTGGAACACCTGGGTCAGGATGACCGGATGACCGCTCGCGAAGGCGTTCGCGAGCGGACCGGCGAACAGGTAGGTCACCGACGAGATCGCGATCGAGCTCGCCAGGGTGATCCCGAACCCCAGGCGGACGATCTTGCGGCGCATCCCGGGGTCCTTCTCGTACGAGAGGGTCCGGGCCATCGCCTGGTGGAACCCGAGGAGCGCGACAAGGGACAGGAAACCGGAGAGCGCGAGGCCGAGGCTGAAGATCCCCCAGTCGTCGATGGAGAACGCCTTGGCGACCGCGACCCGGCTGATGAAATTGAAGGCGAGAAGCAGGATCGTGCTGACCGACATCACGGTGGTCCCGCGACCCACCGAGTTCAGCGCGTCGGAGTACGACGCGGTCGGCTTCACTGAACGTCCCCCGGCACTCGATGGGTCGGACGGGCGCTAATAAAGGCACCGCCGGCGTGGGCCCCGTCTCGCCCCGTGGACACCCCTGCGAACCTCGCGTCGGCTCCCGGCACCCCGGACCGCCAGCCCCGTCGGTTCCATCGGACCCGCTCCCGAGTGCCGGCCGGGGAACCGAACCATCGACGGGGACCATGTCGCCGCCGCGACCTGCCGGCGCGGAGCCCAAATAGGGGGACCGGTAGGGGAGGCCAGTGACCGACTGGGACCGCGTCGAGAAGCTCCGGGACGACGGAAAGTCGTGGTCGGAGATCGCGGCGGACCCGAAGGTCGAATACACTCCCGCCTCGGGGGCGGATCCGGGACGGTCGCTCAAGACGATCTACCTCAGCCGGCGGGCCCGGGGGACCGGCGGCCGCTCTCGAAAGAACCGATCCGACGAGGCGTCCCCGAAGAGCGACAAGCGGTCCTACCGGGGGATCGCGATCGCTCTCGCGCTCACGGTGCTCCTCGTCGGCTCCATCGCCGGCTACCTCATCCTCGTCCACCCGAACCCGCCGAGTTCCAACCTCATCACCTACTGCGGTGGGGAGGGCCAGGCCCAGCACTATCACGTGCTGTTGATCATCATCGACGGGGGATCGCAGCAACCGCTCCCGTACGTCCCCGGGCAGTTCGCCGATGTCGGCTACCTCGACCAACCGGGGTTCACCAACTCGAACCTCTACTGTCCGAACGGCGGGATCCACGCCCTCCACACCCACGATGGCTCCGGGATCGTCCATGCCGAGCTCCCGCCGACGATCGTGGCCACATCGGTCACGCCGAAGTTGAGCGATTTCTTCACGATCTGGGGCGAGCCGTTGGACACCGGCCACGTCTGGTCGTTCTCGGGGAAGGTCACGGCGACGATGCTCGACCTCGATACGAAGAAGATCACGGATTGGTCGACCAACCCCGGCAGCATCCCGCTCTACGTCCCCGCCGGGGGCGGGAACGCGAACCCCTACCCGATCCCCCAGTCGTGGATCTTCAGCGCCCAGTACGGAGGAGGATCTTCGGGCGGGGTGTTCGGTGGGGAGATGATCTGGCTGAACATCACCCACGTCGCCGGCGCCGCGCTGCCGTTGGTCGCTGCCCCCCACGCCAATCCTTCGCCCGGCGGAGCTCCCCTAAGCGGGTCGTCGGGAAGGTGGACCGCCGCCCCGGGTTCGACCTCCTCCGTCCCGGCGTGGCCGCTCGTCCCGGGGGGAACCCCCTGGATGGTCCGTTCCGAGTCGGTGAATCGAACGTTCGCCTGAGCGGGCGCTCGCGGAGCCGTCCTAGAGAACGCCTTCGAGGCGCGCGGCGGCCTATCCACCGGTCCGGAACGTCCCGGGCGCCGGACGGTCCCGGTCGGCCGAGGAGAGCGGGGCCGATGGCCCCGGGGAGAACGCTGTGGGGAGGCTGAGGCGCGGTGGCGGCTCCGCCGCGTGGGGGGAGGGGGACGAGGCAGGGGAGCGGGCCTGCACGCTCCACAGCAGCATCGCCCCGACCCGAGTGGGCGACGCGGCGAAGGCGATCGCGAAAGAGGCCAGCAGAAGATGCTGGAACGACCAGTGGAAGTAGAGCGCGGCGCCCAACGCTGAATCCGGAGGGATCGCCCCGACGGATGCCCCGTACCCCACGTATCCGAACAGTTCGTTCAGGAACCCGCCGAGGCCCAGGTTCGTCAGCGCCGGGGGGACCCAAAGACCCCATGTGAGGCCGGCGACCAGCGCACCCGTGCGGAGCGCAGCGCCCGCGGTCGACCGCGCTCGCCGAACGACCACTTCGCAGAACTCCCTCGGGAGCATCGCGGCCGCGATCGCCAACCAGGCGAGCAGTTGGTGCTCGAACACCCAGTGATACCACTGGGCCGCCGGGGCCGAGAGCGGGGGCTGGTCGATCCACTCGACGAGCATGGCGAGCGACCAGGTCACTCCGGCGATCAGGAGCCCCAACCGGATGAGGGAGCTCGCGAAGTACCTGGCGTCCTTCGGCGGGGGAACGGGGCATTCCGAGGTGGCCAATCGGATCGCGCGCTCCTGGATCAGCAGGGCCCCGCCGACGACGGCCAACTGGAACACTGAGAGGTACCAGCTGTTCTCGAGCAGTTGGGTGAGGTTCGACCCGCTCGTCGCGGCCACCACGGAGATCCCGGCCACACTGGCGCAACTCGTGCAGCAGCACGCTCCCAGCGTCGCGATCCCGGTGATCGCCGGGGCGGCACCGGCGGCCGCCGCCGCGCCGACCCCGGAGGAGAGCGGCCCCCGGCGCCGAGCGAACAGCCAATGGAAGACCCGGGTGTTTCCGAACACCAGCACGAGTGTGGCGGTGGTGGCGATCCCCACCGCCGCCGAGACGAGGACCATCGTTACGGCGGGGAGGAACGGCAGGTCTAGGATCGACCAGGGTGTCACCACCACGAGCGCCGGGTAGTTCCACCAGCTCAGGGCCCCGGGTCCCGCCACGAGGACCGACCAGTAGTACGGGAGGTTGGTCCGGCCGAGGATCAGCATCCCGCCGATCAACATGGACACAAACGTGTAGAAGAGGGCGAACGGGACGATCAGGACCCACGCCCGGCTCGACCGGAGGATCGCGCGGGTGTCTCGGAGGGTCGCGAGCGAGAGGACCGATCGAAGCACGCCCGCCATCGAAGCGACCCCCGGGTACGACCCGAACCGGCTTCAAATCCTTTTCACGCTAACCGGTTCCCCACCCGCCGGTGCCCTGCGACTCGGGCCCTCCATCTAGGGGATGCCGATTCCCCGGGCACCGCCGTTTCCTCGGGACTACTCCATGACCCCCCAACGGTCGAGATACGAGACCATCCTCTCGACCGCCTCGTCCATCGGCCAGTCCACTCCGTAGCGCCGGAAATACCCGCCCAACGAGCGGAGCCCGCGTTGCAGGTGCTGCTTCGCCTCGGTCACCCGCATCCAAGGTGAGGAGCCCAGGCGGTCGACGCGGAGGGCGGCCGCGAGGTCGATGAAGTAGGAACGCCCGTTCCAGACGAGGATGTTGTAGGCGCTCAAGTCGGTGTGGACGACCCCGGACATCGCCATCTCCTCGACCGCCCGGAGCAGCCGGCGGGCGTGTTCCTCCGGGCGGTCCAGCCTCACCCGGAGGAGTTGGGGCGCGGGACCCTCCGGTCCGCCGAGGAACTCCATCGAGAACATGTTTTCCACGCGGCGGATCGGACGGGGGACCGGAAGTTCCCCTCGATAGGCGAAGGTGAGCATGTCGAACTCGTCACAGGCGTGGTGCCCCATGACGTCGGACTTGACGGGGCGACCGCCGCGGTGCGACGTTCGGTACATCCGGTAGACCTTCACGGCGATCGGACGGCGTCCGTCGAGGCAGTAGTAGACGTCCGCCTCCTTCCCGGCCCCGACCTGGCGCACCACCTCCGTCGCGAGGTTGTTCGACCGAATCGACTCGGCGACGCCGTGATACCGCGGTTCCTGGAGATCGATGGCCCCCGTCTGGATCTTCCAGCGTACGCTGGCGTCGAGGTACGGCTCGTTGGGCATCGGTGTGAGTTTGTTGGTTGGACCGCGGGTTCGGTCGGCTCGTGGAGGGCACAACCCCCCGGGGTGGGGAGCCTCAGTCGATCCCCGGGGTGATCCGCTGCGAAAACTCTACGCTCATACCGGGGACCTCCTGGCCGAAGCCATCGGTCCGAGAGCCGGGCCGGTATCTATATCCTGCGGGAGGCGCCGGCGATCGCTCCACCTGCCCGGACGGGGGGTGGCGGGGGCAGGCGCGGGCGGGGGGAACTGGGTCGCCCCGCTGTCGCATAGATGGCCTTTCCCGGGTGATCGCTTCCCCGGCCGCCGCCGGGGGAGCGGCCGTGCCCGGCGTGGGGGAACTGTCCGGCCGGATAGATCGGGCCGCATCCGATCCCCCGGATCCCGAGGGCGTAGACGTGGTAGTCGGTCGACGCGAAGAAGATGCAGCGGTCCGCGAGAGCGGAGGCGCCATAGAGCGGCCCGTGCGTCGCGAACGAGAACACCGAGCGTCCGGTCGTCGCGTTCAGGACGTACAGGAACTTGCCGGCCTCGACGACCAGCAGCCCGTTCGTCGCGCTGGTCGCCGGGATCACCGGGGCCGGGAAGCCTCGTTGCCAGAGGAACGCCCCCGTCGCCGGGTCGATGGCGCGCTCGGCACCTCGGAACGCCTTTCCCGCGATCGTCGTCTTGCCCCCGCCTTCGTAGAGGAGGATGCCGTCGAACGCGGCTGGGGAGATCGTCCCCTGACCGCACTCCGGGCATGGCCCCCCGACGGCGACCTGGTCGGTCCAGACCGGGCCCGCGCTGATGTTCGTCCGGTTGAAGGCGTAGACCACGCCGTCCTTGTTCCCGACGACGACCAACGGGTCGCCCCTCGCGTCCCGCGCGATCGTTGGGGTGTTGCCGAAGTCGGAGTCGAGGCCGGTCGCGTTCCGTGGGATCTGGTAGTGTCCGACCAGCCTCGACACGTTCGAAGCGTTGAGCGCGAGCAGCGCCTGGGTGTACGGGTACGGGTACTTCGCCCAGCCGTTGCCCGTCGCGACGAAGACGTCGCCCGTCAGGGGGTCGTAGGTCGGGGACCCCCAGATGGACCCGCCGGGGGGCCGCGTGTTGACGGTATAGAAGACGTGGTCGACGGCGTGGGTCGTGAGATTCACCTGCATCAGTTCCCCCTGGATCAGGGGGTGGTCGCACGCGCTCGCGAGGCCGATGTAGGCGAAGTTGCCGACGATCAGCGGACTGCCCCAGTTGTAGTGGCTGAGCGGGTCCCCGGTGCTGACGTTCCAGAGGATCGAACCCGAGGAGGCGTTGAGCGCGAACCACTCGGCGTCCCCGCCTCCCACGTAGAGCACGCCCGAACGGTAGGTGGCCGTCGACGTGATCCCCCGTACGTTCGGGCCGCAGCCGGCCGTGGAGCTCTGACCCAGGTACGTCGACCACTGGAGCGCGCCGCTGGAGGCGTTGAGGGCGTACTCGTCCCCGTCCCAGGAGCCGATGAAGACGGTGTCGTTCACCACGATCGGGGCGGCGGCGAAGATCCCGTGGGCCGTGAAGTTCCACTGCAGGGTGAGGTTCGCGGCCTGAGCCGCGGGGATCCCGGATCGGTTGGCGTCGGATCCGCTGCGGTCGGTGTCGTGCAGATAGGTCACCCAGTCGCCGGGCGACGTGCCACTCCCGGCAACGCGGAGATGGACCGCGGTGGCGGGATGGGGGGCGGGCGCCGCGGAAGGGGCTCCCAACTGACCGAGGACCACCAGGGCGAGGAGCAAGGAAGCGGTGGCGACCACGCCGGTGACGGAGGGGTTCGAACGCCTCAAGGGGTCGGGGTCTCCGAATCCCCCTTTTAGCCTGCCGGTCTCGGCACGGCCAAGTCGTCCTCGTGAGACGCTGTCGAGCCGGTCGAGGGAACGGCCCCGGCCGCCGATGGAATCGCCCTAGCCCTCGGAAGCCTCCGAGGGCCGAGGTCGCGGGTCACCTCCGACGAGCCGCCTCCATCGAGCGGGGCTCCGGGACCCGGCCGCCGGCGGTTCGAGCGTATCCGGGACGAGCCCCGACGGAGGGTTTCCCGTCTCCCACCGCCCCCGGCGACGGCGCATCCCTTTCCGGGTCTCTCCGGATCCGGGAGCGCCCTCGAGAGCGAGTGCTCCTCCGGGGAGGGAGCCTGCGTCCTTCGACGCTACGGCGTTTCCGTCCGACCCCATCGCCTGCGGGCGAGGCGATATGGGGGGGGCTCGCGGAGGGTGGAGAGCCAGCGGGCCGCCCGAGCGCGGGACGACGCTCCCGACTCAGGAGACGTCGAGGTCGAGCGTGGACTCGCGACCCAGAATGGCTCGGACCTCGTTCGGGCTCTCGACCACCTGGGCGTGGGTCCGGCCGAGCATCCGGTGGTCGATCGACTTGATGCGCCCGCTGAGCCACTCGAACTCGTGGAAGACGAGGGGGTCCTGCAGCGAGGTTCGGGCTCGGCCGATGAGATCGACCGGGGCGCGCATCGCCGTGTAGTAGTTGACCACCCACGTCCCGAACGCCTCCCAGATCAGGTCCTCGTCCAAAACCCGGCGGTGGGTGAGCGCTCCCACAAGCTCGAAGAACGTCGCGACCTCGACGCTCGTGATGTCCTCGTGCTGGTTGTTGAGCAGGCGGGTACTCAGGTGATGTCGGGCTCGGCGCATCCGGGGGCTGTCGAACTGCTGGCGCAGCTCGAGAACGGCGTTCGCCGAGTTGAGCCGCTGGGCGAGCCGCCCCTGCCAGTACAGGATCAGGAGGGTCCCGATCGCGAGGGCCCACGACGAACCGGCGGCGATGGCGGTGAGCGTGCCCGTATCGACCATCGGATCCGAGTCCCGCCGAGTGCGGCCCCACTCCCCCGGCCCCTATGAACGCTGTGGGCCGGGAGTCCGGGGGTCGGTTCGCTCGGGCACTCCCGGGCCACCGGGGGCGGGACCCCGGGTCCTGGCCCCGGACGGATCGCCGACTACGGTCCGGAACGGACCCAGGTCACGACAAAGCTCGTGCCGTCCGAGCTCACGGCGCTCGGCTTCGCCTTCGTGGCGCCGGTTCGGCTCACCATCGTGAGCGGAAAGACGTGCGATATCGACCCGAGCTTGTGCGCCGTTCCCGAGATGGTGGCGCTGCAGGTCGAGGTCACGTGGGTCGCGTCGTACCCGAAGTGGACCGACCCGAAGTCGGCGAGCGGAAGAACGCTCGAGGACGAGGGCGCTTCGGCGATCCATTCGGCCGATGCGCGCTGGGCGTGGATCGTGGAGGTCGCCGAGGCCGACTTCCCCGTGGTGCGATCGGACAGGGTCGTGGTGAACGTCCCTGACCCGTACGAGACATCGGCACTGATCGAGTCGCCGACCGTGATCTTGAGCGACAGCGTATGAGGGTACGCGGGGAAGAATTCGTACCAAGCGAAGTAGCTTGCCGAGCCGTGCGCGCAGTCGGAATCGGTCCCCGTCTGTTCCACCGTGGGCGAGCCGTCCCCGTCGATCCCGACCCAGAACGACGAGTACAGTCGGCCCTGGGCGGGGCAGGTGACCTTGGGGACGATCCAGGAGCCCTTCACATCGGAGATCGCACCTTTGGGGGCCTTCACCACGTACCCGGCCCAATTGGAGGAGGTGGCGTGCGAAACGAGGTGGGAGCGTGAGGCGCTTGCGAGCGCGGAACCTCCGAGAGGAGATCCTACCGAGGTGAGGAGGAAGGCGAGGAGGAGACCCACCAGGAGAACCCGCGGCCGTCGCCTCCCGCGCGTCATCGATCCCGCACCGATCGCAGGTATTTACCCCGGTGAGTGGGGGACGAGACGACCGACCGCGCTAACAGCACGGCTGATACAAGTAGAGGGAGCAGGTCGTTCCGCTTGGCGATCCGGTGCGAGCTGAGCGGATTCTTCCAGGACGCCTCGGATGGCCGGGGCTTCGGCGTCTGTTGGTGTTCTCCCTCGGGCCCCTCCTCCCGCTGGGGGCGTTGATCTACGGGGGTCTGGCGGTCGGCTACGGGGTTCGATGTTCCCCGCTGGGCTGCGGGTCGTGGCCCGCCGTCGCCTTGGGGCTCGTGGTCGTGGCCCTCGTCGGGGTGTTGGCCACCTTCGGGGGCGATGCGCTACCCCAGTCGATCTGGCTCCGCGACGCCGGGGCGGCGTTCGGTTGGAGGAGGCCCGGCCGCGTCGTCCCGTGGGAGCAGTTGCTCGGGCCGATCGAGGCCCCTCGGTGGGGCGTCGTCGCGATCCTGCGACGGTCCCCCGGCCGCCGACCCCGAGTGGCCGGGGTCGTGACCGCCGACCAAGCACGAGAGCTTGTCCTCCAGCCCGAGTTTCCCGCTCGGGTGATCGCCCCGTGGGTCTGGGAATCGCTCGGGCTGCTTCCCCACTCCCAGCGCCCGGGCCCCGACCGCGCCGGGACCGATCTGGCTCACCTCCCGCCGGGAACGGGTTACCGCTTCCCCCTCGCCGAAGCGCGGACCCACCGACGTCGCCATCGGGTCATGGTCGGATTTACGGCGCCCGCGCTGACGGCGGCCGTGGCCGGTCTCGGCTGGGCCGGCACCGGCGAGCTCGGGGTGGGACTGGCGATCATTGGCATCGCTCTCGTCGGCTGGAACATCGCCCTCCGTCATCTCGTTCGGGCCGCTCCGCCACCGGCGGCGGTCTGGCTGCAGCGTGATGGTCTGGCGTTCGAGGCGCCGTCCGGTCTCGGGGCGGCCGATGGCGGCTTGGTCACTTGGGACCGCCTGGTCCTCTACCCATCCGCCCCGTCGTCGACCATCCGGTACTACGCCAAGGTCGTTCCGGGATCGACCGGCACTTCGTCGGCGTTCGTACGTATCCCTGAGCCGGCCGCAGGATGGATCGTCGGCGGTCCGCCGAGTTCATCCGCGCCGGACCCCCGAGCCGGCGCCGCTCGGCCACGCCCGTCGGGGAGAATCCCCCGCCGAACCTCCGCCTAGCCCGGGCCGAGGGAGATCGACGCCGCGCGCGGGCCCGTCGCGCGGGCCGCATCCGGGGCCGCTCGCGGACGATCAGCCGGGGCCGCCCGTAGGCGGAGAAGGCCCCTTCCGACGCCGGGCCATGAGTACGATCACGACCACCACCAGGATCCCGATCGCCGCGCCGATACCCACGATCTCCGTCGTGGGCAGCGACGCCGACGCCATCGAGGTCGAGGTGGTGGAGATCATCTCGCCGTGCATTCCGGACTGGAAGTGCTGGGGCTGGATGCAAACGAACTCGTAGCTCCCGGCCGCGGGGGCGGTGAAATTCGCGAAGGCCTTGGATCCCGGCGTGGAATCGAGGGTCAGATTCACGAGCGGGGCGTTCGCTCGGAAGAACATCGTGAGGTTCGAGGCGCTCGCCGCCGGATCGAACGTGAAGTTCGCCAACCGGGAGAGGACGAAGGTATGGGCAAAGTTGGCCTCCTGCGTCACCGTGAGGTGAACGAGATCCCCCGGGTGGACCGTGAACGTGTTCGGATCGTACCCCAGGTTGCTCAGCGCGTTGATGTTGATGGTGTCGTTGGCGAGCGGCCGGGCCATCGCGGAGGCCCCGGGTCTGCTCACCGAGGGAGAGGCTCCCGCGACGGGGACCAGGAGAAGCATGGCGAAGCCGAGGACACCGAGAGTAGTGGCCCCGCCGGAGAAGGTCCACCGGGTCCGTCCGAGGCGGCGGTCGAGCCGCTGGGGAGGCGGCGGAGCAGGGTCGTTGGGTCGTTCGAAGCCGCTCACAGTTCGCTCGTCATGGAATGGAATCGGCTGAGGGGGCGGTCGGCGTCATCGGCCTCCGGGAACAGGCCGCTCGCCGCTAGGTCGTCCGATGGGCCCGGACCGCGGCTTGTCGGGGCATGGCGGCTCGCCCCCTCGCACCTCTCCTGGTGGGTCAGGATCGGGCCCGACAGG
>Ga0210384_10005029_pt1 | contig 14561 bp, 10 predicted proteins | sample IncBWH2MmetaG_FD_160574 | JGI IMG/M metagenome (GOLD analysis project Ga0210384, IMG submission 160574) | Forest soil microbial communities from Barre Woods Harvard Forest LTER site, Petersham, Massachusetts, United States - Inc-BW-H-2-M | ecosystem: Environmental > Terrestrial > Soil >...
CGAGTAAGTGTCGGCCGGATGCACGGCAATAAACTTGTTGCCTTCGCGCATTTCGACTTCGCGCAAAATCTTTAAATACTTGCGGGGACGGCGCTGCTTGCGGATGCCGGCTTTCTGGATGAGCTCCACAAACGGCAGGGCGCTGCCATCGAGGATGGGAAGTTCGAGGTTATCGAGTTCGACGATGGCGTTGTCGATGCCGAGACCGATGCAGGCGGAGAGCAGGTGCTCGGTGGTGGAGATGAGCACGCCTTTTTTCATGAGGCTGGTGGCGTAGCTGACGCGGGCGACATTGCGGCTGATGGCTTCGATTTCGAAGTCGTCGAGATCGATGCGGCGGAAGACGATTCCCGTTCCGGGAGGGGCGGGAACAATCCGCATGGAAACCGGTGCACCGCTGTGGAGGCCCACGCCACTGCATTCCACGGTTGAGCGGACTGTTTGCTCTTGAGTCAATGGGGGTATGCGTATGTCCCGGTGAATGAATAGATTACAGCCAGGTTACAAAGTCTGGCTGTGGTAAAAAAGCCACAGTGCGTGGCGAAAAGGGAGAGTACGGAGGAAGCGATCAAGCCGCTTTTCAGCGTCTAAATCACTCTTTTTCAGGGGGTTGTGTCAAATTGAGAAGGATTGGGGAAGAGAGGTGACTTCAGCGCTTCCCCTGGACTTTGTTGGGATCGTAGCCGGAATTGGGGTCGAACATGGCTGGGTTCAGGCCCTGATTAATGTGCACGGAACTCGCGAAGCGCTGGCTTTGCATGTCGCCGTTGAAGTAGCGAGTGAAACCCCAGGCGATCATTACGTTCTGCACTTGGCGGTAGTTGTCAAAGATTTCTTCCTCGACGTTGCGCTCTTTGTCCACCGGATCGCGCCAGGTGTAGCTTTTCTTGATAGGGAGATGAGTGTCGATGTCGAAGAAGAGACTGACGGCTTCGTTCCTGGCGTTGATGAGCGTGATGCGCTCCGCGGGAAGATTGCCGGCGAGGGCATTGCCATCATAAAAGAACGCAACGGTAGGATCATTGGCCCAGGTACGCAGGACGGTGTCGAGGGAGAACTTGCGGTGGCGGAGATACTCCTCAAGATCCTTTTTCTCCACCGTGTGCGGTCCTTTGAAGGTAATTTCGAAACCTTTGTCGCCGGTGTAGAGGTAGGCCACATCGCGCTGTTTGGTGACTTCGATGCGCTCCTTGTCGGGAAATTCGACGAAGCGCCAGAACAGGACGCCATTGCTGGTGGGCTGTCCGTGATGGAAGCTGTAGGTGCGGCCTTCCTGCTCGAGGTCACGAATACTAAGGTAGGCTTGTCCGCCCAGAGCCTGGATTCCCTGATCGAGCAGGGCGCGGGCCTTGCGGGAATTCTCCAGATCGTTGCCGCGGTCGGCGGAAACGGGGCTTGAAATGGCGGACGAAGACACCTGAGGATCGGCCTGAGGCACAGCGGCGGGGACGCCGGCGAGGGCCGTTGCCGCGATAGTAATAAAAAGCAGGTGTTTCATTCAGAGGGTCTTGTTCAGCAGATCGTGTTCAGCCGATCAGTCTGATGCCAGAAAAAAGGATTGTAGCTGCTTGTGATAAGCCTACAGTAAAAAACGAGCCAGGACTCCTTTTGGCTTCGGGCGGGACCAAAGCCCGCGTTGCTCTTAGCGGTTGGATGCAGAAATGACCGCGGAAGTCGTACGCAGTGGAGTTTCGCCTATTTTCACCCTACCAGCACGGCACCGCCGTTTACGTTGAAGATTTCGCCGGTGATGAAGCTGGCGTATTCCGTGCATAGGAACAGGATTGGGCCGGCAATCTCTTCGGGCGTGCCGACGCGGCCCATCGGAATCTCACGGCGAATTTCTTCGCCGCTTTTTGGGTCATCGAGCGCGGCCCGGGAGAGGTCTGTATCGACCCAGCCGGGGGCGACGGAGTTGACGTAAATTCCGGCCGTGGCGAGTTCCGACGAAAGAGTCTTCGTCATGCTAATGAGTGCGCCTTTGCTGGCGGAATAATCGCAATGGAAAGCTTCGCCGCGCTGTCCGCTGGTGGAGCTGATGAGGACGATATGTCCGGCAGCGGAGCCGGTTTTAGGCTGAGACTTCATCTGCGCGACGGAGTATTTGACCAGGCCGAAGACAGAGTCGAGGTTGATGGCGAGAGTGGAGCGCCATTGCTCGTTGGTCATTTTGTCAATGGGAAGGTCCTGAGCGGGCCAGACGCCGTGGTTGGCGACGAGGATGTCGAGGCGTCCGAAATGCTTGACGGTTTCGGCGACGAGAGCACGGGCGGATTCGGCGTCGTTGAGATTGCTGGCGACGACGCGGCAGTTGGACTCACCGCATTCTTTGGCGAGCGCTTCGGCTTGTTCGCGAGCTTTTTGATAGTTGAATACGACCTTTGCTCCGGCAGCGGCGAAGAGGCGGACGGTGGCGGCGCCAATGCCGCGGGAGCCTCCAGTGATTAGAGCGACTTTGTTCGGGAGAGAGAGGGTGACGGGCATAGGAGTTCTAGTTTCGTGTTTCTGGGGGAGAGTTGCAAGTTGGGGCGAATCGGGATGGAACCGTGATTAGACAACTATCTCATTAGCAGCCGCTCGGCGGTCGGGATGTGGAATGTCGATTCTTCCGTAACAATAGTATTCGGTACAATCCGGCGTATGGGCAACCTCAACGTTTCCGGAAGGCTGCGTCGCGCGGCCGACAATGGCGACGCCTTCGCGCAATTTGAACTGGGTCTCGATTTGAATTTCGGTACTTGTGGAGAGCAAAATTTCGAAATGGCCGCACATTATCTAACCAAAGCTGCGGGCCAAGGTCACCAAAGCGCCGAAGGCAACCTGCTATTGCAGCATGTTCTCGGCCAGGCCGAGACCTACGAACCCGAAGAAGTTTTCGCTCGTTTGAAGAGTCGAGCGGAGTCGGGAGATCGCGAGGCACAGAATAACTTTGGCCTCTGTTTTCAGCTTGGGTATGGCACTGGGCAGGATTACGGGGAGGCTGAAGCTTGGTTTCGTCGTTCTGCGGAAGGTGGCTTGGCTACCGCACAATTCAACCTTGGCGGTCTGTATTTTGAAGGCAAGGGACGAGGAAAAGACTTGGCGGCCGCAATCGGGTGGTACACGCGGGCAGCGGAACAGCGGGACGAATTGGCCTTGCTGCAATTAGGGTGGATTTACCAAAAGGGCCTCGGAATCGAGGTAAACCTGAAACGCGCTGCTGTTCTCTACCTGATCGCCTATAAGCAGGGCTCCGTTCGGGCTGCGCACCACTTGGCTCTCATGTTCAAGAGAGGACTTGGGGTAGACCAAGATAATTCCCTAGCTTTCCAGCTGTATCTGGAGTCAGTCAATCGACCAGACACGCCTGAGATTGCAGAGAGCCCTTCGTACCATGGAAGCGCCTATTACTGGCTGGGCTATATGGCGGAAAACGGTGAGGGTACAAAGCGCGACCTTCGGGCTGCAAGGCGGTGGTACATCCGGGGGGCGGCGTGCGAGCAATCGAACTGTGTCGATGCACTCGCCCGACTGCGGCCCGATACCAAGAAAAAGCGCCGCCGAACCAAAGTCCTTAACTGACGAAATCCGGCGCTTACATGACTATCCTGAAACGTTCGTCCCAAGAACTCAGAAGCCATCCTTAGCTGACGACGCCCGCTCCGACTTTAACTCTCGCAACAGCAGCCGCACTAGCATGCCGTCGAAGCCGGTGCCGCTCATCTTCGAGAGTTCATCGAGCGCCTGCTCGGGAGTGCGGGCGGCGGTGAGCGAGTGTTCGGTGAGCATGTTGGCGTAGGCGTCGGCGAGGGCGATGATGCGCGACCAGAGCGGGATTTGCTCGCCTTTGGCGCCGTCGGGATAGCCGGTGCCGTCGAAGCGCTGGTGGTGGTGCTCGATGGCCTGGCGCATCAGGGCGCTGTGGGGCAGGATGCCGGCGATCTCGGCTCCAACGCGGGCGTGCATGCGCACCAGGAAGAATTCGTCGTCGGTGAGCGGGCCGGGTTTGTTCAGGATGCGTTCTGGCACAAAGATTTTGCCGACGTCGTGAATGCGCGCGGCATAGACGAGGTCGGTGGTTTCCTCCGGAGGAAGGCGGAGGGCGCGCGCCAAAATTTCCGTGTAGCGGGCGACGAGGTCACCGTGGCCGGAGGTGCGTATCTCGCGGGATTCGGCGGCGCGGCTGAGAACTTCGATGGACTCTTTGAGCAGCGGCACGTTGCAGTCTTCTTCGCCGCCGCAAAATTTCACCAGCATGGAACCGAGTTCTTCGAGATGTTCGGGACCGTTGTGCTCGCGCTGCAAGAAGCCTTCGATGTAGGCGGAAACCTGCTGGCGCTGGGCGGCAAATTCCTCGCCGGCGGAGAACTCCTCGGTGGAGGAAACCAGATTCCCACCGGAGCGTTTGGAGACGTACATGCCGGCATCAGCCACGCGGATGATGTCTTCGATAGAGAATCCGTGGGTGGGAAAGCTGGCGACGCCGAAGCTGCCGGTGATGTGATGCTCGCTCAGCATGGGGTCGCCCACCATCCACTGGCGCAAGCGTTCGGCCAGGACCTGAGCTTGCTCGGGCCCAGTCTCGGGCATGAGGATGATGAACTCGTCGCCACCGTAACGCGCAACCACGTTGGACTGGCGGGATTTCTGCTCGAGCAAGCGTCCTACGCGCGCCAGCACCAGGTCGCCTTCGAAGTGGCCCATCGTGTCATTCACTTCTTTGAACTTATCCAGATCGATCAGGACGACGGAGAACGGTCGCCCGGAGCGGGAGGCGCGCTTCCACTCCGCCGACAAGGCTTCCCAGAAGAAGCGGCGGGTCTTAATCCCAGTCAGGCCGTCGGTGATCGACTGCTGCTGCAGCTTTTGGAACACGAAAGCATTGTGCAGAGCGGTGGCCAGCAGATCGGCGAGAGTGTTGAGAATGAGAACGTCCTGCGGAGTAAAAGCGCTCTCTTTATGGCTTTCGATATTCAGCGCGCCCAGCAAGGTTTCGCCGTAGGTAATCGGAATACACAAGACCGATCGAGACTCGGGCAGGATGGCGCCGATCTGGCCTTCCACTCCGTTTTGCACCAGAGCGCGTTCACCAGTACGGGCTACACGGCCCAAGATTCCAACGCCCAGAGAAATGCGTTTGCCCATGGCATGGGCGGTGGCGCCGGCCTCGGCTTTGATTTCGATTTCCTTGGTTCCGTAGTCCAGCAAGCCGATGCCGATGTGATCGAAGCTGAAGTTCTTCTGGATTTCTCCGACGATCTGGCCCAGCATGTGTACAGGATCGTCGCTCGAAATTGCAGTGCGGGAGATGTTGTTGAGAAAGGCGAGTTGCCGAGAGCGCCGTTGTTCATCGGCAAACAGGCGCGCATTTTCGACGGCAACGGAAACCTGGCCGGCGGCGGTCATGAGGACCTCGAGATCTCGCTGTTCGAAGACGAATTCGCGTTCGGTGCTAATCGCAACCATGACTCCGGCCGGCTTGCCGCCCAGCAGAATCGGAACGGCGCACAGGCATTTCGCGGGGTGCTCGGGACGGTAGGTAATGCCCAATTTTGTGCGCGTCTTCTCCAGATCGGAGCGGATCAGCAGCGGCTGGCCGGTGCGGATTACGTACTCAGTGAAAGCATTCTCCAATTTGCGCGAGCGCTTGGGAAGAATCCGGCCGTCTTCGACTTCCAGTTCGAAGCGGATCTCGTCGCCTTCCTGAAATGCAATGTAGAAAGTTCTGGTGTTAAAAATCTGGAGGAGTTCGGTATGGATGGTGCGCAGGACTTCATCCTGGTCGAGCCGGGAGCTGATAGCCTGGCCGATCTCGGTAAGCAGTTCGTATTCCTGTGTGCGCCGGTGGGCGTCGTGAGTGATCAGATAATTTTCAAGCGTGAGGCCCAGTTGCAGCGCCAATCCAACCATCAGACGAGGTCCGGAGGCACCGAAGGCTTTGCGTTCTGCATGAGGAAATAGAATCACTCCAAAGGCATGTTCGCGGGTCTGCAGGCTGACGGCGGTCAGGTTGCGAATTTGAGCTTCGTTGAACACCTTCGCGAAATCGGGGAACGTTCCGCCCGAGGCAATGGGCAGAGGCTCAGTCATTTGCTGCAGGTCACGCACGGTGAACAGCCCGCCTTGCCGGTAGGCCACTTCGCAGATGTATTCTCCGGCGCCGGTCTTGGCAAGAATCTCAAGAAATTCCGGAGAGAATCCGCGCTCGACGGAAGGCAAAAGGCTGCGCCATCGCTCGGAGATGTAAATGATCGCCCGCTTCGCAAACAATGCTCCGGCTAACCGATCGAGCGACGACTGCATGCTGGGCAATAAATCGTCGGCTGAGAGCAAGCGCCGGGGATCCACCCCTAGCGTGGAAAGAGCAAGGGTGTTTTCCTGCACGGCATTGCGTTCGTTCTCAAACAGCACCATCACCATGGCGATGCCCAGCAACATCTGTGGAATGGGTCCGAGCACATGGCCGACGCTGCCAAACATTTCCGCCACCGGATGGTTGGACTGAAGCGCACCCTTTAGCACAGCCCACAGCGCCAGGGAAATTGCCAGCAGTCTGAAAGCACTGGAACCCCGGCGGTGAGCGTGCAGGTAGAACGCAGCGGAACAGTACAGCAGCACCACCGTCATAAAAACGACTTCGAGACTCAGCGTGCTACGGAGCGCCACTAGCTGCATGTGATTCCGGAGGTCAAGGCAAGAGGCGACAAATCCCACGATCGCAAGAGCAGCGTCATACCAGCGCAAGCGAAAGCTCGCACGAGTCAGGCGCGTGGAAACGAAGATGCACATCGCCATGGCGACGGAGAACAAAGAGCTTAAGAAGAACGCGGTGAGGGCGGGGGGATAGAAATAACGAAACGCGTCCAGAGCGTAGTGAATGGAATAGCAAGCCCACGCGATCTGCCAGGCGCGGAAATACGGCTGGCGGCTCTGCTGGTAGAGATAGGTGAATAGCAGGCACAGCAGCAGGGCGACCACACCTGGAATGATCACGATGCTGGTGGCAATACTATTCATGAGGACCGGCGGTTAAGGCTTCCCGCTACGATCTGAGTGAGATGCCCTGGGAAGGAGGCCGTGTATCAATGTTTTCACAGCGGGGGGTGTGAACACAATAAGATTTAAGTACATTGTCCAATTAACAACGAGTAGAATCAGCAACTTATCGGAAAATCGTTATTCTGGTTTGCTTGACGCCCTTTTCACCCGGCCCATACCATCGAGATTCGCTCCTTATGCCTGAAACCACTGCCTCTGCTTCCAAGCCGCGCGTGCGCTTTGCGCCGTCGCCCACGGGATTTCTCCATGTCGGCAGCGCGCGGACTTTCATTTTCAACTGGCTGTACGCCCGGCACAACGGCGGGACCATGATCCTGCGGCTCGACGACACCGACGCCGAGCGCAACACGCAGGCCTCAGTCGATTCGATTTTTGAAGGATTGAAATGGCTCGGCTTGGGTTGGGACGAGGAGTACAAGCAGTCGGAGCGCAGTGAACTGCATCGCAAGACGGCGTGGGCTATTTTCGAAAAAGGACTGGCGTACCGTGACTTCACTCCCGCACATACGGGGGACGCCGAAAAATCCGGCGCGCAGGGGACTTGGCTGTTTAATCCGGGCGCGCTGCAGGTTTCGCGCGAAGAAAGTGACCGGCGCGCCGCGGCTGGAGAGCCGTTTGCGTTACGCTTCCGGGTGCCGCGCGAGAGTGGGCAAGTGGTGCGATTTGCCGACGCCGTTTACGGCGAGCAGGTGAAGGCCGCCGCCGACATTGAAGATTTCGCCTTGCTGCGCTCGGATGGGATGCCGACTTATCATCTGGCTTCGTGCGCCGACGATGCGGACTTGAAGATTTCTCATATCATCCGCGGGCAAGACCATCTCACAAATACTTTCAAGCACGTGCTGATTTTCGAGGCAGCAGACTGCACGCCGCCGCAGTTCGCGCACCTACCGCTGTTGGTTGCGCCAGACGGGACCAAGCTTTCCAAGCGCCGGCATGGGCCGGTGGTGAGCGTTACGACTTACCGCGACGCCGGATTCTTGCCGCAAGCCTTCATCAACTTTCTGTGCTTGCTTGGTTGGTCGCCTAAGAACGACCGCGAAAATATGTCTCTGACGGAACTCGTGGATGCTTTCTCCCTTGGGGGAATCAACCGTTCCAATGCGGTGGTGAACTTCAATGAGCCGGCCGCGACGCCGGAAGAGACGTTCGATCCGAAGGCGGTGTGGTTGAACGCGGAGCACATTCGCGGGTTGGCGGTGGAAGAGTTGAGCGCGCGGTTGTTGCCGATTGTTCGCGGCGCAGGCTTTGATGTGGATGAGTCGAAGATGTTGCGGATCGCGCCGCTGATTCGCGAGCGCATCAAACTATTGCGCGATGTGCTGAACGCGGCCGACTTCTTCTTCGTGGAGCAGTTGCCGTCTTACGATCCGGCCGAGTTGATCCCGCAAAAGGGAGACTTGGCCATGGCGGGGAAAGTTTTGACGAAAGCACGCGAGGTTCTGGCGGGTGTTGAGTTCAAACACGATCCTCTGGATCAGGCTCTGCGGGCGGCGGCGCAGGAGTTGAGGGTTAAGGCGGGTCAGATGTTCCAGCCCATTCGCGTGGCGGTGTGCGGCCGGAAGAATGCGCCACCGTTGTTTGAGACGCTTGAAGTCTTGGGACGGGAAACAACGCTCAAGCGAATCGAGCAAGCGCTGCAAAAGATCGCTTAGCACCCCATGTTATTCGATTTTGTTGCATCCCCGATGCGCTGACCCTTATCTACTCTTCCTAGAGCGGCCGAAACCTATTTCGCCGACCAGGATGTCTCTGCAAGATTCCATCACAAACTTCATACCATCCGCATAGAAAGGAATTCACTATGAAAGCCGTGCAAGTCAGCAAGCCAGGAGGAAATTTTGAAATCGTTGAGCGCCCAACTCCGCAGCCCGGGCGCGGGCAGGTACGCATCAAGGTGGAAGCCTGTGGCATCTGCCACAGCGACGTTCTGGTGAAGGAAGGGTACTGGCCGGGAATTCAGTATCCACGTGTGCCGGGCCACGAGATTGCCGGGCGCATTGATGCGATCGGCGCCGATGTCACGCTATGGAAGCCGGGGCAACGCGTAGGTGTGGGTTGGCATGGCGGACACTGCTTTCAGTGCGATCCGTGCCGCCGTGGCGATTTCGCTCTCTGCCAGTTCGGAAAGATCACTGCGATCACCTTCGATGGAGGCTACGAGGAATACGTGGTCGTACCAGCCGAAGCGGTGGCCTTGATGCCGGATGACCTGCCCGCGGCGGAGGCAGCGCCGCTGCTCTGCGCCGGAATCACGGTGTTCAATTCCTTGCGCAACTCAGGTGCCCGCGGCGGCGATCTGGTGGCGGTGCAGGGGATCGGCGGACTCGGCCACCTCGGCATTCAATACGCACGGCGGATGGGTTTCCGCACCGTTGCGATCGGTCGCGGCAAGGACAAACAGCCGCTGGCCGAAAAGCTGGGTGCTCATGAATACGTGGACACGAGTGCCGGCGCACCTGCCGAGGCCCTGCAAAAACTCGGAGGGGCGCGACTGATCCTGGCTACCGCCCCGGATTCAAAGTCGATCTCCGCTCTGGTTGACGGACTGACAGGAAATGGAAAGCTACTGATCGTGGGCGCGAGCTTTGAATCTCTCACGGTCACTCCGCTGCAATTGATTGGCGGGCGCAAGTCTATCCAGGGTTGGCCCGGTGGTACTGCTAAAGATTCCGAGGACACGCTGCGCTTCAGCTCTCTGAGCGGCGTGCGTCCGATGATCGAGAAGTATCCGCTGGAGAAGGCAGCCGAGGCTTACGACCAGATGATTAGCGGGCGGGCAAGGTTCAGAGTAGTGCTGACGATGGGCGGATAGGTTCCGCACATGGAACCCCGGATGCCCTCATCCGGGGGTAGCGCCACTGAATTATCCCCGTAAGACCGTGCCACTCCTCGGGCGGACGAGGGCGTCCGCCGCTCCACGAGCAATTAATATGCACGCACCGGCTTGCGATAAGATCAGAGTGTAATGAATTCAACTCATCCCCCAAGCGAAACTGGAGAAAAAGCTGTGGCTGCGACGCCGTCGCCTGCTCCGTCGAACTTTATTCGCGACATCATCCTTGAAGACCTGAAGGCCAACAAGCATGGAGGGCGTGTGCAAACGCGCTTTCCTCCCGAGCCGAACGGTTATTTACACATTGGTCACGCCAAGGCGATCTGTATTGATTTTGGACTGGCGGACGAGTTTGGCGGACATACCAACCTTCGCTTCGACGATACCAATCCTGAGAAGGAAGAGACGGAGTACGTCGAATCGATTAAGGCGGATGTTAACTGGCTTGGCTTTCAGTGGGACGGGCTTTTTTACGCTTCGGATTATTTTGATCAGCTTTACGAGTGGGCGATCAAACTGATCAAGGATGAGAAGGCTTACGTCGACGATCTGTCGGCGGAGGAAATTCGCAAGTATCGCGGGACGCTGACCGAACCGGGCAAGGATAGTCCTTATCGCAGCCGGTTCCCAGAAGAGAATCTCGATTTATTTGAGCGCATGCGAGCCGGGGAATTTCCTGACGGGTCGCGAGTGCTGCGGGCGAAGATCGATATGGCTTCGCCCAACCTGAACTTCCGCGATCCGGTGATGTACCGCATCCTGCATGCGGATCATCACCGAACCGGCAGCAAGTGGTGCATTTATCCGATGTACGACTACGCCCATGGGCAGTCGGATTCCATTGAGCGCGTCACGCATTCTCTCTGCACTCTTGAGTTTGAAGATCATCGTCCTCTCTACAACTGGTTCATCGAGCAGTTGGGAATCTTTCCATCGCGGCAGATTGAGTTTGACCGGCTGAACCTTACCTACACCCTCTTGAGCAAACGCAAGCTACTGCAGCTAGTGCAGGAGAAGCACGTGAGCGGATGGGACGATCCTCGCATGCCGACGCTGAGTGCGATTCGTCGGCGGGGATATACGCCGGAGGCGATCCGCAATTTCTGCGGCGCGATTGGCGTATCGAAGACGAATGGTTCGATTGAGCTCGCCATGCTGGAACACTTCGTCCGCGAGGACCTGAACAAGCGGTCGCCGCGGGTGATGGCCGTTCTGCGTCCGCTGAAAGTGGTGATCGATAATTATCCGGAAAATCAGGTTGAAGAGATGGACGCGGTGAATAATCCGGAAGACGCAAGCGCCGGTACGCGCAAGGTACCATTCTCGCGCGTGCTCTACATCGAGCAGGATGATTTTCGCGAAGTGCCGCCCAAAGGATATTTCCGGCTGTCGCCGGGACGCGAGGTGCGGCTGCGCTACGGATACTTCATCACTTGTAAGAGCGCAGTAAAGAACGAGAAGGGTGAAGTTGTCGAAGTGCATTGCACCTACGATCCGGCGACGCACGGCGGCAATGCTCCGGACGGGCGCAAGGTGAAGTCGACCATTCACTGGGTGTCGGCTGCAAATGCGATCGATGCCGAGGTGCGGATTTACGAGACGCTGTTCGCCAGGGAAGATCCCAGCAAAGTGGAGGAGGGCAAGGATGTGTTGGACAACCTGAACCCGAACTCGCTAGAAGTGATTTCGAATGCCAGGGTTGAGCCCTCGCTGGCGAATGCGGCTGCGGGCAGCCGGTTTCAATTTGAACGGCTGGGATATTTTTGCGTCGATCCGGATTCGAAGGCCGGCAAGTTGGTATTCAATCGTACGGTGGCGCTGAAGGACACTTGGGCTAAGGTGGAGAAGAAGCACGGCGGGAAGAGCTAAATCGTTGGCGGAGGAAGGCAAACACCGAATCGCCACTCCTCAGAACCCATTCTCCCACCGCAACCATTCTTCGTTTTGTTCCTCGGGGTACCACCACGTTTGAGTGATCATGTTACTAACGCCGATGTAGCCACTCGCGCGTTTGAACTTGCCTGACGCTTCATCCAGAGCGTAATTGTAGATCCAATGCTCGCGAAGCTTTGGGTGGGCCAGCAGGGAAGCGATTTCGACATGAAGACGGATATTCTTAAGCCCGTTCAGTGTATCTCTGCGACTCCTGGTCGAGTAAGCAAACTGTTTTTTCTCTTTGCGCGGGACGAATTCCTGAAATTCGGAAGGGGCTCCTAGCGTGACATTTTCGCTATTTGTAAATGTGCACCGGACCTCAAAAGGGAGGCTGTTCTTGCATTCGAAGTAAATGAACAGGTTGGGCTGGTGCGGCGCTTGGGCGACCCGAGGCTGCCAGAGCACATGCAGAGGAGCACTGTTCCGATACTCTTCGTAGAAAATCAACCACTCGAAGCAAACTAGCAAGGAACCGAAGACTGCGCCGTAGATCGCAAGCGGCAGCACGGGAGTCTTTTCCCTCGGCAAGTTCTAGAACGTCCGTGGACACCCAAAGGGTAAAAAAGATGTCGGCTACCAAGCGCTTCCCGTTGCGCACGGTCAATAGTCGTCTACCGAATTGTTTCGCTCGGTGCAACCACGCGGCGTGGATGCTTACGGTGTTCCCGCCCGGGTCGATGAATGGGCCACACCAGTACATCTTCGTTAGCCAAATTGGCTTTCGCATACCTGCGTTCGGTGGCTTTGCCTGGAAAAGCAAAACCCCGAGCGCGTCTTCCACTCGGGGTCAGCACATCAGCCTGTCAAGCTCAATCCGATTATCGGAAGGAGCGACTCAGAAGTCAAGATTACTTGAGGAGTCCGCCTGTCGTAGACCCCTCGATCAGAATTCCCTACCGAACCAGGGAATTGCTGTGGACCCGGCGGGATTCGAACCCGCACCTTCGAGCTTGACAGGCAGATATGCTACCAATTACACCACGGGCCCGAAAACAGCCTATGGTCAGTGGGGCGATTGGAACAAGATCCAATCGGCTTAAATTTGATCGAAGGTCCCGTTCTGGAACGTTAGTTGTGTACGTGCGGACTCTGCGCCGGGTTCGAATGGTGCGTGCCGGGTTCTTTCACTACTTTCACTTCAAAACTTACAGGCAAGTTCTTGGGAGGGTAGCAGGCGGAGTTGTCGCAGGCCTGATAGCGAAGAACTCCACGCATCTGATATTTCCCCGGGACAACTGACACCAGCGGGTGCACGGCCACGGCAATGGTGAAGTCTCCGCTGTACACGCTTAGCTTTTCGTCGGGCGAGAAGGGGAAACTGCGGTCTTGTCCGGCAGGATATTCGATCTTGCCCAGGATAATGTCGGTGGGCAGGTCCATCTTCAAAGCGGTCGGAATGAGGAACTCCGACTTGGGCATGTTGGAGTTGATGTGGTAGCCCCCGGGGATGTGGAAGTCCAATTTCACCATTGTGGCCTTCGCGCGCTGGACCGTAGTAAGCGGCAAAGGGACCATCGTGACTTTCGGGGCCTTGCCGGCATTGGCGGCGATCGGAGAGGCGTCGCCCACCTCTTGAACGGTCGAGGAGACGAGCGCCGATTGAGCCGCCGCTGCCACCGTGATCAGCGCCAGCGCAGCGATCATCGTCGAATTTCGAGCACGCGCAATCATTTTCTTAACTTGCCAGAAGACTACTTGCGAGAAAACTACACAAGAATTGTAGGGCGAAGTGTGTGCTTTCTCTGTTGTCACTTCTGAGCCTTCTCAGTCGATGCTGGCGTTGCGGCTGCCTGGCTTGACGCCGGCCGGGTATCGAGAGCCTTTTTGATCGAATCCTCAATTTCGCTCTTACCCCGTAGTCCGATGATCTTGTCGACGATTTTGCCGTCGCGTCCGATCAGAAAAGTTTCCGGCAAGGCGGGCACGCCGCCGTATTGATCACCGACCGCTTCTTTACCAATCAGAATGGGATAGTTGACGCCCATATCTTTGGCGAACTTGGCGATGTCCTCTTTGCTGGCGTCGTCCATGGCGACGCCGACGATTTGCAATCCCTGGGAGCCGTATTGTTTTTGCAAGTCAACGAACCACGGCATTTCGATTTTGCAGGGGCCGCACCAGGTGGCCCAAAAGTTGAGCAGCACGGCTTTGCCGCGAAGGTCGGAGAGACGCATGGTACCGCCGTCTAGAGACTCGAGGGCAAAATCAGGCGCAATGGAGGATTGGGTGATGCGAGGCATCGAGGACTGGCCACTGCGGCGCGCACGGTGAGATGCGAAGTACAGCATGAGCGCCACCAGCAAGACCACAACAATGATGGCGAGCGGGCTGCGGGAAGGAGGATTCAATGGAGCAGACCCGGGAGGCGTCCCCTCCGGCGTCTGGGAAGAGATCGTAGAACGGTCACTGCTGCCGGGGAAGTTTTCCATGGACAAACTCCTTCACGCACCACAAAAATAAAACGCATTCCGCAACCCGCCTACAAGGCAAAGCGGTTCAAGAATGAAAGCCAATTCGAAATCAGAGTAAAGCGGCCAATCACCAGCAATATTCCGAGGGCGATCAGCAAGCCGCCGCTGGCAATTTCGAGAGCATGCATCTTGGAGCGGAAGCGGCTGTAGAACTTGAGAAAGCGCTCCATCAAGAGCGCGGTCAGCAGGAACGGCATGGCGAGTCCAAGCGAATATACCGCGAGAAGGAGAGCTCCTTTGACCAGCGTGCTTTGCTCCGCAGCGACGGCAAGAATTCCCGA
>Ga0210384_10005031_pt1 | contig 14560 bp, 9 predicted proteins | sample IncBWH2MmetaG_FD_160574 | JGI IMG/M metagenome (GOLD analysis project Ga0210384, IMG submission 160574) | Forest soil microbial communities from Barre Woods Harvard Forest LTER site, Petersham, Massachusetts, United States - Inc-BW-H-2-M | ecosystem: Environmental > Terrestrial > Soil >...
CCGGTTCGCCGCCGCGATATCCACGATCTGTTCCTGGGGACAGGGCTCGGGCCCCGCGCCTACGCGATCATCGAGCAGGGCATGATCGGGCGGGTCATCGAGGCGAGACCCGAGGAATTACGCATTTTTCTCGAAGAAGCGGCCGGGGTGTCGAAATACCGGGAGCGGCGCAAGGAAACCGAGGGGCGGCTCGCCGACTCGCGCGACAACCTCGCGCGCGTCGAGGACATCCGCCTGGAGCTTGCCGCGCAGCTCGCCAAGCTCGAAGCGCAGGCCGCGCTCGCCACGCAGTATCGCGAACACGAGGCGCAACTGAAGCAGGCGCAAAACCTGCTCTGGTTCGCCCGAGCGCAGGACGCGGCGCGGCTGCGCGAAAAGCACAGCAGCGAAATCGCCACCCTCGCCACGGCGCTGGAGGAGCTGCTCTCCGCGGTGCGCGCGGCGGAGAACCGGGTGGAGACGCTGCGCGCCGACCAGTATCGCGCCGGGGACGAGCTGCACGAAAAACAGGGGGCGTTCTACGCCGCCAATGCCGAGGTGACGCGCCTGGAGCAGCAGCTGCAATTCGCACGCGACAGCGAGGGGCGGTTGTCGCAGCAGGCCGCGCAGCTCGCGGCCCTGCTCGCCGGTCTCGCGGCGCAGCTCGCCGGGCTCGAGGACGAAGCGCGCGAAGGCGAGCGCGAGCTCGGCGCCGCGGTGACGCGGCGCGAAGCGGCTGGCGCGGAGGAGAGCGGGGCGCAGGCTGCCCTGCCGCAGGTGGAGTCCAGGCTGGCCGCGGCGGTGCAGACCCTGGCCGCCGTGCAGCAGCAAAGTGGCGAGATCGAACAGGCGCTGCGCGTCGCCGAAGCGCGGCGCGAAAACGTGGGCAAGACGCTCGGCACACTCGCGCAGCGGCGCGAGCGCCTCGACGCCGAGGCGGGCTCGCTAGGGGCGCCACTGGCGGCGCAAATCGCGCTCGTCGCCGAACAACTCGAGCAGGAGACCGCCGACCTGGCCGGCCGGGAGGCCGGGTTCAACAGCTTGCGCGATGCGGTCCAGACGCTGCAGGAGCGACATCGCGCTGCGGGCGACGACTGGCAGCAGGCGAGCCGCGCACTGGCGGAGAGCGAGGCGCGCTCGGCGGCATTGGCCGCGCTGCAGGCGAAGATCGGTCGCAGTAAGGACGCCGACGACTGGCTCGCCGCACGCCGCCTTGAACAGGCCCGGCGGCTGTGGCAAGAGCTCGACATCGAGCGCGGCTGGGAAGATGCCCTCGAAGGGGTATTGCGCGAGCGCCTTAACGCGCTGGAACTGCCGGCGCTCGAGGCGGCGCTTGCCTGGGCCGACGGCAGCCCGCTGCCGGGACGCATCGCCGCGTATGGCGCCGACCTCTCCACCGACAGGCCCGCCGCAGGCGCGGATTCGCTGCTCGCCAAGGTCAAGCCGGGGCGCCCGGGGCTCGCGCGCCTGCTCGGCGACTGGCTCTCCGGTGTGCGCTGCCGCGCCGATGTCGCCGCCGCGATGGCCGATCGCGGCAAGCTTGGCGCCGGCGAGGCGTTCGTCACGCCGGAAGGGCATGTCGTCAGCGCGCAGGGCATCGGCTTTTTTGCGCCGGACAGCGAACTGCATGGCGTGCTGGCGCGGCAACGCGAGCTCGCCGAACTGGAAATTGCGCTCGCGACGGCGCGCCGCCAAACCAGTGCCGCCGCGACCGCACGCGACCGCAGCGAAGCGGAGCTCAACGCCCAGCAGCAGGCCTATCACGGCGAGAGCATGGCCCTGTCGTCGCAGCAGCGGCGCTGCCACGATCTCGAGATCGAGCTCCTGCAGCTGCAGCAGACCGCCGAGGCGGCGCAGAAGCGTCGTGCCGGCATCGCCGAGGAGCTCGCCGCGCTCGCCACCGAGGAAGCGGCCGAGCGCGAGGCGCAGGCCGCGATCGAGGCAGTGATCGCCGGTGCGCGCGAGCGCCTCGCCGAAGCGGCGCGTTCGGTCGCGGCCGCGCAGCATGCGCGCAACCAGGCGGACGTTGCGCTCGCCCGTGCCCGGGAACGAATGCGCGCCGCCGAGCGCGCCACGCAGGAGGCCGGTTTTGCCGAGCGTTCCTGCCGCGAACGGATCGCCGAGTTCGCGCGTCGCCGCGAGGGGATCGAGGCGCAGGCTACGCAGCAGGAGGCGCTCTCCGGCCAGCTTGCCGCGGAGCGCGCGCAGATCGACTGGACGCCGGTGGAAGCTGCGCTGCAGGAGCAGCTCACCGCGCGCGCCGCCGCCGAGGCCGCTCTGGCCGCGGCGCGCGATGCCCAGGAAGCCGTCGGCGCGGAGCTCCGTTCCGGCGAAGAGCTGCGGCTCTCCGCCGAGCAAAAGCTCGAGCCCGCGCGCGCCAAAATCGAAGACATGCGCTTGAAGCAGCAGGCGGCCGCACTTGCGGAAGCACAGTTTGCCGAGCAGCTCGCCCAAGCCCACGCCGACCTCGCCGTACTGCCGGCAGCTTTGAAGGCCTGGGGCCGCGCCAGCGGGCTGCCCGCCGAGATCGAACGGCTGACGCAGGCGATCGCCGGATTCGGCGCGGTCAACCTCGCCGCGCTCGACGAGCTCAAGATCGCATCCGAACGCAAGCAGTACCTCGATGCGCAGGCGCAGGACCTGACCGAGGCTATGGCGACGCTGGAGTCGGCTATCCGCCAGATCGACCGCGAGTCGCGCGAGCTCTTGCAGCAGACCTTCGACAGCGTCAACGCCAATTTCGGCAAGCTCTTTCCGGTGCTTTTCGGCGGCGGCCAGGCGCGGCTGATCCTGACCGGAGAGGAGATTCTCGACTCCGGGGTGCAGGTGATTGCGCAGCCGCCGGGCAAGCGCAACACCTCGATTCACCTCCTGTCTGGCGGCGAGAAGGCGATGACCGCGATCGCGCTCGTCTTTGCGCTGTTTCAGCTCAATCCGGCGCCATTCTGCCTGCTGGACGAGGTCGATGCGCCGCTCGACGACCCGAACACCGATCGGTTTTGTGCCATGGTGCGCGCGATGGCCGACGTGACGCAGTTCCTGTTCATCAGCCATAACAAGATCACGATGGAGATGGCGGGGCAGCTCATCGGCATCACGATGCCCGATCCGGGTGTCTCGCGGGTCGTCGCAGTCGATATCGCCGAAGCGCTCGAGCTTGCGGAAAGCGTGCCCCGGCAGGCCGCGGCGGGGCGATGAACCGGCTGTTCCTCGGCCTGCTCGTCGCCGGCGTCCTCCTCGTCGTCGGCGTGCTTGTGTACAACTGGCTGCAGGAGCGCCGCGCCCGGGGGCGCCTCGGCCAGGCGTTGACTCGTGGGGGCGGCGGTCGCGAATACGCGGAGCCCACCCTGCGCGGCGGCAATGGCGCGCCGCTGCCGCAGAATACAACCGTCGGGGAGGCAGAGGTCGATGCGGAGGACGATCTTCCGCTCGACGCTGAAGTGCCGGATGAGCCGTTGCCACAGCCTCTTACGGCCGCGCACGGCGCGCGTGACGGCAGCGCGCCCGATCCGGACATCGAGTGCGTCGTGCTGCTCAATCCGGGTGCGTCTGCGCCGGGCACTACGCTGGGGCAGGTGCCGGAGTTGCGCCATCCCGTGCGCTGGCTGGGGCGACGCGGCGCCGGTCTGCCCTGGCAGCCGATCGATGCTGCCGGCGCACCGTGGCAGGAAATCGCGGCGTGCCTGCTGCTTGCCGACCGGTCCGGGGCGGCGAAGCGCCGCGACGTCGAAGCGTTTCTGCAGGCGGTCTCCGCCGCGGCGACGACGGTGTCCGCGCCCTGCACACTACCCGACGCCGCCGAGGAGGCTGCGCGCGCGGAGGAACTCGATCAGTTCTGCGCCGATCTCGATGTCCAGATCGGGCTCACGATTCTCAAGGGCGAGCCGGGTCAGATCGCCGGCACGCGGCTGCGCGGCGTCGCCGAAGCAGCCGGCTTCCGGCTCGATGCCCGCGGTCAATTCGAATACGTCGACGAGATCGGCAACGTGCTGTGCAGCCTGCAGAACTACAAGCAGGAACCGTTTACCGCCGAAAGCCTGCGCGTGCTCACGACGCCCGGTATCGTGCTCCTGATCGATGTGCCACGAGTGGCCGATCCCGTGCGAGTGTTCGATCAGATGCGGCTCATCGCCAAGCGCCTGGCCGTGACGCTCGAAGGCGTGCTCGTCGACGACAACCGTCGGCCGCTCGATGACGCGGCGCTGGCGGCGATCCGCAGCCAGGTGCAGGCAACCGCGGCGGCGCTGCGCGCGGCGCACATCGAGCCGGGTGGAACGCGCGCGCTGCGGCTGTTCGGGTAGGCGGAAGGCGCGCCGCCGCTCATGACCACCGCCAGCGTTCCGCGCAAGGCGTCCGCGCGCGCGGCGGAACTGCGCGCAGCGCTCGAGGAGCACAACTACCGCTATCACGTGCTCGACGCGCCCACGATCGACGATGCCGAATACGATGCGCTGTTCCGTGAGCTGCTGGCGCTCGAGCGCGAGCATCCGGCGCTGGCGACCCCCGACTCACCGACGCGGCGTGTCGGCGCGGAGCCCGCAACGGACTTCGCCGCGGTCACGCACCGGCTGCCGATGCTCTCGCTCGGCAACGCTTTCACGCCCGAGGAGGTGGCAGCCTTCGACCGGCGCGTCCGCGAAGCCTTGGACGGCGGAGAGGTCACCTACGCGGTCGAGCCGAAATTCGACGGCCTCGCCGTCAACCTGGTCTACGAGCACGGCCTGTTCACGCTGGGGGCGACGCGGGGCGACGGCTACGTCGGCGAGAACGTCACCGCCAACGTGCGCACGGTGAACGCCATTCCGCTCAAGCTCGCCGCGGCCAAGGATGCGCCGCCGCCGTATCTCGAGGTGCGCGGCGAGGTGCTGATGCTCAAGCGCGACTTCGAACGCCTCAACGCCGCGCAGGCAGCGCGCGGCGAGAGAACATTTGTCAATCCGCGCAACGCGGCGGCCGGTGGCCTGCGCCAGCTCGATCCGAAAATGACGGCGGCGCGGCGGCTCACGTTCTTCGCCTATGGCGTCGGCGCGGTCGATTGGGGCGCGCGCAAGCGCCCGCCGCAAACGCAATCCGCGATACTCGATTTCCTTGCGACGCTTCGCTTGCCGGTGGCGCGCGAGCGCAGCGTCGTGCGCGGTCTCGAGGGCCTGCTCGAGTACTACCGCAAGATCGGTGCAAGCCGGGCTGCGCTGCCATTTCAGATCGACGGCGTCGTCTACAAGGTCAACGATCTCGCGCAGCAGGCCGCGCTGGGCTACGTTTCCCGAGCGCCGCGCTTCGCGCTGGCGCACAAGTTCCCGGCCGAGGAAATGGCCACCGAGGTACTCGGCATCGACGTTCAGGTCGGCCGCACGGGCGCGCTGACCCCGGTCGCGCGCCTCAAGCCGGTATTCGTCGGCGGCGTCACGGTCACCAACGCCACGCTGCACAACGAGGATGAGGTGCGGCGCAAGGACGTCCGTGTCGGTGACACCGTGATCGTGCGCCGCGCGGGCGACGTGATTCCCGAAGTAGTGCGGGTGCTCAAGGAGAAGAGGCCGCGTGGCGCGCGCGAGTTCGTCATGCCCAGGAAGTGCCCCGAGTGCGGGTCGGCAGTGGTGCGGCTGCCCGACGAGGCGACCGCGCGCTGCTCGGGCGGGCTCGTCTGCCCCGCGCAGGTCAAGCAGTCGCTGCTGCACTTCGCCGGCCGGCGCGCCATGGACATCGAGGGTCTGGGGGAGAAGCTCGTCGAGCAACTGGTCGACGCGGGCGTCGTGCACACCCCGGCCGACCTGTACAAGCTCGGCGTTGCGGCACTCTCCGAACTCGAGCGCATGGCGGAAAAATCGGCAGCCAACGTCGTCGCCGCCATCGACAAGAGCCGAAAGACGACGCTCTCCCGGTTCATCTTCGCCCTGGGCATTCGCCACGTGGGCGAGGCGACGGCAAAGGATCTCGCGCAGCACTTCGGCAAGCTCGATGCGCTCATGGCTGCCGACGAGGCTGCGCTCGTCGAAGTGGCCGACGTCGGGCCGGTGCTGGCACAGAGCATCCGGCAGTTCTTTGCCGAACCGCACAATCGCGAGGTGATTGCCCAGTTGCGCGCGGCCGGAGTGACGTGGCCGGAGTCCACGCCGCGGCGCGCGCCCGCAGGCAAGCTCACCGGCCTGACGTTCGTGCTGACCGGTACGCTGCCGACGCTCTCGCGCGACGAGGCGAAGGAACTCATCGAGCGTCACGGCGGCAAGGTCGCCGGCAGCGTGTCGAAAAAGACGCATTACGTGGTTGCGGGTGCCGAGCCGGGAAGCAAGCGCGACCGCGCGGACGAGCTCGAGGTGCCGGTGCTCGACGAAAAACAACTGAGGGAACTGCTTCATGGCGTTCGCTAGGATCGCCAAGGCCTGAACGGAGTCTACGTGCCGAGCTGCGCCGCGGGCCGCCGCTTGCCGCAGTGCCTAACTAGCGTGCCGGTTCGAGGTGGCGATTGTAGCGATCGTCGAAGCGCACGATGTCGTCCTCGCCGAGGTATTCCCCGCACTGCACCTCGATTAGCAGCAGCGGCTCAGAGCCGGGATTTTCGAGGCGGTGCCGCGATCCGACCGGGATGAAAGTCGATTCGTTGCCGCGCAAGGCGTAGACGCGATCACCGTTGGTGACGCGAGCCTCGCCGCTGACAACGACCCAGTGCTCGCTGCGGTGCGCGTGCATCTGCAGCGACAGCGCCGCACCGGGCCTGACCTCGATGCGCTTGATCTTGAAGCCGGGGCCCTCCTGGAGCACCGTGAATGCGCCCCATGGCCGCAGCACCGTCCTGTGGAACCGGTACGCCTCGTGTCCGCGTGCCTTCAACTCGCCGACGACCTCCTTTACCTGTTGCAAATGGTCGCGATGCGCGATGAGCACGGCATCGGGCGTGTCAACGATATACAACCCGTCGACACCGACGGTCGCGACGATGCGGTCCTCGGCGTGCACGTAGGTATTAGTCGTGGCGATCGCCACGCGCTCGCCCTCGCCGCGATTGCCAGTCAAATCGGGTGCTGCAAGGTCCGCCATGGCGCGCCATGAGCCCACGTCGGTCCAGTCGAACTCTCCGCGGACGACCGCGACTTGCGTTGCCTGCTCCATCACGGCGACGTCGAAGGACACATCGGGCGCCGCCGCGAACAACGCCGGGTCGATCTCAAGCATGGTGTCGGCGCAGTGGTCGGCGAGCGGCTGCCAGACTGCGCGCGCCGCCTCGAGGACACGCGGGGCGTGGCGTGCGAATGCCGCAAGCACACGGGCCGCGGTGAAGCAGAACATGCCGGAGTTCCAGACATGGCGGGTGTCACCGGCGTAACGCGTCGCGTCGGCGAGCGGCGGCTTCTCGATGAAACGGCGGGCGCGGAACGCCCCGGGCTCCGCCAGCGCTTCGCCCAGTTCAAGATATCCGTAGCCAGTCTCCGCACCGGTCGGCGTGATGCCGAACGTCGTGAGCCAGCCCTCGCGCGCCAGCGCAGCCGCGCGCACGACAGCGCCCGCAAACGCGGCGGTATTGCGGATCAGGTGGTCTGCAGGAAGTACCAGCAGCGTCGCATCGGCACCGAATACCGCTTCGACGTACAGCGCCCCCAGCGCGACTGCCGGCGCGGTGTTGCGCGGAAACGGCTCCAGGAGGTACGCGACGCGCGGCGCGGACGTGGCCCCGGCGCCCGCATACGCATCGCGCGTCTGGAAGTAATAGTCACGATTCGTGATCGTCACGAGCCCGGCGACGTCGGGCAGCCCGGCGGCGCGCAAGAACGTGCGCACAAGCAGCGTGGAGCCGGCGGCGCCATCGGCAGGAAGCGGCAGGAAGGGCTTCGGCGCCGCTTCGCGCGATAGCGGCCACAGCCGCGCGCCGGCGCCGCCGGAGAGGATGATCGGGACCAGCGAAATCGGCAAGAATGAGGATCCTGCTGGAGCGGTTATGTGGATTCTACCCGATCGGCGCCGTGGTATTGATTGATTGCGGCGCTAGTTCATCGACGACCCAGCAATCGTTGGCCCAGAGAGCGAGCCGAGCCGTGAGTAGCGAGGTCGCAAACTACGGGGCCTGGACGCAGTGGGCCCTTGACCGAATAGGCGTGGGGTTTGCGGTAAACCCGCCGGCGCCTACCTCGCGGCGGGTCGCGTCCACCGGAACCGGCAGGGTCTATTGGGTCCGAAAGGAAAGATTTCTATGACGAAAGTCGTGTACGCCCAGCCTGACTTTTCGAAGGTTCGTATCGACGGGAGATTAGAGTGCCAGACCCAACTCAAGGCGCGCCTGTATCCAGCACGCCTCAAGCAAGCGTTCGCATACGCGAGGACGACCGACGCATATCCACGGCCCCGGGCCCCCTCCGCGGTCAACATGTCCACCAGGATCGCCGTGTCGGATCTGACGGGGCCAAGTGCATCATCGTGGAAACGGAGACTGGTCCAATAGATGCACGTACAGACTAGGCGGCCGTCATCCCAAAGGCCGTACCCCAGCGCGTTCTCACCGACATACCACGCATGATCTCGCAGTCCCTCATCGTCGGCCGCCTCCATTTCGTCCTGTCGGTGAATCAACCGGAGATCGTAGCCCGAAGGCACTACGGTATCATCTGACCCCAGCTCCTTTGCGTATACGCGGATTAAGCGGTAGCGCCCGAACAGGAACGATGCGGCCCGCTTCAGCAGTTGTAACATGGCGAAGTTCGCGCGCTCACACCACCCGCATGGCCGTCGCAGGGGGCAACAGAGCGTTGCCTCCCCGCGCGCGCAGCGCAGCGACGAACGGTCTGCGATCAAATCGACGGCCGTGCATGCGAGGGTACGATACCGCGATGATCTTGGAGGTCACTTTCTTGTGGAGGCTCCGGAGATTTTGCGGTGTTTAGGGCCTTAGCTAGTGCTTTTCGACGCCATGGGCCGCTACGGTTCTGCTATCTGGTTGTCTACAACGCAGTCTATTACCTCGCGCGGCGAGACCGCAACGAGCAGCCCGATCCGATGGACGTCGCTTTCGACGAAGGGCACGGCGTCGAGACGGCAAAGATTCGAGAGATCGGATCGCTCGATATTCCATCCCCCAACGCGAAGTACGCAGTACGGTATCAGGCAAGCGACAAAGACCTCGCCCGGGACGCCCTGGCGCGACTGGAGCTCGATTGGCCCGGCTATACGTTCATCGACTACGGCTGCGGCAAGGGACTCGTGCTCCTGTTGGCCTCTGCCTACCCATACAAGCAGATCGTAGGCGTCGAATTCGCGATTGAGCTTCAGCAGATCGCCGCCCGGAACATTGCCAGCTACGCCGCGCCGGAGCAGCAGTGCCGCAGCATTTCGGTCGTCCCCGGTGACGCCGCCGACTTTGTTCCTCCACCCGGCCCGCTCGTCTGTTATTTCTATAACCCTTTTGGCGAGCCCGTGATGCGCAAGATCGTCGAGAGACTAGAGACCAGGGCAACCGAAAATAACGAACCCATTGTCGTCGTCTACATCGATCCGCGGCATGAGGCACTTTTCCGCAAGTCGGACCGTTGGGAAAACTCTTTCCGCAATGAAGCGTACGTCATCTTCTGCGCCCGAACCCAACCTCGCCAATGAGATCATTTTGACGCGGACCATGCGCTTGGCAGCGACGTCCACGCATGTTACGCCCCTCTCGTCTAAAGCCTGCGCAGGAATCGCTTCACGACCGATTTCATGCCCAGCGTCTCCAGAGCGCGCCCGGCAACCATCGACAGTCCGCCCACCCCCCTATGCAAACCGACCCAGAATCGCGCCGACGCCGCGTCCCGGAAGTAGCATATGTCCGCGCAAGGGGTTTTCTGCGTAGCGAAGAATTTCTTGTGTTCCCCCTGACCCTCAGTAAAGTCGAATGCGCGAAATGCCTTCTGCCCAAAGAGCGTCTCGAAGACAAGATATTGCAGCACTGTTCCCGGCGAGAGATGGCCGTAGCTCGGATCATAGCCAAGGTAACTGTACAGCAAGACACCGTTTACGACTGGACAGCAGAGGTACGCGATCGCCCTGCCGTCGATGCTGAGAACGTAAGCCCTCACCGAGTCTAACTTGGCGAGATCGATGAGCTCTCCAAGAAACTCAGGCCCGAGGGGCAGTCCTGCATCAAATAGTTTTTCCTGATAAGTCAGCACCGACACCGCCCCAGCCAGGCGCTGAAACTCTTCCATTTCCTCGGGGCGTTTGTACTCGCGCATTGCGCACGCATTGCCAAGTTCGAGGAAACGCCTGACTTTCCTCCGCAGAGTATTACGTGTCTTCGCACTAAACTTCGCCAGGTAACTGTCGAAATCTCCGGTTAGCTCAGTGTAATACCGCGTGTATTGCGCCATCACATAGCGCAGTGCGCCACCTTGCATCGTCAGAACCGGAAGAGACTCGCGAACTGGGTGTGATCGCGTAATGATTACTTCCGTGTCCTTTCGCAGCCGTTCGATCGGCGGGTGCGGCTCGTTTGGGTCGGTAGTCAGATCGAAGAAGTGTTCATGAAGAGCCAGACCGCGCCACTGCGTCCGGAACAACGTGATCTCGCCGATGCGGTAGGCTAGAACGAAAGGTACCGGCTCCCAGCAAGGCGTGCGCGTGCTCACGAGCCGTTGCGATGGTCAATAGAGTCGCGATACGAGCTGCTGGACCTGGCGGCCCGCGGTACGACCAAGCCACGATACCGCAACTTCAGCTTGACTGGTGTCCGGTATCGCGGATGCATTCAGGTCCGCGAAGTGGCAGGTCTCAAATCGGTCTGCATTTGCGGCGAGGTACGCACAAAGCTTCTCGAACCGTGCCGCCACGAGCCTCTGCGGTGTCGGCAGCTTGCCCGAGGCCAGGCGTTGGACACGCACGAACTCGAAGCTATGCAGCACAATGACGACGGCGAACCATTGGTTCGCCGCGGCGTGTTCGAGCGCGGTGCGGAATTCACCGAGACTGGCAGCGCAAACGTGCAGCGGGCGCCGACCCGCTGGCGGCCGGTCGATGAAATTCGTGACTGGGAACTCCCACACGCCCTCGAGTCTCACGGGTTGCACGTCAGATAGCCTCCCCGACATGCCCGGGAAGGATGCTGCAAAACATCCATTGAGGCTACTGTCGTACGCGACCCCATTCGCCGCGAGGGCGCAAAGCGTCGTCAGAGACGCACCCCAGCTCCCGGCGCGAAATGTCGGCACCTGTCGGGCTCCAAGCGTTCGCAGGCGGTCCAGGCCCGCGCGAATGAGTGCGGCCTGATCGGCTTCCACGTATTGATGCAGCAGTGGCCCGGAAAACCGGGGCAACCCCGCGCAGCGAGGATCGGTTAGCCATTCCGGATGCAGGTGCAAGCCGATTTCCTGTCTGTGCTCCTGAACGAGGCTGATTAACTCACCCAGAGGTTTTTGTCCCAATGCGTACGAGAACAGTGGGTCGATGAAGAAAGTGGCCTTTAGGCCTGTCCTCGCCAGCGTACGCAGCTGGTAGGGTAGACCCAGTCCATGTGCCCCATCGCCTCCGTAAAAGTACCATGCCAGTTCACGGGCGCAAGCATTGTCGCTGGCAAGCGGCACATGTGGCCAGCCGGGCGACTCAGGCCAAACCTCTGTATCGACGGTTAGTAGAACTCTTACCAAGTGGATAATCGCTGCTTGGTTTGCGTACGTGACAGAGTGTAGCAGCCGGCGCTTGCGTCCGTGTCATGACCTAGCGGTTTCTGCACAGATCAGGCCGCTAATTTAGGCGTGGAAGGAATGATCTAGCGGGACTGCGAAGCGAACCTGGAGAGCAATCTCCAAGGCATGCGTGCACGAGTCCACGGAAGCGAGTACCGCCTGCGGCCCAGCCAGCGCACGTACACAGCCAAGGCGGGCGGGAAGCAGGGCCGCTCGATAGCGCCCCGTGGAGCACAAAACACTCCAACGTGCGGTTGCGGCGGCGCTCAACGCTATCTTCTTCGAGAAGATTTTCTGGGTTGCTCGCCCGCGAGGGACGTTCTTTCGTAGTCTGGCGGCGCGCTCCAGGCGAGACGTTGCTCGGCCGGTCGCCGCAGCGTGAAGAAGATCATAGCGGCCAACCCGATTCCGACCAGGGCCTGAGGGGAGGGCTCGGGCGCCTGGCGCAAGGAAAAACGTCCCATAAATGAAGTCCTGATGATCCGCGCTGTGCAGCAGCGTGATCGAATACAAACTCGTGCTCGGGAGATGCGTCAGCAGGTAATTCGCCGCATCGACCGTTGCCGTGTGGCCATTGTCGCTGAGCACGTGAAAACTGCCGGCGCGCAGATCGGTAGGTGACCCAGTCTCATAACGGATCTCCCAAACGGCCAGCTGGAACGCCGCCGAGTTGGCCGGCGAGTCGAGCGCGTGCGCAAACCTTTCGGTGAACAGCTCGCCGAGCGAGGTGAACGTCGGGTTACTCGGGTTCGACGCCGTGTAATCGGTGTACGTGGGTCCGAAACTGAAAAACTGCGTCAGCTCGAAACAGAAGAAAACGATCGGTGTGCCGTTCCAAGTCCCCTTGAACGCGCCTGTGGGGACATTGTTTGCCGACGGAATCTTCACGTTGAAAATTTCATCGCCATTCGCAAGGCCGGTCGGATGGAGGTGAGTGGCCCGGGCTAGAGGCGCGACGCACAATGCCGTGCCGGCTGCCACAGCACATAGCGCACGACGCGTAAGCATTGAAATTCTTATTCCGGGCTCCCCAATGAATTGGGGCGCCATCGAGCAATCATTGTGTCGAAGATCGCTTCGCCAAATTCATAGCGAAAGTCAATGCCTCAGTGGAGTAGATGAGGAGCACGAGTCGTGGTGCACAACTATCGTAAGATAATTCGACATAAAGGAAGTTGATGGGGCCTCGTGTCGTCGCTTCTCCGGGACCTGTCCATGAATCTGGCATAAGATGTCGCTCCCACGAGTGATCCGGCCTGCGATCAGATGCTATGATCTCTTTGCTCGCGAACGCAGAGGAGAACGATATGAAGCCGACTTCAAAAAGCCTCGAAATCTCGGCGGCGCCAGGTTTTCGCCGCGCGACATGGTTCGCGACCGTTGTTCTGGCGTTGGTTGTTGCCGGCTGCGCGACGCACTACCCGCCTGCGCCGCACGAGGCGTCAAGCTCCGACTATGAATACGTCATCGGGCTGCTCGACACCGTCCATATCATCGTCTGGCGCAACCAGGAACTGTCGATGGACGTTCCCGTGCGCCCGGACGGCAAAGTTACGGCCCCTCTCGTCGACGATATGCCGGCGCTCGGAAAAACGCCGACCGCCCTCGGAAAAGATATCGAAAAGGCGCTAAGCAGGTATATCCGCGATCCGGTGGTGACGGTGGTTGTCACCCGCTTCGTGGGACCCGCAAGCGACCAGATCCGGGTAATTGGCGAGGCGACCAAGCCGCAGATCCTGCCCTTTCGCAAGAACATGACGCTGCTCGACGTCATGATCGAGGTCGGCGGCCTCACCGACTTCGCAGACGGCAACAGGGCCAGTATCTTCCGTGCTGCTGACGGCGGCAAGTCGTATAGTGTGCGGCTCCAGGACCTCGTGAAGCGCGGCGACATCACGGCGAATGTCGACATGCGCCCCGGCGACATCGTGGTCATTCCGCAGAGCTGGTTCTAGCCCGGCGGCAACGGCTGGCCGGGAATTCCCTACTACAGACGAGCCTTACCATGGATGAGCTGATTCAGCAGTCGTTGCGGCGCCTGCGCGGCATGTGGCACCGGCGATGGATCGGACTGGCGGCGGCGTGGATCGTCGCCATCGTGGGGGTTGCGATCGTGTATCGCCTCCCCGAACGCTATGAAGCGAGTGCCCGCGTCTATGTCGACACGCAGTCGGTTCTACGGCCCCTGCTGGCGGGACTGTCGATCCAACCGAACCTCGATGAGCAGGTGGCGTTGGTCAGTCGCACGCTGATCAACCGGCCCAACGTTGAAAAACTGGTGCGAATGGCCGATCTCGATCTCGCTGTCAATTCCGGCCCCGATCGCGAGGAGCTGATCGACAGCGTACTGAAGTCAGTGCACCTCAGCGGCGACGTAAAGACCAACCTCTATGTCATTTCATACCGGGATGGGAATCCGCAGCAGGCCACAAAGGTCGTTCAATCCCTGGTCTCAATCTTCGTCGAATCGAGTCTGGGCAACAAGCGTCAGGACACACGCGACGCGGTCAAGTTCATCGACGAGCAAAAACGACAGTACGAGGTGAGCCTCAAGAACGCGGAGGATCGGCTCAAGGATTTCAGGCTGAAGTACCTGGGCGTTGCGGGTCAGGGGAATAGCCAGGACTACTTTGGCCGGCTCGCCACGTTAAGCAACGATATCGAGACCGCACGGGTCGAGTTGCGCGCCGCCGCGGAGGCACGTGATTCCTACAAGCGTGACCTCGCCGGCGAGACGCCGGTTCTCCTGCCGGAGGGCCCACAAACGGCCGGGAATTCGACGGCCATCGCCGACATCGACGCGCGGCTCGCGGCGCAGAAAGCTCAGCTCGACACGCTGTTGCAGCGCTATACCGACGAGTACCCCGATGTCGTGGGCACCCGGCGGGTGATCAAGCAACTCGAGGAGCAGCGTGCCAAGGAGCTACAGGCGGAGCAGGCGG
>Ga0210384_10005032_pt1 | contig 14556 bp, 11 predicted proteins | sample IncBWH2MmetaG_FD_160574 | JGI IMG/M metagenome (GOLD analysis project Ga0210384, IMG submission 160574) | Forest soil microbial communities from Barre Woods Harvard Forest LTER site, Petersham, Massachusetts, United States - Inc-BW-H-2-M | ecosystem: Environmental > Terrestrial > Soil >...
TCTCCCTGCGGTACGAATAGTTCTCCGCGTTTAAGCCTCTGATCGGCGGCTAGCACTCTACCGTTCCGCGTTAACCAATTCCCATATTCGCGCGAGATGGTGATCGTCGTGTTCGGCCACAAAATACAAATGATCCACAAGTCGCATCGGCACCTTCAATCGCGGGTGCGGCATAGCTCGCCCAAATAGCGATGCGTCCAATTCTCCTACACCCTTCAGCAGTCTTTCTCTTGCAGCGCGGAAGTCTGTCAGAATCTGTTCCACGGGGCGCGCATTGTGCTTCGCTTCCTCGGTTTTTCTATTCTTCAAGTCTGCCGGAGTGAGTTCGTCGCTGGCCGACACGTAATCGCCCACTCGCGCCAGCCATAGCGGTTCGAGGTCGAGTAAGTGACCCGCGTGTTCTTGAGCTGACCACTTTTCTTGCGCTTTCCTGGTCAGGATTTCGTGAGAACGCCCACGAAGCTCCTCTTCAAGTCTGGCCGGAGTGCCACGCAGGCGCGCGCACAGATTCGGAAACACTTCCACCGGAAACAAAAACTCAAACTTCCGTTCGAACCACATGGGTACCTGACGCATGGCTTCCTGCCGCTTCCTGGAATTTGAACTGGTTTGGCGTCTGCTGTTAATCGGTGTCGATGTGCCTCGAAACATTCGATCCGGCGCACATCAAGATTGCGATTCCACCGCGTCTGCCGTACTTTCCACCGGCAGTGTCGCCACCGGCTTCGCTCGCGTGGTAGTGATCACCACCACGCTGATCAGCACAAACAAAGTCCCCAGAATCGTGCGCTGGCTCAGCGCTTCGCTGCCGAAAAAATACCCCACCAGCACCGCCACAATGGGATTCACGTACGCGTAGGTTCCCACTTTTGTCGGCGATTCATGATAAATCAGCCACACGTAGGCAGTAAAACCAACAATCGACCCCGCGACAATCAAGTACAGCAGTGAAAACCACACCTCGTGTGACACGCTCCACGGATGAAAACTGCGAAATTCGCCCAGGGCTGCCGCCGCGAGCGTCAGAAACACTCCGCCGGCCAGCATCTGCGCCCCAGCGCTCATGACTTTGGAATCCGGCAACGGCAGCTTGCGCGCAAGCGCCGACGCCACCGACCAGCTCACTGATGCAAAGATAAGCGCCACCGCCCCCATCTTGTCGATCGGTGCTCCGCCAAGGTTCAACGAGCGGCTCATCAGCACTGCCACTCCGCCAATCCCGATCAAAAGCGCTAGCACCAAACGCACCGTAAGCGTCTGCGTCCGCAAAAAAATAATTTCCGACAGCGCCATAAATACTGGGATGGTAGCCAGCATGACCGCCGCGAGGCCCGAAGGCACACGCTGCTCGGCCCAGAACAGCAATCCGTAATCCAATACGAAAATCACCATACCCAGTAAACATGCGGATCTCCATTGGCGCCCGCTCGGTGTGCGCTCCCCCCGCGCAATCATCCAAACATAAAGAACAACGCCCGCCACCAAAAACCGCATCGCTGCCAGAATCAGTGGCGGAACTTCTCGCACGCCCACACGAATTGCCAGAAATGTGGATCCCCACACAAAATAAATAATCCCAAAAGCCAGCACAGTCTTCCACGCCGGCCGATGGCCATCATTTTCCATACCAGATTATAAAGGACGTGGGCCGCGGACCGGGTGCGTGGCTCGGCCGCTGGAGAATGGGCCGCTGAGCTACGGAAGTTTTTCTTCGACGCCGATTTCCGTAAACGGCTATGTAATTCCGCTTGAGGAACAACCCACCATGCAGTACAACGAAGTCGGTCCAGACTATCTCGCGACCATGGGGATCCCCTTGGTGTCCGGCCGCGAATTTACTCGCGCGGACGACGAAAACGCTGCCCTGGTATCCATCGTGAATGAAACGATGGCTGCGCAGTATTGGCGCGGCAAGAATCCGATTGGCGAGCGCCTTCAAGTCAAGGGTCGCTGGATGCAGGTAGTCGGCGTGGCAAAAGATTCTAAGTACCAGAGCGGCGTTAATGGCCGGCGGCGCCCTTCTTGGCGCCGTAGTAGCGCTCGCATTGACGCGATTGCTCGGAAACCTTCTCTACCACGTGAGCCCGCGCGATCCTCTCGCGGTCGTGTTTCTTACCGGCTTGGCATGCGACCCGCACTGATCCAGCCTCCGCCTTACGCAATTGATTTTTCGCTGCCGAATTTTAACGTCCCGTTCGGAATTTTTATCCGCGTTGCAGCCCTCAAAAACCGCGTGTACTCCCATCAGCAGGAAAGCTCTCGAGCGACGCTGACCAATAGCCGCGCCCGCCGCTCTCCCCTTGACAACTTAGGAGAGTGTGCTAATGTCCTAGTCTCCTAATTACCTTAGGAGGGCATTTGACAGGCCAGGCCCAGATTATTCCCGGCAACCTCGATCTCCTTATTCTGAAGGCCACCTGCCTCCACAGGTACGAGGCGAAAGTCTGGAATCGCGTCGTTGCCACAGCCTCACCTCTCCGCCTGCAACCGGAGGAAGTATGAAGCTCATGTCCTCCCTTCGTTACATTGGCTCAGCCCTCTCGCGTCGCTCGCAGATCGAAAGCGAGTTGGACGAGGAGTTGCGCGCACACATCGCAAACCGTGCCGACGATCTCGAGCGGTCCGGCTTGCCGCGCGCCGAAGCGGAGCGCCGCGCGCGCATTGAATTCGGTGGACAGGAACGATACAAAGAGGAATGTCGCGAAGAACGTGGCGGCGTCTGGCTCCAATCGCTTTGGAGCGATGTGCGCTTCGGCCTCCGCATGCTGGGCAAATCGCGTGGTTTCAGCGCCGTTGCCGTTCTTACGCTGGCCCTCGGAATCGGGGCAAACGCCGCCATCTTTAGCATGGTGAATGCCCTCGTTTTACATCCTTATCATTTCCCCGATCTCGACGCGCTGGTACGGGTGTGGGAAGACCGTGGGATTGATGAGGGCTACGACGCAAGATATGTAGCGCCCGCGGACGCCAAAGAATTGAGTAGTCACCACGAGGTGTTTGAAAGCCTTACAACCTATGAGATGCGCAGCTTCAGTCTTGGAGCGGGGAGCGAGATCCAACCGGTACTGGGTTGCAGAGTAACCGCGAATTTCTTCGACGTGCTGAGCGTGAGTCCTGCCGCGGGCAGGGTCTTCTCTCCTGGAGAAGAGCAACCCGGTTCGGATCAGGTTGCGATTGTGAGTTACGGGTTCTGGCAAAGCCGCTCTGCCGGTGATCCGCAGCTACTTGGTGGAACAATCTCGTTGAACGGTCGCACCTACTCCATCGTTGGAATCATGCCCAAGGATTTTGATTATCCTGTGCCAGTGGAATTGTGGATACCTCTGGCATTGACCCCGGAGGAGCAGGCAGACCGCGCGCAACTTTCCCTGCAAGTACTGGGGCGGCTCAGAATTGGTGTCACGCTTGATCAGACTCGCGCGGCGCTTGCCGGTTTTTCCCGGCGGCTCGAGCAAGATTATCCGAAAACCAACGCCGGCAGAACGATGAAGGCGCTGCAGCTTCGCAAAGAGCTGTACGTTTTTACCCTCCCGCTTTTTCTATTACTCCAAGCGGCGGCGGGGTTCGTGCTTCTGCTGGCTTGCGCGAACCTTGCGAATCTCGTCTTTGCGCGCTTGATCGGGCGACAAAGGGAGATTGCGCTCCGCGCTGCGCTCGGCGCAGGGCGTGGCCGCCTCGGGCAATTATTTCTTTCCGAAACGCTCTTGTATTCCGTTGCCGCCGCGATCGTCGCCATCACGGCCTCGTTCGTGAGCGTGCGGGCGCTGCGAACCAGCATACCCGCGGGTTGGACAAAATGGGTGCCCGGATGGGATGGCATTCGAGTGGACGGCAATGTGCTCACCGCGACAATTGTCGTCGCATTAGCCACGGGGCTCGTTCTAGGTCTTGCCACCGTGCTGCATGCCAGTCACGTCGAACTCCACAATACTCTCAAGGACACTGCTGCAGGCACTGTGACGCCTGCAAAGCAGCGAGTGCGCAGTGCCTTGGTAGTCGCGCAGGTGATCTTTGCGTTCGTCTTGCTAGTGTGCGCGGGACTGACCATCCAGGGGTTCGTACGCCTCGCCAGCGTCTATCAAGGATTCGAACCGGCGAGTGTCCTGAGGGCTGAGATTTCCTTGCCGGAAAAATCCTACCCTGAAACCGTGAGAATCACGAATTTCTACCAGCAACTTCTTCGCGGAGCAGCATCGCTGCCGGGAGTTCAGCACGCTTCTTTGATCACCAATCCTCCCGCCAGCAACGTAGATAGTGAAACCACTTTCTTCAATATCGAAGGGCAAGCCCCGCTGAAACCTAGTGAAACACCTTCAGCGGATTTGCAAATTGCCACACCGGACTTTTTTGCCACCTTAAGAATCTCGCTAGTCTCCGGACGGTTTATCTCCGAAACGGAGACTGCCAACGCCGCGCCCGTGATTGTCATCAGTCGCGGTATGGCGGAGCGATTCTGGCCCGGAGCTGACCCGGTAGGACGTCGAATCAAACTCGGCACACCCGACTCGCCAGAACCGTGGGTGACAATTGCCGGCGTCGTCGGCGATGTGCGGCAGAACTGGTGGAATCCCATCACGCGCCCTGTTATTTACAAAGCATTCGCACAGTCGCCGCAACGCTCCATGACTCTGCTGCTGCGTACGACCACAAACCCAACCGGCTACGTCTCTGCGATTCGGGAACTGACCAGACGAATCGATCCGCGAATCGCCCTGCGCGGCATTGCCACACTGCAAGAAGAAGTGACTGACTCGATCGCCATCGTCAGAATTATGGGCATATTGATGGGCATCTTCGGGCTGGTCGCTTTGGTGCTTTCATCCGTTGGGGTGTACGGCGTGCTATCAGAAAGTGTTGCACAGCGCACTCGCGAGATTGGGATTCGCTTGGCGCTGGGCGCCGAGACGGCCGCCTTGATGAGGTTGATTCTCGGCCATGCGCTGAAGCTCACCGCGATCGGGTTAGCCATCGCGTTGCCCTTTTCTTTGGCGGTCAGCCGTGCCATGACGAGTCTGATCTTTGGCATCGTGAGCGTGGATGTCACGATCCTAGCTGGCTTCACGGCACTTCTGTTTTTGGTGGCTCTCGGAGCTGCTTACTTGCCCGCGCGTCGTGCGCTGCGCGTCGACCCTATGATCGCATTGCGCTACGAATAGCCCATGGTTCTTCGAACCACAACGAACCATGAAAATAATCTCGAGAAGGAAGTATCTTGGAGCGACCGTCAAGTGGACGAAGGCCGATTTATTCTGGCGCGATTAGAGCCCGAGTACGAATATGACCTGGTCGTCGATGGGCACAACGAACTGTTGCCTCTGTCGTAAGGCGGAGAGCACGCTAAGAAATTTCGGTAATTTGCTGACGTCCTCCGCCTGGCGGCGGAAGGAGTTTGGCGATGCAAGTGGTACATGAAGTCTGTTGCGGTTTGGATGTTCATAAGAAGAGTGTGACGGCATGTGTGCTGTGGGCTTCTGGCCGGCGGCGACAGACGCGGGAGTTCGGGACCTTTATAGAACCTATTGGAGATGAACGACTGGCTGCAGAGTTCCGGAGTCAGGCACGTCGCCTTGGAGTCCACTGGGGTGTACTGGAAGCCGGTGTGGAACCTTCTGGAGGGCAGTTCGAAGAACTGCTGGTGAATGCGCAGCACATCAAAGCGGTGCCCGGACGCAAGACCGATCAGAAGGATAGCGAGTAGATCGCCGACCTGCTGCAGCACGGGCTTCTGCGGGCGAGTTTTGTGCCGCCGACTCCCACGCGAGAACCGCGGGATCTGACGCGCTATCGGGCTAGCCTGGCACAGGAGATCCACCGCATCGCCAGTGGCCGCGTCATAAACCCACTTCGCAGCCCACATGCCTGCGCCGCTTGCGGATCCCCCGAATAAGCTGCGCGGCTTTCATCTTGCAACGGAAGAACCTATTTCCAGCCTATGTCGCGGCACTTCACTCCTCGTGCAAAAGTAACGAAGGATTCACCGACAGCGCCCGCTGTGCCGGAATCCACGTAGCAAGTAGCCCGAGCAATGCCATTACCACCACCACACCCCCCAATACCAACGGATCACGAGGCGTTGCCTGATACACGATCGCACCCAGCACCCGGCTCGCCAAAATTCCCAGCAGCAGTCCGGCCCCGGAACCAAAAGCCAGCAATTTTAATGCTCGTCCCAAGGCCGCCGCTAACACTTCTTTCCGCTGCGCGCCGAGCGCCATACGAATTCCCAACTCCTTCTTGCGCTTGCTCACCGAATATGCCGCCATTCCAAAGATGCCAGTTATCGACAGCATCGCACCCATCACGCCCAGCACTCCGAGCGACAACGTCGCCATTCGCGAAGGAAAAAGTGCGCTCTCCAGTTCTTGATTCCATGTGCGGATGGTAAACGGCAGTCCTGCATCCAGGCCCTCTACAGTGCTTTTGATGGCCGCCGCCACTTGCTGCGCATCGCCATTCGAGCGCACCACCACGCTGGCCTGACTCGAAGGCCACTGCAGGATCGGCAGAAACATCGCCGGCTGCGGCTCTTCGGCCAAGCTTGCATATTTCCCGTCCTCTACAATTCCTACTACTTGTATGCGCGTCCCATCCTTCGCCTTGTAATATCCGTTGATCGCGTTTTCGCCGGCGCCAAAAATCTTGCTGGCGAACTCCCGGTTGACTATCGCTACGCGTGGTGCGTTTTTGTCGTCATGCCAGGTGAGCGTCCTGCCCTCCAACAAGGTGGTGCGGGCCGCATCGAAGTATTCGGGAGATATGTTGTACACGACGGCTTCAGCGGCGGCATTCGCTGGCCTCAGGTCGGTGGTTTTGTCGGTAAAGACGTTAGCGCTGTTCGCGCCGTAAAACAGCGGTAGCCGATCGACCAATCCCACAGACTTTACGCCCGGAATGCTCTGCAAAGCATCGATCATGCGCTTTTGCATTGCGGGCACGCTGTCGCCGCGGTAACCCGCCATGCTCAATGCTGTTTCCACCAGCATTGCATTCTGCGGCTCAAACCCGAAACTGCTGTGTAGCGACCGCACCAGTCCACGCACGGCGACCATCGAAGAAGTGACCAGCACCGCACAGATCGCAATCTGCGCGACCAGCAATAAGTCTCGCACCGTGATCCGTCGCCCGACGGTGCTGGTCGATCCCGATTTAATGACCTGATATGGATCCGTGTGAAGCACTTGCCGTACCGGGACCGCGCCAAAAAGAAATGCGCTCACTAAACTCAACAGCAAAGCTACTCCATAGACACTCGCGTCTGGATTTACCGGAATATGCAGCGGCGCCGTCGGAAGCGGCTCCCATGCGCTCAGACCGTGCAACAACGCCACGCTGCCCCATAGACCGACGGCGCCTCCGATTAGAGAGATGAGCATTGCCTCCGTAAACAGTTGCCGCAGAATTCGCATCGGACCCGCTCCAAGAGCTAGTCGCACAGCCACCTCCCTGGAACGGTCGGCCGCGCGCGCGGCAAACAGGCTGCCCAGGTTCGCACAAGCCGCCAGCAGAATTAATCCCGCCAGCAGCATCAATCCGGTAAGGAATGCTTGTAACGGACGGCCCAACCAGTCGCCCGCAAGACCTGGACGTGTCAAGGAAAAGGTCATGTGGCCATCGTCTTTTGGGTAGGTCTTTTCCAGATATGAGCCAATCGAATTGAGATCGGCGACAGCCCATGACGGAGTGACGCCCGCCTTCAGATGTCCTAGCACCATCAAAATGCCGCGGTTCGCGCGGGCATTCAGCACATTCTCTCCGTCCAGCTGTTCCTGATTAACGATCGGCACCCAGAAATCCGGAAACACAAACGCCAAAGTCCCCCGGAACTCACGTGGTGCAACACCGAGGACGGTAAAAGGATGTTTGTTAAGTTGAACGGTGCGGCCTACCACTCCTCGATCATCCTGAAAGCGGCTGTGCCAAAACGCGTACGTGAGCACGATATATGGTGCGCTGTTTGGGCCATGCTCATCGGCGCCGTGAAAGAAGCGCCCAAGATACGGCTGAATGCTTAACACCTCGAAGTAGTTGCCGGTCACCTCCATAGCCCACGCGCCAGACGGATTTTTCCCGGTATCCAGCCCTACCGTAGCGACGCTATAAGCTGCCAGACCATCAAAGCTGCGGTTGCGATCCCGCAAATCGAGATAGTCGGGATAAGAATGATTCACGGCGTTATCGAGTCCGCGTTCGATCGCGTACAGACTTTGTGTCTGTGGAACATTCACGGGCCGCAAGATCAGCGCATTCAGCACACCAAAGACTACCGCGTTTGCTCCAATCGCCACCGCCAGCGTCACCACCGTTACAGCGCTAAAGCCCGGAGATTTTCGCAGCATCCGCAACGCGAAACGCACATCCTGTGTCAGCGATTCCACCAGCGTTCCCCCCGCGGCTTCTTGGCATTCCTCTTTATAGCGAACGTGTCCGCCGAACTCGATGCGCGCGCGCCGTTCGGCTTCCGCACGGGCAACACCGGAGCGTTCCAGATCGTCGGCACGATGCTGGATGTGTGAGCGAAGCTCCTCCTCCATCTCAGTATTCATCTGCGAACGCCGGAAGAGCGTGGCGATGCGGAAGCGAAGTGAGTCCAGCAGTTTCATACTTCCTCTGATTGCACAGAAAGCGCCGAAGCGATCGCCGCCACAAGCCGATTCCAGTTGGCGGTCTCTTCGCGGAGACGCTTGCGCCCCGCGGCCGTGAGTTCGTAAAACTTCGCCCGCCGATTGTTGTCGGACGTGCCCCAGCTCGCCTTCAGTAATCCCTGACGTACCAGACGAAATAGACCCGGATAGAGCGCCCCTTGTTCGATCAGCAGTGCATTGCCCGAGATCTGTCCGATACGCAGAAGAATGCCGTACCCATGTAGTGGGCCCAGCGAGACCGCCCTTAGAATAAGGAGATCGAGAGTGCCAGGAAGTAGTTGAGCTTGCTCGAGCACAAACCCTCCTAAGATGCTAAGGAGAGTATGCCAATCACTCCTAAACTGTCAAGGGGAACCACCCTGAATACCCACCAACCCGAAGGCTCCAAATTCTTCGTTCTTCCACGCGCCTTTTTCATCGACTAGTCGTCGCAGTCTGGATATTCAACGCTGTTTGTCGGGTACGACACATAGGTGAGTAATCTGTGGACGGCCGTGGAGGTCCCCACATGCGAGCCTTCGACATTACGGCTGAAAATGCCAAAGCCCTGTGAGAATTGGTTCGGCAGTCCAGAGAAACGTACAGCACATTCGAAAACTTGCAGAAAATAATAAAGAGTCAGTCCACGCAGATTGCTGGACCCATGCGTCCGGGAGAAGTCGCGGCGCTTTGCAAGGGCAGCGACCGCATCGAAGTCGTAACCCACTCTGAATACCTGGACGACCCGGACAAGATTCGCTGGTATTCGCCGAGCGTCCGAACTGACTTCGGAAATAAGCCCCGGCTCACTTGATCCGATAGCGGGGCGTTGCGTTTTGCACAGGATATCATTTTGCCGAGTCAATTTTGCCTTGCGTCAGTACTACCGGCTGATAAAATCCGTGCAATGTATTCTGCTATCCAAACAATGTTTAATGTTGACGAACTTCGAGCGCAACTGCGCAAGATGGACGACGTAAAACTTTGCGAGTTCGGTGAAACCGCACGATATATGACCACTCGAAGGGCCAGCTTAGGCAAGCCGCCTCTGCCGGTTTACGCCATCCAGCTAAAAGAAGCCACGGCCGAGTGGAGACGCAGGCATCCCAAGAACTGGCAGTCAGAGTCTGTCAAGGAACAACACTCGTAGTCTTGATCCCGTGAAATTCGCGGACTCTGGGTGCCTTACGCTTTGCGGTTTTTGTCAATGCGTGGGCGCAGTTCTCCGATTGCTTCCATCTTGGCGGGTGGCGCCCCGCTATATTTTCTTAGTTCGAGTGATTCGAGTGCGCCCATGCGATTAAGACACCTTCCTCCGTGCCCGTAATCCGCGCAGTGTCCCCGCCTTAGCAGGGCGACTAACCAACTCTCGTCTTCTACCGCTTATTGCTCGTCGGCCTCGAGCTTCTCGGCCGCTACCGGCATAAGCGTCCCGAGCAATCCATTGACCTCGCCGTCCGGACCGGCAGTGAAAAACAGTGTAGTGGCCGGGCCAGCAGGACCATCGTTGCCAAACCTTAGCGCCCACAATCCGTCAATTTTCAAAGTGCTGCCGTCAGGATTCTTCATATTCCCTAGAAACCGGCCAGTGACCGGATTAAACGCAGAAATGTTATCGCCGCGGAAGTTGCCAATCAGTATGGTGTTGCTGAATTCACCGAAATGCGGCGTGGCCCATACAACGCCCCAGGGAGCATTGAACCAATCGCCGTGCTCAAGCCGCTGCAGCAACTTTCCATGACGGTCGAAGACATCCACGAAGCCGTCGCCCGGCTCGCCCGGCTTCGGAGGATCGTGCCTGGCCGCATCCTGCTTGGCATACGTTATGTAGATGTTTGGTCCAACCCCCTGAACATTGAACGGCGCGAAGTCACGGGGAATACTATCGTCTTCAAACTTCTCCTCCGCAAGGTGGACCTGTTTGAACGTTGTATCGAACACATCGATCCGGCCGCTCCGGAAATTAGCCGCCAGGATAAATTTGTGGCCATCGATTTCCGCGATGGTGGCTCCCTTATATACCGCCCCATTCCCGGCAGCAGGCACCTTGGAGTTGTCTTTCACGATAACCGCACTGGGGCGGTTAACTCCCGGATTCCAGCCTTGCACTGTCCCGTCTTCGGTGACAAAAATAAAAAGGGCCGGCGTCTTCGGCGCCAGAAGAAAATCAGTTGGGCTGCCATTAAACATAACCCCTGTCGGAGATCCCGGAGCAGGTTGGTTGGGAGCGTTTGGGATTTTTACAAACTCGTCGGGGGCAGGATTAATTGCCACGAGGTGCGCTGCACCCATTGCATCAATGGAATAAAGAGTCGACGTGCCACCCGCATTGTTCGAAACCCACCAAGGAGTGGCAGGCCCGGCGACAAGCCCCCAGGCATTCTGTAAGTTGTCATCATGCACTGGAGCCTTACCATTGTTAGAAACCAGATTTGTTTTCGTGTACTGCTGTGCCAGCATCAACCTTGGAAGCACACACGTCACGAAGCCAAGAACCAGCACTGACTTCATGAACGTAAACTTAGACTTCATTCCTTTACCTCCGTGTTTTTGTTAGCCGTGTTGGCGGATTCTCAATTGAGCGTGGACGAGCCAGAAAGGCCGTACGGAAAAGAAAAATAACAGTGACCGCTCCGACTCCGCTCAACACACTAACGACATAGGCATCGCCTGTTTGTCACCAGTTAGTAACTTTTATGTCGTATCCAGGTCTGGCGGTGGCACGCCCTTGTGCGCACAAACGATTTCAAGGGCTCGCCCGATGTGGCGAGTGCCTCTTGCAGTTTCCGAAATGGTGCCTCAGGTTCGCAGTTGAGGTATGAACATGGATCTTCGGGTCTCCCGGCGCATCCGAGGGATCTGCAGGCCGCGCAAGCTGGGGGAATGACATGGATGGATTATATCCATGGTCTTACCCCACTCAGCATGTCTGCGAGCATTCGAGGTTATATCGCACTAAGAGGAAAGGGTTTCACAATTTGAAGCCGGGAAAGATGGTTTGAATTCCTCTCACGGACCAACAACCGTGATCGATTTGAGCATTCTAACCCAGCGTGCCGGTCGCTTCTCATGCGGCGCTACCAATCGGAAGGGACCTTGTTGCGCCACTAGCGGCGCGCTATCCATAGTATCCGCCACGATCACTTCAGATTCGAGAATCCCCGAATCAAGTTCCGCGAGAGAAAAGACCACACGGTATCCGTCTTCCCCCTCAGCGATTACATAAGTGGCCATGGCGCGGCCGCGAAGTTGGTCGCCTTGCGATGCCCCGGCCCTGTGGAGAAGTTCTTCGAGAGCCACGCCTTCGTAGGTTTCCTTTTTCTTATCGTGCGGATTCACGACGGAAAGGGTTTTGCGCGGCATCTTTTTCAGATCTGCAACGGTGAGCACAAGAGGAGTGGCAACAGTTCCGCTGATGCGAAGTTCTGCCGGGGCTGCTGCGGATTGCGCTGACGTTTTTGGCGCAGAGGGAAGTACTTGCGCCAGCGCGGTAACAACCAGTAACGGGATGAGTGCCGCGATTTTGCCATGTATGGTCGAGGGACTTATTTCTGGCATAGGGCTTGAAGTGATTTCAACCCTTTTCCAGCATCACTTCAGTGGACTTGATCACCGCCGAGACTTTGTCGCCCACCTTTAGCTTCATTTCCTCTGCGCTGCGCTTCGTGATTACGCTTTCGATCAGATTCTTGCCTACCCGTATGACCACATGAGCCATGACGCCGCCAAACTCGATCTCCACAACTTCGCCTTCGAGACGATTCCGCGCTGATAGAGTCATGGCCAGAGAATACGCCTGGCCCTTCAAGTAGTCCAGATGAGCAACACTTTTTAAGTGTCGAACACCCTGGCGGGTGGCACACCACTAGCTTAAGAGTCAACGCACAAATCGCGAACGAGCAGGCAAACCAAGAATACGCTTGGCGTACACGCGATGCTTTTGGGCTAGAGTCGAGTATGCTGAGTTGGAATCTATCTCCTCTTTTTTGCTCACGAGAAGGCCAGATTGCGTATAGAGCCCTTCAAGGTCGCGGTCGCTGAGCTGGTCCTCTCAGACCTTAAGACCCGCATTCGAAACACGCGTTGGCCTGATAGCGCACCTGACGCTCCATGGTCGCAGGGCACGGATCTCGAATGGCTGCGAAATTTGATGGACTATTGGGCCGAGGAATTCGACTGGCGCGCTCAGGAGGAAAGACTCGGGGAATTCGCGCAGTTCCGCATCGAGATAGATGGCGTTCAGATCCACTTCGTCCATGCGCGAGCGCGAGGCGGTCGTGGGATACCGCTGATACTAAGTCACGGTTGGCCCAGCGCGTTCCTCGAGTACCTTCCGCTCGTGCCACTACTCACGGATCCGGTCCAACACGGCATCGAAGGCCCCGCATTCGACCTTGTCATCCCATCGCTACCGGGCTACGGTTTCTCAGAGCGCCCGAGGCGTGCTGGTGTGAATTATCGAGTTGTGTCGGCACTTTGGCACCGACTCATGACCGAACTCGAATACCAGCGTTATGGATCTGGCGGCGGCGACTTTGGCGCCGGTGTTGCCACGCTGATGGCACTCGACAGGCCAGATTCAATCATCGGAATCCACCTGACCAACCTAGAGCTTGCCCCTTACATTGGTCCCGCATCACGGACGTTATCGGCCGCGGAAAGAGCGTATGTCGAGACTTCCGACCTGTGGTCGCAATCTGAAGGCGGCTACAAAGCGATCCAGTCAACAAAACCGCAGACACTCGGGTATGCACTCAACGACTCTCCAGCCGGACTGGCCGCATGGATTGCTGAGAAATGGAGATCCTGGAGTGACTGTCATGGCGACCTCGAAGGGCGCATTCCACGTGATTTTTTGCTGACGCTCCTAACTTTGTACTGGGTCACCGGAGCAATTACGAGTTCCATGCGCGACTATTTCGATAACCGCTGGCACGGGATTACGCTTGGACCACATGACTTCGTCCGCTCGCCCACTGCCATCGTCAACTTCACATCTCAATATGTTTTCGAAGGAAATGCGCCGCGCGAGTGGGCTGAGCGCCTATATAACGTCCAGCGGTGGACACCAATGGAGCGCGGTGGGCATTTCGCACCTACCGAAGAACCAGTGGCTCTGGCCCGCGACATTGCAGCATTTTTCGCAAGTGTGATTTAGGAATTGCGTTGGCGTGTTTGTGGAGTACCCGGCGTTTTTGAACCAGTTGCGGTGCTCGAGCAATTAAGTCAGCTGACGAGACGGTGAAGGAAATGACAGCCCAAAGATTTGATATCCCGTACTCGGAAGCGGTGGTCGAAGATCTTCGTCAGCGGCTGGCACGGACGCGGTGGCCGGACCAGATTCCCGGTTCACCCTGGGATTACGGGGTAAGTCTCGACTACATGAAAGAGATTTGCCAATACTGGAAGGAGGAGTTCGATTGGAAGCGGCAGATTGAGAAAATGTCTGCCTTTCACCACTATCGCTATACATCGCGAGGTGTTGGTATCCATTTCATCCACGAGCGCGGCAAAGGGCCGGCCCCAATTCCACTGATTCTCACCCATGGCTGGCCGGGTTCCTTTCTGGAAATGCTGAAAGTAATTCCCATGTTGGCTGACCCCGCAGGCTATGGCGCAAATTCCGGCGACGCGTTTGATGTGATTGTCCCCTCTCTTCCCGGGTTCGGTTTCTCAGACCGCCCCACTGAATCTGGAGTAAACACATCTCGCATCGCGGACATATGGATGGACCTTATGACGGAGCTGGGTTACGACCGGCTGGGAGCACAAGGAGGAGACTGGGGTGCAGATGTCACTACGCTTCTGGGGTTGCGCCATCCTGAGCGCGTCATCGGGATTCATCTCAACACCATCCCTCCGTATCGGCCGTATCTGGAGCCCGGCACAGTCCTGACTGAGGTCGAACAAGCATTCCTAAATGAAGCGAGTCGCT
>Ga0210384_10005033_pt1 | contig 14555 bp, 8 predicted proteins | sample IncBWH2MmetaG_FD_160574 | JGI IMG/M metagenome (GOLD analysis project Ga0210384, IMG submission 160574) | Forest soil microbial communities from Barre Woods Harvard Forest LTER site, Petersham, Massachusetts, United States - Inc-BW-H-2-M | ecosystem: Environmental > Terrestrial > Soil >...
CCCTGAATTCTGCCTGCCGGCCTGCTGCTGTTTTGTCTGAGAACCACTCTGAGACTGCGACCCGCTCTGCGACGACCCGCTCTGCCCCTGCGAACCAGACTGCGACGACTGCGAACCGGACTGTCCTGATGCCTGCCCACCTGAGCTCTGCCCATTCTGCTGCTGGCTTCCCTGCTGAGCTTGGCTGTTCTGCGCCAACTGCTCCATCTGCCGCTGCAATTGTTCCGCTTCTCGCCGAAGCATCTCCTGCTGCCAGCGCTCTTGGAAGCTCTGCTGCGGATTTCGCTGTTGATTCGCTAAATCCTCCTGCCGCTTGGCTAGTGCGTCCAGTTTCGCCAGCGCATCTTCCACATTCTTCGCATGCTGCTCCGCAGGGGATGCGGTCTGCGCTGTCTCATACTGATTCTTCTCGGTATCCAACTCCAGGTCGAACAGACTTGCTAGGTCGCGGCCTGCACTGCTGCCGCCCCCACCTCCGCCGCCGCCCTGCTGACCGAACGCAATCTGAATCTGCCGGAAGGTCGCCTCGGCCCGCAACAACGCCTGCAGTGCCTTCTGCTCCAGAGGGATGGCGTCCTTCCACTGCATGCTCTTCAACTTGTTCGCCGAAGGAGCCATTGCCTCGGCTGCAGTCTGCATGTCTTTTTCGAAGCCCGTAAACTCCTCATTCGCCGCAGACAAATCACGGCTCCGCATCCGAGCCGAAAGCGCCATCACCTGATCACGAAGCTTCTGCTGCGCATCCGAGAGGAACTGACCCGCCACCGCGGAGTCCTTCGCCGTCGCGGCCTTGTCGTTCTGCTGCTTCCAGGTCGCGGCAATCAGCTCCTTCTCGCGCTTGGATATGTCCGTCTGATTATTCTGCCCGCCACCACCGCCCCCACCTCCTCCGCTCTGTTGCGACTGGGAAAACTCCCGCTCGAACGGATCGGCCTGAATAAAACTAATCTCCGTGCGCGCTTCAGCGTGTCCATCCTTAGCCGTCGCATAGACACTCACCAGGTCGCCCGGCACCAGCTTAAAATCTTCAAGCCGTAGCGTATAGGAACCATCGGCTTCTTTCGTTCCCGGCGTCTTGAGCAGGCTCACGTCGCGGTCCGGCCCGCCGTTCACCGAGTAATGCAGGTGCACATCGTTCAGCCCGAACTGATCCGCTGCCTTCACCCCAACCGTAACCTCTTCGATCGGACTAGCGCGGTAGTCTCCACCAGGCCGACTGATCGCAACCTCTGGCGGCATCGCCTTGTCAGTCGCAATAAAGTAGTCCTCCGAGAGCCGAACCGGCTGGCCCTGGTCCGTTGCCACAACATGATAGGCGCCGTCCTTCTCCAGATGAATCGTGCCCCGGTACTTGTTCCCTTCGCTGTTCGCCAGCTGGATCGTCTTGCCACCGTCAAGCGCCAGTTGTCCATCCTTCAACGGACGATCCATCTCGACTTCGAGTGCAGCGTCGGTCCCTTCGATGGCCCGCAGATCACCGGAGTGCTCCTCCGTCACCGGCTTCATCCCGGTCCACTTCGGATACTGATACGTCACTCGAATCCCCTTTACAGAAGGAAGATCCACGACCCGCACCTTGTAATGCGGCGAAACCAGCGGGCCCGCGACCACGTAGTACTCGACGTTCTCTGGCAGCCCCGCAAACACAAACTGATACGCCGGCAGGCCACCCGAGTCCTGCTGAGCCTGCATAGTTACCGGTTCCCACCCTCCCGCACTCTGGTAGTGAGCAAAAATCTGCACCTTCTCCGGCCGCATGCCGGTCACACGCGCGGTAATAAGCTGGTCGCTGTTCCGCCGCACCGCCACATCGCCAGGCACCACAGCGATCGCGTACAGCGGAGCCACATTTTTCTTCGGGCCCGTCCAAAGCAACGAAGCGCCATAACCGAGATAGCCCGGCCCGGCCGCGATCATCCACGCCAGCACACCAAGGCACGCCAACCCCGCACCGCTGAGTGCGAAGAGCCGGTTGTCTGGGACCAGAGACGACGGCGCCGCATCCTGCGTTCGCGACAACGTATCGGCGGCCAGCAACTCTAGAAACGGGTCGCCGCCATCGCTTTCTCGCTCATGGAAGGTCGTCAGTCTCTGCTCAAGCCCTGAATGTGCCGCCTCTGCCTCACGAACCACACGCGCCCGAGTCAGCCGCACCAGCGGGAGCGCAATGCCAAACGCCGCGACTGCAGCCAGCGCAGCAAGCAGCGCCAGACGAGCCCCTGTGACTCCATGCGCGGGAAACGCATAATGATTGAGCAGCAGCACCAGCCCAACCGTGACAACCAGCGCTGTTCCCGTAAAGATCGCCGCACCGCGCAGCCACGCTCCCAGCCGCAACCGATGCTGCAGCCGCGCGATATAGGAGTTGAGCTCATTCCGCTTGCTCATGCGTCCTCCCGCTGCGTGCCCATGTAGCCGCTGGCAACCACCGTCTCCGCCACCGCCACAATCAATGCAAGTAGCATAACGTACCACCACAGGCTCACGGGCCGGTATTTCGCATCATCCCCCGCCGCCGCTGTCTGTATAGACGCTTCACCTTTGCTTCCGTTCCAAAGCTGCTGCACATCCGGTGCAATCGACTCCAGATCCGACTCACGCCGGTCAGGATTAACCCCAATCACTGCATCGCGTCCGTTCGCAAATCGAATCTGATAGAAACCCGCGCGCCGCAGCCGGAAGGTCTGCACCGTCCGCGCCTCATTCAGCGAGAGCGGCCGGCGCCCATCAGGGTCAATCACCTCCACATTCGCTACCTCCCCCACCGGCTCGCCCCCCGAACGAAGTTGCACGAAGGAGTCCACCAGACGGGAGCCGCTCAACCGCTCACTGCCCGAAAGATATCGCGCCGCCTTATCCACGAACGCCACAAAAACCGGATGCAGCGGCAGATCATTGGTCAGATTCTCCAACCCGGACGTGAGCAGCAGCACATGCCCTTCCCCGATCTGCCGGTCAAGCAACAGCGGCGTCCCATCCCCGAGCCGCGCCGCCACCCGCGCCTGTCCCGGGTCTACCACTGCCGCATAAAAAATCTTCGTCTCCGCCCATCCTCCGTTGTCGCGCGCCGGCTGCGCCTGCTCGAGCGCAGGATGCGTGAAGTCCACCTGGCCCACCGTCGCCGCGCCGCCACTGCGTACATAGTCGTGCGCATCCTTCACATCACCGCCCCACAACGGAATGCGTGTGTGATGCCCTGCCCCCGTGCCCAGCGCGATTAGAACGCTGCCTCCTTTCGACACATACTGCGCCAGCGTGTGCTCGAAGATCGACGGCAACGTGACCGCATCCGATAGCACCACAAACGCGTACTTCGACGGGTCAAGATCCGTCGTCTGGTCCGCCGTCACCGACTGCAGCACGAACGAAGCCTGCGTCGCCGCCCCCAGTGCCGCACCGAAGTAGAGCCCCGACCGCGCATCGTTCGCGGCATGAACGAACAGCACCCGCTCAGGATCCGACCGGCGTATGACAAACACGCTTCGGTCATCCGCAGGAAAGGAATCGCCACCACCTTCAATCCGAAGTTCGCAGCGATTAAATCCATATCCCACATCAATCGGCGCAAACTGCACCGTAGCCCGCCCATTCGCCGGAACGCTCACATTCCGCGTCGCGATCGCTTTGCCGTTCACCACCAACGACACCGTCTTCTCCGCCGCGGGCGTGCCGAAACCCGCGACCACAGCCTGAACCCGCGACCGCTTGGGATCTTTCGGATCCGCAAGTTCAGCCGGCGCGCTTACACTCTCGATCGTCCAGTTGGGCGGCGCGCTGCCCTTCGCCACAGCATGCAGCACCAGAGTCACGTTCGCCGGCAACACCATATCGGCAAAGTTCCCAGGCATCGCGGTCCGCTGCATATCGCTGAACAGATGTAAATCAATCGGCCCCCGCTCCGTCTCACTCAGCGCGCGAATACTTCTACCCAACTCCCCGAAGTTTGCATGTCCATCTCCCGACCGGATGCTTTCAAGCGCGGACCGTAGCTGTCCTTCATCGGTAATCGCCTGCGTCAGCACCACGAACTGCCCCCCCAACGCCATCATCTGCGCCCTCTGCGAATGCGGTTTCGCGGCCAAGGTCGCAAGCGCCTGCTGCTTCGCATCGGCAAAGCGCGTCCCCGCGCGCATGCTGAAAGAATCGTCCAGTACAATCAGCATCAAATGCCCATTCACGTCGGCAGCGGGCCGCCGCACAAATGGATCCGCAAACGCCAGCACCACCAGCAGCAGCAGTGCAAACCGCAGGGCGAAGAGCAGCAGATATCGCAATCGCCGGTGCCTGGTCGAGCTCTGCGTACCGCGCTCAAAAAACATCAGCGAACTCACCGGCCGCGGTATAGTCACATGCTTCCGCAGCAGATGCACAAAGACCGGCACGCCCAGCGCCGCCAGACCCCCCAGAAACCATGGCGCAAGGAAGCCCATCAGTTCCCCGCCTGCCGCAGCGTCAAATACTCGCGCAGCGCCTCATCGAGTGGTTGATCGGTCACAAGCAGCCGATAGTCCATCCCGGTCGCTCGCGTGCGGGAGCGAAGCTGCTCAATGTGAGCCTCCATCTTCGCCCGATAGGTCGTCTTCGTGTACTCGGGAATGACTTCGATCTCCTGGTCGGTCTCAAGATCAACCAGCAACGCAGGCCCCTTCAGCACAGGCCGTATCTCCTCCGGATCGAGAATATGAAACAACACCACATCATTGCCATGAAAGCGCAGCGGCTCGATGGCGTGCACAATCTTTTCCGGTTCCTCATAAAAGTCCGAGATCACAATCGCAATGCCGCGCCGGTGCAGCAGCTGCTGAAAATGCTGCAACGGCTTGCCGAAGTCCGTTCGCGCCCGCGGCTCCGCCTGTTCCAGACCCGCGAAAAGCCGCGCCAGCTGGCCCACCCGTGTAGATGGCCTCACGTACTCACGCACCTCATCATCAAAAACGATCAACCCCGCCGCATCGCGTTGGTTCCGAATCGCGAGATAGAAAAGCGACGCAGCTATAAATCGTGCATAGTCCATCTTCTTCGGAGGGCCCGACGTGTACTGCATCGAGTTGCTCGCATCCAGCAAAATCACAAGCTGACTATTCGTCTCGCCCCGATAACGCTTCAGGTAGCAGCGCTCAGTCCGCGCAAACAGATTCCAGTCCACATGGCGCAGATCGTCGCCGGGAACATAAGCGCGATACTCCGCAAACTCCTGGCTGAAGCCGAAGTCCGGCGATCGATGCAGGCCGGCCACAAAGCCGTCCACCACCGTCTTCGCCAGCAGGTCCAGCGAGGAGATGCCGGCCAGCACCGCAGGATCAAGGAAACGCTGCATCAGCTCTCCTTTGGCCGCGGCACATGCGCCAGCAGCCGGTTCAGAATCTCATCCGTATCGATCCGTTCCGACTCGGCGTGAAAGTTCAGCAGGATGCGATGCCGCAACACCGGCAAGGTCACCGACGTGACATCGTCGTACGTCACGTGATACCGCCGTCGCGAGAGCGCCCGCGCCTTCGCAGCCAGCACGATGAACTGTGCCGCACGGATACTTCCTCCGTAGTTCACATACTTCTTCACAAAATCGGGCGAGTTTTCAGTCTTAGGCCGCGTCGCACGCACCAGGCTCACCACGTACCGTGCGATCGATTCAGCGATCGGCACCATCCGCACGAGTTGCTGGAAATCCAGCAGTTCCTCCGCCGACGTTACTGCCTCAATCTTTGGAACGCGCGTAGCCGTAGTCAGGTCAACCACCTTCAGTTCATCCTCGGCGCTCAGGTAATCCAGCGTAGCGTTGAAGAGGAACCGGTCCAGCTGCGCCTCTGGCAGAGGATACGTTCCTTCGAGTTCGATCGGGTTTTGCGTCGCCAGCACGAAGAACGGCGCCGGCAAGCGGTAGATGTGTCCCCGCACGGTACAGGAGTGCTCCTGCATGGCTTCGAGCAGCGCTGCCTGCGTCTTTGGCGGTGTGCGATTAATCTCATCGGCCAACAGAATGTTGCCGAAGATCGGCCCTTCAACAAAGGTCCATTTGCGATGGCCCGTCGTCAGGTCCTCTTCAATGATGTCGGTCCCGGTGATATCGGAGGGCATCAGGTCCGGCGTGAACTGAATGCGCCGAAACTCGAGATCCAGTGCATCGGCGATTGTCCGCACCATCAGGGTCTTCGCCGTACCAGGCAAGCCAGTGATCAGGCAATGGCCGCCCACAAAAAGTGCAATCAGCACCTGGTCCAGAACCTCGTCCTGGCCCACGATCACCTCGCGCACCTGCTTGACGATGCCTTCGCGCACCGTGTGGAAGCGCTCAACGCGCTGCTGGAGCTCTGCTGCATCAGGATTCAAATCGGCAAAAGTAGTAGTAGCCATCAGTTCCATCCTCGTCAGGTCATTTTGGTGATAGGTTCAACTCCAGCAACATCTTCTGCGCCGGCCGGTAGCCAGGCGCTGCTTCAAGCGCGGCCAGCACACTTTCCTGAGCCTTGTCCTTCTGCCCCGCAGCTAGATACGCCTGCGCCAGATGAAACTCCGCGCCGGCTTTGTCGATCGGATGCGATGCCACAACAGCAACGTACTCCCGAATAGCGCCGTCGTACTGCTTCTGCCCGTACAACAAATCACCCAGCCGGCGATGCAACTCCTCGTCTTTCACCGGGTAGATGTAATTCAATCGCGCAAGCGTGGCCGCCGCTTCGGCCTGCCGCCCCGCGCCCTCTTCAAGCGTCGCCAGCCGCTTTAGCACCGATGGATCCGCGCCTCCCTCATGTTCATACGCGGTCAGCGCCGCAGCCTCAGCCTTCGGATCTCCCTTCGCTCTGGCCGCATCAGCCATCAACTCATACACGTTCGCATCACCCACATATTCCGGATACATCGCCAACACCGCTGGTCCCGTCGCCAGCACCGTGTCGTACTGCTTCTGCTGCAACGCTGCCACAAGCCCTTTCAGTTTCTCGCGCCACTCATCGAAGTGCGCGGCCTCCGAGCCATACTTCTTGTCGATCCACGCAAAATACTGCTTGTCGAACTCCTCCGGCGCCAGCCCAAGATCCTGCTGCACCACCTGCGGCGTCGTCTTGAGCTGGCCGTATGAATGGACCATCTCCAGTAGCTTCTCTTCGCCCCACTTCGCCTTCACAAAGTCGCAGATACTGCCGCCCTCAAAATACGAGACCACCACCTGCGACGGATACTCCGGATAAACAAAGCCGCGATCCAGTTCAGCCAGCGGTAATAGCTTTTTCTCCCGAATGGCAACCAATACTTCTGGCGTGACACGATCGCCCCACTCCGCCGAGTGCTCGCCCTCCTCATGCACCGCAAGCCCCTCCGTGAACCAGCGCGGCACGCGATGATTTGTCGCCGTCAAAATGTAGACGTGGCTCATCTCATGCCACAGCGTCGCTCCCCAGTTGAAATCGCCCGGCTTGCGCGCCGAGGGACTATCCATCGCAACTACCTCCCCGAAGGTCACGCCCAACGCACCCAATCCCGGCATCCCCATCGTCCGCACGGCAAAGTCTTCGTGGTCCGGATAGACCTCCAGTTGCACCGGAGCCGGAAGCTTCATCCGGTATTTCTTATCGTAAGTCGCCATAATCGTATGCAACTCCGCTTGCATGTATAGCTGCAAAAGATCGGCTTCTGTCTTCTTCAGCTTCAAGATCGTCGTGTCGTCACGAAACGTCTGGAAATTTTTATAGCTGTCCAGCAGCCTCAGGCTGTTCACCGTCGCGGCGTCGCGGTACCCGTTGTTATAGCTCAACTCCAGCTCCGCCAGCGGCTCGTCCTCCTTTCCCATCCGCATCAGATCGATCCCAAGCGCCGAATGAGCCGCCCAGAGCCGAGGGTCGGCCTTCACCGCCCTCCGGTAATACGTCACCGCATCCTCGTAGCGATAATGCATCTCAAGCTGATGCGCGACGCGCGCATACGCCTCGCCATAACCAGGATTGACCGCCGTAATCTTCGCGAACCACGGATCGGGTGAACGATCGGCAAGCAGTTCCACCGCCGCATGGATCGCCATCGCATCCATTGCATCCTTGTCCAGCGCGAGCGCCTTATCGGCTTCGGCTATCGCCAGATCCTTCTCATCATTCTCAAGCGCAAGATTCGCCATCAGTTCATGCGCACCAACCAGCTTCGGATCAAGCTCAATCGCCTTCGCCGCATACTCTGTCGCTTTGCCATCAAAGCCATCTGCAGACACAATCGCGAGTCCGAGATACGCATCCCCATTCGACGGCTCCTTCGCCAGCGCCTCGCGAAAGAGCCCCGCCGCCTCAGGATTGTTGAAACGCTCATGCAGGAGCATTCCCCAGCGCACCTTGTACGCAGCCTTGCTGTTGGCCGGCTGCGTAGCCAGACGAAACTGCTCGTTTGCCTGCTCCCACTCTTCCAGACCCCAGAACCCTTCAGCCCGCGTATACGCATCACTACTGCGCGTCAACCCGTCGAAGCATCCCCGCGCCTCCGTACGATGCCCATGCTTGCGCAGCGACCAGCAGTCCGCAGGCACAGCAGCAGATGCAACGGCGCAGGAGTAGGCGCACATTGACAAGAGCGCAAGGGAAAGAACAACGCGTCTCATTTGTCCAACCCCTCCTGCACCTTGGCCAGTTCGAGCAGTGCCGCCGTCAGTTGCGTCTTATAATCCGCCGGATCCATCGCCGCCTTCTGATACTTCAGCGTGTCGATCTTCTGCTCCAGTTCGTCCTTCTTCGCCAGCAATTCGCGTTTTGCTGGGTCGTTCGCCGCCTGCTGGCTGGTCCCAAGACGCAGAAGCGTGAAGCTCAACATCAGCGCACCCTGACCATTGCCGGCCCCCCGCACCGGCTCGCCATGTCCTACATCATCAAAAACCGCATGCTCCGTAGCGAGCCGCTTCTGTGAGTCATAGAACGCCGCAGTCTTCGTAGTCGCATAACTAAACGCCTCCATGGCGCTAATAGAGTCACTCTTGTCCGTGTCCGCCGCAGGATCTTGCAGCGCCTCAACCCAGTACCGCGCAAAAACTGTCGCATTTTTTTCTGTACCCGACTTCGTGGCCGCAATCACCGCACGTCCCGGCCGCTCCAGCGCCGGTATCGCTCCTCCGCTCGCGCTCGTCGTGTTGACCACAAGCTGTCGTCGCGCCGGAATACGATCGCACATCGCAGCGATCTCACCCGCGGTCACATCCGGCCCAACAAGGTTGAACTTGTACTCAACACCGTCGAAAGATCCGTGGCCAATCAAAATCAGCACAAACGCATCATCGGCCTTCGCGTCGCGCGCGACTGCAGCCATTGTGTCTTTCAGTTGCGCCGTCGTAGCCTGTGCGCCGGTCAGCGTGGAGACGTGCGCCGTACTGTCCCCAGCTTTGAATATCCTATCCAGATCCTTCGCCGCTGCCGTGAACCGCTGCTCGTAATCCGGCTCGCCTCCGAGCCCAGCCACAACCACGTAATACACCGCAGCACGCGCCTGCGCGCTAACCGCAACTACCGCCGCAAAAATCCCAATCCGCAATCTGATTCCGAAGATGGAGCGTTTCATATAACACCCCACTTCCGCCGCAGCAGCCACTCGGCGATCGGCAGTCCAAGCAGCAGCAGAAAGACAATCGGCATACTCCAAAGCTCCTTGGTGCTGCGAACCGAGATCCCTGCCTCAGAGTAAGAAATATCGCGAGGCAGGTCGTTCAATCCAGAAGGCTCCCAGTAGCGTCCGCCCGTCTGTGACGCGAGTTGCTTCAGCAGCGCCCGGTTCTGTTCCGTGTGGAAGTTCTCAGCAATCCCATCCTCGCGCTGGAACGTAACAACGTCGCGCCCCAATTCCTGCGGGGTCTTACCGCCGGACTCTGCTATAACCTCCGCCAGATACGCGCCCGGTTTCTCCGCGGTCCACTCCGCCTGATACTCCCCTGGCGCATTCTGCGACGGTGCAAGATCCACCACGGCGTTCGTCCCCTCCGGCCCCACAATATGAGCCGTCACATGCGCGTCTCCCGCGGGCTGAAACTGCCGGTCACGCACCTGCGCCGCAAGCTGCACATGTCCTTCATCCATCAGCACCCGCGCTGGCATAGAAGCAGTCACCGGACCCGGCGAGTCCGCCACCAGCCATCGCAGAAGCTGTTGCCAGAAAAGATGGTGAGACGGATCACCCACAGCTTCGCTCATCTGCCAGCGCCACGTTCCGCCCGTCGCCATGATTGCCGTGCGGCCATGGCCGTAGCTCTGAGTAACCAGCAGTGGTAGCTTGCGACGCCCCACATTCATCTCGGCCAACTCAGTCGCGCCGGGCTTCGGCGAGCCCGCGTCCTCATAGTCGGCTAGATACGTCAGCTTCTTCCAACGTTCAGCGTTCTTCACCGGATCATCCAGCAGCCGTGTGATCAGAGAGTCCCGCCCCTCAGCCGTCAACTCCACAGTCGTCGGATTGCGATGGAAGTTATTGCGGCCCGTCGGCAAAAAGGTCGGCAGCAGCTCGTTCATGCTCGACGCGCCCCATCCTCCGTCGCTGAGCGACGACCGCCCTCCTAAAAACAGAACACCCCCGCCCCGCCGATCGACATACTCCCGCAGCAGTTCCTGTTGCAGCGGTGTGAAATAATCAGCGTCAACAGAGCCGACAATAATTCCCGAATAACCGAACAGATCCTCCGGCCGCACCGGAAACCCCGCGGCCAGCTCACCCGGATCGCTGATGCCCTGCCGGTAAATCTTATTCTCGCTCGTGCGCAGCATCGAGACCAGCTGAACCGTAGGATCGTCCTCCTCCGCACGTCGGATGAACTTGAACTCCCAACGCGGCTCGCCCTCGATGTACAGAATCCGCCTCTTCGAATCGCTTACGAGAACCGGCCGCGCCATCACGTTGTTCTTCAAATTCTCTTCGCCCGTAAGTGGCCCAATTGCAAACTGAAGACTCTTCGCACCAGCAGCACCAGCGGAGAAGAAGAGTGACTCCGTCTGAACCGCTCCATTTGCCGCCAGCGTAACCTCCCGCGCAGCCAATGTCTTCTCTCCATCGCGGATCGTGAGCATCGTCTTCTGGCCCCCATATCCGCGCTGTGTAAAGCTGATCGTTGCAGCGAGCCGTGCGTTAGCGATAGCGCTCGCCGCCACACTTACATTCTCGAGTTCCACATCATGTTCATTCTCCAGCCGTCCAAAACCCACCGTGTGCACCGGCAACCGCCGATTCCGCAACGCCTGCAGCGCGTCCAGTCCGATGCCCGAGTCGCCCATCCCCGTCGTGTTCTGGCCTCCATCGGTCAGCAGCAGAACCGCGCCAATCGGCAGGTCAGCCGTCTCCGTTGCCAGTTGCTTCAAACCATCGCCGATGTGAGTGGCGCCCTCCGTAGGCGCAATGCCATTCAACCCATCCACCCGCGAGACTCCACTACCCAGCCGATAGATGCGCGTCTGAAAACGCTGCTGCAATCCTGCAAGAACGCCATCCTCGAGAGCAGCCAAGGCCGCCGCCTCGCGCGTCTTGCCGCCGTTGTCCGCAATGGCCATGCTGCGTGAGTCATCCACCACCACCGCAATAATGTTCTGCTGCGAGCTCAACGCCGCAACCGTCATCGCCGGCTGCCAAAGCAGCAGCAGCACCAATGCCACGAACGCCGACTGTGTCCCCCAGACCGCCCAGGCGCGCCAGTTTCGCAGCGTCGGCGCTGCATCCCGCATCCTCCACCGAACCAGCAAAGCCAGCCCACCGGCCGAGACAACAATCAGCACAGGCAGGAGCCACGCAGGCCACGGTGAGAGCAGCACGAAGCGCCCTTTGGTGAATACCGGACTCGGATACTTGAAGAAAAACTCAAACATGCCCGCTGAGACCTGGTTGAAATCCTGCGTTCCTGTTGCAACTTCCATCGCCTCTCAGCCGCGGGCGAGCCTAATGCGTCATGCCGTAGAGGATGTAATCGAGCCCCACACGAAAGGCCATCGATGCGAAGGGCTCCGGATAATTCGGATCGTCGGCCCACTCCCACGCATCGCCCAGATGCATGTTGTGACAAATAGCAACGACGATGCGGCCCTTGTCGTCGCGAATGGCCCGCCACTTCGGCTGATAGCCGTCCTTCTCGTAAGTGCGCCCTGACCACGTATAGTGTTCGCCGGGTATCTGCATCTTGTCGTCAATGTCATACAACGTGTGGAAAATCTCGTCGCCGCTCTGCAGGTCCTCGACCGGACGGTCAGGCAGCACCTGCCGCATGCCGTTCATAAAGTTTTCCCAATCTTCTGTGCCGTGAAAGTCATCCACCATCAGAAAACCACCCTTCGCCAGATAGTCCCGCAGCCGCTTAGCCTCCTCGTCAGTGAAAGACCACCGCTGCACCTGAACCGCATAAATCCAGGGATAGTTGAAGATCTCGTCAGAGTTGAGCGTGACCACCTGCTCTGTCGGCCGGCCGTCGATGCGGGTCAGCCGGTGCATGGCGATAAGAAACTGGCGGTCGGCCTTGGGATAGTCCCGTGACCATGCTGCGCGCCCCCAGTAGCCCCGGCCTCCGTAGCCGCCACCGAAGCTCTGCATGTTTGAGGTATAGGCGAGGCGAGACCAATAGAACTCCGCTTTGACGTTGTTCGGAGCGTCGTCGTTGCCGAACCCGAAGTCCGCCACTCGCTGATAGGCCCGCAGTCCCGCGCAGCAAGTCGCAGCCGCCACCGATACCAATGCGATCTGCGCGAGCTTCATCTGGACCTCCACGGAAAGGAGTTAGTTCGGCGAGAGTACCAGAAATGCCCGCCGTGCTGTGTAATAGACGGAGCGGACCCGTGACTTGTTGCTTTTTGCGCGCTCTTGTCCCGTCGGATTTCGCCGTGAGACCATGCAGGAACGCACGCCCGCTGCAGAACCGGCAGTTTTATGAAACGACGCGACTTACTCAAGCTCGGCGGCATGGCCGTGGCGCAGGCCTGCGCAGCGCGGTTTCCGCTGCTTGCCCAGTCGGCCATGCCGATGTCCCTCAGCCGGTATGATGTCGGTCGGTCCGACGTCGCCGCGCTCGCCGACGGCAAGGCAGACTACACCCTACGCATCGCACCGGTGACCGTCGAGCTTGATCGCGCACACATCATCTCCACAATCGGCTACAACGGCACAGCACCCGGCCCATTATTGCGAATGCGTGAAGGCAAATCAGTCACAGTCGACGTGATCAATGACACCGATACCCCGGAGTTCGTTCACTGGCACGGCATGCTCATTCCGCCTGAAGTAGACGGCACCGGCGAGGAGGGTTCCCCACTCGTATCGCCGCACGGCCAACGTCGTTTCCAGCTCACGCCCGGCCCAGCCGGAAGCCGCTGGTACCACTCCCACGCCATGGCGATGGACGACCTCCACAAAGGCTCCTACACCGGACAGTTCGGCTTCGTCTTTGTCGAAGGCGGCAACGACCCCGGCCACTACGACCAGGAGCTCTTCCTCGCCCTGCGCGATTGGGAGCCGTTCTTCACCGCGACAATGGAAGACGATGACGACGACACCCACAGTGGTCCGCTGCTCGAAAAGCCGCCCGTCCTCAACACCGACCCCAACGGCCTCGAGGTCGGATCCATGACATACTCCATCAACGAAAAGGCGCTCGGCTCCGGCGAACCGATCCGCGTCCGTGAAGGCCAGCGGCTACTCATCCGTTTTCTCAACGCCAGCGCGATTGAGAACCGCCGCATCGCGCTCCCCGGCCACAAAATGAAAGTGATCGCGCTAGACGGCAACCCGGTCCCGACACCCCAGGCACTCGATTCGATCTTTCTAGGCACAGGCGAGCGGGTCGACGTCGTCATCGAGATGAACCACCCCGGCGTCTGGATTCTCGGCTCGACCGAGAAGATGGTCCGCGAGTCCGGTCTCGGCGTTGTAGTCGAGTACGCCGGGCAACACCGCCAGCCGCAATGGATCGACCCGCCCAAAGTGCCATGGGACTACACCATCTTCGGAACACCAACCTCCAGCGCACCCGCTCCGCAGCATACCATCGAAATGGTCTTCGAGAAGATCCCCCGCGGAGCGGGCAAATTCAACTCATGGCTGATCAACGGCAAGCCATACCCTCATGAGCAGGAGTTCGTGCTGCAACAGGGCACGCGTTATCGGCTCGTCATGCGCAACCGTACCGACGACGCCCACCCGATGCACTTGCACCGGCATCTCTGGGAACTCGCCGAGATCAACGGAAAGAAGACCGCCGGCATCATCAAAGACACCGTAGTCGTCCCTTACTACGGCCGCGCCATCGTAGACTTCACCGCCAATCAGCCCGGCCTCTCCCTCTTCCACTGCCACATCCAGCAACACATGGACTACGGTTTCAAAGCACTGTTCCGTTACGCCTGACCTGAAATGAAGCGTCGTTACTGAACCCGTTCACCTCGCCAACCGCAGTTTCACCGTGTAACTGCACTCGTCCGAACCGCAGCCATCCTTCGCATTTAACGCAGGTCCACTAAGCTCCCAGCAATGTGCAACCTTTCTCGGCGTAAACCTGTCCGGCAACTTCAGCTGAACCGAATTCGCGCCCTTGTTGATGACCGCCAGCATCATCTGTTCGACTCTTGCCCCCACAT
>Ga0210384_10005034_pt1 | contig 14552 bp, 11 predicted proteins | sample IncBWH2MmetaG_FD_160574 | JGI IMG/M metagenome (GOLD analysis project Ga0210384, IMG submission 160574) | Forest soil microbial communities from Barre Woods Harvard Forest LTER site, Petersham, Massachusetts, United States - Inc-BW-H-2-M | ecosystem: Environmental > Terrestrial > Soil >...
TGCACCGAGCGCGAATCTGTCTTTCGATCTGCTGATCCCGCCGCACCTACCCCTTCTGCGCGTGCGGCCTGAGCTTCTTTTCGCAATCCTTTCCTCGTCAATTCGTCTTTCGCTTTCCCCGCTGGAGTTTGCATCGTCTCAAGCACCGTATTGTTTTGGGCCTCCACGGTCACCGTTTCCGTCACGGCTCCCGGTGCTGAGGCGGCGTCATTCCGGGCCTCGGCCGGTGGCGCTGCCGGTACTGCCTTCGTCTCCGGCAGAGGCGCGACTCCCCCGGTGACGATCATTCCTACAGGAGGTGCTGGCTTGTCTTCCGACTTGACCGCATCTGCCAGTCGCTTGTTGTTCGGCTCCCCGTCCTTTTCATTCTGATCCAATCCGTGTGGCGCGGTCACTCTTGTCCGCGCAGCACCTCCGGCATCCACACTCTCTTCGCGTTGCTTGGCCAACTTGCCTGCGAAGCCAGAATCACGATCCGACTGGAAGGGCGCGGGAGGTGGAATCTTTGCTGCTAGCTTTTCGCCCGGCTGCTGTGGGGCATTGGATTCGGCAGGGAGACTCGCGGGCGCGGCAGCGGGAATCCTCTCTACAACCGAGGACTCCCCGGCTGACCGTCGTCCATAGCGCAGCGTGACCGCCGCGCTCACCACCACAACGCATGCCGCCAGCGCCCCCCAACGAAGCACGTTCCAACTCAGCCAGCGTGATGTCGAGGCGGTTGGCAAAGGCGTGGGCAATGTCTCCGGCGTGGCGAGCGTCACAACCTCGCGGCAATCGGCGCAGTCGGCCAGGTGTTGCAAAACTTGGGTGCGCTCGCGATCGCTCAATGACTTCTCAACGAACGCCGCCAGCAGGTCGGGTTCGGGATGGACCCCGGGCTTCGCAGCCTCCTGCAAACGCTGCTGCACGATTTTTGGAAGCTGCTCCATTTTTCTCTCGCCCCTGAAGGGGCTTTGTCTCTGCCCTTGCCTACCCAGGGCTTGCGCCCTGGGCTACATTCTTACGCCGCTCTGCGGCAGCAGCGCTGGTTCGCTGCCGACCCGACGGATTGAGATTCAGTCCGATGCCCCAGGTCCGACGTCCGACGCCGGGACTTCACCCTTCTTATCAGAGAACGCCGGCGGACCGCTTTCTTGCGCCACCCGGTTACGGATATTCAAGCGCAAGTCACGCACGTCCACCTCCAGGGCCTCCTCCGCTTGGCGGCGGCTCATACCCTTACGCTCGAGTGCGGTCAGGATTTTCTTGCGCAAGGACTTGGCCAGCTTATCGAGCTTGCGGCTGATTGTGGACTCGTGCACTGCGAGCGTACGCGCAATCTCGGCCAGGGTCTGGCCATCCAAATAATAAGATGCCAGTATGAAGCGATCTTCTGCCGATGCTTTAGACAAGACTTCATCGGTCGCCGCTTCAACTCGAGGATCGACCACGATGCCGGGCTCCGATGAGGTCGCGGCAAACTGGGCTCCGTCTTCATTCTCTTCATCCAGGCTGACCAGCCGGCGCTGCTTGCGGAAGCGGTTCACAAATTCCTGCGCCATCACGGTGCGCAGCCAGCCTTCCAACGAACCGCGCCCAGTGTAGGACGCGAGTTTCGAAATGCGCTGACCGTCGCGGGTCGTGGTTCCGTAGAGATCGGCGTAGAGGGAGTCTGCAAGTTCGCGCGCGGCAGAACCTTCTTTGGCGATGTACGTCGCGATGTCGTAGAGTTTCTCGCGGTAGCGCGCCATGAAAATTTCCCAGGCTCGCTCCTGACCGGAGGCGCAAGCCCGAGCCAGCGCCAGTTCTTCGACGCGCAAGCTGGCGTAGAGTTCGGCTGTCTCCCGGGCAGACGCGTTCGGGGGCAAGTATTTGGCGGCCACCTGGTCAAGAATGACGGCGAATTGCTCGCGACTGAGCCCTGAATTTCCGCTCTTTTGGTAAAGCTCGGTGATCATGGATTCCAACCCCGAGGAAGCTTCCACTAGGGGTTGGACACCGTGGTTAGTCATGCCGGCCAGCCATCCCGGATGCTATCAACATTTGTGCTGCAAGAAGCTGAATATTTGCCGTTCCTCGTGTAAGCGCAGGCACTGCCGGCGACGGTGGGCGGGACGCCCACCGCACAGCCGGCGAGACGCCGGCACTACACAGGAGGAACACCATGAACCCCAAGATTTTGTTCGTGCTACCGGCACTCGCACTTGCCGGAATTGCCCTATTTTGGCCCTGCCATGCCCCTGCGGGCGGATTGCCGCCGACATCGGGCTACACCATCCTCGCGCCCATCCGGCACGGAAACCTCACCGTATTTCCGGTCGTTGCCGCACGCTCCTACGACACTGAGGAATTCATCACCCTGGACGAAGGACTGCGCTCGGGCGAGGTAATCGTGACCGAGTCTGGAGGCATGCAGCCATTGATGCGCCGCCTCCGGCCACCGACTCCGCCGGGCGCCCAGGTCAACCAGTTGGTGTTGGTCAACAACTCAAAACGGCCACTGATCCTGCTGGCCGGCGAGATCGTGACTGGCGGGAAACAGGATCGAGTGATCGGCAAGGATCGCATTGTTCCGGCCGAGAGCGATCCACTTAATCTCGGTGTCTTCTGCGTCGAGCCCGGGCGCTGGACCGGCAGCAGTGACAGATTTGGAGTGGGCACAGGAGGGACATTCGCAGGCGCGTTGCCGGCACCGATGGCAGCCCCCAATGTCCGCGCCAAAGCGATGGCTGAAAAAGATCAGCAGCAGGTGTGGTCTGAGGTGGCGAAAACCAGGACCGCCATGGCCGAAACCGTGACCGTCGAGGGTGCAGCTCAAGCGATCAACGGCACGAGTTCGTACGCCCGCGTGATGGACAACCGTGAGGTAAAACAGCGAGTCGACTCGGTAGCGGAACCCATCCAACGAAACTACCAGAGCCTGATTCAGCAGCTGCGCGACCAGCATGCGGTGGGCGTGGTGGTCGCGGTGAATGGCCGGATGGTCTGGGCCGATATCTTCGCCAGCACGAATCTCCTGGAGAAATACTGGCCCAAACTGGTGCGGTCATACGCCGCCGAAGCGGTTGTGACCCGAACCAGCGACCGCGAAGCCGAGAGCAAACAGGCGCAGGAGTTTCTCAACCACCTGGACGGACGTCACGAAACCGTCGACAGCGAACCCGGACTCTACCGTCACACGGAAATTGCCGGAGACGGTTTCAGGGCGTTCGAGCTGACGTCGTTATTGCCCAAGACCGGCTTCGATCTGCACGTGGCGAAAATGGCAGAATAGCAGTTTCTAGTTTCTAGTTTCCGGTTTCTGGTTTCTGGTTCCAGAGGGTCCGAGCGTTACACGAGACGCAAACAGCGGAACTGGAAACTAGAAACTGGAAACTCCCCTACCGGTTTGTCTCGTACCAGCTTCTCCACGATGAGGAGTCATTGGGCAGTGTCTGGCCCGTGATGTCGCGTAGCGCCTGGTAAACCCAGCCGTGCGTCTGCGCGTCTAGAGCAGCGTCGTCGGCGTAATCCAGCAATTGCGGAATCACGCTGCGGCGCTGTTCCTGGGTCAGCATGCCGGATTGCGCCAGGCTGCAAGCAGCGCGCTCCCGGACCATCGCCGAAGTGTCGTCGTGAAATGTCTTCAGCAGAGGCGCGATTGTCTCATTCGTCCCCAGGTAAGCCAGGCCTTCGACCGCCCAGTGGCGGACTTCCGGATCGGGGTCTTGCAACTGACTGACCAATACTTCGTTCACGCGTTGCGGCTCGACTCCGCGGTTGCCGAGCAGCCCCAGTTCCCAGAGGGCCCAAACCCTCTGCGACGATGGCCCGTTCTCCGCGTGTTGCGCCAAACGCTCTATCGTCGCCGGCGACTTGATTGCTCCCATCGCCGCCAGGTCCAATTCGATTCCCGCGGACCGCACTCGCAAGTCGCTGGAATTGAGCGCGGTGGTGATCAGTGAATTGAACTGGGGAGTGAACTTCAACTTTCCCCACCAGCCTTCGACTCGTACCGCAATCTGATCGTTGGCGCCTTCGTAGTGGTTGACGGCGCGTTGCAGCAGGATCTCCGCCTGTTTCTGCGGTGTCTCGCGGTCCAGGTTTTCGATCTCGTGTTCGGAAAGCACCGCGGGTGAAGCTGGTTCTGGCTTGCCTTGCAGGGTAAGAAACCTGGCGATTTGATCAAATGCCGCCCGGGCATTGCCCGTGGCAAAGAATCCGGCCAGCACGATCCCCACCGCCACGGCGAACAAAATACGCCAGCTTCCCGACTGCGGATCGATAGATTGATCCAACTTCAGGCTCGAGCTCGATCGGATCGTACCGTATTCCGGCACCGGCTCGGGACGCGGATCTCCTTCCCAGGAATGCATGAACGCAGTCTAGGGGCGTTTCGATGCAGGGTAAAGTTACGGCCGAGTACCTTTGGTCATTACCTTCACATCAGTGTGAAGCAAATGAAGCGCTTGAAGCAATTTCCCGTTCTGAGACTGGCGCCACTCTGGTCACTCTTGCGCTCGTTACTTCTGGTTTTGGGGCGGCGGGCCAGCCGAGATCACATTACTGCCGGCACGCTGATGCCCATGACTGCCAGCACCCGTGTCAATTCCCGGCGCACAACCGCCACCGTTGCCAGCAGAAATTTCTTACGACCCTCGTCCGCCTCGGTCAGGATGGGATGGCGATGGTAAAAGGCATTGAATAGTTGAGCGAGTTGGAACGCGTGTTTGGCCAAGTACGCAGGCTCGGTCGTAGTGATCGATTGATCGATGATGTAGGAAGTCTTGGCACCGGCCAGCCACAATTCCCAGATTTCAGTCCCCGCTTCACCCGTCAAGTATTTCGCCAGATCAGTGGTCGCAGGCCGAGCCGCTGGATTCCTGTCAAATTCCTCCGGATCGAAACTGCCCTTGCGGAAGATGTTGGCTGCACGCACCACTGCATACTGCGCGTAGGGACCAGTTTCGCCCTCGAAGCTCAGTGCTTCTTTGAAATCAAATGCGATCACGGACGACTTGGTGAATTTCAGCATGAAATAGCGCAGCGCACCGACGGCAATCTGGGTGGCGATGATAATGCGCTCGGCTTCGGTTAATTGAGGGTGGCGGCCGTCCACCTCGTTCTTCGCCGAGACGATCAGCCGATCCAGCAGGTCGTCGGCCTTCACCCCAAACCCTTTGCGGCCGGAAACTTCAATGTACGGGCGACTCTTGTCTTCATCGGAGAGCTGGTAGCCCAATTCAGCGGCGCAGCGCGGCGTGAGGGCGACCATCTCGTAGGAGAAGTGGGTGTAGTGGTCGGCCTGCTCGTTATATCCCAGCCCGCGTAACGCCTCGATGACCGTGTTTTGCGCCTCCGCCTGGCGCGCGTCAATCACGTTGTAGATTTCCGACACGCTGCCAAAATGAGGATGGTCCAGCGCACCCACTGCTGTTGAAATCCAGCAATCGTGCCCGTTGGGATAGCGATAAAACTTTCGGTAGCCGAAATCCCGCCCCAGCAGGCCAAACTTCCACAGGTGATACGCGATGTCTTTGCCGACGTAGCCAACCGTTCCGTTGGAACGGACGATGACTTTCTGGTCCTCCTCGGCTACCTTATCTTGCCCGGTATCCTTCGCGCTCTCTGCCACCTCGGATTTAGAAGTTCCCGCCCGCCGCATCACCCAGCAACCTTTGTTCTTGCCTTCAGTCTCGAAGGAGAGGACATCGCCTTCCTTCAGCTTGCCAAAGGCGGCATCCCAGAAGTGAAGGTGGAGGATCTCGCTCTCGCGAGGCAGGAAGTCGTATTCAATATCGAGACGACCCATGGTCTCGAGGTGACGCCGCAGGACCGCTATCGAAATCACATCGGCGACGGCGGCACTCTCGTTGTTGCCTTCTTCAATCGCGTGCAAGGCTTGCGACCGCACTCGCAGATTTTCTTTGTCCTCCGCATACCAATGCGAAACGCTGGCGTATAGGTCCCAGCAGTAATAGTCGAAGCGGGACTGGCGCGCCAGCAGCTCGATCTCGGCGCGCGATTTCTTTTCGATATTTAGAAATCCCACGACCACGTCGGCAACCTGCACACCGGTATTGTCAATGTAGTTCTGGACGTCCACTTCCCTGCCCGCAAAGCGCAACAGGCGGACAAACGTGTCGCCGAGAATAGCGTTTCGCAGATGTCCAACATGGGCGGCCTTGTTGGGATTTATGCTGGAGTGCTCCACCAGAATCTTGCCCGCAGGGACCTCGGCGCGTGGCTTTTCGTCGGCGATCAGGGTGGCGGCAAGCTCTTCGCGCCTGAGCCGCGCGTTGATGTAACCCGCGCCCGCCAACTCCAGCTTCTCAAAACCCGGAATAGGGCCGATTCCGCTGACGACCTCCTCTGCAATCTTGCGCGGGGCCTGGCGCAGCTTCTTGGCCAACTCGAAAGCCAGGGGCAGGGCGTACTCGCCGAATTCCACCTTGGGTGGCTGTTCGATAACAATCTTGGTCAGATCGAGATTGTAAGTCCGACGCAAAAATTCGCGCACGTGTTCGGCGAGCCGTCGTTCGAGATGGCGATACAAGAATTCCCCTAAGCTGTTGAAGAAAGAGAAATTGTAGCAAACTGCACAGGACGGCGAGGTTTGACGCAGGTTCCGTGGTTCCCTATGATGAAAATGTCGTTGGTCAGCGGTCTTTTGTCGTTGGTCCCTCGCTGCCGCACCTACTTAAGTACTAAGGTTTTGACCAACGACCAAAGACGAACGACCAACGACCGACTTCCTATGCGCATAGCGTATCTCGACTGCTTTTCGGGAATGAGCGGCGACATGCTTCTCGGTGCATTGGTCGATGCTGGAGTGCCGGCGAAACTCTTCGAAGACACGGCCGCGGCCCTGAACATCGGGGCCCACCTGGAAATTTCTCGAGTGAATCGCAGCGGTATCGGCGCGACCAAGGTAGATATATTCGTAAACGGGGAAAAGGAATTGCCGCGCGAGGTGTTTGCCGAGCAGCAGAGTCGCGCGCACAAACACGAACATGATCATGGGCATGAACACGCTCATAAGCACGGCCCTGAGCATGTTGAGCTTCGTGAGCATAACTATAGTCAATCTGGACATGAGGGCACGCGGGCGGGGGCGCCCGCGCCACACGGTCACGAGCATGGCCGCGGCCTGAGCGAAATACGCGGGATAATTCACAGGGCCAGCATCAGCGATGGCGCAAAGCGCACCGCCATCGCTATCTTCGAGGCCCTGGGCGCGGCGGAAGCCAAGGTTCATAACACCGAGATTGACAAAGTGCACTTTCACGAGGTGGGCGCGGTGGATGCGATGGTGGATATCATCTGCTCCGCGGTTGGAGCCGAGGCGTTGGGAGTGGATGAGATTGTGTGCTCCCCGTTGAACGTCGGCGGCGGCACCGTGAAATGCGTTCACGGAGTTCTGCCGGTGCCGGTCCCAGCCACAGTAGAGTTGTTGCAGGGCGCACCGGTTTATTCTTCCGGCATCCAGGTCGAACTGGTCACTCCGACCGGCGCAGCGATTGTGAAGGTACTGGCCAAACGATTCGCAACGTTTCCAGCGATGACCATTGAAAAATCCGGATATGGCGCCGGCAGCCGCGACTTTGCCGGTCACGCCAATGTAGTTCGCCTGACCATCGGCGAGTCGCAGGCCGTGTTTGCCCAGAACACTTCACAGGAAGCTATCGCCGTCCTCGAAGCCAATCTCGACGACTTGAATCCGCAGGTGTTCGGCTATGTAGTCGAGCGACTGCTCGAAGCCGGCGCGCTCGACACTTTTGCCGTGCCGGTGCAGATGAAGAAAAATCGTCCGGGAATGTTACTGACAGTGTTATCGAAACCGGAAGATGCACCCAGGCTGACTCAGATTATTTTCACGGAGACGAGCACGCTAGGCGTACGGCGTCGTGAGGAGCAACGTCAGACATTGGCGCGAAAGTGGGTCAACGTGGTGACCCGCTGGGGAGACGTACGGCTGAAGATTGCCAGTATGAATGGCACCATCACCAATTACGCGCCGGAGTACGAAGATTGCAAGAAGATCGCGGCCGAGAACCACGTCCCGCTGAAAAGCGTGATGAATGAGGCCATGGAAGCCTATTTGAAAGCCCTGAAGAATTAGGAACACGCGCTCCGGACAATCAGCACAAGAAACCCACAATGAGCAAAAAGTTTTACATCACCACGCCGATCTATTACGTGAACGCGCGACCGCACATCGGACACGCCTACACCACCATTGCCTGTGACACCATTGCCCGGCGCCAGCGCCTGATGGGCTTTGATACCTACTTCCTCACCGGGACCGACGAGCACGGACAAAAGATCGAGCGTGCCGCGCAAGCCGCGGGAAAAACTCCTCAGCAACTCACCAACGAAGTCTCCGCTGAGTTCCGCGCTCTCTGGGACCGGATGGGCCTGACCTACGACGACTTCATCCGCACCACGTCCGACAAACACAAGCAGGGCGTGCAGGCTCTGTGGCGCCGTATCCGGGACAACGGCTACATCTATAAGGGGAGTTACACGGGGCAGTACTGCGTGTTTGACGAACTTTACGTAGACGTAGTCGGAGAGGGCGCACCCTGTCCCGAGTGTGGACGTCCCACCGAGACCGTGAAGGAAGAGAACTATTTCTTCAAGCTGTCAGCCTTTCAGGACAAACTGCTCGACCTGTACAACACTCAGCCCGACTTCATCCGTCCGGAAACGCGACGTAATGAAGTGATGTCGTTTGTGCGTTCCGGCCTGCGCGATCTTTCGGTAAGCCGCAGCACTTTCTCCTGGGGCATTCCGGTTCCTGACGATCCCAAGCACGTGATCTATGTCTGGTGGGATGCGCTGGCGAACTACATCACGGCACTGGGCTATGGATCGGAAGACACTGGCAAATACGACAAGTATTGGCCGGCTGATCTGCAGATGATCGGCAAGGAGATCGTGCGTTTCCACTGCGTCTACTGGCCGGCGTTTCTGATGGCCGCGGGACTGCCTCTGCCACAAAAAATCATGGCGCACGGCTGGCTATTGTTCGAAGAGAGCAAGATGTCGAAGTCACGCGGCAACATCGTGCGCACGGAAACGATTCTCGACGTGCTGGGCGCGGACGCGTTGCGGTATTTCTTGTTGCGTGAAATTGTCTTCGGACAGGACGGGTCGTTCTCCTTCGACGCGCTGGTGCAACGTTACAACTCCGACTTGGCCAATGGGCTGGGCAATCTGGCCAGCCGTACGCTCACCATGATCACGCGCTATTTCAAAGGCGAGGTGCCCTATCCCTCACGCGCCGCAACCCTCAGAGCGGACGAGAATGCCATTGTCGAAACTGCGCGCCGGACGATCACGGAATTTAACGCGCTGTTCGACCAGCGCCAGTTTTCGCGCGCTCTGGAAGTGGCGTGGAGCCTGGTCGCGGCAGTCGACAAGTACATCGTCGAGAGTCAGCCCTGGGCGCTGGGCGAGAAGCAGGACGACGAAAGCCGCTCTCGCCTAGCCACCATTCTCTACACCAGCGCGGAGGCCCTTCGCATCGTGACTGCTCTCGTTCATCCCGTGATTCCCGAAGCCACGGCGAAAATTTGGGGACAGCTGGGACTCGGAGATGTAAGAAAATTCTCGCTGTCGGATTTGCAGTGGGGGCAGCTTAAGCTGGGAACGAAATTGGGTGATGTTCAGCCTGTCTTTCCCCGCGCTGACAAGAGCGCAATTGAAAGGATGCAGCAAATGGAAGAGCTGGAACGCGGTGCCATGGTCGCGGTCGAAGAAAAGAAGATTGAGGAGAAAATTGACAAGAAGGTTGATGCTCCCACGCCATCCGCGAGCACGCCTGCACCGAAACCAGCCGCTACCGTGCCCGACGGCAAGATCAGCATTGAAGACTTTGCCAAAGTTGAATTGCGCGTAGGCCAGATAAAAGTCGCTGAGCGAGTTAAAGGCGCGGACAAGTTGCTGCGACTGGAAGTTGATCTTGGGACTGAAGTGCGCCAGGTGGTGGCTGGGATCGCCGAGGCTTACGCACCGGAAACGCTTGTGGGCCGAAAGGTCGTGATCGTCGTGAACCTTGCTCCGCGGAAGCTGCGCGGACTCGAATCGAACGGAATGATCGTCGCGGCGTCACCCGAGGGCGGCAAACCGATCCTGGCATCCTTCTTGGAGGATGTGCCTTTGGGGGCCAGGCTGAAATAGATCGAAATGGAAAGGCTGCCGAGCTCCGCTCGGCCTTGACGGGTCGCTTTGACTTCGCTCAGGGCAGGCTCCGACCCGTCCCCACATGGCCATTGCAGATCCTAGTGACCAACGACCAATGACGAACGACCAACGACTGTGTTTGTAGACTCCCACGCTCATCTCGAAATGGAGCAGTTCGACGCCGACCGCGAACTCATGATCGCGCGGGCGCGGGGCGGCGGCATTGAGAAGATTGTCGCCATTGGCAGTGGAACGGGTCCCGGCTCGCTGGACTGCGGCATTCAACTGGCAGAGCGGCACGAATTTATCCTGGCCACAATCGGGATCCATCCGCACGAAGCTAAACTGGCTACGGACACCGACTTTCAGGAACTTGAGCAGCTGGCGAGGCGCCCGAAGGTCATTGCCTGGGGTGAGATTGGGCTGGACTACTTTTACGATCATTCGCCGCGCGAGTTACAGCAGCTAGTATTTCTAAGACAGATGGAGCTGGCGCGAGCGGCCAAACTGCCGATCGTAATTCACTGCCGGCCATCCGCGGGCAGCGACAACGCCTGGGAGGATTGCCTCACTCTTCTGGAAAGACATTGGAAAGCCGGCGGACTGGGAGGAATTTTGCACTGCTTCACAGGCGCCTGGCCATACGCGAAACGCGCCCTTGATCTGGGCTTCATGATCTCTTTCGCCGGCAACTTGACATTTCCCAAAGCGCAGCCGATCCGCGATGCTGCCAAGGAAGTGCCACTGGAACGCCTGCTCATCGAAACCGACTCGCCATTTCTGGCGCCGGTGCCGCATCGCGGCAAACGCAACGAGCCAGCATTTGTAAAGGAAGTGGCCCGGCATCTAGGCGAGCTCCGCGGGCTTTCGACGGACGACGTCGGCCGGCACACAGCCTCCAATTTCTACACCTTTTTCAAACTGGCTGAATCCAACCAAAGCTAAAGAACTGCGGCCTTGAAACCGCTTCTTCTGGTAACCTCAGAGGTTACATTTTCATAGTTTCCAGAAAGCGCTACGGACATGCCCGAAAACACCTTTGACATCGTAAGCAAGATTGATTTGGAAGAGGTATCCAACGCCATCCAGCAAGCGTCAAAAGAAGTACACACCCGCTTCGATTTGAAGGACTCCAAGTCCAAAATCGAACTTGAGAAAGACGCGATCGTGCTGCACTCAATCGACGAATACAAATTGAAAGCGGTGAGCGACATACTGCAGCAAAAGCTGGCGAAACGCGGCGTGCCGCTGAAGGGGCTGACTCACGGCGTCATTGAATCGGCCCTGGGAGGAACTGCGAAGCAGAAGATCACTCTGCAGCAGGGGATCCCGATGGAGAAGGCCAAAGAAATCGTGCAGTTGATCAAGAGTTCGAAGAACAAGGTGCAGGCCTCGATTCAGGGAGACCTCATTCGTGTAAGTGGTAAGGACCGGGACACTCTACAGGCGGTCATCGCGCTGCTGAAGCAGAAGGATTTTGGGATCGACATGCAGTTCACGAATTACCGGACGAACTAGTGAGCATGCCCGCGGCCATCAACGGAAAAGAAATCTTCGAACTCCTGCGCGAAGACCTGGCAGCCATCGAGCGCGAATTTGGGCGGGACACAGTCTCGGGTGTCGAAGCCATCACCGAAATCGGCGAATATCTCCGCGGCGGCGGCGGCAAGCGCCTCCGTCCCGCTCTCCTGCTATTGTCGGCGAAATTGTTCGATTACCAGGGACGCGGCGCCATCCGACTGGGCGCGGTGGTGGAGATCATTCACACCGCGACGCTGGTCCACGACGACATCATCGACGAAGCCCAGACGCGGCGTGGCCGGCCTGCGGCCAACACGCAGTGGGGCAACTCCAAATGTGTGTTGGCGGGCGACTGGCTCTACATGCAAGCCTTCAAGGTCGCGGTCCAGGAGCGAAACTTTCGTATCCTCGACACGCTGATCGACCTGACCCAGCAAATGGTCGAAGGCGAACTTCTGCAAATGGAGAAGCTGGGCAAGCTCATTTCACTCGACGAGTATTTTGATTTGATCTTCCGCAAGACGGCCTGTCTTTTTTCAGTCTGCATGCGCATGGGCGCAATTCTGGGTGGAGCCACCCCGGAGCAGGAGGCAAGCCTGGAACAATACGGGCGCGACCTGGGGATGGCGTTCCAGATCGTGGACGATGTGCTCGATCTGACCGCGTCGGAAAGCGTCCTGGGAAAGCCCGTGGCCAGTGATTTGCGGGAAGGCAAAGCCACCATGGCGGTGATCCATGCTCTGGAGCGCTGTGCGCCCCACGAACGCGAGATGATAGAAGCGGTCGTAGAAGATCGGGCCTTCGAGAGAGTCACGCATCGCGAAATTATCGGAATTCTGGAGCACTACGGATCGCTCGAAGCAGCCACCGCGCGCGCCCTCCAATACGCTACCCTGGCACGAAACGCGATTTGCAGCTTCCCCGACAGCGAGTTCAAGCGGGCCTTGTTGTGGGCCCCGGATTTCGTCGTAGCAAGAGAGAAATAAGTCCGCGTTCGCCGCTACCCCTCGGACCGCCCACGTCGGGGGCCTACGGGTGACCGTGCGCCGTTCAATCCATTTCCCTCCCAAGACCGTACATCCCTCGGGCAGTTGATCGACATCCAAAAACCCTAACCCAGGAGGAGACTAAAATTATGAAAAAGCTGTTGATTCTCGTAGTGGCCCTCTCCGTCATGTTTACCGTGGCGGGCTTCGCACAGGACATGTCAAAAGACAGTGGAATGGCCAAAGCCGCACCGGCTCCGCTGAAGAGCATCAAGGGCACGGTAAAAGCCGACGGCGACAAGTTGACTTTCGTGTCCGATAAAGATAAGAAGTCGTGGGACGTCGCCAATCCCGAAGCGCTCAAGGGACATGAAGGACATCATGTGGAAGTGAGCGCGCATGTGTATGCCGACAAGGGCCAGATCCACGTCATGAGTGTAAAGATGCTCAAGGCCGACAAGATGGGCAACATGGATATGTCGAAATAGCGGGTCTTGAATGAAGCACCAGGGGGCGGCAGAGGCCGCCCTTTTTCTTTATACTAGCGCTGGCGCAACCCAGCCCACGGATGCAACCGTTACTCTCATTAATCGGACACCATGGATATCTGTTGGTGTTTTTCATTGTCCTTGCCGAAGCATTAGGCATGCCCGTTCCCGCAGCCGTGGCCCTGGTCGCGGGCGGTGCCGCCGCCGCTTCCGGAGCTCTGAGTGTTACCCGGCTTTTGGTTTTGGCCTTGCTGGCCATGCTGCTGGGCGATGTGCTGCTCTTCGTCGCCGGGCGCTACATGGGATGGAGCCTGCTCGGCTTTCTCTGCAAATTGTCGGTCAATCCCGAAACCTGCATCCTGCGGTCCGCCGAATCGTTTTACAAGCGCGGCAAGGCCACCCTGCTGTTCGCCAAATTCGTTCCGGGGATCAACACCATGGCGCCGCCGCTGGCGGGAAGCATGAGAATGCCGGTGGATACCTTCTTGCGGCTCGATCTCCTGGGAGCCTCGCTCTACGCCGGCGTCTACGTTGCGGTGGGGTACTTGTTCCGCGATGTTCTGGTTTCCGTGATACGCGGCTTTCAAACCGCAGGCCGTGCGGTCGAAGCTGTGACTATCTTCGCGCTTATCGGCTACGCGCTTTACCGGGTCTGGCTCTATCGCAAGCACGCCGTCTACCGGGTCGTACCGCGGATACAGGTGGAAGAAGTGACCCGCAGACTGGCATCGGAAGAGAAGGAGAAGGTCCTTCTCATGGATGTTCGGAGCCATGGCTACTACGACGCAGGCACAGCGCGTATCAAGGGATCGATCCGGCTGGAGCCGAATAACCTCAAGGAAGAACTTAAGAACATACCCAAGGACAAAGACATTTATGTCTACTGTACTTGAGCACGCGAAGCGACCAGCGCCCGGGTGGCGCATATGCTGCGGGAGGAAGGATTCAACGCGTTCGTCATCGTGGGCGGATTGGCAGCCTGGCGCAAGGCGGGAAATCCGCTGGAACCTGTTCCGCGCGATGATTTGGTGAAGCTGCCAACTTTTTCGTGACCTCACGAACCCACGTGGGACAGCTGCCCTCGGCTGTCCGGTCGAGCGAAGCTCGACGCGGTCTTGCCGGAGCGGAAATGGCGGAGCATCGCTCCGCCGGACAGCCGAGGGCGGCTGTCTCCACGTGGTTCGTGCTGAGGTCCGAAGTCTGATGTCCGGCGCCCGTCTATGCCCAACGAAATTGAAATCAAATTTCGCGTCGACGATGTCCGCGAACTTACGCGGCGGCTCCGAGAGGCGAAGTTCCGTCAAGTGACGCGGCGGACCCACGAAAGCAACACTCTTTATGATCTGCCGGGACAGCCTCTACGAAAACGCGGCGAACTGCTGCGCCTACGCAAGTATGGAAACCGCTGGCT
>Ga0210384_10005036_pt1 | contig 14550 bp, 14 predicted proteins | sample IncBWH2MmetaG_FD_160574 | JGI IMG/M metagenome (GOLD analysis project Ga0210384, IMG submission 160574) | Forest soil microbial communities from Barre Woods Harvard Forest LTER site, Petersham, Massachusetts, United States - Inc-BW-H-2-M | ecosystem: Environmental > Terrestrial > Soil >...
AGCGACGAAGGCGCCATGGAGCGTAGCCTGGTCAATGTTCAAGGTTTCGCCGTCATCGGTAACCCAGTGATGTTGGACTGTGATACTGGTGAAATCGGGACTGGCGCTCAGAATCTGGACGCCGATGGCTCCCTTCAAATCGCCGGTTGCAACGCCCATGGTGGTGAGGCTGCCGTCGATCTGGCCGAAGCCGCCCACATTGGTCAGGATCGCGCCGTTAGTACTTGTGCAAGTTTTTGCTAATCCATTTGTCGTGAGTGAGGCAAGCAATAAGACCACGCTGAAAGCAAAGCTGGACCAACGAGCGACACAGTTCATAGTCTTCTCCTTAAGTTCTATGGCTGGGGTCTTTCGCCGGGTTCTTGAGTTCACCTTGAAAGTCGCTAAACCCTGCAATCCGACAACGCGACCGCAACCGTTTGTGTGCGAGCGGGCCAACGGTACCGCGCTTGACAGATTTGATCAATGAATGGAAGGTGAGTTTGAGGGAAGTATTTGGTGAGGAATGTAACCTACTATTTATCAACGAAATGAGCAGTCAGGCTATAATGTGGCTTCCCCCGCTGGCAGCGGCCTTGCCCTTGGAGTCCCTTTTGGCAACACCGACCACATCACAAGAAGTCCGCTTTGGCGAATACCTGGTAGATCTCCGCACCGGAGAACTTCGCCGCGACGGCAACGTGCTAAAACTCCAGCCCCAACCTGCTAAGGTGCTGGCGATTTTGGTTGCGCGTGCCGGCCAGGTGGTCACCAGGCAAGAGTTGGCAGAGCAGGTCTGGGGCTCCGAGACGTACGTGGATTTCGAGCACGGCCTGAATTTTGCGATCCGACAGATTCGCACCGTGCTGGGAGACGACCCCGAACATCCGCATTTCATCGAAACCTTGCCAAAACGGGGCTATCGTTTCATCGCTCCAGTGAACGATCGGCCAACTCCGGTACAAGCGCCTGCACGAGACTCGGTCAAGGCTGCAAGCTCGGTAAGCCCTGCGAGGCGAAGCACACTTGTTTACCTGGCAGTAGGAGCCGTAGCAACCGTAGTCATTTTTGGACTCACTTGGGCTTACCTGCGCAGTCGGCCGTCGGGGAGAGCACGAATTGAATCCGTCGCGGTGCTTCCCTTGCGCAACCTATCCAATGATCCGGAGCAGGAATATTTCAGCGATGGTATGACCGACGAGTTAATTACCGATCTGGCAAAGTCCGGTGGGCTGCGCGTGATTTCGCACACCTCCGTGGAACGGTACAAGAACACGAAGACTCCTTTGCCGGAAATCGCGAAACAGCTAGGCGTAGATGCAATTGTGGAAGGCACGGTCATGCGTTCGGCGGAAAAAGTGCGGATCACGGCGCAGTTGATCGATGCGCGCTCAGATCGGCATCTGTGGGCGGACAGTTACGAACGCGACTTGCGGGATGTATTCAGTCTTCAGGACGAAGTCGCGCGACAGATTGCGGGTGAGATCGGGATCAACTTGATCTCTGGACAACAGCCACAACCCGCAAGTGCGCGCGCGTTCGATCCGGTCGCGCATGAGGGTTATCTCCGCGGCAAGTTCTACTGGAACCAGCTAAGCTGCGATGGGTTCAGCAAGTCACGGCAATATTTTGAGCAGGCGGTCAAGCGAGATCCGGAGTTTGCACGCGCATACGTCGGATTGGCAGAATCTTACTTTGCCCTGGGCGATTGGGGTTGTTCGCCTGAACCTGACTTGATCGCAAAATCCAAAGCAGCCGCATTGAAAGCGCTGGAGCTTGATCCGTCGCTGGGAGAGGCGCACGCCTGGCTTGGGAAGCAGGCCTTCTTTTATGAGTGGGACTTTCCCAAGGCCGACAACGAGTTAAAGCAAGCCGTTGAGCTAAGCCCGAATTACCCCGAGGGTCACATCATCTATGCGGTATTTCTGATATCCACGGGCAGACGTGAGCTCGGCCTTGCGGAAATGACGAAGGCGCACGACATTGATCCGATCTCGCAACTTCCCAATGTGATTGCTGTGGTCGCGTTCTATCTCGCACGCCAGTACGACGCGGCCATTGAGCAAGGGAAAAAGACGATCGAACTCTACCCTGAGTCCGTCGGTGCATACGATTGGCTTGGGTATGCGTACGAGAAGAGAGGCTTGTCTGATCAGGCAATTGCCACGTATTTGAGGGCGAAAGAATTACGGGGCGCCTCTCCCAAGGAGCTGTCTGCTTTCCGGACTGCTTCCCAAAAAGATGGTGTGCATGGGTTGTGGCAGAAGGAACTCGAAAACGCCGAAAAGGCCCCGGCGGTTGATGCATGCTGGCTGACGAAAATTTATGCACACTTGGGAGACAAGGAGCGGGCACTCGAGTTTCTCAAGCAAAGCTTTCAGCTGCACTGCAGTGGACCCCACACCACGATTGCCGATCCAGTGTTCGACGACTTCCGGCAGGACCCCAGGTTCAAGGAACTTATAACCCGTCTCCGCCTTTATGCAAATTAAGTTTGGCTCTCACAACTGCTGGGCGCGTTGTCGTCTGTACTGAGCGCTCCTCGACGTCGATCTGAAACATCAGAAACTTCGGCGCACGTGAAGGCGGGTGGCCCAGCCTTTGTTCTTGATCTCGGCCAGCACCACCAACAGAGAGGGTGCCCCATCCTTGCGTACTTTGCAAGGGTGGGATGCAGCAAAGCCAACAACAAGGGATTTCCGTCGGGCGTGGCGGCCCCGTCCTTGGTTTTGATCTCGCCGGCACAACCAACAAAAGCTGTGCCCCATTCTTCTCGCGCATTTTGCGAGAAGAACCTGCCCTGAGCGAAGCCGAAGTGGTGGGAACCATGCCGCCGAGGCACGGTGTTGACCCGACACAAAAAGGGCTGCGCTTTCGCGCAGCCCTTTTCATTTCACAATCAGAATAATTCTTAGAACCTTCCCCGGCCTCCACCACCGCCGCCGGGTCCACGTCCGCCACCACCTGGGCCGCGACGTCCGCCGGGACCGCCACGTCCGCCACGGCGCGGAGGACGCCCGCCACGGTCGCCGCCGCGATCGCCACCGGAAGGACGGTCGCTACGCGGTGGACGCATTTCGCCGCCATCGCCGCCTACCGGAGCACCTTCGACGCGGTTGAAGTTGGGCTCATCGCTTTCTTCAAAGTCCGCGCCGCCTTCGATCACGGTCGAACCGCTGACCGGCGCTGAACGCTGCGGACGCGCGGGACGATCCTGATGATCTGGACGATCCTCGTGATCTCCAACTCCGTGCCCTGAGTCACGAGAAGAGCCATCGCCGCCCTCGACTGGAAGCGCTTCCCCGCCCATCTTCGCGCGCTGTTCAACCAGAATGGCCTTGCGCGAAAGACGGATGCGGTTGCCCTCCACCGCTAGAACCTTGACCAGCACCTGATCGCCTTCGTTGAGTTCGTCGCGCACGTCGCGAATGCGGTGCTCGGCAACCTCACTGATGTGCAACAGGCCATCGAGACCCGGAAGAATTTCGACGAATGCGCCAAAATCCGCCAGCCGCGACACCGTGCCGAGGTAGGTCTTCCCTACTTCCGCTGTAGCACAAAGGTCGCCAATGATTTTCAGCGCCTTCGCCGCCTGCTCCTGATTGCTTGAGGAGACGTTCACTTTGCCGGAATCCTCAACATCAATCTTGACACCGGTTTCTTCGATGATGCTGCGAATCATTTTCCCGCCCGGTCCAATCAGATCGCGAATCTTATCGGTCGGAATTTGCACGGTGTAGAAGCGCGGCGCATGCGAGGAAACTTCCTCGCGTCCCGCGGTCAACACTTCCTCCATCTTGCCAAGAATGTGCAAACGCCCTTGCCGCGCCTGTTCCATGGCTTCGCGCATGATCTGCGCTGTGATGCCCTTGACCTTGATGTCCATCTGCAAGGCGGTGATGCCATCTTTCGTTCCTGCCACCTTGAAGTCCATATCGCCGTAGTGATCTTCCGCTCCGGCAATATCGGTAAGGATGGAATACGCGTCGCCTTCCTTCACCAACCCCATCGCAACACCTGCGACCGGAGCCTTCAACGGAACGCCCGCGTCCATCAACGAAATCGATGCACCGCAAATCGAGGCCATCGATGACGATCCATTCGATTCCAAAATGTCCGACACAACGCGCATCGTGTAAGGCCACTTCTCAATGTCAGGAAGTACAGCCACAACAGCGCGCTCTGCCAGTGCTCCGTGCCCGATCTCCCGCCGACCCGCGCCACGCATAAACCCAACTTCTCCAACAGAGAAGGGTGGGAAATTATAATGTAGAAGGAAGCGTTTTTTGCTTTCGCCCTGGAAGCTTTCCAGGCGTTGCTGGTCGTCCGCTGTGCCCAGGGTTGTGGTGACTAATGCTTGGGTTTCGCCGCGGGTGAAGATTGCGCTGCCGTGGGCTCGGGGGAGAACTCCGGCTTCAATCCAGATGTCGCGGACTTGATCGAACTTGCGATTGTCTGGGCGGCGGCGGGATACGGTTACGTCTTCGCGGAAGATTTTTTCCAGCAGAAGTTCGTAATACTTGGCTAGCTTCTCGTGGGCTACTTTGTCTTCTTCTGGAATTGCAGCCTTGAGTTCTTTCTTAAGCTCGGCTACGAGTTTGTAGCTTTCCGCTTTGGGATGTTTTTGGGTATCGAGGGCATCGGCCAGGCGTGCGCCAATGTTTCCCTTCAGCCCATTGAAATATTCCTGATCGAATTCGACCGGTGCGACTTCGCGCTTCTTCTTACCGGCGCGGCTGGCCAGGTCGCTGATGGCTCCGCAAATCTTCTTGATTTCATTGTGCGCGAATTGGATGGCGTCGAGGATCGTCTCTTCTTTAACTTCTTTCGCGCCCGCTTCAATCATGACGATGGCATCGGCGCTAGCGACAACCATCAGGCTGAGAAGACCTTCACGGACTTCGTCGTACGTTGGATTGATAACCAACTGGCCATCGACCAGGCCTACGCGAACCGCACCAACCGGGCCATCGAATGGAATGTCGGAAAGCGTGAGGGCGGCAGAAGCGGCGTTGATGGCGAGAACGTCGGGGTCGTTTTCCGTATCGGCGGAGAGCACGAGCGAGATAACCTGCGTCTCGCAGCGGAACGTTTCCGGAAACAGCGGCCGAATGGGACGGTCGATCAGGCGGCAGGTGAGGGTTTCACGGTCACTCATGCGACCTTCGCGCTTGATGAACCCTCCGGGGATGCGTCCGCCGGCGTAGGTGTATTCGCGATAGTCGACAGTGAGCGGAAAGAACGAGACGCCGACGCGGGGCTCGGCGTTGGCGCAGGCCGAGGCGAGGACCATGTTGTCGCCGGTGCGGGCTACGACGGAACCGTGGGCTTGTTTGGCTATTTTTCCAGTTTCAAAACTGAGTTTTTTACCGCCGTGGAGTTCTACTGAGACTTCTTGCTTCATATTCGAGTTCCCTTCCTTGGGAGATCTGCGTCGCGGCTGTGAGGCGGGAGCGGCGGCGGTTCAGAGTCCGTGACACGGCACGGAACGCTAGTTTCATAGAACGGATGCACTTGCTGGAGCACCAACTGGGAGGCCGGGAGAGCAACGTGTACGGGATCGACCGGTTTGGGCGACTTCGCGATGCATTGCTACTGACTGGCGGATTTCGTGCGGACTGCGGGAGATTACGCTCCGGCGGGTCCGCACCCCAATTGCATATCCTCTTTTACCCTGTCCCAATTACTTGCGAATCCCGAGCTTTTCAATGACGGTCTTATAGCGCTCGGCATCGTGGGCTTTGAGGTAGTCGAGCAGGCGACGCCGTCTGCTGACCATCATGAGAAGGCCGCGGCGCGAGCCGTGGTCTTTCTTGTGCAATTTGAAGTGATCCGTCAGTTGGGTAATGCGCCCGCTGAGCAGCGCGATCTGCACTTCCGGGCTGCCGGTGTCGCTCTCATGCGTGCGGTATTGTCCAATGAGTTCTTGCTTGTGCTCGATGGCTAACACGAAACTGATGCACTCCTGCTTCTTCGATTTTCCTTCGTTAACGTCTTTTAGGTTAACACTTTGCGGGTGGGGTGTAAAGCGTCGAGGTGGACTAGCGTGCCGGGAAATGAAAAGGGCTGCGCGAGTCCGCAGCCCTTTCATTTTGCTCTGAAGTGCAGGATTTACCGTGCTGCCGCCGTCGAGTTACCGGGTGGAAGCGCGACCTTCTTGTTGGACTCCAGGAATTCCTCCTCGCAGTGTTTGAAGTCGCGCAGGCTTTCCCGGCACTCATGCCGTTCGTGGCCGAGACTTTCGTCGAGTTCGTGTTCTTGTGCGTCCAGCTTTTCGCGGCGTTCGCCGCACTGCCTTTCGCAGGCCTCTTCTCCGGGCTTGCCTTCGCATCTTTGCTCGCACTGAGTCAAGCCGATTTCGTGCCGTTCGATATCGGCGAGCCTGCGGCCGTCGCCGGCTTCACGGGCTTCACAAGAATCCAGTTCGTGAAGCTGCTTGAGGCAGTGCTGCACTTCATCCGGGACGCCATCGCCATTGGTGTCTTTGGATTTGCCTTTCAGAATATCGATGTAATCATCGATACCATTGCGGTTGAGGTCCGGATGCCGGCCGGCGATCTGGTAGAAGAGGTGAGATTCGAGCGGCCCGGTTACGTAGATCTTTTGCACCGGATCCCAATGTTTCGCATTCGGATCAACGACCGTAGCCGTGATGTAAAGGGTTGTAGCCGGGAACAAGTCGAGGTTCACGCCGGCAGTAGGGCAGTTATTCACTTCCGGCGGTTTGCTTGTATCAGCCGCTGAGTTACCGCGTTCGATTGGGCACTTGCCGTCGTTGACCTGCACAATGTGGCGTCCCTGCGAGAGTTTGGCAACGGTGACGCTCTCGGTGGCGTCCGTGAGTGAGATTGGGCAATCTTCCGTACTTGCCTGATTGGCCGTGCTCGCCTGGTTAGTGAGGCGATTCTTGCTGTCACACAACTTGCGCTCGCTCTTCCAGAATGGAATACGTTGTCCGTCGCGAGTTTGCGGGGCCACACCGCGGACCATGGAATCGATGGAAGCAACCTTGGGAAGCTCTGTAACCTGAAAATTTCGAATGATGAGAGCCCGCGCAGGGTCGTCGGCGTTGAAGAAGCGGACTTGGTAGGTTCCATCGGAGGCGTCGAGAGCGCCGGTGTCGTAGGCGACCATGCGGGGCTGCAAAGTAAGGGCAGTTCCGCCGCCATCCAACAGGGCGATTTTGACTACGATCACGGAATCTGGAACGGTGAAATCGGCTTCGGAAAAAGCAGCGCCAACATGGAAGGTAGCGCCTCCGGGGACAACTCCGGAAGGACCGTTCGCCCACGCTTGACCGTTGGAGAATGTGACGCGGTAGCGGTTGAGGGTTGCGCCTTTGAAAGGGGTGGTGCCAATGGAGGTAACGGTGGGCGTGGTCCACGGACTCAGGTTGCCAAGGTAGGTCCAGGAGGGCGTTAGCGACCCGGACGAGCTCAGCAACTCAAACTGAAGCTGACTCGCGGAAGCAGCATTCGGATTGGTGAAATCCCAGTTGTGGATGGTTTCAACCGACAGACCGACGTTGGAGGCGAGAATGCTGTAGGTGGCGTCACTGAAGTGACGGCGGAAGCCAGCGCGCTGTTCGCTGGTGAAGTGGCATCCAGCCGCCATCACATGGCGAGTCAAAGCGTCCTCCCCGGCTTTCGTTTCGTCTGTACCCGTGGTGCACCAGCCTGGGGCGGTTGGATCGGGCCCAGTTTGCAGGAAATCATCGTTGTGCGCCAGGCCGTAGGTGTGACCCGCCTCGTGCGAAGCGGTACCGCCGATGGAGAATGCCCACCGCTGCAATGTGGAGTTGGCGCCGCTGAGGCGTCCATCCCCGCCAGCCCCGGCGAGGGTTTCATAGCTGCCAGCCCAGACGCGGGCAAAGTCCACGACGATGGCATCGCCGGTATCGACTTCTTGCGCGAGACCAAAAGTGACGCCTGTTGCAGCCGTACCCACGGAATCCGTCCCGATGCCCACGGTGACGCGGCGCGGGAAGGTGGTGGGTGGCGTAGTGGTGGTTTCGAGAACCTTGACGTTAAATTCGCAATAGTCGTCGATGGCGACGTTGGTGACCTGATCGCGGAGATCGCTGACCGTCCCCGTATAGTCGGTCAAATTCGCAGTATCAAACGCTCGCAGCGGTGAGACGTTAGTTGCGTAGGCAGGGAACGTGGCATCGTCCGCGGTGGGAAAGTAGAGATAGAGCTTGTTGGGCTTCGCATCCTCAATCGCGGTCGACTCGATGGGGCACGATTGTGCCCCGGCATAGCCGGCGAGAGTCAGTGTAGCGAACAGAGCCATCCAGCGAAAGGCGAGGTGAATCAGTCCGTGCCAGACTACTTTGGGAGTTTCCAGAACATAATTCATAGTGCACCTCCTGCGTGCTTGGTGGAACATCCCGAGACCGGGAGGAAGCGTTTTCTGCCCGGTCGAATCGGGATGCAAGACACGCGACGAAGGAAGGATTGCAATCCGAAGGCCTCATTCCATGGTTGGCACAGATGGCGCCCCGTTCCGTGCAAGTCTTTGAGTATGCTGCGAGTACACCGCGCCGGAGGGTGAGCGATCGGTTTGCTAAGGTGGAACAGGCTATCCGAGTGGATAGTGGTACGGAAAAGAATGGTTAGTGTCGGTGCACGTAAATGGTTCTGGGTAGATCACGAATGGTTTTGGGTAGGTCACGGCTTCAGCCGTGACATCCGCAACCAAAAACTGTGGGCTTTAGCCCCCGAGGTCAGATCTTCACGACCGGTGTTGTCATTCCGAGCCAGGTTTATCGGCGAGGAATCTGCTCCTACGCTTGCCGGCGGGTATCTGCTCCTAAGCTCGACAGTCGAAGCGCAGTTTGGTAAAACCACTCCGCCCCATTGTCATTCCGAGCCAGTCTTATCGCGCGAGGAATCTGCTCTTTGGCAGGCAAAGAGCAGATTCCTCGCGCGATACCACCGCGCTTCGGAATGACAACTTTGAAGAAACATTCAGACCGCTCGACGGCCAAGGTGCCTAGCCGAGATACTTCTTGAGCGGGTCCCAATATCTTAATTTCCATCCAGGGTCGAGGTGGTCGAAGTCACCTGCCGGGAAACTGGAGTGATCCAGAACGACGGTGACTCCCGAACCTCGCGCTTTCAGCTCAAATTTGACGATGGAATAGATGCCTGCATCCCAGTGCGTGGGACGCCACGCCTGCACAATGCGCTGGGCGGGGACCAGTTCGATGTTGCGTCCCTCGATCATCCCGTTAAATGTGGAAAAAGCGCCGCCCGCCTTCGGGTCGATCTCCGCCGTCATACCCGTAAATGCGGCGAACTGCTTGGCATCCAGGAGAATCTCATAAATGCGCTGCGGGCTCGCCTTGAAATCAACTTCCTGGTGGAGAGACGTGCGCGCCGCGTTGGCAGCCGTGCTCGGGGCTTCTTTCATGTCTTGCGACTTCATGTCTTGCGGCGGCGTCTTGCCCAAAACCACAGACCCTGCGGCCAGAGCGCCGAACGCGACGGCAACCCCGGAAATCACTTGCCGGCGTGTCGAAGTACGAACCACTACGGTTGGACTGGTTCCCTCGCTAGTCATTGGTCATTCCTTTCCCGGAACTTCGTCTCCCAGATTGCAAGCGGTGACTGTCCCTGAACGAAAAACACGGCACCATAGTATGCTCCGCGAGTCGCAAAGTCTTTGCTATTTTTGGAAGGCTTCTTGGAACTGACAGCACCCGACAGGTACGGAGAGAGAAAATGCACATCACGGATGAGGCGCTGCACCAACTACTCGAGATGGCAGAAGCGGCCACTCCGAGACCATGGCACCTACGACACCTCGACGACACTCATGCCATGAACCTGACAGGAATTTCGACGGTTCCAGATACGGGACGAGGCGAGAGATGGCCCGATTTTGACAGTGCGGAGATGGTGGCAGCGACCCTGGTCCAAGAACCGCGCTACGTATGCGTTGCGGATGGAAAGTGGGACCAGAACGCGGAGTACATCATTGCAGCAGAAAATTTAGTGCCTGATCTTGTACGGGAGATTCTCGATTTGCGGAAGAAGGTTTCCAGTAGATCACATCTTGAACTTTGAAAGCAGCCAGCCACACAACACTCCCTTCAAGCCGTTTGTGATCGCCATCGTAACTTCGACCAGTACTTGCCAGCGGTAATATAGGCGGGCCAATCTGACACCGTATTTCGGAACTACAATTGTCTTGAATTCCTCTTCTAAGTCACCCCTTAGGTGCTCGCGCTGACTCAAGGGAATCAGCAGGAGAATGAATTCACCGAGACGCGGTGGACTGGTAGCAGGGCTCTGCTCAGGAGCTATCTCAAGGTTGCCGAGATCAACCGACATTTTGTTCCCGAACCAAAGGTGAAATTGTTCTTTTGGTAGAACGATACGAGCATGTGTCGGGGCGTTTAGGAAGACGGCGAGGCGCTTAGCGAAGTCTTCTGGACCCTCTCCTGGAGATCGTCGGAGAGTTTGTTCGCGTCCATTTACAACTATTGAAAGGTCACCTGGGAGACGCTGCTCATTTATCACTGGGCACCCCCGAAAAGCGGGGCAAGCCCAGCAGTCATTCCGGCCGAGACTGCCTGCGCCTCCTGTAGCGCCAATTGACCGGAGGCCTCGAGCTTGAAGAACTTCTTCGCCCGTCCACCGCGTTCCGGCGTGGGATCTCCGGTCCAGGACGACACGAAGCCTTTGGCTTCGAGACGTTCCAGCGTGGTGTAAATCGCTCCGAGCGATGCGGTGCGGTTGGTGCGGTCCTTAATCTCCATGCGGATCGCAAGACCGTAGGCGTTGCTCCTCAGTCGCAGGATAGCGAGAAGGACGAGCTGTTCGAATTCACCGAGATATTTTCTGCTGCCCATGATTTCTCCTACTCTGTAGTTGTATATTCACAATGTAGAAGAAATGTGGGTAATTGTCAAGTGGCTCTCTTGCACACAACCTTACTGCAGGGGCTAAAGCCCTCATTATCTGTGTCTTGCAACGCAGGCCTGAAGGCCTGCTCTACCCAAAAGCTGCTCCTCCAAACCTACTGACCTGCAGCGGCTGAAGTTGCGTGTCTCGAACTCCCCCTGCGGTATGGCTGAAGCCATACCCTAATACGAACTAACTGCCCCACTCAAGCCCCATCGACAAGCTCAGGGCAGGCTCGAGGGCTTGAATGGGGCACTGCACCCGGCCATTTATTTATTCTTGCTCAGTTATTTCCTCTTGCTTAATAGATGATTTGAGAAACCGAATGTTCTCGCCTGTTTGGGCTTCGGCTCAGACTGCATGGGGTGAGCCAGGATGAAATCGACCACATCCTCGGGCGAATCCAGCAGCGCCAATAAATCCCCGTACTTGTCTTGTGTGGCCCTGGCCAGCACAACGTCGAATATTGAAGGCGGCGCCCCGAAAACGGATTTGTCCAGAAACACCATCGGTCCCCGGGAATGAAACGACCAGTAGCTGTTGTGGGCAGTGTCCTGAAAGATCTCTTGCAACGTGCCCGCTGATCCTGGAGCAAAAACGACTCCCCAGGCAGCAATGGCGAGAAGTCCATCCTCTCGAATGCTGTTGGAAAAGTATTTGCCGATCTGGCTGGAAAACAGCCCGGTGGGTTCCGTGGAGTATGTCCAGGTCGGAATGGCCAAGCTCACGCCGCTATCCTTAAAGTGCGCACGCACCTCGGAGGCAACAGCGACATACGGCACTTCATTCCCTGGATAGGTTGGAACCTTGGAGAGTTCTTTGATGGCGTCCGTGAGAGCGGTCTCAGGATAGTCCGCCAGGTAGGCACCCAGGTTTGCCGCCTCCATAATGCCGGGACCGCCGCCAGTCACGATGCAAAATCCCCGCCGCACAAGAAGCCAACTGAGGCGAGCGATCTTGGCATAGTTGACGGCGTTGCGGGCGGTACTGTGACTCCCCATGACTCCGATGATTTTCCGAGTCGCTTTGGCTTTTGGGTTCACAAACTTGTATAGGGCACTGTCAATGGCATGATCATGAATTCTCTGTGCGAGCGCCTCATGAATTTCTGGATGCTTCTTACTTTTCTTGAGGAAGTATTGGGCGATGCGCGCATCCAGGGAACGTTCCGGATGCTTCGCCGTATAACCCTGCATCAGTTCTTCGACTGTGTAGAGATCGCGCCGGAACGGGTTATAGGGTAGGCCCTTGAACTTAAACACCTTGCGAATTTCTGCTTGTTTTTGCAAGCTGAGGCTCATTCGATGCGGACTCCCTTCCGAATTTGAAAACGTTGACGATTGTACATCTTGGGGTTTGTAACGCAGGCCCTTCGACTTCACTCAGGGTAGTCTTCTGAAGCCATGCCCTGATACGGAGCAACCTGCTTACAAAAACGTGAACCTTCAAGGATGCTGCAGCGGGCTCTGAGAAATTCTATTCTTCACTAGCTGGCGCTGGTTGAATCATCTCGTGGAGTGTGGCCCAACCGGTGGGGCTCTTTTCGTATCGCACCAGAATTACCAGTGCTCGTCCTTTAAATAAAAACGGCTTGCCGCCTTGCTTCGGAGTTCCTTTGATGACAACCGCGTCCTGCTGAATCGCTGTGTCTCCATGGATTCTCAAGCTTTCTATTTTGTCTTCCTGAAACTCTACATGATAGTTTTCGAAGGTGGCGCGCAAGTCTGCCGCAACTGCATCCCGACCGACCAGGTATTTGTCCCAAGCCAGCGCTTTCATTACTTCTGGATGGTGATACAGCATGATCGTATCCACATCGCCTCGTGCAAACGCCGCTCGGACAGCTTTACTTGTGTCCTCAATAGCAGCTCGGTCTTTCTCCATTTCGGCGGCGTAGCTCAATGTGGAATGAGTTGATAAGATCAGGAAAATCGCGAGTACATTTCTCATTATTATCGTCCCTTGGTTGCGCTTCGGTGATCACAGTATTGTGCCCAACCGGGTTGGGCCATGCAAGAGATGGTGGCAGCGGAACGAAGTAGGGGGCTGAAGCCCATCCTTGACGGGCTTGCAACGCAGGCCCTTCGACTACGCTCAGGGCAGGCTCAGAAGGCCTGCTCCGCCCAAGCCATTGGCCCGCAGCGGCTGAAGCCGATTTCTTGCATGCTTGTGCGGCATGGCTGAAGCCATGCCCTGATACGAGACTCAGGACAGCACGGGCGAGGTCCTTAGCCTGCCCTGAGCGAAGCGAATGGGCCCGCGCCTCCATCGACAAAACTTCAGGGCACAGCATCAGATGCTGTGCCCTGATCCGAAGCGTTGGGAACGGTTGTGTCTCTGCTCTGTCGCTACGAACGACAGCTCATGCTTATCGGATGTCCTGCCTTATCGGATGTTCTGCGTCATGCGATCACTTCGCCATCTTGTCTTTTTCCTTCGCCATCTTGAGCGACACGACGTGAACTTCGCTCTTGTCCGCGTCCACCTGTGCCGTCAGAGTGACGTGGTGACCCTCATGTCCTTTTACAGCCTCTGGATTGTTGATGGTCCAACTCTTGCTGTCGGTGTCGCCGACGAACGTTTTTCCATCATCGCTAATTTTGCCTGTTACCTTCGTCGACTTCGCGGACGTATCCACCTTCTTGGTGTCGTCCTTCATGGTGTCCTGTGCCGCAGCCACTCCGAGGGTCAGCAGCAGCGACAGGGCGAAACACATTGCCATCAGCTTTTTCATAGAGCTCTCCTTAAGGTTTGCAAAGCTTGGTTCTGGACGTACGAAGCTTAGAGACGATTTTCACGTCAAAGGTTTTATGGGAAAAAGCTATCCCACGTATGCTGTTAAAGCTGAGTGACTTGCCGTACCTACAGAAAACTGGATCCCTACAGGATTTTCCCGGTATCCGCTTCCCTCCCGCCGCGGCATCCTATTCGTTGTATGGAGGACAAAGCCATGAAACGAATCAGAATTGTGTTCACTGCAGTTCTCTTCTCGTTGTTCGGCACCTTCGCCTACGCGCAGGCGACCGAAGAGGTGAAGCCACCACAGCAGGAAGAACAGAAACCGGAACCCAAGGAGCACAAGAAAAAAGACGAGGCCAAGCCATCGAAGGAGGAAAGCGCTAAGCCTGCCAAGCAGGAGAGCGGCCAGAAGACCGAGCAGGCTCAACATGGGCGTCCTGCCGGCAAGGGTGTCCGCATTCCGGACAATAAATTCCGTGCCAGCTTCGGGCGGCAGCATACGTTTGTCGTCAATCGCACTGTGATCGTTGAGGGACGGCCGCGCTTCCAGTACACCGGTTACTGGTTCGAAATCATTGACCCATGGCCCGCTTACTGGGCCTACACCGACGAGTGTTACGTCGACTACATTGATGGAGAATACTTTCTGTTCGATGTGCTCCATCCCGGCGTCCGCATCGCGGTTTTTGTCGTGGGCTGAGGATTGCGCGATTGAGTAATTTCGCAACCGCTGCCTTCACTCTGAGGTTAGTAGCGACGTAGCAGTCCGCTTCCGGAGGGTCAATCGAATCTTCCGGAAGTGGAATTTTCCAGGGCGGGTGGTCCGACCTTCCTCGACTTTGTGGTTGATTCCTAGTACGGAACACTGGGTGCCCTTTGTCTCGGTCGGGCCGGCAGGATCAAAACCCGGCCACGCGCCCCA
>Ga0210384_10005037_pt1 | contig 14548 bp, 9 predicted proteins | sample IncBWH2MmetaG_FD_160574 | JGI IMG/M metagenome (GOLD analysis project Ga0210384, IMG submission 160574) | Forest soil microbial communities from Barre Woods Harvard Forest LTER site, Petersham, Massachusetts, United States - Inc-BW-H-2-M | ecosystem: Environmental > Terrestrial > Soil >...
CCACAGCCACGGGCCGAGATAGGCAGCCTGGGTGACGTCTCCGATCACGGTCTTCTCGCCCCACATCTTCTTGAAGGCGGGCACGAAGGCCTTGTTGTTGGGATTGTCGAGCGACTGGAAATACTTCATGCAGGCAAAGGCGCCTGCGATGTTCTCACCGCCGATGCCGTCGATCTCGTCTTCGGTCACCGAGATCGTCAGCAGCGTCTGCTTCGACAGGTCGATGCCGGCCGCCTTGAGCTGCTTGTAGAAGGCGACGTTCGAGCCGCCGACGATGATCGCGTAGATGACGTCGGGCTTGGTCAGCTTGATCTTGTTGATGACCGAGTTGAACTGGGTGTGGCCGAGCGGGAAGTATTCTTCACCGACCACCTTGCAGCCCTGCAGATGCGCCTCGATGTGCTTGCGCGCGATCTTGTTGGAGGTGCGCGGCCAGATGTAGTCGGAGCCGAGCAGATAGAAGCTCTTCGCGCCCTTGGTCTTGTTGACCCAGTCGAGGCCGGCGATGATCTGCTGCGTGGCTTCCTGGCCGGTGTAGATGACGTTCTTGGACTGCTCGAGGCCTTCGTAGAAGGTCGGGTAATAGAGCATGCCGTTATATTGCTCGAACACCGGCAGCACCGCCTTGCGCGAGGCCGAGGTCCAGCAGCCCATCACGGCCGCGCATTTGTCGTTGACCAGAAGCTTCTTCGCCTTCTCGGCGAAGGTCGGCCAATCCGACGCGCCGTCCTCCTGGATGAACTTGATCTTGCGGCCGAGCACGCCGCCAGCGGCGTTGATCTGGTCGATGGCGAGCTTTTCCGCTTCCACCGAACCGGTTTCCGAGATCGCCATGGTGCCGGTGACGGAGTGAAGGATGCCGACCGTGACTTCAGTGTCGGTTACCGCGAGGCCGGTGGTGTTGACCGCGGAAGTTGCGGGAGTGTCGGCCCAAGCCGTCCGCGGCAGCATCGAGATGGCCGGCATTGCCGCCATTCCCATCAGAAGTTTGCGCCGAAGCGGCGATTTCAGGCCCCTTTTGATCTCGTCTGACATGAGCACCCCATCTGGTTCGAGGACACGCTTATTGGTCAGGCGAGGTTGCCCAAATTTGTGCACTGCACAGATACGCAAGATCGCGTATATTGCACCGCAAAATAGCGACGTAGGTTTGGCCCGGGTCTTGCGAGTCCGTGAGGTAGTCGCGAACGGGTCGGGAGTTTAAGGAAAGTGGCAGGGCGGCAGCGGATAGACCGCGTCAGGCGCCAATATAATCAATGGGTTGCCAACCAGACGCTGGAAGATTACGCGCTGCGCTTCACCGCCAAGAGCGCGCGGCGCTGGTCCGCCGCACGCGTTGCCAATACGGCGCTCGGCGCCATCTCTTTCCTCGCCCTGGAGGCCATCGGCGGCACCATTACCCTTAATTATGGTGTCACCAACGCCACGGCGGCCATTCTGGTCGTCAGCGTCATCATTTTCGGCTGCGGCCTGCCGATTGCCTATCATGCCGCAAAATGCGGCATCGATATCGACCTGCTCACCCGCGGCGCGGGCTTTGGCTATATCGGCTCGACCATCACCTCGCTGATCTATGCCTCTTTCACCTTCATCTTCTTTGCGATCGAGGCTGTCATCCTCGCATCCGCTCTGGAGATGTGCTTCGGCATTCCGCGCCCGATCGGCTATCTCATCAGCGCGGTCGTGATCATTCCGCTGGTGACGCACGGCATTACGCTCATCAGCCGCTTTCAACTTTGGACGCAGCCGGCCTGGGTGGTGCTGCACATCCTGCCCTTTGCCGCGATTGCTTATGCCAATCCGCACTCCTTCGCCGAGTGGACGAAATTCGCCGGCGAGCATGGCAATCCGGATGGCCATCTCGATTTGTTCCTGTTCGGCGCTGCGGCGTCGGTCGTGTTCTCGCTCGTCGCACAGATCGGCGAGCAGGTCGACTTCCTGCGCTTCTTGCCGCGCGATCGCCGCACCACCTCGCGAAAGGCGTGGTGGATCGCGCTGCTCAGCGCCGGACCGGGTTGGATCGTGCTCGGCTCGCTCAAGCTTCTGGCTGGCTCGTTCCTCGCCTATTTCGCGCTGATGCATGGCGTCTCGACCGAACATGCCGCCGAGCCCGCCAGCATGTATCTCGAAGCCTTCCGCTACGTGCTGTCGCAACCGGATCTGGCGCTCGCACTCACTGGCACTTTCGTCATCCTGTCGCAGCTCAAGATCAACGTTACCAATGCCTATGCCGGCTCGATCGCCTGGTCGAATTTCTTTTCGCGGTTGACGCATAGCCATCCCGGCCGCGTAGTGTGGTTGGTGTTCAACGTGCTGGTCGCGCTGCTCTTGATGGAGATCGGCGTCTACAAGGCGCTGGAGCAGACGCTGGCGCTTTATTCCAATGTTGCGATCGCCTGGGTCGGCGCGCTGGTGTCCGACCTCGTCGTCAACAAGCCGCTTGGGCTTCGCCCGCCGCATATGGAGTTCAAGCGGGCGCATCTCTATGACATCAATCCGGTCGGCGTCGGCGCGATGACAATCGCGACCATCGTCTCGATATCGGCGTTCTATGGCGTGTTCGGCCCGACCGCGAAGGCGCTGTCGGCCTTCGTGGCGCTGACGGTCGCCTTCGTCGCCGCCCCGCTGATCGCCTGGGCCACCGAGGGCAAATACTACATCGCACGCAAGCCGAAGAAGAGCTGGCAGAACATCGAATCCATCCAGTGCTGTATCTGTGAGCATCATTTCGAGCCGGAAGACACCACCTCCTGCCCGGCCTATGCAGGCCCGATCTGCTCGCTCTGCTGTTCGCTCGATGCGCGCTGCCACGATCTCTGCAAGCCGCATGCGCGGATCCAGGCGCAGATCTCCGATACGCTCGGAAAATTGCTGCCGCAACCGATCTACGCCAGGATCAATTCGCAGCTCGGGCACTATCTCGGCGTCTTCGCGGTCTCTGCCGGCCTCGTCGCGCTGACGCTCGGTCTGATCTACCTGCAGACATCAGCGGTTGCGCCGGGCGACAAGCTCCTGGTCTCGGACGTGCTGTGGAAGGTGTTTTTCGCGCTCGCCCTCATCATCGGTGTGGTGGCGTGGCTGTTCGTGCTGGCGCAACAAAGCCGACGTGCGGCGGAAGCCGAAACCAGGCGGCAGACCACGCTACTGATCCAGGAAATCGACGCGCACAAGCGCACCGACGCCGAATTGCAGCGCGCCAAGGAAGTTGCGGAATCGGCGAACCTCGCCAAGAGCCGTTATGTCGTCGGCCTGAGCCATGAGCTGCGCTCGCCGCTGAATGCGATCTCTGGCTACGCGCAATTGCTGGAGCAGGACTCGACCCTGAACACCAAGCCGCGCGATCAGGTGCGCGTGGTCCGCCGCAGTGCGGATCATCTCTCCGGCCTGATCGACGGCATCCTCGACATCTCCAAGATCGAGGCCGGCCGGCTTTATCTCTCGCGCGACGAGGTGCGCCTCTCCGAATTCCTCGACCAGCTCGTCGGCATGTTTCGCTTGCAGGCCTCCGCCAAGGGCGTCGATTTCGTCTTCAAGCGGCCGTCGGTGCTGCCGCTCGTGGTCTACGCCGACGAAAAGCGGCTGCGCCAGATCCTGATCAACCTGCTCTCGAATGCGATCAAGTTCACGACGAAAGGCAGCGTGCAGTTCGTGGTGCACTACCGCAGCCCCGTCGCGGAGTTCGAGGTGATCGATACCGGCCCGGGCATCCAGCCTTCTGATCTGGAGCGCATCTTCGCGCCCTTCGAGCGCGGCGCGCTTGGCGTGTCGCAGCCGCAGACCGGGACCGGCCTTGGGCTCACCATCAGCCGGCTGCTCGCCGGCGTGATGGGCGGCGACATCAAGGTGGCAAGCGCGGTTGGCCATGGCTCGACCTTCAAGGTGAAGATACTGTTGTCGGAAGTCACCAACCCGACGCGCCACGCGCCGGTGGAAGCTCCGGTCGCCGGCTATCTCGGCCCGCGCAAGACCATCCTCGTCACCGATGACGATCCGGTGCAGCGCGACCTCCTGCGCGAGGTGCTGACGCCGCTCGGCTTCATTTTGCTCGCCGCCCCCGACGGGCCCGGCTGTCTCGCGCTGGCGCAGCACTGCCGGCCGGACCTGTTCCTGCTCGACATCTCCATGTCGGGGATGGACGGCTGGAAAGTGGCGGAGACCTTGCGCGCGGAAGGCCATCACCAGGCCCGCATCCTGATGGTCTCTGCCAGCGCGCTGGAAGCACATGGCGCGCCGCTGGCGCAACCCTATCACGACGGCTATCTGATGAAGCCGATCGACATTCCGCGGCTGCTCGAAAGCATTCGCCAGCTTCTGAAGCTCGAATGGAAATACGACAGCGACGAGATCATTGTGCCGCGCTGGCAGGTTGAAACCGGTTCGCGGCCGCCGGTGAAGCATGTGGAAGAGCTGATCGGCCTCGGCCAGATCGGCTATATCAAGGCGATCCAGGTGAAGCTGGACGAGATCGGCAGCGCGCATCCCGAGCACGCCGATTTCGTCTTGCAGATGCGCGGCTTGGTCGATCGCTTCGACCTCGATCAGTACATGGCAACCCTCAAGACCTTGCACTCGTATGATCACTGAACCCAAAAAGCGCGACGTCGCGCTCGTCGTCGACGACTCGCCGGAGACGCTGCGGCTATTGACGGACGCGCTCGACGGCGCCGGCATGACCGTGATGGTCGCACTTGACGGCGCCGCTGCCATGCGCATCGTCGATCAGATCACGCCCGACATCATCCTGCTCGATGCCGTCATGCCCGGCATGAACGGTTTCGAGACCTGCAGCCGGCTGAAACGCGATGCCGGCTTGAGCAATGTGCCCGTAATCTTCATGACGGGCCTCGCCGAGACCGAGCATATCGTGCGCGGGCTGGAAGCGGGCGGCGTCGATTACGTCACCAAGCCGATCGTGATCGAGGAGATGCTGGCGCGCATCCGCGTGCATCTGGCCAATGCGCGGCTGACGCAGAGCGCGCGCGCCGCGCTCGACGTCTCCGGACGCTTCCTGCTGGCGGTCAACCGCGCCGGGAAAATCATGTGGTCGACGCCACAGGCGCAAAAGTTGCTCGCCGATCATTTTGCGGCCGGCGGCAGCGAGGAAATGGTGTTGCCGGAACCGCTGCGGGAGTGGCTGGAACAGGCGCAACAGGGCAAGGCCGGCACCAAGGCGCAGGCCGCCTCCTTCCCCGAGCATCCGGAGCTGAAGCTCTATTACATGGGCAATGCCGGCCCGAACGAATTCCTGCTGCGGCTCGCGAAGGACACCAGCGCCGGCCTGCCCGCGGAGTTCTCCAGCGAGCTGGGCCTCACCACGCGCGAGGGCGAAGTGCTGTCCTGGCTCTCCAAGGGCAAGACCAACCGCGACATCGCGCAGATCCTGGGCTTGAGCCCGCGTACGGTGGACAAGCACCTGGAACAGATTTACGCGAAGCTCGGCGTGGAGAACCGGACCGCGGCAGCGGCGATCGCCACGAATGCGGCGCGGAAGAATACGTAGGGCTAACATACAACAGCCGCCGCAAACTGTCGTCCTGGCGAAAGCCAGGAGGTGGATTCACACTCGAAGTGCAACACTTGGGCAAAGGACTCGGCTCGGGTCCTGAAGTCAAGGCATTTGCGCGGGGTGTTGTTGTAGGCGGCGATGAGCCTGCGGAAGTTCTGATTTGGGAGGGTTGCCAGATCGGTCTTGCGGGGCAGGAAGCGTCGCATCCGGCCGATGGCGTTCTCGATGCCGCCCTTCTGCCAGGGGGCGTGAGGATCGCAGAAGTAGGTCTCGATTGAGAGGCTGCGCAGAGCCAGATGACTAGCGAACTCGGTACCGTTGTCGAAGGTGACGGTCTGGCGCAGGCTCTCCGGGATGCAGGCAAACAGGCGCGCGAGCTGACGGGCAACGCCGCGCGCGACCTTGCTGGCGAGACGGATGCCGAGCAGCAGACGTGAGGTGCGCTCATGCACGGTCAGCACCGCCTGGCGGTATTTTGAGAACATCATCAGGTCGGCTTCCCAATGGCCGGCGATTCTGCGATCGGCGGCCTCGATCGGCCGTTCTGCCAGGGAAACACGGCCTTCGATGAAGCTCGCGGGACTTCCGCCCTTCTTGCCGCGATAGCCGCGCTTGCTTTTGCCGCGTGGCAGGTAGCGCCGCCAATTGCAGTTCGTGGTGCGCCTCATCTGGGCATAGATGAAGCGATAGATGCTCTCGTGGGAGATCACCTTGCGGCCGTGCTCCCGGGCGAGCCGGCCGGCGACCTGCTCGGGCGACCAGCCTCGGCCGAGGCGCTCCAGCACCGCGCGGCGCAGGTCGGGCTCCCGTTCGAGGCGAGAGCCCGCCCAGCGCCGCGCTCGCGCCTGTTGATTGGCGTAAGTAGGCCTGTAGCCGACCTGAACGCCGTTGTTGCGCTTCAGCTCCCGAGAGATCGTTGATGGCGAGCGATCCAGAGCTGCCGCGATTTGCCGGATCGAGCTGCCATTGGCCGAAAGACGGGCAATCTCGCATCGATCATCAAGGGATAGCTGCTCGTAACTCCGCCCCATGGCAACACCTCCGCAAGGAAGTGTTGCACTTCGTTTGTGAACTCAGGGGACCCATTACCCCAAGCAGCAGTTATTTATCGTCATTGCGAGCGAAGCGAAGCAATCCATGTCGCCGCTTGTTGAGACATGGATTGCTTCGTCGCTGCGCTCCTCGCAATGACGAGGCGACAGTGCGGCGCAACAGCACCTATCCGGGGTAATGGGTCCTGGCTTTCGTCAGGACGACAATGCGGCGCCGCCGTGCCACGCACTCACCCATACACAAACGCCTTGTCGTCCAGATCGATCGCGGGAAATTCGCGCTGCTCGGTCCAGTAATCCTGGCTGTGCTGCCATTCGGCCTTGTCGCCGCGCCGGGGCAACAGATGCATGTCGCGCATCAGATAGTTCGGGTTGAAATTCTCCGGATCAATCCATGACAACAGCGGCATATTGTGGTCTTCCGGCCGCAACGCGGGCGCGACCTTGCGCACGCCTTTCTCCTTCATGTGCGCGAGCAGCCGGCAGACGAACTCCGCGACGAGATCGGTGCGCAGCGTCCAGCTGGCGCGGAAATAGCCGAACACCCAGGCCATGTTCGGAACGCCGGTGAACATCATGCCGCGATAGGTGACGGTTTCGGCGAAATCGAGCGGTTTGCCGTCGATCGCAAAATCGATGTCGCCGAGGATCGAGAGATTGAATCCGGTGGCGGTGACGACGATGTCGGCCGGCAACGTCTTGCCGGATTTCAGCAGGATACCGTCGGCGACAAAGCGCTCGATCTCGTCGGTGACGACGGAAGCCTTGCCGTCCTTGATGGTATGGAAGAAGTCGGCATCGGGCACAAAGGCGATGCGCTGGCGCCATGGCCGGTAGCGTGGCGTGAAATGCGTGGCGACATCGTAGTCCGGACCGAGGATGGCACTGATCTGGCCGATCAGCTCCTTCTTCACCTGCTCGGGCTCGGCGATGCAGCGACGCGTGAAGGCATCCTGCTCATAGGTGATTTTTCGCCGCACGATCTCGTGGATCCATTCCTCGTCGACCTGTAGCCGCCGCAGCTCCTCGGCGATCTCGATCGCATTGCGACCGAGGCGGAAGAAGGTCGGCGAGCGCTGCAGCATGGTGACATGCGCGCATCTGTCGGCGATGTTGGGAATCAGCGTCGCTGCCGTCGCGCCGGAGCCGATCACCACGATCCTTTTGCCTTCGGTGGCGAGATCATCGGGCCAGGTCTGCGGATGCACGACGCGGCCCTTGAAATCGCTCATGCCCTGCCATCGCGGCGTGTAGCCTTCGGAATGGCGATAGTAACCCTGGCACATCCAGAGGAAATTCGCCGATATCGTGACGCGCTCGCCGCTATCGGTCTTCTCGGCCTCGATGGTCCAGAGATTTTCTTCGCTCGACCAGCTCGCGTTCAAGATCCGGTGCTTGTAACGGATGTGTCGGGCGAGATCGTTGTCTTCGATCACCTCGCCCATGTAGGCGCGGATTTCTGCCGCGGTCGCAATCGGCGGCCCGATCCATGGCTTGAAGCTGTAGCCGAAGGTGTGGAGATCGGAATCAGAGCGGATGCCCGGATATTTGTGCGTCCACCAGGTGCCGCCAAAACTCTCCTGGGTTTCAAGGATGACGAAGCTGGTTCCGGGAAGCTTCGTTTTCAGATGATAAGCGCTGCCGATGCCGGAGATGCCGGCGCCGACGATCAGCACGTCGAAATGCTCAGTGGCCTGCGAGGCGGACGCGAATGTTCCGCGGGCGGTCTCTACGTTCATTTTAATTTTGTTCCTTGGGGTTTTGCCCAAAAGGTGACCGCAATGCCTGTTACGGTCAAGCTCGCCTTCGCGCGTGCGCGATAAATCAAACAGCGTTTAAAGCACAAATCCCCATTGCCGCGCGGTCGACAAAATCCAGTCGCGATACAGCGTCAGCGGCGTCACGCCGGTGAGCCCGCCGCAACCCGCGCTGCCATTCGGCCCCGTCGACCAGCTCACGACGCCGATGATCGCAGGCGCTCCCTCCTGATCCTCGAACACCGCCGCGCCGGAATCGCCGGTGCAGGCGCCAAGCGCGGCCTGCGTGCCCTGCCCGGCCGGATCGACCAGACGAATTTGCAGCGTGCCGGGCTTGCCGGTCGCGGTGAGCGCCGCCGAGCGGATCACGCCCGCGCTCTTGCCATCGCCGCGGATAGTGACGCCGACGCCGGCGATGGTAAAGCGGTTGCCGGGCTCGAGCGGCGACTGCGGCGTGCCGAGGCGCGCCGGTGTTTTTCCTTTGGCCGGAATTACCAGGCGCAGCAGCGCGACATCGGCGGTGGCGCGATGCGCCAGCATCTCCTGCATCCTGAAGCCCGGATGGATGGCAACGGCCTTCACATCCTGCAACTCGGGCTTCCTGTCGGCGTCATACTGCACGATCTTGTAGTCAGAGCCGGGCTGCACGCAATGCGCCACGGTCAGCACGAGCGACGGCGCGATCAGGCTGCCGGTACAGAAATTGCCGCGCGAGCCGATGATGGTGACGACCGAACGGCTGATGGCGTCGGGCGCAGGCGCCGCGCCGCCGACGATGGCGTCGGCAGGCATTGGCGATAGCAGCGTGGCGGCGATGACGGCAGGCAGGATTTTCATGGGCTTTAGCCATAGCCTGCACGATGTCCGGCGCCAAGCTGCGTGGCGGGCTGGCGTCGATGTGTTCCACGTGTTAGCCGGTCTCGCGGCGATATTCATGATCTGAGGGTTCGATGATCGAGGCGGTGATCTGGGATTTCGGCGGGGTGCTGACCACCTCGCCCTTCGAGGCCTTTGCGCGGTTCGAAAAGGAGCGCGGCTTTCCGCTCGACATCATCCGCCGCACCAATGCCGCCAATCATCTGGAAAACGCCTGGGCCAGGTTCGAGCGCGCCGAGATCGATGTCGACGCCTTCGACAAATTATTCGCGGAGGAATCGCGCGCCTTCGGTGCGGAAGTTTGCGGCAGGGAAGTGTTGCCGCTATTGCAGGGCGATCTCAGGCCGGAGATGGTCGAGGCGCTCAAGCGCGTAAAGGCGCAGTGCAAGACCGGCTGCATCACCAACAACCTGCCCGCCAACGCCATCGGCAGCACGTCCGGCCGCTCGCTTTATGTTGCCGAGGTGATGGCGCTGTTCGACCACATCATTGAATCCGCCAAGATCGGCCTGCGCAAGCCCGATCCGCGCATCTACCGGATGATGATCGACGCGCTGAAGGTCGATCCGGCGAAGTGCGTCTATCTCGACGATCTCGGCGTCAACCTGAAGCCCGCGCGCGAGATGGGCATGACCACGATCAAGGTGGTGAGCGCGGCGCAGGCGCTGGCGGAGCTCGAGGCCGCGACGGGGCTCAAACTCGGCTAACGCCTCATGTTTCAAGCTGCTGGATAGTCAGGTTGGCGTAGCGTATGCGTATGCTCAATTCACGCCCGAGCGCGGACAACAGCTTGATCGCAACATCAGGCTGCTCGCGAGACAGCTGATCGAACGATTCGGCGCTGAGAGCAAAGCCGGTGAGATCCTCATCGACGGTGGCCGTCGCCGAACGCACGCCGCGATCGAGCAGTGCAAGCTCTCCGATCACAGCGCCGGGCGCAAAGGTCGCAAGCCTGATATCGCCGTCACCATGGACAATATGGACGCTCGCACGGCCTTTTGCGACGAGATACAGCGTAGAGCCGGGATCGCCGCTACGAAAGACGACATGCCCCTTCGGCCAGGCAACGGCTTCGAGGTGATGGCGCAACCGCTCGATCTGGTCGGCGCTGAATTCCCGAAGCAGCGGAAAATCATCGAGCGTCAGCGCCGATGACGATACCACGACCGTCTCCCGCAGCAGATCGTCCTCCGCCCATTCGATCGCACGATCGACATCGGGAAAGAGGCGATCGTGCTGAAAGATATCGGCAAGGCGCGCAGCCATTTCCGTGCGGCTGGAGAGAACCAGTGCGAGCTTCACGCTCCGCGCGCGAAGTGCGGCGTCGATATCGCCGAGGATACGCGCGCCGGTCGAATCGATCTCCGTGACGCGCCGCAAGTCGAGCAGCAATGCCGATGTGCCGCTCGTGGTCTCCTTGTCCACGAATTGGGCCAGCAGATCCGCGGTGCCGAAGAACAGCGCGCCTTGCAATTCGATCGCCAGCACCGAGCCGCCGCGCTGATGCAGTATGTTGAGCTCTGCCGGACTGCGGAAACGGCGCGAGCGCACGGTGTCGCAGCGGTAGGTTCTTCGGATGTTGGACCTGCTCATGCGCAGCGCGAACAGCAAGATCGCGAGCAGGATACCGATAAACACCGCAAGCACGACATTGACCGCGATCGACAGCAGCGAAACAAACAGGCAGATGCCGAGATCGAGCGCGACGGCGCCGCGCTGCGGTGTACCCGGGGCGAGCAGACGCCCTGCCAATTGCCAGGTCCACGGCTCTATATGCTGGATCGCGACCACCATGATCGTGGCCGACAGCGCCGCTCGCGGGATATAGGCGAGCACTGGAAACAGCAGTGTCGCCGCCAACAGAACGACCACGCCGTTGACGATGACCGAAAGCGGGGTTCTTCCGCCGAAGGCGCGATTGGCGGCGCTCGGTCCGATGTTGATGCAATTGGTCAACCCGCCAAAACTCGCCGAGATCGCGTTGGCGATGCCAAGCCGGACGAGGAGGTTGTTGTCGCCCGCGCTCAATTCGCCCGGCAGGCTGGTCAACTTGGCGCAGAGCAGCGCATCGATCGACGCGATGACGGCCAGCGCCAGTGCGCCCGAAACGATGACAGCCCAGGAATGCGCGAGCGGATCCGCCACGAGCAGTCCGGAGAAGTCGACCAGAACAGCGCGCATGGCGGCACTCGCCGTCAGGCGGCCGATGACGGGACCCAGCCAGTCGCCGAAGCCGGCGACGACGAGTGCATAATAGGCGACGATGCCGCAGCCGAGCCCGACCAGCAGCGGCGGCACCCGGGACGTGAAGCGCCGCGCGTTCCACATCGCGGCAAACGTCACGACGGCGACCACGAGGCTGAGCGGCCGCGTCTCTCCGAGAGCCGAGAAGACATGCGTAAAACGTACATTGTGTTCATAACCCAGTGCGTTGCCAAGCTGCGCCAGGAAAAGCAGCGACGCCGCCATGTTCTGGAAGCCGGCCATCACTGGATGCGGGGCGAACTTGATCAGCGAACCGAGCCGCAACAGCCCGAAGAGCGCCTGCAGCAAGCCTCCGAGCAGGACGATGGTAAAGAACACGAGCAGCGTCGCCGCGACATCGGGCTTGCCGTCGATCATGGGCGCGCGGCCCAGCAGCGAATGAAGCAGCAGCCCCAGAAAGAAGGTAGTCGTTACCCGCGGAGCGTAGACGCGCGTGGAACGATCGCCGAGCAGGACACAGACAAAGCCAGCGATCGCCGCCGATGCCAGCCCAGCCATCGCTCCATAGGCGAAATATTCATCGCCCAGGGACACAAAGGCAAACATGCCGGAGGCCATTGTCAGCGGGATTGCGACCGCCGATGAAATCAGACCGGCGACAATATCACTCCTCGCCGTCTCGAGATTGAAGAGCGGCCGTCCCGACAAATTCGCCGAGGCATCCATGCCCGTATCACTCCGCCGCAGCCGCGATTCGTTCAGGAAAAGCTGCCGCAAGTGCTGAACGCTCGGCTTTCAGCACGCCGCGCTCGGTGATCAGGCCGGTCACCAGCCGCGCGGGCGTGACGTCGAAACCGTAATTCACCACCGGCGAGCCCTCGGGCACGATTCGCACGGTCTCGATCCGGCCATCGGCGGTGCGGCCGGTCATATGCGTCACTTCTTCGGCGCCGCGCCGTTCGATCGGGATCTGCGTGACGCCGTCGGCGACGGTGAAATCGATGGTCGGCGACGGCAGCGCGACATAGAACGGCACGCCATTGTCATGCGCGGCGAGCGCCTTCAGGTAAGTGCCGATCTTGTTGCAGACGTCGCCATTGGCGGCGACGCGGTCGGTGCCGACGATCGCGAGGTCGACCTTGCCGTGCTGCATCAGATGGCCGCCGGTATTGTCGGGGATCACGGTGTGCGGCACGCCGTGATGGCCGAGCTCCCAGGCGGTGAGCGAAGCACCCTGGTTGCGCGGACGGGTCTCGTCGACCCAGACATGGATCTTGATGCCGCGCTCATGCGCCAGATAGATCGGCGCGGTCGCCGTGCCCCAATCGACCGTCGCGAGCCAGCCGGCGTTGCAATGGGTCAGCACATTGACGACTTCGCCCGGCTTCTTGGCAGCGATCGCCTCGATCAACGCAACGCCGTTCTTCGCGATGCCCTGGTTGATCGCGACATCCTCCTCCGCGATATCGTCGGCGCGGGCATAGGCGGCGTCCGAGCGCGCCGACGGCGGCAGTGGACGCAGCATGCGGCGCATCTCATCCAGCGCCCATTTCAGATTGATCGCGGTCGGCCGTGTCGCGAACAGTCGGAGATATGCGCGCTCAATCGCCGGGTCCGACTTGTCGTCCCGCATGGCAAGCGCCATGCCGTACGCCGCGGTGGCACCGATCAGGGGCGCGCCGCGCACCACCATGGTGCGGATGGCGTCGGCTGCGTCCGCGACACTGGCCAGCTTGAGAAACACGAATTCGTGCGGCAGCCTGCGCTGATCGATGGCATCGACCGACCAGCCGTCCGCCGAACGCCAGATGCTGCGAAAATGCTTGCCGTCGACCTTCATGGCACGCCTATCTCGCTTGCCGTCTTGAGCCCAAGCACCCTTCCCGCGACCGCGTCGAGCTTCTTCAACAATTCGCCATCACGCGCCTCGGGCGCAGTAATCAACGCGGTATCGAGCGCGCGGTCGGAGCCGATCGGGCAGGCCTCATGCTCGCGCGGAAAATCTTTCGCCAGCCGCGCCACCAGCGCTTTCGCCTTGTCGGCGTTGGTAGTCAGCACGCGGATGATGTCCTGCACCGTCACCGCGTCGTGATCCGGGTGCCAGCAATCGAAATCAGTCACCATCGCCACCGTGGCGTAGCAAATCTCGGCTTCGCGGGCGAGCTTGGCCTCGGGCATGTTGGTCATGCCGATCACGGAATAGCCTGACGTCTTGTAGGTCATGCTCTCCGCATAGGTGGAGAATTGCGGCCCCTCCATGCAGACATAGGTGCCGCCGCGCGAGAATGCGATGCCTTCGGCTTCGGCGGCGGCAGCGAGATGAATGCGCAGCCGCGGCGAAACCGGATGCGCCATCGAGACATGGGCGACGCAGCCTCTGCCGAAGAACGAGCTCTCGCGCTTGTGGGTGCGGTCGACGAACTGGTCGACCAGCACGAAGGTGCCGGGCGGCAGCTCTTCCCTGAACGAGCCGCAAGCCGACAGCGAGATCAGGTCGGTGACCCCAGCGCGCTTCAGCACGTCGATATTGGCGCGGTAATTGATGTCCGAGGGCGAGAGCCGGTGGCCCTTGTCATGCCGCGGCAGGAACACGATCGGCAGCCCTGCGATGGTGCCATGCCGCACCGGCGCCGACGGCTCACCCCAGGGGCTTTTGATCGCCTCCTCGCGCGCATTTTCCAGACCGGGCAGATCGTAAATGCCGGAACCGCCGATAATGCCAAGAACCGCTTTAGCCATGCTCACCCCGCTGACGCAGGAGGAGCTATGCCAGTTTTGAGGCGAATTTGGAACAGTGCTCCTCGGTGTCGTCCTGGCGAAAGCCAGGACCCGTACCGCGGAATCTCTCGATTGTGACTGATCGCAGTCCCGACGACCAGTCTTCGCCAAGCTGCTCCCTGGGGTAATGGGTCCTGGCTTTCGCCAGGACGACATCGACGAGAGAGTGCGTCGGCCCTACGCCGCCTGCGCGAGCTGGCCGGCGACCAGCCGCTCCAGCGTCTGCACCGACTGGAAATTCTCCGGCGTGATCTGGTCCTGCGGGATCATGAAATCGAATTCGGCTTCGACACCCAGCATCAGGTTGACCATGTCCATCGAGGTCAAGCCGGCGTCGACGAGCTTGGTGTCCGGCGCGATCTCGGCCGTGATGG
>Ga0210384_10005041_pt1 | contig 14538 bp, 14 predicted proteins | sample IncBWH2MmetaG_FD_160574 | JGI IMG/M metagenome (GOLD analysis project Ga0210384, IMG submission 160574) | Forest soil microbial communities from Barre Woods Harvard Forest LTER site, Petersham, Massachusetts, United States - Inc-BW-H-2-M | ecosystem: Environmental > Terrestrial > Soil >...
ACCATCGATGTCAGCCAGGTGAAAGATGGAGATCGAGTGATCTGCCGCGGCACTTTCGACGACAAAGGCGTCCTGCACGCCACCAACATTTCCAAGCGGCTCACCGGGGCCATGTAACTGAGGCGAGTTAGTCGCGATTCGGGCTCGGACGAGGGATCGAATCACTGTCGGATAGACGGAGATGATGGTCCGTCTATTCGTTGTGCGAGCTGGCGCGCCTCATTCTTGCATGAGTAGCTGTACGTCCGTGCGATGGAGAAGGCCTTCACTTAGGTGATTTTTCGCAAGGGCAGTACGCCGATTGGCCAAATGCATAGCGCCATCCGGTCGGAGTCCGCACATAAGTGTCACTGAACCACAGCGTGTGGTCGAATGACTTCCCGTTCTTTGTGCCCTTCTCCCATAGCTTAGCGGTGACCACGGCGGTACGTCCCCAAACGCGAACGGTCTGTTCCGTATCTTCTTGATGCTCGTAGACCGTATTCCTGCCCCGTGCTTCCCTGAGTAAGTCAGCCTTGTTATAGGTCTTGCCGGAAGCGGTCACTAGGATGAAATCATCAGTTAAAATGCGGTCCATCGTGGCCGCATCGTTCTTTTTGACGGCCTCCTGATACTGAGTGTCGAGAGCCGCAACGAGATCCTGATCGTCGGCTGCAGACGCCTTCGCTCCACTTATTAAAATCACTGTGAGCATGCAAAATGCCACTCCGGTTGAGAACAATATCTTCATCTTGATACACCACCTTCAGGTTGCGGACAAAACTCAAGCCTCCGCGAGTCAGGCTTGTGCTTTCTAAACATCAGATCAAACCACTGGTTCCATGTCTTGCCGCCATCGGTGGAGGTGACGGCAGTCTCACGAACGCCGCCATCTTCCGGCTTCCAGGTGCCACGGACGTGTCTCTCCGCACCGCTTACGGTATGATCCGCGCCGCTCAGAACCATCTCTCCACCTTGCCTGTTGCCTTCGATGATAAGCAGCTCGCCTCGATTAGTGACCCAACTCTGATGCCAGACTTTTCTTGAGGCGTCGTAGATGCTGAAACTCTGCCCTTTGTGTCCATCGGTGCCCTGATAGTCTTCGCGCAAGACGCAGCCATCAAGAATGAGGTCCACTCGGACGCGTGCGACTGGCGTAGTGCCAGCGACCTCGAATGCGTCCCAATCACCGACCCAGAAATCGAACTCGTGATATGCGGACGCCACACAAGCTGCACGCGGCGCCGTTTCGGCAGAAAAAACCCGACCACCTAGCAAATGACCGCCTGAGCACGAGACAACTGTGAGAAGTATGCCTGCCTTGAGGCACCCGACTACCGAACTCATCTTGATGTTCTCCCTTTTCGTTCGAGGTCCGACTCTGCCGCTATATCAAACGGCACTAACTCGGATCGTGCCACTGCGCGCTTCAGGTCCAGGATTTCTTCCGGCGAGCCGTAGCCACGACGGTGGGCCTGACCGGTCACCGAATATGACTTAAACTCCCTCCAACTCCATCGTGTGGAAGTATGCGGCCTGCCACAGGAACAATACAGGGTCCATTCTGCCGGAAAACCCTTGGTCAGTGGGATTAAGTACGACCCGTTGCGGTACGGAGTGAAGCCAGGCAGATATCGAGTATGGCATTTTGGGCACTCGACGCAATGACGAACCCGGACCATCACGACTGCGTCCTGCCAACCGTCACCTTCGCCCCGCCTCAATGAAGAAACGGCCGAACGTTCCCGCCTGTCGGCGGAGACTTTCGGGAGCAATCATGTTTAGCAAATTGCTATCGGCAGGCCTGGCGGCTCTGGCTTGGCTGTCGGCTCCGTGCGCCGGAACTGCCAAAAAAGCTACCGTCGCGCCGGTATTTGTGTCACGAGCAAAGCCCACAATCTCACCTTCGTCGTTGATGTCATTGGCTAGCTCGAGATGCAGTGAAGAGTTGGGTTGAATCAGCGCATTCAGGTCCGTTATCGAGCCGTGCTCGTAAAGAAACGCCCTTCCGAATGGATCATCCGCGCCCCCAAATGACTGGCCCACCACCACCCCATGGTTGTTTATTCCCCAAGCCCAGCTATTACTGTCATCACCGATCGGGGCGATAGATCGGATACCATGCTCCTTGTCCCAGAAGAACGCGACCGGGTTGAAGGCACCACCTTGAGTGCGGGCCTGGTTTCCAAAACCGACGACTTGACCGCGATTGTTGATAGCTGTAGGAGTGTTCCACGCCACGCCTCCGTCAAAGTTGCCTAGGTTAATTGGCTTGCCGTCTGGCTCCCAGAGCACCGCGTGCTGAGCGCTGGTCCCTCCAACCGCGTTCGAGCAGAGACCTGAAATACCGACGACTTGGCCTCTGTCATTGATGGCGGTGGCTGCTGAATCGGGGTCAGGCGAGAGCGGGGAAAGCTGCGTCAGTTGGCCCAATTCCGGCCCCCAGACGACCGCCTCAAACTGAAGAAATTGGCTCACGGGAGGCGCGTTGTTGCAGGTTGGATCGTGAACGCCATTCTCCGCCCATCCAGCCACCTGGCCGTGATTGTTGATACCAGCGGCATAGCTGTCGATGCCTCCAGGCAATGGCGGAAGCGGAGACATCACACCATCCTGCCACACGAACCCGAGACACACGTGGTTGGTGATGGTAGGAAAGTTAGCCTGAGCGCAACTCCAGGCTTCGCCCAACGGATTCATATCGGCGGTTTCGGCGATGCCGGCGAGTTCAGTCCTGTTGCTCTTGTTCGGCCAAGCCACCGCGCTGTTAGGTCCTCCGAGGGTCCCGAGATCGAACGGGGTTCCGAGCCATAGTTCGGCGTGCTCTGTGGTGTTTCCGGCCTGGTAGGCATCCCCGGCTATCCAGCCTATGTTGTTGATGCTGGCGGCTGCGGCAACGTTCCCGCCGCCGGGATCTCCGAGATTAAACACGTAGTATTTGGGTGGCTCGTGGTCTTTATGCTGAGCCTGAACAAGTCTAACTGGGATCATGAGCACAGCGATTACCGCGACTGCAGTCACATACGATCTCTTGGTTTGCATATTGCCTCCATGGCCGGTTGCTTTTGAACGCCGAAGAACTGGGCTGCCGGCTCGCGTTTCGTCTCTACCTCTTGGGCGAACCTATTCAGCACGATTGCGACGATAACGAAATCGATGCCGCCGAATTGGACATTCGCGGACGCTGATCCACAAGAGCCGGACGTTTGCGGACGTCGAACTCGGATCGGCAGTCGGTGCGCGAGCGGTTCCGAGAACGGCCGGCCGATTCACTTCATGCGGCGATATTATTGGAGTGTGAACCGAAAGCGTCCAAGGTCCGAAAACGTCCAAGTTCTGACTTCAGATTCACCTATGATTCGGCTCACGAAGAGTATGAATCTGAGTTGGCAGGTCTGTTCGCGGGCGAGATTGTCGCGGGACGCACGGTTTGATGGCAAATTTTTTATAGCCGTGCTTAGTACCAGAATTTATTGTCGTTCGATCTGCCCGGCGCGAACCTGTAAAGAGAGCAACGTCCGTTACTATCCAACCGCTGCTGCGGCAGCCGAGGCAGGTTTTCGTCCCTGTCTTCGCTGCCGGCCCGAGTGCTCGCCGGGAACTCCGGCATGGTTAGGCACTCCAACAACCGTGTCCCGGGCTTTGCGCTTGATCAGCGAAAGCGGTTTGGAAGAGGCTGGAGTGGAGGGTCTAGCCGAACGAGTAGGAGTCGGATCACGCCACCTTCGCCGTTTGTTCATCCAGCACCTGGGGGCGACGCCGAGTGCGGTGGCCCAGACCCGGCGCCTGCACTTCGCCAAGAAACTTATCGACGAAACGACTTTGCCCATGGGCCAAGTCGCGCTCGCCGCAGGCTTCGGTTGCGTAAGACGCTTTAACGCCGGGATCCGCAAGGTCTACCATCGAACTCCAACTCAGATCCGACATTTGGTCCGTCGAACAAAGATCCATCCTGAAGACCAGTATCTCTTTCGTCTTCCTTACCGCCCTCCCTACGACTGGCAAAGCATGCTGACGTTTCTGGCCGCACGCGCTACGCCCGGCGTCGAGGCAGTGGACAATGGTATTTACCGGCGTTCCATCTCGGTCCAGGCATGCCCGGGCTATTTCGAGGTTTCACTCGACAAAGCCAAAGACTCTCTGTTGGTGCGCGTTCAGTTCGCCGATCCACGCTCTCTGTTCTTCATTACTGAGCGAGTACGTGCCATGTTCGACCTGAACGCAGATTGGGCTGACATTGTGAAAAGTCTGAGAAGCGATCCCGCGTTGAGACGATACGTGGAGGCCGATCCTGGGCTACGGGTTCCGGGCTGCTGGAATGGTTTCGAACTCGCCGTGCACGCGATTCTTGGAGAGCAAATCAGTGTCAACCGCGCAACGCCACTCTGTGGCCGGATCGTTCAAGCGTTCGGGCCGCGATTTACGGCTGCACCTGGCCTCACCCACCTTTTCCCGCCGGCTGAGGTTCTTGCCAATGCAAACCTTCGTGGCATAGGTTTGCCGAGTGGCCAGGCTGAGGCCATCAACGCGCTCGCCCGCGTCGTTTGTGACCGGCAGATCCATTTTGAAGGCGTCGTAGATTCGGAAGACTTTCTGACTCGACTCAGTAGGGTTCGTGGCGTTGGAAAATCGACTGCGCAGTATGTAGCAATGCGGGCGCTCACCGAGCCGGATGCGTTTCCTTCCGGTGATCGCGGCCTTCAGCGCGCCTTGGGTGTCAGGAGTTCTCGCGAGCTTGAACGGCGGGCGGTGGCCTGGAGGCCTTGGCGAGCCTACGCAGCGATGTATCTCTCCAAAATCAAGTCTGAATGCCAGGATCGCAAGTTCAAGCAGGCTCCGAAGATCATCATGCGAGAAGCTAACGACTCCGATATGTTGGCAACATCGGCGGATTAACGTCAACCAGTGGTACCGAGGATTTTTTACACCGCGTTCAGACCGCGGGTACGTGAGACCTCTCAGACTGATTGCCCGGTACGGTCGCTTCGATTGATTCGGCTGTCGCGGCAGTCGACCGGGATTCGCAGATCTCGAAAATCGAATCCAATCCGGTGACTCTCAATACTTCCCGCACTTGTTGAGTGGGGTTCAAGAGCCTGAGATAAACACCAGCAGCTTGCAGCGCAATCAAAGCTCCGACTCCGGCAGCGTCGATTGCGTCAACCTTACTCAGGTCGAGAACGACATTTCGCGACTCCTGCCGCACAACCGTGCACAAAATAGAAGTTTCATGACCCCGTACAATTCTGCCCAGGCAACGCAGAACTACGACCCCAGCGATATTTTCGGCAGTTACCGTCAACATGCTCATTCTCCCGAAGCGCCCGATCTAACAATCCGCCAATTGTAGGCGAATAGAAAGCGAAAATCAAATCCCTCCCTCAGTAACCAACAAGCCGCCTTCATCAGGAGGCTTCCTCATGCACTTCAAGCTCTCGGCTCTGCGGCGGGCGATCCAAATGGTCCGCAGCCCCCACTCATACCTTGACGAAATTTTTCGCGTTCTTCAGGGGTCATCTGTTCCCATCGCTCCATCATGCGGCGACGCCAGTACATGTGTCGGCCAGGTCGGCCCCGGAATCCGCCAAAAAGGATCTTGCTCAGAACGAGAATGCCGACCGCCTGCCAGAAATTGATCACATGCCAGCCAAAAAGAGCCGGCATGAGCCAATTCCACAGGCTCATCAATACGAAACTAAATACGATGACGAACAGTGCGGCGAACAGCGCGAACTTCAGTCCGCGTACAATCCAATGCCTTTTCATGTCTCTTAACCTCATTCTTTCCTGAAATCATCATAGATGGCCTGCAGGCGTTCGCGCAGGTGCAGGACCGCGTAATGCTTGCGGGAGAGCAGCGTGTTCACGCTGGCGCCCGTTCGTTCAGCGAGCTCTTTGAAGCTGTAACCCAGCAATTCGTGACCGACGAACACCTCACGCTGTTCTTTGGGCAGTTCGTCAAGGGCGGCGTCCATCTCCTCCAACAGCACACTTCTTGCGTAGGCCGATTCCGGCCCAGCATCCGGCGACGGAAGGAGTTCTTCCCACCGGAGATCCTCGCCGTCCACTGTCCTACCTGCCAGTTCATTGGACCCTTCCCACTTCTTGCTGCGAAATAAGTCTGTGATCCGGTTGCGAGCCACACGGAACAGCCAGGCGGTAACCTGCTCCACCGGCTTCATCATCCGGTACGCCTCGACCAGTTCGTAGAAGACTTCCTGCAGGATGTCTTCTGCGTCACTCTGGTCGGCCACTCGTTTGCGGATGAAGTTGCGAAGCCGAGGTCGCTCCCGCTCGATCGCTTCAGAGATCCGCTCATCTCGCTGCGCCATCATCCACTGTTTTCTCAGCGCCTCATCCATCTACCCGTGTAGACGAACGAGCGAGAGAAATATTTTACGCGCGTTGAGCTTGTAACCTGCAGCTCGGGCCAGCTAGCTCGCAAAGGGAATGCCGTAACGAGGTCAAATAACAAAACAGCAGCCTGCTGTAGGAAGCTGGGCGGAACTCCGACCACCCCTCAAGCCAAGACAATTCTCTGACAATCAATTGACAACTGATCCGGGAATATCACCCACATGGCGGAGTTTCACATTCAGCAGGGTTACACCAAACTATTTTAGGATCGGAGTGTGAACACTTGAAAAAAGAGAATCTCACCCCAACTGTCTCAACTGAAACCACGGCTACAGAAGATCTCGACGCCCGCTGGCAGCGGGTTGTCGAGCGACGCTCATTTCTGAAGGGAATCGGGATGGCAGGTGCAGCGTTGTCGGCCGGCACACTATTGGCGACCGAAGGTATAGCACAGACCTCATCGAGCACGGGGAAGCTCTCGAAAGGCGATGTTGCGCTCCTGCAGTTCGCTGCATGGGCCGAAATTGTCGAGAGCGATCTGTGGACACAATACGCGGAACTCGGCGGAGTCGGACCTTCCGGCGGTGGCGCCGCACAATCGAGCGAGGAATTCCAGAAATTCATCGGGGGAAATCCAGCCTACACCCTGGCGCTCCAAAATCTGGATGGCGACATGCCGCAGTACATCACCGACAACACGGATGATGAGCTGAGCCACGCAGCCTTCCTTAAGGCTTTCCTGAGATCCAGGGGCGAGGTACCGGTCGACCTCGAACCGTTTCGAACGTTGCCGAGCAGTCAGGCGACTGGGGCAAGGCAAATCAAACGGCTTACCAGCCTCATGAATCTCAATGTTGACCTCAGTTGGTATACGCGGTATCGCAGTGGGAAGAACCCCGATTTAGGTGCGGCGTTCAAGGGGCCATTCGTCATTAAGAACCAACCGGCCATTCCACTGAACGACACGGACACTCCTCCTTCGACCAATCCAGCAATTCCCATCACAGGTCGCGATGCCGAGCGCATACAAGCCATCGCCAACACCGCAGGCTTTCACTTTGCGTTTATTGAGCAGGGTGGCGCGAGCCTCTATCCGACCCTGGCCTTTAAAGCCACCGATCCGACAGTTCTGCGGATCCTGGTGAGTATCGGCGGCGTCGAGATTGATCACTTCGGACTGTGGCACGATAAGGGCGCTAACGCGGTGTCTCAACCGTTAGCCGGGGTGGTCGATCCTGTGACCGGGCTGACATTTCCGGATCTCAACAACCCTGCCACAGAACTCACCCAGACCAATAAGATCCTGCCCGAGCCATGCAACTTCATCAGCAAGAGTCTGCCCCGGTGTTCGGTGATCCGGCCGACCTCGACGCAGAACGGAGGCGCAGTAGCGACGGTAAAGGCTTTCACGGAAGACGGACTCTTTATCGGTCAAACGCCTGCGTTTTTTGAGTTATCGATGCAGTTGGCCGTCGCAGCGGACTCGGTTCGGCGCGGGTTTTAGCACCACGGGATGACAGTCTCTCCCTGCTGCACTGATGGGCGTTGTGTCCGAACTCTGGCCACAGCGCCTGCATTTTTGTACCGGCGGCTTCGTACTCTGTTTGAGCTCTTCAACCAACGTAATGGAGACCGCCGCTGTCAACACATCACAATGGCGTTACCCTGTTGACTGTTTTTGCTAAGCCACTTTGTTCGATTTATCACTGCCAAGCCGCCGACTAAATGCTGTCCTGGCCAGTGCCTCCGCTATGTTTTTTCGGAGACCCGACCTTGACTGAATGCGTTCCAGGCAGGCTCGCGCTTGTCTATTACCCATTGCCAAGTGCGCTGGCCGCTATCGTTGGCTAGGGGACGGGCCTCTCCATAGCTGGCCAACCGGTGGAGCACGGTTGATGCCGATGCCAACGGATCCTTGTGCCGCGCCAGCAAGGCCGGATTCCTCCTGCTGATTTCCTCGCACACCTCTTGTGTCAGCAACGGCCGGCCAGATTCCATCAGTATCATGCGGCAGGTCTTGGTGAATCCCGGCTGTCGGGTGTCCGAACGGTGATCAATGAGTTCCAGCAGTTCATCGCCAATCACGTCATCGCCGAACAGATTTGCCAACCCCAAAATTGTCTGCTTGATGGTGCCAATTCTTTTAATGATCGCGGCGCGCTGACTTAATAGCGACTCGAGTTCTTGCTGTGCCCGCTCCATCACTTGTCCAACATGTTCCGCGCCCGAGGTTTGGGTTGACATAGGTTTTGCACTACACCTTTTCGGCCTTGCGACCAAATCAAATAAGGCAATTAAGGAGGCTCTTGAGAGCCTCCTTAGGACTGCTGCTTTTTCACGAAAGCGCCACTAGAACGTGAATTTAGCAATGACCGCTATCGTGCGCGCGTTGCTCGCGAACACCGATTTTGGATTGTTGAAGTTTGCGTTCCCAGGCGTCAGGTAGTTCAAGTAACCACCGGCACTCGTAAGGAAACTATTCACATCGTTCACCCCCAACCCAAAACCTGGGTTGCTGCCCGGAATGTATTGAGGATGGTTGAAGATATTGGCGAACTGCGCACCCAGCCGGAACTTGAACCTTTCGGTGATGTTTATGTCCTTGTAGGTGGCAATGTCCCAATCGTTAGTTGGCCTAGTGGCCAGTGTATTGCGCCCGCTGGTGGCCAGTGCACCGGCACCGGCACGGATGTACTGAGCGTTGGGATTGTTCGCCAGATAGGCTACAACCTGACCCGCGTTAGGACCCGATAGGGCGGTCAAGGCGGTGACATCGCTACCCGTACCCGCAACTCCGCCGGGGTTGAGAATAGCCCGATCGCCGGCGCTATCGCTGTTGAGGTTCGCGTCAAGAGCGGATTGCACGTCGGCCCATTGCGAAGACTCGTAAGTGTAGATTGGACTGAAGGCCCAGTTCCCAACCACGTTTTTCATAAGCCAATTACCGCTCTTGAAGAAAGGCAGGTCATAGACTGCCGCCAAGGTAAAGCGGTGGGTGCGGGAAAGAGGCGACACAGATCTGTCGGCGCCGATGTCCTGGAAGTCTTGCGGACGGCGCGGAGTAAGACTAGTAGTGAAGAAATCCGCTGTGCTGTTGTCAATCGTGCGGCTGTAGGTGTAGGCCGCCTGGAAGGTGAGGCCATTGCTGAAACGTCGCTGGAGCGAACTCTCCAAACCATGATAGTTGGAACCGCCGATCGGCAAATCGGCTGTGATGCTCCTGGCGAGACCTGCGTTGGCATATTGAGGCAGGAGGCTGCTCCTGGATTGCAAGCCGCTTACGCAGGCACCACTAGCGTCAGGAACGCATAACGCCAGCGGTAGAGCATTCAGTGTGGCCTGAGACGGTGCTTGCAAGTACGTGGGTAGAAAGCCGGTAGTTGCAGTCTCCGGCGTGTTGCTTACAAGCGATTGTCGGTTGATTCTGGACTGAACATCCAAGTGCACGCCGCGCGTACCAACGTAGCGGACCTCGGCGGTGTAACTCTTGCCAAACGCATGCTGGATGCCGAAGTTCCAATTAATTGAATACGGCCATTTGGTTTGTGGTGGGATCCATGTAGAAGTAGCGGCAATCGCATCGGTCTTAGACAGGATAGTTATGCCAGTACCGCCGCCGCCCCGCAACCCGCCCCCAGCCAGGAATGGCTTTGTGCCCACACTCAAATTCGGGACGTCAGCAGTGGAGCCGACCTGGGGGGGAACACCGAGAATGCCGATGTTGTCATAAAGCACGTCATACGCCATGCCAAAGCCAGCCCGAATTGAGGTGTTCCCGCTGCTCCCTGGCGAATAGGCAACTCCGATGCGGGGCGCCCAGTTGTTCTTCGACGAAGTGGGTGCAGTAAATAGCAGGGGTTCGTTTACCCCCGGAACAATGATTTGAGGCTGACTGGAGAGGTTGTTCAGAGCCTGGCGCGCCGTGCCCAAAGGCTGAGTGGTGTACTCGTAGCGCACCCCAAGATTCAGGGTGAGGTGCTGGTTGAAGCGCCAAGTGTCGTTCGCAAACCAGTAAACCGCTTTCTGATTGCCGTAGTACGTGCTGGAGCCGGTGCTGCGCTCACCAATGATGTCGGGCGTAAAATCTTCCAGAAACATTTGCGTGCTGTTGTACTCGTAATCGCCGCGCTGGCGCTGAGTAAAGCCCTGCGGAGAAATATACTGACGGTATTCGCCGCCGAACTTGAAGCTGTGAGCACCCCTGGTCCAGGTGATGTTGTCAACCACGCCGTAGAAATTTTGGATCGTAAACGAAGGAGCGCTGCTGTTTGGTCCGATATTGACGCCGCCCAGATCGTTCAGAAGAATGTTGGGAAAGGCATCCAAACCGGGATAAGGGAAGTTCCCAGCAGGAAGGGTGTTCGCAAAACGATTGAACCCTACCCGGAACTCGTTCAATACCGCGGGCGTGAAGGTGTGATACTCACCGAGGGTGAACAAGCGGAACTTGGAAGGCTCAACCAGATAGAAAGCCGGCAGACTGGCAGTCGTATCGAGCTGGTGCAGATCGTTGTAAACGTAGCGCCCACGAATCTGGTCTTTCTCGGATAGGTTTAAGTCGACACTTTGAACAAAATTCGTATAGTTTTGGAATGCGGATGCCGCGAGAGTAATGCTTCCAACCTCAACGTTACCGACGGCACAACTTCCGTTCGCCGGGGCTTTAAAGGCTCCTACCTGTCCTGGTTCGCCAGGGCGCGCTTTCTGATCGTATTGAATGCACCCGTTCGCCGCCGGGGCCGTCCCCAGATACTGCTTGAAAATTGAAAAGTTGGTTGCGTTAATCGTGGGATCTGTAGCGATAGCCGCCAAGCCCGCCGCCGTAGGTGTCACTACCGGAATGCCACTGCTTCCGGTAAACCCGATCCCCTCGCGTTCGAAATTGGTAAAGAAAAACAGCTTATTCTTGATGATCGGGCCGCCAAAGGTGGCTCCGTAGCGATTGTTATCAAGACGCGGGTTCTCCTTGAGGCCTTGGAGTATCCAGAAGTTGTCCACCGCGTTCAGGTTGCGATTTCTGAAATATTCATAAAGCGAACCATGGAAGCTGTTGGTGCCGCTCTTGATATTGGTGTTGAACTGGCCGCCAGAAGAGTGCCCGAACTCGGCGTTGAACTGATTCGAAAGAAGCGTAAAGTTTTCCACCGCATCATTCGGAATGGTGATCAGAGATCCGGTTACGGTTTTGAGGTTATTGTCTACGCCTTCCACGGTGAAGTTATTATCGCGTGGCCGCTGACCACCGACCGACGGACCCATCCCCATGCCCAACGCACTCGAATTCGTTACGCCCGGGCTCAACAGCGACAGGTTCAAGATTCCGGCGCCCACTCCACCTGCGGAGGTAATCCCCAAATCCTGCGACAAGCGCGCGTCATAGCTGGATGCCAATTGCGCCGTCGTCGTGTCAACCGTTGGGGCCTCTCCCGAGACTTCTACAGTCTCAGTTGCAGCTCCCGGCGCAATAGTCACGTTAACTGTGCCAGTGCGATTCAGTACGACTTCTGCCACTTCGGTAGTGGTTCGAAAGCCGTTGGCTTTCACGGTGAACTTGTAGTTACCGATAGGGAGGTTGTCGAACCGATATTCGCCGGTGTTGTTTGTCCTATTGGTGATAGCTAATCCGGTAGCTACATTCGTGGCAGTCACCTCGGCATTCGCAACTGCAGCGCCGGAAGAATCTACTACCGTGCCCACCATGTTGCCGCTGATGGCTTGGCCAAAAGATAGAGTGAGACCAAAAGTTACCAGGCTCAACAGAGTAATTACCAACACGAATGTTCTAAAGATGATAAAGGTTCGATTCATCAGCATTCTCCTCAACTCATGGATGGACACTTCCCCCAGTTAATTTCAATTCCTGGGAACTCGACAACTCTTGCACGGGTCTAGATCAACGACCCTTTGAGTGTTTGCACGAGCCTAACCAAGACGCATTGGTCGATTTGTCAATCGCTTACATCAACAATCAGGTTTGCCATTATGAAATCTCAGATGTCAAACGATTGGTCTCACAGCGCATGTCCGCGCCTCAGATGCTTGTCTGTTAAGACTGGCCCGGCAAATTGTCGGAGTACATCAACCCGGAGAGGAGTTTCGAAGAGTCCAGATTTCGGGAGATTCTGGAAGACTATGTGGGCGATGGAGTCGTTCCGAAACCACGTTCGTCGAAGCAGGGTATTGTTTAGCTACCCAGACGGGGGCGAGTGAAGAGAAGGTACTATCTCGATAAGTATCGGTAATGCAGATGCACAGACAACGTTTACTCGGCAACAAAACCGTCCGTGCCGATCCACGACTGGGCAAGGAGTTGCAGATTCTTCTTGTAAGTGCGGGTGACTTTATATTCTCTTCCGCCCTTCATGCGGAGTACATATTCGCCCGCCGGCCTCGGCTGAATTTCTTCAACCAAGACCGCGTTCACCAACACAGATCGATGAATCCGCACAAACCCGTGCGGATTGAGTTTCTCCTCCATCCTCGCGATGCACTCTCGTAGCATGTGCGAGCTTGATGTGTGGTGTAACAAAACGTAGTTTCCCTTGGCTTCGACAGCGACAATGTCCGCTGCATCGATAAGGAGAATCCTACCCTTAGCCTTGATCGCAATCCGCGCAGACTGCAAGCTTGCGAGCGCCTGTAGCCGCTGCAGCACGTCAACGGGGCTGAGCTCTTGCCCTGATGCGTGCCCTAATGTGGTCTTGAGAGGATCGCGTATCTGCCCTCTTGGAATACCCTCGAGAACTGGGTCGGCCCGATCGTTCTTAAAAGGGTGCAAGGATGGTCCCTTATGCCGTCGCACACTACATCGAATTCATGCGTGATCCAAGAAACAGTAGCTTTGCGTAGTGGTCTATTACAATAACCTGTATATGTTGCGAGACAGCCACTGTTGAGAGATGCCCGACTGAGCATGTTCCCGCCACGTTCCTCCGACCACTCACTGGCCTACCGCAGGAAGACAGGCGACGTATCGCCGGTTATATCACTGGTTTCTGAGGCCATCTCGATAACTTGTCTCCGCGACTCTCCGTATTGCCCGTCCCGAGGTGGGGCAGGTTGAGATCCTGTTCGCAACACGCCTGGACTCTGCCGCGCGAGTCCCTGAAGCAGTTGCAAGACGACAACCAAACTGCATACCAAAAGAAAAGGTCGACTATGTTTGAGTGCATTCATCGTGACTTTGTTCAATGCGCTTGCCTATTCCACTTATCCAAGATGCGTTAAGAACACAGTTCGCTAACCGAATCTCTTCACACTGGCTGACCTTAATGCGCCTTCTGAGTTTCATCTGCGGCTTTCACCAGCGTCTCTGTAACAATCAAGTTCACTTCCCAGGTCTTGCCCCCGTCAGCCGAGAACGCCTGATCAAAACGAGCCGAATTCGGAGTGATGTCTGAGATGCCAAATCGAACCAGAATAGTTCCGCCATTGTATGTTTCCTGATCGATGAACTCGCCGCGCCCGTCCTTGAACTCGCCGACCGCAGGCGGGCTCAGCGTACCAGCTGCACTGTTAGCAATATTGATACTCCACTGGTGGGCTTGGGGATTGTAGAGGCGGAGGGTCAAAAGTTCGATATGACCTGCCGGACCATCAAGCTCCACTTCACCCAGGTTGGCGCGGCCATCCCAAACTCTCCGAACCACGCTTCTCGCAAGGAGACTTCAACGTCGATTTCCCTTCCGGGTACACATCGGGATGTCTTGATGAAGAACATGAGCTCATCTACGAAAGGTGAGACTGCAGCGATTTCACTTCGAATGGACTGTTCTACCCGGAGTACAGGGTCGGCAGAATACGAAATACCAGTCGACGATTTCAGCTTGTGGTCTTCGCTCATTATCTTCTGACCTCCTTTGCTGTTCTTCGGCCATGAGAAAGCAAGACGACGAAGAATTAAAGGACCGATTCCCTTGGGTCAGGTGCGTTGGTAATTTGCCCCCAGCTGCTCAGCTCACTACGCTTAGGTAGGGGGAACCGATGCGATCAACATCCAGAAGGTGGCTGTCCGTCTCTACGATATTGCTGTTCGTCTTGTCGGGCATCGCGCTCGCTGAAGGGCACGGTCACGGCAGAGGTCACGACCGCGACGACGATGACGAAGGAAGGCATTACTACAGCGACCACGACCGCGACGAGATGCGGGGTTGGTATCACGAGCATGGCGACCACCTCCCGCCCGGCCTTGCGAAAAGAGAT
>Ga0210384_10005043_pt1 | contig 14536 bp, 10 predicted proteins | sample IncBWH2MmetaG_FD_160574 | JGI IMG/M metagenome (GOLD analysis project Ga0210384, IMG submission 160574) | Forest soil microbial communities from Barre Woods Harvard Forest LTER site, Petersham, Massachusetts, United States - Inc-BW-H-2-M | ecosystem: Environmental > Terrestrial > Soil >...
TCGTCTTCTTGCAAGGCGGTCGGCCCACATTCGGTCCTAAGGCGGCAGAAATTGCCGGTCGCATGTATCGGAATCTCTACGACCACAACTTCTTCGTCGGAAAGCCTGCGCTACCCACCGACACTGCCGGAGTGCAATCGGTGACTAGGACACCGTAGCGTTGTTGATCCGGGAACGAATCCAGAATTTCTGAAACAAAAACCCCTCCTGGCGAGGGGTTTGAACTGTTTCTTACGCCTTTATTTCTTGACGGGCGATGAGAGTGCATGACCGCGCTTGCGGTTGATTCTGTGAATCAGTCTCTCCAGCAGTTGAGGAAGGCGATTCATTCCACCCTCGCTGACAATCGCGCGTTTATCCACATAATCTTCCATGCCCGCGTCGAGCAGCTTGTGACACTTCTTTTCGGGGAGCGCACTGAGCGCGATTACCGGAATCCTGGATGTGGTGCGGCAATGCTTGAGGCGCGTCAACACCTCCAACTCGCTGCTTTTGGGCGCTATTAGATCGAGCAGAATCAGGTCAGGACTCCGATCTCTGGCAGTTTGCAAAGCGGAGTCGCAATCATCCGCACAAGTCACGTCGTGACCTGCCTCTACGAGCGCGCGTTGGTTGCTGAGTCGCAGGGTTTCGCTGTCTTCGACCAGGAGAATCTTCACCTTGTCACCTCTCCTGATCGTTCTATCGGCGCCTCAGGCGGGGAGATTAGCCCAGGCCCGAATGAATGCCGGCCTTATCAGTTGGGGATCCTCCCAAAACAAAACGCCCGGCCAAGGACCGAGCGTTTTGCCGCAAAGCGCGAATGCTTATCTCTTCTTCTCGTCTCCCGCGATGACTCCGTCCTTAATGAAGATGACGCGATGAGCATACTCGGCGATGTCATGTTCGTGGGTGACGAGCACGATCGTGTTGCCTTCCGCCCGCAGCCGGTCGAACAGTGCCATGATCTCGTTGCCGGTTTGCGAGTCGAGGTTCCCGGTGGGTTCGTCGGCCAGGATGATCGAAGGCTTATTCACGAGAGCGCGGGCAATCGCGACGCGCTGCCGTTGTCCGCCGGAGAGTTCGTTGGGCTTGTGCGTCATGCGCTTTTCCATGCCGACGGCGGCGAGAGCGCCCTCTGCACGCGCGATCCGTTCCTCCGCCGGAACGCCGGCGTAGATCAAAGGCAGTTCGACATTGTGCAAAGCCGTGGCCCGGGCCAGCAGGTTGAAGGTCTGGAACACGAACCCGATTTCCTTGTTCCGGATTCGCGCCAGCTCGTCATCATCCAGTTCGCTGACCAGCTGATTGTTCAGCCAATAATTGCCTTTGCTCGGAGAATCGAGACAGCCGATCAGATTCATCAGCGTCGATTTTCCAGAACCGGATGGTCCCATGATCGCCACGTATTCGTTCCGCCGAATCTGCAGATTGACTCCGCGCAAGGCGTGCACCTGCTGCTCCGAGCCCATGTCGTACGTCTTCCACAGATCCTCGGTCGCGATCATGCACTGACCCGGAGACTCCAACCCTGTGGCTTGTGCGAAATTCACTACTTCGGCGGTTGCCATTTTCCTCTCCTGGTCCTCTGGGGACACTTCACTTTCTCCATCCGGACGGCTCCCCATTGGACGAGCCACCCCAACCTTTGTTAGTCGTCAAGTCTGGCTGTATCGATACTAGTTGCTCTCTTCCTTTTTCGCTGCCGAATTATCGATTTTTACGCTGGTTCCAGGCTTCACGGTGCGCAAGACTTTGTAGCTGCCCGTCACGATTTCATCGCCTTGTGTCAAACCGCTCAGCACCTCAATATCGGTGGTGCCGGTAATGCCAGTCTGCACGGGAACGAATTGAGCCTTCTTATCACGAATAACGAAGACGCCCTGGATTTCACTCTCTTTCTTATTCTTGGACGCATCCTTCTGCGGAGCCGCTGCCTGTACCGATCCCTTTTCCGCGCTCGCTGCTTCGAGGTCCTCCTCGCGACGGATCGTTAAAGCCTGGATGGGAATTGTGACCACGTTGCTCCGGGTTGCGGTGGTGATTTTTGCGGTCGTGGATAATCCCGGCCGCAGGTCCTCAGGAGGGTCCTGCAGCGTGACTACAACCTTGAAGTCTTTGGCTTCCTGGCTCGCACTGGCTTGCTGCGACGTTGCGACTCCGGTCGATCGCACAATCGCGTTGTTCCCGATCTCGCTCACCGTCGCGTGGAAAACTTTCTTTGGAATCGCATCAATCGTTACTTCTGCGGGCTGCCCGAGCCGCACATTCACGATATCGGTTTCGTCAACCTTTACCTCGGCCGTAATGACCGACATGTCGGCGAGCGTCATGAGTGTGCTGCCGGGGGCATTCTGAATACCGATGACGACAGTTTCTCCTTCGCGAACTGGAAGATTGGTGATCATGCCGTTGTAGGGCGCGGCGTAGACGGTTTTCTGCAAGACGTCCGATGCGCGCGTCAGGCTGGCATTCGTTTGCGCGACATGCCGGCCGGCCGAGTCCAGTTGCGCCTTGGCTTGCGCAACCCGCGCTTCCGCCTGGGCGAGACCCGCTTCCGCTGATTGCCAGTTGGCCTTGCGGGTTTCGTATTCCGCCTTGGCAATCAGTTCGGCTTTGTAAAGACCTTCTGCTCGGTCCCAGTCCAGTCGCATCCTTTCCGCGTCCGCCTTGGCACGATTCAGGTCCGCCTTGGCAGTATTCAAGTTGGCCTCGGCTGCCACAGCGTCCGTGCGCGACGCCTCTAGCGAAGCTTTCGTAGCTGCCACATCGGCTGTCGACTGCACGTTCTCAAGCTGCGCCAGCAATTGACCCTTCCTGACCCGATCGCCCTCTTTTACATACAGATGGGTGATCTTTCCGAAGGCATTGGCGCCGATATTGACGTAAGTCTTCGGCTTGATCTCGCCCGAGGCGCTCACGATGGAAGAAAGATCCTGCCGTTCAGCTTTGCCGGTCTGGACCGTGACCACGCCCTTGTTGCTCTCGTGTACGGCAATGCCAAGCACGATCAGAGCGGCCGAGACCCCAACCACGCCGATCAGCACTTTCTTCCAAGTCTTCATGCGTCCTTGCCCGCTCCCCGAAAAACCGGCCTTTGCCGTTGGCTCGAGTCGGCCGAGCCGTCTCCCTCGGAGCATTTCCCGGTGCGAGCTGGCAGCACGCTCTCAGATACGGGTGCCGGGGGATGAAAGTTCCTCGCATCCGTTGTGAAAGTGAACACCGGCCGGAGGGAAGTCCGGGTATGCCTGGGGTAAACCCTGAATTATAAATGGTTCACAAAAGTGCTCGCTGTGATGCCCCACGCTCAAGCTGTGATGCCCCGCGTTCAAAATGTTGCAATCGCAGGCAACCCCGGCACGGTAGTAATGATTCACAATAGACTCTAGGGGCGAGACTTAGCCTTGCCTTGCCGGTCTGAAGGCCGTACAATTCGGTTACTAGTGTGCCAGTAGAGGAGTGACCCCCGTCATGTTCCTGGTAGGTTCCCGTTACCGCGTTCTGGCGTTCCTGCTCGCAATCACCTTTGGCATGTTCGGACCGACCGCGGCTTGGGGACAGGATTCTAAGACGCAGCAGTCTAAGGATTCTAAGACGCAGGATAGTAAGGCGAAAGCGGACCAGAGTTCTGGCGATTCTTCGAAGGATTCCGCCGGTCAGGTCGACCCTCTCAAGCGTCCGCTGAGTGACAAGGAAAAGAAGGCCAACGAGAAGCGCTTCAAGCAGGAAGTTTCGGGCTCCTACAAGAAGTGGCTCGACGAAGACGTTCGCTGGATCATCACAGACGAAGAGCGATCGGCCTTTAGGCAACTCTCCAACGACGAAGAGCGCGACCAGTTCATCGAAGCCTTCTGGCAGCGTCGCGATCCGACGCCGGACACTATCGAAAACGAATTTAAAGAAGAGCACTATCGCCGCATCGCTTACTCGAACGAGCATTTCGCCGCAGGCATTCCCGGATGGAAGACCGACCGCGGCCGCATGTACATCATGTACGGGCCTGCCGATGAGATCGAGTCGCATCCTTCGGGCGGAACCTACGACCGTCCCATGGAAGAGGGCGGAGGCTCGACGTCCACCTATCCGTTCGAAGATTGGCGCTATCGCTATATCGAAGGCATCGGGCAGGAAGTGATCATCGAGTTCGTCGACACCTGCATGTGCGGCGACTACCACATGACGCTGGACCGCTCCGAAAAGGACGCCTTGCTGTATACGCCGAATGCCGGTCTGACCCTGTATGAGCAGATGGGCATGGCGAACAAGACGAGCCGCTTCACTGGCGGCGGTCTGGAGAGGCTGGGCGTGGGGCCGTTCAATCAGGATTTGCAGACCAAGCAGTTTGACCGCCTCGAGCAGTTTGCGAAACTGAACAAGCCGCCGGCGGTGAAGTTCAAAGATCTGGAAGAAATCGTTTCTCACAAGATCACCGTCAACCTCATGCCGTTTGACGTGCGCGCGGACTTCGTGAAGGTGACCAGCGATACCGTCCTCACGCCCATTACGATCCAGGTGAAGAACCGCGACATCACCTTCGTTAATAAAGAGGGCGTGCAGCGCGGGACCGTGAACATCTTCGGACGTGTGGCCACGTTGAGCGGCCGCATAGCGCAGACTTTTGAGGATACGGTGCAGGTCGATGTGCCTGCGGAACTGCTTCCCAAGACCGCAGAGAACTCGCAAGTGTATTGGAAGGCCCTGCCTCTGAGGCCCGGCCACTACCGCCTTGACGTCGTCGTAAAGGATGTGAACGGAGACCGGGTAGGGAACTGGAGCAAGAGCCTGATGGTGCCGGATTTTGGCGATGAGAAGCTAGCTAGTTCTTCGCTGATTGTGGCCGACCAAATGTATCCGGTCGCGACCAAAGATATTGGCACCGGCAGTTTCGTGATCGGCACCATGAAAGTGCGTCCCAGGGTTCCATCGGCGGATGGCAAGCCGATCAGCTTCAAACGAAACCAAAAACTGAACTTCTGGATGCAGGTATATAACCTGAGCGTGGACGAGAAGACGCACAAGCCCTCGGCCACCTTCGAGTACGATGTCGTTAACACGGCCACCAATAAGGCCGTGGTTCATACAACGGAATCAACCGAGCAAATGGGGAATGTCGGCGACCAGGTGACGCTGCAAAAAAGTCTTTCGGCCAGCAACCTGGAACCCGGGTCATACCGGATCGAGATCAAGGTCAACGACCACATCTCCAAGCAGACGGTCGACCCTACTGCTACCTTCACGGTGGAGTGAGTCGTGCGCTTGACCCCTGAGGTGGAGTGATGCTGCGAAAGTGCGGATTCTTCGTCGTGTTTTTCGGCTTGGCGCTGCCTGTGCTGGCCGCCGACAGTCCCGGTTCGATCTCCGGCTACGTGCGCAGCACCGCCGGCGTACCGCAGATGGGAGCCGCGGTGGAAGTGTTGAGCGCGGCAGCCCGCACCTTGAAGGTCTTCACCGACGAAAACGGTTTTTATTCCATTCACGATCTGCTTCCCGGCAATTACAGCCTCAAAGTGACGGCGCCTTCTTTCCTGCCGGCATTGCGGGACCGCATTGGCCTGCGGGCCGGTTCGACGATGATGGTGAATGTCACGTTGAATACTCTTTTCGAGGCCATCCAGCTTGGCCCGTTGCGCGGTGCGGCAGAGGATGAGGACTGGAAGTGGACGCTGCGGTCGATGGCGAATCGTCCTGTGCTGCGCGTGCTGGATGATGGATCTTCCGTGACTCAGGTGAAGAGCAGTGGCGAAGGCGAAGGGCACGATCTGAAGGCGAGCCTTTCGTTTCTGGCCGGTTCTCCTTCTGAGGGCTACGGCACGGTTTCGGACATGAGCACCGGCTTCTCGCTCGAGCACAAGATTCTGTCCGATGACGCTATCAGCCTGGAGGGGAACGTCGGCTACGGCCAGGGCGCTGGAGCAGCGATTCTGCGGACGTCCTATACGCATCACTCGGAAGGTGGCTCGGAACCCGAGGTGGCGGTCACCGTGCGCCGCTTGATGCCGCCGGTGGGCAGTTTCCATGATCAGGGTCTGCAAGCTTTCAGTCTGGCGACGACCGACAACCTCACGGTAGGAGACGTTCTCGAACTTCGTTTCGGCAGTGAACTGCAAAGCGTCCAGTTCATGGACCGGTTCACCGCATTCCAGCCGTTCGCAACGGCTGACCTGCACCTTTCTCCGGACACCGTGGTGGAATATCGCTATGCCAGTTCTCGCCCACCGGGAGCGATGGCGAAAGAAAATGATGTCCAGGGCAGTATCCTGGCGCAATCTGGGCCGCGTGTCAGTCTCGCCAGTTTTTCTCCTGCGTTGGAACGCGCCCATCACCAGGAAGTTTCCATCTCGCGACGGATCGGCAGGACCAATCTGCAAGCCGCTTTCTACGCCGATCGGGTTGCAAACACTGTTCTGACAGGAGTCGGAGTCGGAAATGCCGGCACCGGTGAAATGTTGCCGGACGTGGACTCGGGTACGTTCTCCTACCAGGGAACAAACCTGAACACGAATGGCGTGCGTTTAGTGATGCAGCGCAAGCTGACATCCGATCTCACGGCCACCGTCGACTACGGCTACGGAGGCGTGCTCGATCTCGGGCGCCCGGACGTGGAGTTGCAGAGCGCCCGGCAATCGCTAACCACTGTGCATCGCCACGCGCTCTCGGCGAAGATGAATGGCAAGCTCCCGGGCTGCCGCACACGCTGGACGACTTCTTATGGCTGGGTTAGCGGCGGCGCATTGACCCAGGTGGATATGTTCAACTCCTCTGCCGGGCAGTCCGATCCCTACCTGAATGTCTTCGTGCGGCAGCCTTTGCCGGGATTCGGCTTCCTGCCTTTGCACATGGAAGCCATGCTGGACTTACGCAATCTGATGGCGCAGGGCTATGTGCCCGTGATGGGCCAGGACGGCAGGACCGTGTACCTCGTGCAGTCGGCACGCTCGGTACGCGGCGGCGTCGCTTTCATCTTCTGATTATGAAGCCGAGTTTCGCTCGGCTGGGCAGACGTACGTCTGCCCCTACGCGAACTTCCTAGGCAACGATCTTTCGCCACCAGGCCTTCTTCGCAGAGGAGGCTGGCTTTTTCTCGAGAGCCGGAACAGGAATGAACGGGGAGACTACGTTTTTCGGAGGGAACGCAGCCGTCTCGAGCGCTGGGATATTGCGCTGCGAAAAGCGCGCGATCAGCAACTTCCCCGGAGTGGAAGAAGGAAGCACGATCACGGAAGGGCCGGGATTGTGCAGGGCGGCATCCACAGGTGTGTTGCTTTGAATCTCCGCCGCGCCACGACGTAGGCGACTCACCACTGCTTCAGCAGTCTCGTCATCAAACGCAATCCAGCGAACCATGGAAGAACCCCAGGCCTGGCCGCAATGAGTCGGCCGATAAGAGCCTTCAGATTTTACCCTAACCGCCGTGTCCACCAGGAATCTTTTCTGCGTCTTGACTCCCATCCTCGATTGGATTAGGCTCGTCCGCCAGTTTCAAGAAACACAGTTGGCGGCTGTCATCGTGAGTGGATTCGGCGCCTTTCGATGCGTCGTCCTGACATGTCGAATTACACAACCACTGATGTAGCAAATCGAAATTTGTGCTGTCGTTCCCGCCAAGGTTGGCAGGCGGTGTGCCTCCGACATAGAAGATCTATTCGTTCTACGAAAGGGCAGGCTCGGTTCAGTTCGAGCAGGAGACTACGCCTAAATAGTTTGTTTTCTTCATCAATTGCACGAATTTACGCAACAGGAAGGGCGGAGCGTACGCCATTCCCGGATACGTTTTTTCATATTGCTGGCGCCTAAATTTCTAAACGACATATTTTTGCAAGCGCCTTATGGCACGCGAAGTATTCGGCATCATGCGCAAGCAGCATTTTGTATGGCAATCGGCTGGAAATGAGCCAGCCATCTGGGGACGAGTTCTGCGGAGGAGAATTATGAGACGCGTACTGGGAAGCATCTTCGTACTTACACTGCTAGTGGCTGCAGGGTACAGTCAGACATTTCGGGGAGCCATCAACGGCACGGTGAGCGATCCGTCGGGGGCAATGGTTTCGGGCGCCAGCGTAAAGGCGACCAACATTGCTACCGCGGTGACGCTTAGCACGACCACCACCAGCGATGGCCAGTTCTCGTTTCAGGATTTGCCCCTCGGCTCTTACAGGATTGGGGTCTCGGCAGGCGGCTTCAACGCAGCTACGGTCGAGAACGTGCCCGTCACGGCAGGGTCAGTTTATACGCTGCCTGTAAAACTTAAGGTCGGAACGTCGACTACTTCGGTGGAAGTCTCCGCTGAAGCGCTTACACTTGACACGACGACGGTCCAGCAGAATAACGTCATCCCAACCGAGCAAGTGCAAAATGTGCCCATGAACGGCCGCGACTTCACGCAGTTTACGGCCACGACGCCGGGTTATGCAGGATACTCGGGAGCGCAGGCTTTTGGCTCGCTGAATGGCACACGCGCCAATCAGATGAACTGGCAGATTGACGGTGTGGACAACAACGATTTCTGGCACAACCTTGCGGCGGTGAACCAGGGTGGCGTATCAGGTATTGCAGGCACCCTGATGCCGCTGGATGCCATCGACGAATTCGGCGCGCAGACGCAATCCAATGCCGAGGCCGGACGTAATGCAGGCGGCATTATTAACGTTGTTCTTAAATCGGGAACCAACCAGATTCACGGTTCTGTGTACTACTTCAACCGCAACACCGCACTTGGAAAACCCACCGCCTTTTTCAATCCCGCTACCCTTCCACCGGGTGCGTCGACCAACAAGCCCCCGCTGCGCAATGAAAACTACGGCTTCTCTCTTGGCGGGCCGATTATTAAGGACAAGACTTTCTGGTTTCTGTCCTTCGAGAAGCAAAAATATACGATTGCGCTATCAGGTCTGAATACCGAACCTTCCACTGCCTATCAGAACCTTGCCTTGTCGCTGCTGCAAGCAAACAACATTCCCGAGAGTCCGATCTCGCAGGCTCTGATGGCGAATCTCTGGCCCAGCTTGATTAACCAATTGCCGGCGCAGCCGAATAACTATTTTGCGACTAGCCCTTCGACTGGATATAGCTACAACGGTGTGATCAAACTCGATCACAACTTCAATGACAAACACCATCTCTCGGCACGCTGGTTTGGTGGACAAGGAAGCCAGACCGCTCCCACAGGCGCCAGCGCAGCGTTGGCGACGGCCAGTTCCAACCTTCCGTTCTACTTCGAGAAGGCGCCGATTCACGTGTTTAATTACGCGGTTACGCTGAACTCTGTGCTTAGTAATCGAATGACAAATCAGGTGCTGGTCGGTGTCAATTACTTCAATCAGGTTTTTCGTGACGCGGTTGCGAGCTATGACACACACACCAAGGCGCAATTGTTCTTGAGCCCGGACACGCCGGTCACGCCCAAATTCTTTGGGTCTCCGAATCTAAGGATCACTGGCTTTGAGCAGGTTGGGATTACGCCTCCCGAGGGTCGCAATGACATTACCGGGATGATCGCGGACGTGGTTTCTTACAATACAGGCAAACACCAATTGCGCTTTGGCGGCGAATATCGCCAGGCGCACCTCAATGAGTTTTATTTCTTTCAATCCCTGGGTAAGTTCTTTTTTGACGGAACACAGGGACCTTGGGCGACCTACTGCGGAACTAACCCGGCCGCTGCTGGTTGCACCAATGCCTTAGGCCAGCCGGACGGCAAGGTTTTCGCCCTCGCCGACTTTCTGGCCGGAGATGTTGCGCACTCGGCAATTAACGTGGGCAACGCGGAACGCAAGATCGTGGTCAACGCTTTGGATTTCTTTGGTTCCGATTCGTGGCAGGTAACCCGGAGGCTGAACCTGAATCTTGGCCTGCGTTGGGACTACTTTGGCCCCCTGCACAACGGCAGCAAGGATATTGCGGTTTTTGTTCCTGGCCGCGGAATTCAAATTCAAGGCGCCGGTATAGACGGCATCTTCCACAAGAACCTCAACGATTTTTCCCCACGTCTTGGGTTTGCCTACCAGCCCACCAGCAGCGGAGATTTGGTCGTGCGCGGAGGATTTGGGATCTACTTTGACCAAGTCAATGTGAATCCCTTTATGGACGTTCGCCCCCCGAATAACGCCGACGGTGTGCAGGACAACCCGGCTGGGCCACACCCCGTATCTATTTACACGCAAAACACGCTAGGGCAGACCTCGTATACTTGGCAGCCCAGCCAGTACATTTTTGCCCCTGTCCAGCTATGTCCGAGCGGAAACGTTGCGATCGATCCGACTTGTGGGACCTCGGTTTTTGACGCCTACTCTGTCAACCAGAATTTCCACACAGCATATTTCTATAACTACAATCTGAACGTCGAGAAGAGTTTTGCCAACGGCATCGCGGTCTGGCAGGTTGGCTATGTGGGCAGCGAGGGACGCAGGCTAACCGTCTTGCGGGACATCAATCAGAAAATTCCAAATCCTGCTGTGCCCGGCACCTTCATGTATCCTTTCTCGGGGCAATACCCGAACTTCGGTGCCATCAACCAGCTCAACAGCATTGGCACGTCCAACTACAACGCTCTACAGACCACGCTGCGCACGCGCGCCTGGCACGGACTGAGTTCGCAATTTGGATATACCTGGGCACATAATCTCGACGAGATTACGGCATACCGCGGGGTCATTCCGTTCGACAGCTATAACCTTAAGGCGGACTACGGGAACAGCGACTTCGACCAGCGCCATACCTTCACCGGCACGCTAAGCTGGGATATACCCGGTTCTACCCGTGGACCAAAGGCACTAACACATGGATGGAACGTTAGTACGGCTTTGGCCTTCCATGGAGGTCAACCCAACGACCAGGTGCGTCAAAGTCTGGACCTTATTGCCGATCCGTTTAGTGGCGTCTCACACAGCTTTGTCAAGAGCGCCTCGTTTACGGGTGTGCAATGGGTGAACCCGAACGCCTTCGCGACGCCAGACCCCGCCACGTGTGCCCCGATCACTTCCGACGGAAGGTGCTACGGCACACTTCGTCGCAACCAAATCCACGGCCCCGGATTCAAAGACGTAGACTTGGGAATCAGCAAGAGCTTCTTCATCACAGAGCGCTTCAAAGCGCAGTTCAAGGCGGAGTTGTTTAACCTCTTCAACAATATCAACTTGTCCTCTGGGCCGGGCGCCTTTGGTTATGGCTCAGGCCAGGTTACCGACACGATTGGCGACTTCAACGGAGCGCCTGGCATCGGGCCTGGCGAAGCCTTCAGCACGGTTCTTTCGTTGAAGATAACGTTTTGAAACATAATGGGAACTTTTTCGAGCCCCTGCCGGAACCGGCAGGGGTCTTTCTTGCGATTGGAGATCTGGCCCTTTGTAGTGCACGCTGAGTTCTTCGCCCCACCCGTCGTAACCCTTCCGTCACCTTGGTCCCCTCTAGCGGCGATGCTACGCTTTGCCCCGTAGCCGTCCGCAAAATCTTTGTTTTCTGAGAGAAACCATGCTTCAGCGCCGTGTTCTCGCCGGGTTGGCAGTTTGCCTGACCCTCGCCTCTCTCGCTGCCGCCAGCGACAAGAGTTCAAAGACCAAGTCGTCCAAGACCAAGCCAACCATCGGCCTGATGCCCGTCACCGCTGCCTCCGCAAAGGGTCGCGAGCTTTACCAGAAGGGCATGGAAGACTACGAGAACTTGTACCTCGAGCGCTGCAACGAGGACTGGCGCGCCGCCGTGAAGGAAGATCCCAGTATCGCTGTCGCCTGGGCATGGATCGCCTTCAACAGCCGGAATCCTGCTGAAGTCAGTGCGGCACGCGAGAAAGCCAAAGCGCTTCTCCCGCAAGTCACGCCCGGCGAAAAGCTGATGATCCAGTGGATCTCGAACGTGCAGGAAGGCAACTACATCGCCGGCATCTCGGCCATGAATGACATGCTGGCCATGTTCCCGAAGGATAAGCACCTGATTTATCTCGCGGGCAATTGGTTGATGGGAGAGAACGGCGACGAGCAGGCGCTCAAGCTCCTCGAGCGCGCGCTTGCTCTCGACAAGAATTATCCAGCCGCGCTCAACGATGCGGCCTACGTGTACGCGCGCACCCGCCAATTTTCGAAAGCCTTCGCGACCATGGACCGTTATGTCGTGGTCCTTCCCAAGGAGCCCAATCCGCACGATTCTTACGGTGAACTGTTACGCATGGCGGGGCACTTCGATGACTCGCTCGCGCACTATCGCATGGCTTTGAAGGTGGATCCGGATTTCACTTCTTCGCAGGTCGGGATTGCAGACACCTATGCGCTGATGGGAAATCAGGGCCAGGCGCGGATTGAGTACGACAAGGCCATCGCCCAGGCCCATAACGATGCCGACCGCATCGACTACATGATGCAGAAGGCGACCACCTGGGTCCGCGATGCCAAGCCGGCGGAAGCCGACGACGCATTCACCGAAACCGCGCAGAAAGCCCACCAACTGGGACTGGACCTGCAGGAAGCGCAAGCTCACCAGCGTATGGCGGCCTACCAGAGTGACGACGAAGTTGCCCTGCAGCACCTGGATGTGGCCGAGGCAGCGCTGGCGCATCGGCAGGACATTTCTCCTCTGGACCACGATGAAGAACTTTCCCGCATTCTCAGATATCGCACGGTTCGAGCCGCGCATGCCGGCGATCAGGAATTAGCGCAAAAATCGCTCAACACGCTTGAGGCCATGGCGTCCAGCAGCCACAACCTGGTCATTCAGAGTTCGTATCACGGTGCAGCGGGCGCCTTGCTGGCAGCACAGGCTAAATGGCAGGACGCGATCGCGCACCTCGAGGAAGATGCGGATGATCCGTTCTCGATGCAACTGCTGTCCCACGCATACTTTGAGGCAGGATCGAACGAGAAAATGCACCAGGTCGAAGAGCGGCTCCGCGGAACGAATGTGCCAACGATTGAGCAGGCTGTCGTCGTGCCGGCCGCTCGCTCGCAGAAGCCTTCGACCACGTAACCGCGTTTTAGCGCTCACAGCTGTTCGATTCCGAATGGGCTCCTGGGTACCCTATGGGTACCCTTTTTCATGTCTGCGCCTTGCGAAAAACTCATCGACCAGGAAGGCGTTGATCGTGATAGGCTCACTTTCCCATGTCGGACGCGAAGACAGACAAGCGTGCGCGCTCGCGCATTCCCGTAAGCATTCCCGCGAAAGTCAGAAGCAAAGAGAGCGAGGCCGAGGCGTCGGCAGTCACCCGTGATCTCAGCACGGGCGGGGTGTTTCTATACACCGATGGCCGAATTACCGAGGGAAGCAAGCTGGAGATTGTGCTGATCCTGCCGGCGGAATTGGGACTGGGTGAAAAGCAGTGGGCGTGCTGTCAGGCGTCAGTGGTGCGAGTCGAGGATGGAAAAGGGACCCGCTTCGGGGTTGCCGCGACCATCGACCGATTGGATATGCTGCCCGAGATTCCTACCTGAGGAGCGGTATTCGCGGCTTGTGATTGGGGGCGCAAAGCTTGTTGCACCTTTTTCAGTGCACCCGTGGCGTTTTTTAAGAGAAACATCTTAGGAGCCAGTTGTCGGCCTCGGTCGGGCGTTCTGAATCGCCAGAGGCTCAAAAGATTTTTCGTTTTCAATGCCACGCGCGAGGTGCAATAATGGCGCCCCTTGCAGTACTCTGGCCGTAAGCAGAAACTCAATCCCAGGCAGGCCCGGTATGTGGATCGACAAACTCGCCGAAGGCGTCATACGCATTCTGACGCCGGTCGGCCCGCGCTACGTTAGACTCACCTTCTCCCAACGCGTCTACTTTCTGTGGATCTTCCGCCATTTCGATAAGCTTCCGCAGCAAGTGCTCAGCGAACGCCAGCAACGCTTCATCGATCAGCTATGCGTGGAGCACCGATTCATCTCGTTGCCATCCTCGATGGATAAGGCCCCGATCATCGGAACCTTGGAACGCATTCCAGTGATGCAGGTTGAAGAAGTGCGGGAAGAACGCCCGGCCGCCAGCGCCTCGGATGCGCGCAGAACCCCGCTGGTGGCGGATCTGCCCGAAGGCCCGTAGTCTCTCTGCCGCCATTCATCGCCCGGCTATGCATCTGAGATGGAACGTGTTCTTGCCAAACGCAAAGGGGCCATCAGTTCTGCTTCGAGTCGGGATTTATAAGTGGAGCGGGTTTCAGTAGCGCTGCCCATGGCGGGCAACCGAGGATGTCTCACAACAAACTTGGGGAAGCGCGGCGTGCCGAAACCTGGTCGCGATTTCAGCTCGTTGCAGACCTTCAAGTCTTCGTATTGCCGCGGACAGAGGACAGGTTGCTAGTTTCGGCGTGGCTAGTTTAGTATAAACGCTTGCTCGTCATGCACCTTTCCCGGCAGAGGGAAAGCGGTGGATGCCAGATCCGGCAAAGCAAGCTCCGACCGAACGCCGCGAGTAAGCCCTAACGTCCAACCCGGGCGCGTAGCTCAATTGGCAGAGCAACTGACTCTTAATCAGTAGGTTGAAGGTTCGATTCCTTCCGCGCTCACCACTTTCACTGCAAGCACAGGACTTAAGCAGCACTCTCGCCTGCCTCAGACTCCTTCGGAGCGGTTGGTAGCAAAACCCTTGGTAGCAA
>Ga0210384_10005045_pt1 | contig 14534 bp, 9 predicted proteins | sample IncBWH2MmetaG_FD_160574 | JGI IMG/M metagenome (GOLD analysis project Ga0210384, IMG submission 160574) | Forest soil microbial communities from Barre Woods Harvard Forest LTER site, Petersham, Massachusetts, United States - Inc-BW-H-2-M | ecosystem: Environmental > Terrestrial > Soil >...
GAGCAGAGACGAAGGCTTCGCGTTGGAACTGGACGCCTTCGACCTCATAGGAGACAGTGACGCAGGCGGTGTCGAGATCGAGCTGGCGGCGAAAGTTTTTGGATGGGCCGGAGTGGGTGAGATCCAGCCTGAGGTTGCCGAGTGGTTGATAGGATTCGGCAAACAGTCCCTGCATCTTTCGGCAAAGTTGGTCGGCGAGATGATAGTCCTGCTGTTCGAGTACGGCGGCGCGTATGGCGGCGAGATGGCTTTTTGCGTCGCGGTTGTTGCCGTCGCGGGGCTGACCGGACCATAAAGTGTCTTCGTTGAACTGGAGGAGCTCTTTGTTATGCGCTCCGTCTTCGCCGCCTCCGAAGACCATCGCCCCGAGGCGGCCATTGCCGATGGGTAACGCGTCGATCCATTGGGTTGCCGGCTTCTCGTACCAGAGAGTGAGATCGCTGGATGCTGCTGGTTCGTTCAAGGCTTTGGCCAGGCCTTTTGGTAAGGAAAAATCTCCGAGGAGGGCGCTTGTTGTTCCGAGAAACCGACGACGGGTAAATCTGCTCATAGTATGACGGAGGACCTTCCTGACAGCGAGTCGCTCCATCCACTTTAACCGACACCACTCACAACCTTCAGGTTCTGGGATTTCCCTGCGGAAAAAAATGCGTGGCTTGGCACGCGACTGCCGCGGAATTTCCACGCAAGGAGAAGTCTTAGTTGCAACCGAAAAAATCCTGTTACGGAGTGAACTCCGTCTGGTTCTGTTTTAGTGAGTGGCCATATTTTGTGCGCGCAGGTACGCGGCCAGTTCTGCGGGGAGGTTGGTCTGGATGCCTGCAGCTCCCAAGTCGATGGCCTTCTTCCACGTCTCTGGATTGTCGGCGTCACCGAGGCGGTCGACGTAGATCTTCGCGTTTGCATCTTTCGCACAAGCGATGACGCCGTCTTTGAAGTCGTTCGCATCGAAAGCCAGTACCTGCGGCTGCATCGCGCGGACCATGAATTTGCAGATGTCCGGGCTGATGGCTTCCGGCATGACTTTTAGTGTCGGGCGGATCTTACGCACTTCATACAGGAAGAAGGGATTGCCGTAAATGACGACGTGGTCCTGCATGTCGTGGCGTACGATCGTGTCGACCAACTGCTGAGGGTCCGCATATTTCGTATCGACATACACGTTGATCTTGCCGTGTGCGAGATCAAACGCCTCGTCCAGTGTCGGCACCTTGGTTCCGGCGAAGGATGGAGAGAATTTGGCTCCGGCATCGAGCGCACGAATCTCGTCGAAGGTGTGTTTGTGAACCTCGCCGCTGCCGTTGGTAGTGCGGTCGAGTGTGTTGTCGTGCATGATGACGAATTTGCCGTCGGAGGTGGTGCGAACATCGAGCTCGAAGTAGTCGGCACCGGCATCGATGGCCGCCTGGAATGCGGCCATGGTGTTCTCGGGGTGATGGAGGTGTTCTCCGCGATGGGCAATGACCTTGATCTTTTTTCCGTCCTCCTGTGTCGTCCACGCTGTCTGAGCCAGAGCTACGCTGCTTGCGAAGGTTGAACCAATCAAGAGCTTCAGGATAGAGTTACGCATTTTTCTTTGTCCTTTTTGTGTGTTGGAATCTGTCGTTGAGCGTTTCAGAACCTGAGCCGGCCGACGAGGAGCAGCATGCGCGGGTCCTGGGCGCCCGTGACCGTGCCGAAGGTCTTCGTGTTGGTCAGCGATGTTCCCAGACCGGAGAACTGCGGGTGGTTGAAGGCATTGTGCGCATCGGCGCGGAAGGTGAAGGTCGCGCGCTCCCCCAAAGGGATGTCGCGCATAAGGCCAAGATCCCATACATTTTGGCCGGGGCCGTAGAGCGCCGCTCGTGGTGCGTTGCCGAGGGTGTCTTGAGGCGTGGTTGCAAAGGCCGCGGTATTGAACCATTTCTGTACGGTGCGTGAACCTCGGGCAATATCGGGGTTGCCTCCCTTCGTCACATACTGGCCTCCCGAAAAGATGTTGAGTCCATCTCCTTGTGAGACAAAGTAGGGATAGCCCTTCTGAAATTGGGCCACGGTGCTGACCTTCCAGTGTCCAATCACCTGAGAGACGACCGGGGTATTCGAAGCGAATCTGCCACCCGATCCGAAGGGAAGTGCGTAGACTGCCGTGAGGGAGAAGCGCTGAGGGATGTTTGTCATTGCCGTGCCCCATTGCGCGTGCAGGTTATAGACATTCTGGATGGGAGCGGCGTCCGCACGTGCAGGGGCATCGACATCGTTCAATCCGTGGGCCCATGTGTAGGCGGCACGAACCGAGATGCCGTTGGTCCACCGGTGGCTTACAGTTGCCAGAAGAGCCGCGTAGGCCGACGCTCCACCGTTGGTGAGGGCGCTGATGGTGAGGAACTGAGGATACGGGCGAAGACTCTGCGCTGCCTTCAGTCCCAGACAGCAGCCGGCCGTTGGCGCGATCTGGTTGATCGGCAGCGATACCGGCTGATGCACGCCGTGATTGCCCTCGTAGTCGATCTCGGCGATCCACTCATGACCGAGGTCCTGCTGTATGCCAAGCTGCCACTCCTGCAGGTAAGGTAGTACTGCATGCTGCGGCAGCTGGACTACGTTCGATGAGGGACTGCTGAGGCTTGTGGGAATGAGGGGCTGACCGTTGGGGCCGACGTTGGGAGAGTAGTGAGGAACGCCATTAGAGAGTTGGTAGGCTGGAGTAACGCCGTCGGAGCTCTGGAACGTGGCGTTTACAGTAGAGGCCGAGGTGAGTCCCGTGGTGCCGAAGCCGATGCTGGGCAACTGGTAGATGCCGTAGCCGGCGCGTACTACCGTGTTGCGGAAGACGTGGTAGTTGAAGCCGGCGCGCGGCAGGATTCCAGTGTAGATATTTGGAATCAGGCTGTGGGGAGCGCCATTGAAACCCGCGAATTGAATTCCGCCCTGCTTTTGCGTTGTGGGATCAATGACGTTTGGGTTGAAGGTATACATGTTGTTGTGTTTTTCGGAGAACGGTCCGTCGAACTCGTAGCGCAATCCGAGATTGATGGTGAGTTTCGATGTAAGCCTGTAGTCGTCCTGGATATAACCGGCGAAGAAGTTAAGATTTTCGTGGAAGATAGTGTTCGTCGTGTTGATACTTGTGGTCGCAGGCAGGCCAAGTAAGAGGTCGGCGAGACCGTTGCCGGTTTGGCCGGGCACAGAGGTGAACGTTCCTGTGAAGTTGTACTTTCCGGAGAGAACGCCGGGCGTGTAGTAGCTATACGCGTACCGCATGAACTCGCCGCCTGCCGAGAGGCTGTGACGTCCCAGCTGGAGCATGAGTGCATCGTTCAGGATGTAGTGGCCATCCCGTGTCCTGGCAAAGGAGCCGGCCCCGAAGCTGGCGTACTGTGCGGTCGAGACGGAAGGAAACTGGGTGAGGGGAACGCCCTGCAATCCAATAGAGCTGGCGTCCGCCGGCAACGGGGAGCTGAAGTTCGCCTCCGAGACATATCCGAAGCGGGCTTCGTTGGAGATGCGCGGCGAGAAGATATGGCTCCAGGAGACTTCATAGTGGTCGTCGACCCAGCCGTTCAGCGCGGAGGTGTTCGCGGCATTCGGAATGTTGTTGACGGGCTGGTTGGTCGGCCCGTCACGCGAGAACTTCGCCCAAAGGTGGTCGTAGTCGGAGAAGTTGTAATCCACTCGGCTGGCGTTATAGAGGTAGCTGCTGACCGCTGTGGGATCGGAGCAGTAGTTGTTATTGTTCTGACTGCAATTCGGTTTTGGAAAGAATGCTGCGATATTCAGGCCAACTGCATCGAGCCGCGACTTCGGAATGATGTTTCCTGGAAAAGGCGTCCGCACAGCCTTGCCGCCGCCGACCTTCGTCGTCAGAGGATCGTAGATCGTGGGAGTTGGCCCTCCCTGGGGTGAGAGGCCGGAGAAATCTCCAGTCAGCTCCGCAGCGGTGGGAACAACCACGTTGTAGGGGGAGTTCGCGTGGGTGAGCGTGTCCTCCCAGTCGGTGAAGAAGTAGAGACGATGCTTGCGACCGTCGAAGATCTTAGGAATGAGGACCGGGCCACCGATTGATCCACCGAAGTAGTGGAAGGACGATGGATTGACGACAGTGCCGGGAGCAGTGAAGTAGCCTAGCGCATTGAGGCTTTGAGAGCTGTAAGATTCAAACGCGCTGCCGTGAAACCTTGCTGTGCCCGATTTGGTGGTGGTCAGGACGGCGCCGCCTCCGCTCTGTCCGTACTGAGCCGAGAAGGGAGCTGTAAGGACCTGCAGCTCCTCGGTAGAGTCCGGGGTGGGAACGAGACCGTAGGTGCCATCGACGCCCATGTTGCTGGGGAGACCATCGATGATGAGCGGGTTGGTGACAGGTCTTCCGCCACCTAATGAGAGATTGTTGACGTTGGAGTAGTCCTGGCTGGTGCTACTGACGCCGGCGAATGTTTTGGTGATGAGGAACTCGTTTGCGCCGTGGGTATTGGTGACCTCGGGCAGATCGATGAGTTCCTGGGTGCTGAGTTGGCCGCCGACCTGTGGGTTAGTGTCGTTCAGCGAACTTTCGGCTCCAGTGACGGTGATGACCTGGGAGGTTGTTCCCAGTCGCAACGTGCCATCCACCGCCAATTCCTGGTTCAAGACGATGTTGAGCTCGCCGGTGATGTATTGCGCGAAGCCGTCCTTCTCAAAGCGAACGGTATAGGTGCCCGGCTTGAGAAAGGAGACACGGTAGCTTCCGCCTTTATTGGTCAAGGTCTTATATTCGGTCGCAGTAGTGCTCTCGCGCACCGTGACTGCGACTCCTGGCATAATAGCGCCGCTAGAATCTTTGATCACCCCGCTAATCGAGCCATAGAAAGTCTGGGCGTGAAGAAGGCCTCCGGAAATGACCAATACGAGCGCCAATGCGCGGCCACAGACCAGCGGAAGAGCCCGGCTCCATACTCGTCGTTTGCTGCTGCTATGGGATCCCGCGACGATGTTGGACAGCAAGCGGACGGTTACAAAAGTAGGAGAGAAAACACAATTCATAGAAACCCCGAGATTTGAAGATGCTGTCGTTGTAGGAGGCTGCGGATCGGGAGTGTGGGACCGCGACTGAATCCACGTGCGTGGATGACAGGCTTGGAGCACTTCGGTTGCGATATGGAGACACTAGCGAAGCGATGTTAATAAGGGACAAATTCTACGCAGTAAATGAGAAAAATTTACACGGGGTTTGAGATCGGTTTCATAACCAATCGATACAAAGGGGGGGTCTTTATTACTGGAGTCTGCGCTGATTTAGCCATAGAATCTATAGATCGACTCTTTAACCTCGAATGGACAGACGAAAAATGAATGAGATTGCCGAACGTTCCAGGTTGGATTCGATTGTTCAGATGTTAAAAATAAACACATCTGCATCGATTGGTGAGATCGCAGAAACCTTTCACGTGTCGCAAATGACGATCCGGCGTGATCTGCAAAAGCTGGTCGAGGCTGGACAGGTGATCCGGATTCCCGGCGGCGCGCGCATCGAACATTGGCGAGGCGCTGAGCGCAGCTTTTTCGATCGTCTACAGAAGATGTCGAGTGCAAAGCGGAGCATCGGCAGCGCGGCATCAGCCCTGGTGAACGATGGGGAGTCAGTGGTTCTCGATTCGGGAACGACCACTCTCTATGTGGCCAGGGAGTTGCGCGCACGCCGGAACGTCGTCGTCTTTACGTTTTCGTTGGCCGTTCTGGAGGAGCTTACTTCGGCCGAAGATATTCGTGTAGAGCTTACCGGCGGAGTCTATCGTTCAAGCAGCCACGACCTCATTGGACATGCGGTTGCCAAGAGCCTGACCTCGATCTATGCCGACACCGTGATCTTTGGCGCAGCGGCGATCTCCTTCACACGCGGGGTCATGGTCCACGATCCCGACGCCCAGCATGAACTGTTGCAGGCGGGAAAGCGAAGGGTTCTAGTGGTCGACAGCAGCAAGATCGGGACGGAGGCCACCTATCGTCTTTGTGGCATCGAGGATTGCGACCTGATTCTGACTGATAAGGGCATTACGGCTGACGATCTCGCGCGATTGCGACGAATTACCAAGGTGCAGGTCGCCGAATGAGGCGCCAATATTAACGCTCTTTGAACAGCGGTTCGGTAGCCTGACGGGAAGATGTTATCTCCTGTTGAGAGCCAGCCGGACATGAACCGCTTCGAAGATCAGGTTGCCGCCACTGTCGCCGGGCACGATTTTTTTGCGACAGAGAAGCCTATTTGGGTGGCGCGGGCTCCTGGCCGCCTGGACGTGATGGGGGGAAACGTCGACTACACCGGAGGCACGGTTTTGCAAGGCCTTCTCCGCGAGGCTGTGTGGGTCGCGGTCCAGCCGCGGACCGATGAGTTGATTCGCATCCTGAATCCCGGAGCCTTGCAGTTTGGGTGGGAGGCCTGTCTCGAACTTCGGATTGACAACCTTCGCGATCCGGAGAACCTTCGTCTTTTATGCGGACAGAAAGAGAATTCGAGGTGGGGCTGCTACGTGCTGGGGGCGCTTTCCTTCCTCAGGACGTGTCACGGATGCGGCAATGGCGGTGGGGTCGATCTCTTCATTGCGTCGGACCTTCCTCCAAATAAAGGTGTGAGTTCTTCGGCAGCGCTCGAGGTTGCAACCCTGAAGGCAGCGTCCGCTGCGTGGGGAGTGTCCCTTGACGGCGTCGCATTGGCGACGGCCGGACAGTGGGTAGAGAATGTCGTGGCCGGTGCAGCTTGCGGCATTATGGACCAGGCAGCGATTGTGCTGGGCGTGAAAGATCAGCTTCTCCCCATTCTCTGCCAGCCCTGTCAGCCGTCTCCGCCTGTAACGTTGCCGGCTGGCCTCCGTTTCTGGGGAATCGATTCCATGGTCTTCCGATCGACAAGTGGAGTTGCCTATGAGACTGCCCGTGCAGCAGCCTTTATGGGATACAAGCTGATCTGCCAGCGTGAAGGGATCGAGGTAACAGCAGTGGATACGAAGGGGATCCCTCGTTGGACCGACTCGCGGTGGAAAGGCCATTTATCGAACCTCGCACCGTCGGAGTTTCGCTCAAGGTACGAGAGGTGCTTGCCGGAGTCACTCACGGGACGTGAATTTCTCGAATGTGCTGATGAACACGTCGATCCGCTCACAAGGGTCGATCCCGACAGAGAGTATCCCGTTCGCGCAGCGGTTCGATACGCAACCGAAGAGAACCTTCGTGTACAGATGATCTACAAATTGTTCACCAGTCCAACATGGAGCGGATCGGACAGTTCGTTGCAGCCCATCGGCGAGATTCTCTGCCGGTCGCACGCGGCCTACGGCGAATGCGGTCTCGGCTCCGAAGCCTGCGATGAACTAGTGTCTCGTTCTCTCAAGGCAGGCTTTTTCGGAGCAAAGATGACTGGCGGCGGTGCGGGTGGCGTGGTCGCAATCCTCGGTCGCTCGGGGGATCAACGCGCGATACAGTCGATTGCACAGGAGTATGCTGCCGTGCGCAGTGCCATGCCTCATATTTTCGAGGGGAGTTCAGATGGGGTGGATGCCTTTGGTGTTCGCACACTCCAGCTTTCCCTTACCCTGGGAATGCAATAGTGTATTCGCCACGAAATGCACGTCTGCTTTCGGCGGCCCTGCTGCTGATGGCTGCGAATCTGCTGTGGGCCGGGCAGGGCGTCGCGGTCAAATTTCTCACCGGAGGTCTAGGCCCCATAGCCATTGCACTTCTTCCGCTCTACTTCATCACTATCTTCGGCCTCTTGATTTTGGCCAGAGGAGGAAATGTTGCGCAGAAGTTCGGGGCCGCGTGGAGATTACGCCGCGAGTTCTTCTTGGCCGGAATATGCGGTCAGCTCATTGCGCAGGTCGGCATGACTGTTGGCGTCAGCTGGTCCACAGCATCGAATGGAGCGATTCTCAGTCTGCTGATTCCGATCTTCGGCGCACTTATCGCCGTCTGGTTGTTGCGCGAGCGCCTTTCAACTCTTCGCGTTGGAGCGCTGCTGCTCGGCTTGGCCGGGGTCTGTCTACTGTCGCCGCTGCACAGTGCAGTTCGATCCGGAACTCGAGCCCATGAACTTGCCGGAAACATTCTGATTGCCACCGGATGTCTCGGATCCGCCTTTTACAACGTGTACTCCAAACGGCTGCTGGTCCATTTCCTGGAGATCGAGATCTTGTTCTTCAGCTATCTCGCGACAACCGCCTTCAGCCTGCCCGTGCTCTTTATGCTTGAGCCCCATTGCTTCGGCGGCCTCGTCCAACTTACGCTCACTCAGTGGGTCGCATTTGGATATCTCTCAGTCTTTCTCTACGGCGTCTCGATGGTGCTCTTTCTCAGAGCGCTCCGGACAGTCGACGTTGTGGTTGCTTCTGCGTCGCAATATCTAATGCCCCTCTTCGGAGTGGCGCTGGCTTTTAGCGTTCTTGGGGAACGTCTTGGGTGGCGAGCGATCCTTGGGGCGGTCGTTGTGCTCTTCGCGACTCTGATTCTCTTTCGATTTGACTACACCTTCAGAGCCGAGGCTCCGGGACTTCACGATCTCTCCGAACTGTAGATACCCGTAGGTTTTCCCCAATTCGGTCATTGTTTCTAAGCTCGCCCCCGACCGTACCTTTCAGTGGACTCCTAAGCGATTGTTAATGTTTAACACAATCGCCGCGACGAAGGGAATATCCTTCTGATTCAGAGCTCACCAGAGCTATATTCTTGCTCTATCGAAGTAAGGATGACCTAAACGACGAGGGGTATTGTGGGTAATGTTAATTATTTTCTCCGAGAGCGGGAGACTTTTGTCATTTCAACGGATCCAAGCCTTCTCGATGTTGATGCTGTGTTTGGGTTTCTCGCACAAGCGCAATGGTGGACTGGATTAACCCGGGAATCACTCGATCGTGCGCTCCGAAACTCACTCTGCTTCTCTCTTTTCGAAGACGGCAGGCAGATCGGTCTAGCCAGGGTGATCACCGATTGTGTCACTTACGCCTATCTCTGCGATGTCTACATCATCGAGAAACGAAGAGGGCGGGGCCTGGGATCGTGGCTAATCCGTTGCGTTCTGGAGCACCCCGACGTGCGGAACCTGAAGCGGATGGCGCTTATTACTCATGACGCCCAGACCTTTTATCTCGGTCTCGACTTCCGCTTCACATCGCACTCCGATTGCTACATGGAACGTCTTCAAGAGAGCGCAACCTGCTGCAACTCAGACGTGAAACTCAAATAAGATTTCTGGCGAGTCATCCATAGCCAAAGCATGGGTGAATAGAGGAAAAATCATGTGCGATTTGTAGTAGCCCTGTGCAAGTGCATCCACTCAGGGCAGGGAAGTCTTCCAACTCATTAATTGTGAAGTTAGAAATAGATCTTGGCTGCGAGCTGTGTCTGACGAGCGGCGGCTGCGGAGTTGACCAGGCCGAAGTTGCCGGATGAGAAGTTTGCGGTTGGATTCAAGAATTGCGTGTGGTTGAAGACGTTATCGCTTTCCATGCGGATCTGCAGGTAGCGGACGTTGTCGCTCGACAGCGCGAAGTTCTTGGCGATGATGAAGTTGGTATTGTTGATTCCGGGACCGTGGTACCTGTTGCGGGCGACATTGCCGAATTTGCCGATCGACTCGGCTGCAAATGTGGATGTCTGAAAGAAGGTGGTGGTGTTGTTGCTGGCGCCAGCTGAGTTGAGGTTCATCTGGCGCAGATTGCCCTTGATCAGGGGAGCAGTCTGGTTCGGAATATCCGGGCAGGCGTAGAAGGTTGAACTTGAGGAGCACCATAAGGAGTTCGAAGTAGCAGAGGCATAGATGTCAAACGGGGCCCCGGTGGCGAAGGTGGCGATCGCGGAGAACTGCCAGCCCGACAGCAGCAGGTTGTAGGCTGAGAACGTACTGCCGCCCGACTTGAACGGGACCTCGTAGATGGGAGCGATGACGAAGCGGTTACGCACGTCAAAGGTGGAGTTTCCGTAGTTCAGGCCAGGGAAGAACTGGTTGTAGCCGCGTCCGTTCGTGCCTCCGAATCCGGAGCCCTCAAAGCTGGAAGCGTCGTCAAGGGAATGAGAGAAAGTGTAGCTGGCTTGAAACAGTAAACCGTGGGTGAGGTCTTTGTTCAGGCTGAGCTGCAGCGAGTTGTAATTGGAGGTGGCGATCGACGAGATGAAGCCCATGCTGACGAAGTCGTTCAGGCCTTTGCTGTTCGGATAACCGTACAGTGTATGAGTGGGATAATTCCTGCTCTGCTGGTTCCGAAGTGCGGTGGTGGTCAACGTGCCGGAGCAGGCCGGATCTGCGAGGCAGGCGTCGTGGCCGGCCTGCGTCTCGGGATTTCCTTCGATGACGGCCTGGTTGTGGCGGCCAAACGTGCCGACGTAGCTCATGCGTGCGACGGAGCGCCCCGGAAACTCGCGCTCAATGGTGAGTTGAACGTTCTCCGAGTAGGGCGAGCGGAAGGCAGGATTGTACTGGCTCAGGCTGAAGGGCGTGTAGGTCGAGAAGTTGGGCGATGCCCCGGCAGCCGGAGGAACGAAGGGGAATTTGTTTGGAAATATCCCGGCCGGCCCGGCCACGTTGAGGTTCTGAAACGGGTTGGCAAAGCCGGGGTTGGTTACTCCCCCGTTGTCCACTGCGCCGCTTGAATTGAGGCCAAAGGGCGGGTCGCTCAGGTTTTGCAGTGAACTCTCCTCTTCGGTCCGGTTGTAGTAGATGCCGAACCCGCCGCGGATTGAGAGTTTCTTTGCATTAGCTCCCGAGAAGAAACCGAGTTCCGGAGCCCAGGCAAAACCGAATCGAGGACCAAACCCTGTGTACTTCGTCGTCGCGCCGCTGGCGTTGTTGCAGCCGGGGTCGCCAGGATAGTTGAGGTTTTTCGGTGCAGTGCCGAAGATTTTCGACTGTTGGCCGGGAATGAAGCAGGTCACTCCGATGCCGCCGAACTGGAGATTGTGCAACGGCGTATCGATCTGCCAGCCGAGACCATACGACAACGTGAGGGTGCTCGTTGCCTTCCAAGTGTCCTGCGCATACATATAGTTCAGAAAGGCGTAGGCATTGATGTACGCGCCGGAGCCCTGAGAGTAGGTAGCGGGCATCCCTAGCAGGAAGTCCAGACCGGCGTCGCCTGTCGTGAAGTTGTTGCCGGTCGTGATGAACGTATAGGAGCCGTTATTGCGTGCGCCAAAGGGATTCTTCACCAGGTACTTGCGCCAGTCGTAGCCGAACTTGATGTTGTGATGGCCGAACGTCTTGGTGAAGCTGTCGTTGGCCTGGTAGACCTGGTCAATCCGCGGCTGCGGGCCATTGGTGGAGAAGCCCAGCGTAACGAGAGGCTGGTTGGTGTTGGCGCCGGTGATGGCGATGGTCGGAACGCTGGCGGCCGCGGTGATCTGCGGAGTGATGGAGAAGCCGAGGGTGGAGGGTTGAATGACGTGCTGGGGCTCGACTGTGTCAAAGTTGAAGCGTGTGTAGTGAACCTCAAGATCGTTGAGGGCACTCGAACTGATCTGCCGGACCCAGCCCCCGGAATACTGATAGATATCGGTAGTGCTATAGTCGCCGAAGCCTGGAATGGTTCCTCCGGTGAACGGCAGGGTCCTCGTCTGGTCCTGATGCTCATGGATGCCGACGAAGTAGAACTGGTTCTTTTGGCCAGGGCTGAAGTCGAAGCGGCCGATATATTGGTTGAACTTGTTGGCCTGTATCGGGTTGAACGTATACGTATTTGCGCCTGAATTGGCGGGAGGAACGTACGTCTTCACCAGGTTAGTGGCAACAGAATTGAATGCGCCTACGGGTACCTGGCCGGAAGCAAAGCAGGTCTTGAACGTTGTGACTCCCGAGGTGCAGCCGGGGATACTGATGGTTGCGGGAATGACGTTGTTCGTGAAGGTCGTTCCGGTGTAATTACCCGCCAACTGCGCTGCTGAAAAGACTCGAACATTGCCGCCGGTCTGTGGAATCGCTTGTCGCGTGCCCTGATATCCGAAGAAGAAGAAGAGCTTATCCTTCAGGATCGGTCCGCCAATCGTCCCGCCGAAGATGTTCTGGTGGAACGTCGGCGTGGGCAGGGTGATGGGATTCTTTTGGAAGAAGTTGCGAGTATTCAGGAAGGTATCGCGATAGAACTCAAACACGTCGCCGTGGAAGTGGTTGGTGCCCTGCTTGATCGCGGTGCTGATGATCGCTCCACTGTTACGGTCGTACTCAGCATTGAGAGGGCCGGTGAGGAGGTTGAACTCCTGAAGGGCGTCGATGTTGGGCTGAAAGGAGATGGTGTTCAGCGGCAGGTCGTTTGTATCCGCGCCGTTGATGACATAGGCCGACTGCTGGGTCTGCGAACCGTTGACCGAGAAGGCGGTGGTGAAACGGTCACTCGAAGCCTGTACGCCGGGCAGAATCAGCTCTAAGTTGGTGAAGGCCCGCCCGATCAACGGCAACTCGGTGATCTGGCGCGCGCCCACGACGTTGCTCAACTGCATGTCGGTGGCATTGACCTGTACGGCGTTGGCCTGAACTTCGACGATTTCAACAGAGCTGCCGACGGTGAGTTTGATGGGCAGGACGTATTCCTGGTCGATATTGAGGACGATTCCAGTTGCCGTGAAGCGAACAAAACCGCGACCGGTTGCGCTGACAGAGTAGGTTCCGATTGGCAGCTTCTGAAAAATATAGTCACCGTTGGCCATCGTGGTCGTAGTGGTTACCACACCAGTATCTTGATTGGTTGCGGTGACAGTGATGGTAGGCAAGACGGCGCCGGTAGGATCTGTCACCGTCCCCTTGATGCGAGCGGTAACTTCTACGGCGTATGCACAGGCACTCAGGAGCAGGAGAAGGGAAAGTAATCTAAGTTGAAAACCTTTCATGACGTCCTCCGTGGAACGGGGAACCCGGGCCTCGCAGACGGGGAGCCTGCATGTCGAAAGATTCACTGGTTCTGTGCTCCGTGAATAAGCACTTGGCTTGCCAAACCAAGGTTCTCTTTAAGTTGTTTTCTTTCTGAAAGTTGACAACTCGGTGACAAATTCTTTTCGCCAAGAGCTATGAAAGTTCGTATTTAACACGTGCGAACCCTACAAGTTGCTATTACTGGTCTATATATAGGGCTTATCGGTCGCAGGACCAAGCTATTGGTCTTAGCTTGTGGAGCTTTTGGCGTAGAACTTTCGCAACTATTCGTTGTGAGATGTTGGAACCTCAACCCTGCTAAACGGCAAGCTGTCTCGCGCAGCCTCGACAATTTCTGACGAACAGTCTGATAACCAAACCCATGCATCCCGGTTGTAACCGTCGCTAACCAAATTACCGTTCGTCTGGCGTTTTCGCGCATTCATCACAATACTATTTCGGAAATAGTATTTCCGATGTACCATCGGGCCAATGGTTAGAGCATCCGAAAATCGCGACCTCTTTGCCGGCGCTTTGGAATTGATGATCCTGCAGACTCTGAAACGAAAGCCGATGCACGGATATGCGCTCGCACAGCACATCAAAACCGTATCGGACGATCTTCTCCAGATCGAGGAAGGTTCGTTGTATCCAGCCTTGCAACGCATGTTGAAGACTGGCTGGCTGAAGTCTGAAATGGGACTTTCGGCCAGGAATCGCCCGGTGCGGATTTTCAAGTTGACCGCAGCTGGTCGCAAACATCTCGAAGAAGAACGATTAAGCTTCGAGAAGATGTTTGCCGGCATCAGCCGCGTTCTGGCAGTTGCCCAATCGTAGGTGGTGACGTATGCAATGGCTCAAACAATTGTTCACGCGTCGTCGTCGCTATGACGAGCTCTCGGAATCGATTCGCGAACACCTCGAAGAAATTTGGAGTGGGCCTCATCGGCCGACTGAAGCCAGATGTTTCACCACAACAGGCGCAGGCAGAGATGAGTCAGATTGCGAATCGTTTCATACGGCAATACGGATACAGCGGAACCATTCGCGTAGCGCCCCACGTCTATCCTTTCTCTGCTCCCTCTGTTGAGCGCCACTCCTGATTCTGTTTGCTGCATCGGTTCTTTGTGTATTGCTCATTGCCAGCGCCAACATTGCAAATCTGTTGCTGGCTCGTGCAAGCGCTCGTACTCAGGAGATGGCGCTTCGTCTGGCTATCGGAGCAAACCGTCCGCGTCTCATTCGTCAATGCCTTGTAGAAAGTTCACTGCTGGGTCTGCTCGGCTCCATTGCCGGAATTCTAGTTGCCGTCCTGCTTGTCGCCGGACTGAAGCATTTCGGCCCAAGAGGCCTGCCGCGCTTGCAGGATATAGCTATTGATCCAATCGTCCTGCTTTTTGCGCTTGCGCTCTCGCTTACTACCGCCTGTTTTTTGGCTTTGCTCCGGCATGGCGTCTTTCCCGTGTTCCTCCGCAGGCTTCGCTGCGTGCAGCCAGGCAGGCCAATTCAGATCGCAGCGGTCAGCGCTTGCAGAATTGTGTGTTGCAACCGCACAAATCGCTCTTGCTTTTGTGCTTCTCATTGCCGGAGGCCTCTTGCTTCGCAGTTTTGCGCGCCTTCTGGATTCGCCTTTTGGTTTCAATCCGCAAGATTCGTTTGTCGTCCGTACTGTCTTCGACCATGTCCGTTATCCCGA
>Ga0210384_10005046_pt1 | contig 14531 bp, 15 predicted proteins | sample IncBWH2MmetaG_FD_160574 | JGI IMG/M metagenome (GOLD analysis project Ga0210384, IMG submission 160574) | Forest soil microbial communities from Barre Woods Harvard Forest LTER site, Petersham, Massachusetts, United States - Inc-BW-H-2-M | ecosystem: Environmental > Terrestrial > Soil >...
CAATCACGGGCAGTCGGTCGCGTTCGCCGTGCGGCGCTGCGGCTTGGCAGCAACGATCGTGGTCCCGCATGGAAACAGCCAGGAGCAAAACGCCGCCATGCGGGCTTTGGGCGCCAAGCTGATCGAACACGGCAGCGAATTCCAGGAGAGTCGGGAATATGCGATAGCGCTGGCGGAAGAGCAGCGCTTGCACATGATTCCATCCTTTCATCAAGACCTGGTGCGCGGCGTGGCGACCTACTGGATGGAGTTGTTTGCTGCGCAACCGGAGCTGGACCTGGTGTATGTGCCGATCGGGCAAGGTTCGGGCATCTGCGCGGCGATTGCCGCCCGCAATGCGCTGGGCTTATCCACCCGCATCATCGGCGTGGTGTCCAGCCATGCGCTGGGATACAAGCTGTCCTTCGAACAAAGGCGCAAGATAGAATCCCCGGTCAGCACCCAGATTGCGGACGGCATGGCGTGCCGGGTGCCTGATGACGCGTCGCTGCAAATCGTATTGCAATATGCCGATGACGTGGTCGCCGTCAACGATGATGCGGTGAGGGCGGCGATGAAGTTGCTGTTTACTGCGACCCACAATGTGGCGGAAGGCGCAGGGGCCGCATCGCTGGCGGCGGCGATACAGGCCGGTGCGGCCATTCGCGGATTAAAAGTTGGCATCCCGGTCAGCGGCGGCAATGTTGATCACCAGACATTCGCGCAGATATTACAAAGCTAATTTGCAACACTAGTTTGCAACACCACAGAGGGATATGAACATGCATGTAACAGAAGTGATCGCGTTTCTCGCGTTTGCCTTTATCGGCTGCTTTACTCCGGGACCCAATGTCGCGATCGCGGCGGCCACCGGAGTCAACCATGGAATGCGCGCGGCCATGCCGCAAGTGGCCGGCGTGCCCATCGGTTTCGTGCTGATGATGTGGGCGGTCGGCATGGGCGGCATGGCGGTATTGCAAGGCAGCCAGCATGTGCTGTTGTTGATGAAGGTGGCGGGCAATGCCTACCTGCTGTACCTGGCGTGGAAGCTGTGCTTTTCCAGCAAGTTGTCCAGCTCCGGCACGATCAAGCCCTTGAGCCTGAAACAGGCAGCGATGTTCCAGATCGTCAATCCCAAGTCCTGGATGACGCTGGTCGCGGCGACCTCCACCTATGCAATAGGGCATGAAGATTTTTATGCCCGCATGGGGTGGATGAGCCTGGGCTTTGCGGTGCCCAGCGCGATGAGCCTGGTTGCCTGGGCCTGGATGGGCGAGAAGCTGCGCAGCTGGCTGTTGGTGGGGAACCGCCTGCGCGTATTCAATCTGTGCATGGGTCTTTCGCTGGCGCTGACGGCGGTGTGGATGTTTATGCAGTAAGGCGGGGTGGCATGCTGTTCAGTTAAGGAAAAACATCAATCCGTGTCATTCCCGCGCAGGCGGGAATCCAGTGTCGTTCCGCTGTAAGCCGCTGGGTCCCCGCCTACGCGAGGACGACAAACTAGGGGAATTGATGCTTACCTGAACGGCATTAGTAGCGCGGCGGCATTTATTTGCATAGAAAAAAAGGCGGAGCATGTTGGCACTGGATCAAAAGAAAAACGAGGCAACGGGAATGTGGCTGGGTGCAGTCGGCGTGGCGATTTTCAGCCTGACCTTGCCGTTTACCCGGATGGCCGTGGCCGAACTGAACCCCGTCTTCGTTGCGCTGGGGCGCGCGGTGGTCGCGGCCGCTATTTCCGCCGTATTGCTGTACAGATTGCGCGCCGCGCTGCCCAACAAGGCCCAGCTCAAGGCGCTATTGATCACCGCGCTGGGCGTGGTGGTCGGCTTTCCCGTGTTTTCATCGATCGCCATGCAATACGTGCCGGCTTCGCACGGTGCGATTGTGCTCGGCATATTGCCGCTGGCGACGGCCTTGTTTGCTGCGCTGCGTTTTCATGAGCGCCCGTCGGCCGGATTCTGGATCATGGCCTTGCTGGGCAGCGGCCTGGTGGTTGCGTTTGCATTGCAGCAGGGCGGCGGCAGTTTTCACCTGGCCGACCTGGCCCTGTTTGCGGCGGTGATCGCGGCGGCGATGGGCTACGCCGAGGGCGGCCGCTTGTCGCAAAGCATGGGCGGGCAGCAAGTGATTTCCTGGGCGCTGGTGCTGGCGATGCCGGTCTTGCTGCCTGTCACCGTATGGCTGGGCTGGCACTACGGCGTGCAGGCTTCGCCGCGCGCCTGGATGGGCTTTGTCTACGTCTCCCTGTTTTCCATGTTTATCGGTTTTTTCTTTTGGTACAAGGGTCTGGCGCTGGGCGGCATCGCCCGCGTCGGGCAGGTGCAATTGATACAGCCTTTCCTGACTCTGCTGGGCGCGGCGGCGATCCTGGGAGAATCGCTGAACGTCAATAATGTCGGGTTCGCGATAGCCGTGATTGCCGTGGTAGCGTTAGGGCGGCGCATGAATATTAAGCGGTGATATTAAAAAATCAGCCACAAACACCGAATTAAATCAGTGCGATGGCGGCTATTTAGGGGTGTTAATCATGTCCTCGGGGTCGTACAATATGCAATTGGCCTTGGAATATTCGCGGGCTCTTGCCGTACAACCAACTTTTCTGGAACTATTATGTCTTTTTACGAAAAACTGAAAGCCCTGAATATCGAATTGCCAAGCGTTGCAGCTCCTGCCGCGGCCTATGTGATGTATGTGCAAACCGGTAACACGGTATTTTTGTCCGGCCACATTGCGAAAAAAGACGGCAAGGTATGGGTGGGCCAGTTGGGTAAAAATATCAGCACCGAAGAAGGCAAGCAGGCCGCGCGCGCTGTCGCTGTCGACCTGATGGCGACACTGCAGGCAGCCTGCGGCGGCGACCTGAACCGCGTCAAGCGCATCGTCAAGCTGATGAGCCTGGTGAACTCCACCGGCGATTTCACCGAGCAGCACCTGGTGACCAATGGCGCATCGGAATTGATCGGCGAAGTATTCGGCGAGCAAGGCAAACATGCGCGCTCGGCCTTCGGCGTGGCGCAGATCCCCTTGGGCGCCTGCGTGGAAATCGAAATGATCGCCGAGATCGAGTAAATAACCGGTGACCAGGCGGGAGCGATGCCCGCCTCGCCGTCCGTATACGCCCGCCAGACAACAGCCGTTTTTTTGAAGCGCTTCCCGGAACTACGATGAAACTTGAAAACCCAAGCCCGATAGAATGGAAATTCTCCCACCGCGCAGAGCAGCTGCAAAGCTCCGCCATCCGGGAAATCCTGAAAATAACCATGCGCCCCGAAGTGATTTCATTTGCCGGCGGCCTGCCTTCCCCTGAAACCTTCCCGGTGGATCATATGCGCGCCGCGTTTGATGCGGTGCTGACGCGTTCCGGCAAGGTGGCCTTGCAATATGGCCCTACCGACGGTTATGCGCCTTTGCGCGAATTCATTGCCGATTCCCTGTCTACCGGCGGCGCCAAGATCCTGCCTGATCAGGTGATGATGGTATCCGGCTCGCAGCAGGGCCTGGATTTGCTGGGCAAGGTATTGATCGACGAGGGCAGCAAAGTGCTGGTGGAAACGCCTAGCTACCTGGGTGCCTTGCAGGCTTTTTCCGTGTACCAGCCTAAGTTTGTATCGGTAGACATGGATGAGCATGGTGTGGTGCCTGCGTCCGTCGCAGCCAATGGCCAGGGCGCGCGTTTGCTGTACGCATTGCCCAACTTCCAGAACCCCACCGGCCGCACCCTGTCGGTAGAGCGCCGCTATGAGCTGGTGGATATCTGCGCCCGGCTGGGCGTGCCGCTGGTGGAAGACAATCCTTACGGCGACCTGTGCTACAGCGGCGAGCCGCTGCCGAAAATGCTGACGATGAATCCGGGCGGCGTGATCTACATGGGTTCCTTCTCCAAAGTGCTGACGCCGGGCATACGCCTCGGCTACGTGGTCGGCCCGACGACGCTGATCCGCAAGCTGGAACAGGCAAAACAGGCGACCGACCTGCACACTTCACAGCTGACCCAGATGGTCGTGCATGAAATGATCAAGGACGGTTTCCTGAACCAGCATATCCCCACGATACGCGACCTGTATTCCAAACAATGCGCAGCAATGCTGGAAGCGCTGGGCAAGTATTTCCCTGACAGCGTCACCTGGACCCGCCCTGAAGGCGGCATGTTTATCTGGGTCACCTTGCCCAAGCATATAGATGCGAATCAATTGCTGGCTGAAGCAATCCAGCAAAATGTGGCCTTCGTTCCCGGCGGCCCGTTCTATGCCAACGAGGCGGAAACCAATACGCTGCGCCTGAGCTTTGTCACCGTGCCTCCAGCCAAGATCAATGAAGGCGTGGAAAAGCTGGGCAAGCTGATCAAAGCCAAGCTGTAAGGCGGCATTGGAAAATTAAGATTGAAAAGTCAAGAACGGGCTTGTTGATGACAACAAGCCCGTTTTTCTTTGCGCGACTTTAGGGCTCAGGCCAGCGAGAGCAAAGTCGCGCCGCCCCATGCAACCAGCAGGGCGCCGGCGCCGCGGCCGATCCAGTGGCCTGCGGGGGCAAGTTTTTCTATCAGGATAAACAGGGTGAGCCCGCTTATCCACGCAAAATTCATCACGCCGCCAACAAAGAGCAGCAGCATCAACAGCCAGCAGCAACCGACACAGTAGGCGCCGTGCCGAAAACCCATCGCGAACGCGCCGCGTGCTCCTGCACGCCAATGCGCCGTGATGAATTCCAGCGGCGAGCGGCAATGCCGTAGGCAAACCTGCTTCAGCGGCGTCCATTGGTACAGGCCGGCCCCGATCAGAATTGCTCCCGCCAGGGCGGTGCTGGTGGTTGCCATCATCGGGGATACCAGCGCGGCTTGCTCCAGTCCGAATTGCAGCGCCACTGCGGCCAGGCTGAATGCGGTCCAGACCACGACGTAGGCAAACGCGAAACTGCCGGATGCAGCGATCGACCCGCCTCTTGCGGCATTGCGCCGGGCGACGGTGTCGTACAGCAGGATCATAGGCGCGGCGCTCGGCAGCATCATGGCCGCCATCATCACCACCCACATCGCGAACATCAGCGCGGCATGGCCGAGTGTCCACGGTCCTGTGCTCATCGGCATCAGCATGTCGCCCATCTGCTGCATCATCCCGGCGCCTGCGAGCAGATATGCCCAGGACAACAGAACGACGACTAGCAGCCCGCAGACGAGGATAAGCCGATCATGTCGCAATACCCATTGCATGGCCGAGCTGCGGGCCACTCAGGCTGCCACGCCCTGCGGTGTCTGCACCACGTTGGCCAGCGAGCTATGCGTGCCCGTCGTCTCAAACTTGATGGCTCCGTTGCTGCGGATGTTGGACGAGGCCACTTCGGCTTCATGATGCTCGAAACCCTCAGGCATCACGACTTGAATGCGGTGCGGGGAGCCGGTAACCGGGTTCTTGATCGGTTCCACCTCGGTCTCAAGTACGCCCGGAATGACGACGCGCGCGATGCGGGCAGCCTTGTCAAACTGAAACGTGACGGGAGCGAAGATGGGATCATGCATCTTGGTCACAATCAGGCTGAAAATCTGGAACAGCGTCCCTTCGTCCGAATTCTGTCCCGACATGATGCCGAATAACGCCTCACGCTGCTCGGGGCTGGCCCGCTCGTCAATAATGGGCTGCAACTGACCGTTTCCTTCATGTAGTGCACCCGGGAAAGAAACCACGACGAAGAAGCTTAATCCGTCAAGTGCGACATCGTTGAAATGTCCCTTGGTGATATGCATGCCCGCGAGGCCCTGGCAACTGCCCTTCGTTGGCAGCGCATTGAAATCGCAGGGGCATCCGAATGCGCAGGTGCAATTTTTGATCCATTCGCCTTCAAGGCGCCAGTTCGCTTGTGCCATGTTCTTCTCCTGTATAGTGTCCCGTTCCATAAATTCGTAGCATAAAAGATGACGAGAATCGAACCGAATACTGCGTCAAAAATACTCGCAAGGGGCTCCCCTGTGTCCCTGTAGGGAAGGAACATTGCCTTGCAAGGCAATGTCGTTGTGCAGGCGAGCAGCATGCTGCTCGAAGTCCCTGCACCACCCCTTGCTGCGCTTTTTTCCTTGTCTCGATCCGATTTCGTCACTTCTATTTTGCTACGAACCTACGGAACAGGACACTAGGTTGCCCATCGAATCAAAATGTCGACGCAGCCGAGATGCTTGATCGCAATGGACAAGCAGGATTTTTTAGAATTAGTCCGCAAGAAATAATGCATTTCAGCACTTATGCACAACAGCAAGCAGGTACATGCAAAATGCGTTGTTACCTAGTGAATTCTAGTGCTCGCCTCTGCAATTACAAATAATTTCATCCTGCCTCCTTGGGCCTTGCCAAGTTGCGCGACGCTTATTCAGGTCGGCTTGAAAGGGCGTGCATGGATCTCAAATATCGATTCGATTCAGGCGGGAATAATGCCCGCAGGTAATTAGTCTGCTGTAGCCGGCAGACTCAGGCTGTCTTTACGTCGATCAAACCCTCGCGGCGTATGAAGTCGATCACCGCTTGCACGCCGTCGCCGCTCTTCAGGTTGGTGAACACAAAAGGCCGCTCGCCGCGCATCCGTCTGGCGTCCTGCGCCATGATGTCCAGGTTGGCCCCGACATACGGCGCCAGGTCGGTCTTATTGATGATCAGCAGGTCGGAGCGGGTGATGCCGGGGCCGCCCTTGCGCGGAATCTTCTCGCCGCCGGCGACGTCGATCACATAGATGGTCAGGTCGGATAGCTCGGGGCTGAAGGTCGCCGCCAGATTGTCGCCGCCGGACTCCACCAGGATCAGGTCCAGATTCGGGAAGTCGGCGCACATGCGGGAGATGGCTTCCAGGTTGATCGATGCATCCTCGCGTATCGCAGTGTGCGGGCAACCACCGGTCTCCACGCCCATCAGGCGTTCTGCCGGCAGCGCGTCGGCGCGCAGCAGGATTTCCATGTCTTCCTTGGTATAGATATCGTTGGTGATCACGGCCATGTCGTAGTGGTCGCGCATTTGCTTGCACAGCATTTCGCACAATGCGGTCTTGCCTGAGCCTACCGGGCCGCCTATGCCTACCCGCAGGGGATTGGATGGTGTCGTCATTTTCTGTTTCTCCGTTTGTTCTGATGTCAGGACCGGTACAGCCGGCTGTACTGCACTTCGTGCTGCATGGATAGCAGCGACAGGCCGGGTGACCAGTTGGATAAGTCGGTATCGGCCAGGGTTTGCGCGATGACTGCCGCCGCCTGCAGTTCCGGCCGCAGGCTCAGCAACAGGCGCTGGCCCGCTACCTGGCCCAGCGGCACCGACTTCACGCATACCAAAACCTGGTTTTCTGCCCATGAGAACAGCATGCCCAGCAAGGCCGCCTCGGCGGGCACATCCAGCGCCACCGCTGCGCAGCCCAGCGCAGTCGGCAGCGGTATTTCGGGCAATTGCTGCAGGCATGCCAGCAAATCCTGGTCGCAGATATTCAGGTCGGCGACCAGCTTGCTCAATGAGTAACCCATCTGTATGGTTTCGGCGCGGAACTCGGCGGTGTCGCGCGCGGCAATAAAGCGCTCCGTCCAGTGCAGCACGGCCTCGCTGTCGCGCGCGGCAAACGCCTGCAGCAAACGCCATAACACCGGCGCTTCAAAGCGGGCAACGACATGCTGCAGTTGGTCGGCAATCCACAGGCGGGCGCCGGCCTCGTTGCTCACCAGGCCTTTTTCTATCGCGGTTTCCAGCCCTTGCGAATAGCTGTACGCGCCTATCGGCAGCGACGGGCTGGAGAGTTGCAATAGATGGAGCAGAGAGGCGGCGGCTAACATGCTGGCGAATGGATCACGGTTTGTCGGATGGCCGGTGTATCTTTTGGCGTAGCGGAACAGGCGCCAGCGGATTGTGCGCATGCCCGTCGTCATGCTGATGGCCGCCGCCATAGGCGCCGGCTTCCGGTTCAAAGGCGGCCTGTTCTTCGGTGACCGTCGCTCCCAGTCCCTCCAGCATTTCCTTCAATACGCTGTCCTTGCGTATGCGCATGAAGCCGTCGCCAACCTGCGCCTGCGTATGGCGGTTACCCAAATGGAAGGCGCAACGCAATAGTTCGCGCGCCGTATTGCACACTACGCGGTAGGTCGGCTCGGGCGCGGCAACAATTTTGACGACGAAGCCGTCTTCGCTGCAGATCAGGTCGCCATCGCGCAAGATGCTGCCGCGCACGGTCAGCACGGCGACATCTTCACCGGAGCTGAGGCTGGCGCGGAAGCGGCTCTTTTCCCGCAAATGGAAGGGGAGCGTGAGCGAGTCATGAATTTCGGCGGCGCTTTCTATTTTTGTGTGCAGGGTACGCATAGGTCTCCAGGGCATTAATTCAGTAATCTAAGGCAAGCACATTCCATGCCACAATAGCATCTTACAGGCTGGTTTTCCGCCCGGACAGGCAATAAATAATTGTGGTATTTGCATCTGCGCTGTGTGAGGCTATACTGAAACATGAATTGATGACAACTGCTCTAAATTCGATTTCCCGGGAGCCAAAAGTGAAAAAACAACTCTTTATAGTTTCCTTCATGCTGGCCAGTATGGGCGCGGCATACGCACAGGATCTAACGCCGAAGCAGCAGTATGCTGCGGACAGCAAGCGCGCGTCGACCCGTTATGCCGACGACAAAAAGCTGTGTGCGGAAGAGACGAGTTCCAGCGTGCGCATGCAGTGCCTGCGCGACGCCAGGAGCGAGTACAACAAGTCCGTGGCTGACGCAAAGGCGGCAATGAAGGCGGCGGCTCCTTCTTCCAGTTCAAATAACCAGGCAGCGATTTGCCAGGATTGCGGCAGCGTCGTATCTGTGAATGTCAGCGATAAACCCGGCGAAGGCAGTGCATTGGGCCTGATTGCCGGCGGCGTGGCCGGGGCGCTACTGGGGCACCAGGTCGGAAGCGGCACGGGCCAGGACCTGGCGACAGTTGCAGGCGCGGCAGGCGGCGCCTATGCGGGGCGCAAGGTAGAGCAAAAAGTGAAATCGACCAAGGTCTGGGCAGTGGCAGTGCAATACGATAACGGCAACAAAAACACATTCAACTTCGATCACGATCCCGGCCTGGCTGTCGGTGACAAGGTCAGGAATGCGGGCGACAGCATTGTCAGGCGCTGAGTTCGCCTAGCCGTCCCGGATAAACTGCAGGCGGTCGGAGTTGGCCGCCTGTATCGTAATCGGGTGCGGCTACTTTCCAAATTCCTGCAATCTCAGCGCGATCATGTCGCGCCGGCGGTTGAAGTCGCGCTGCATGAAAGCATTGTCGCGGATCAGCGCATTTTTTTCATCCAGCAATCGATTGAACTCGTTCAGTAAAGCATTCCTGGCGTCGCTGCTCAGATCCGTTCTGCGCAATTCATTGCGGATGTCATTGATGCGGCTGTCGTTCCTGACCACCCTTGAATTATTCGCCGAGATGCGTGAGCGCAGGGGTTCCAGTTCGCTTTCCATCTGGTTGATTTCACCGCCGCGCCGGAACTCGAACAGGAAGGTATTCTGCATATTCGGCGGGCAGGCCGCTACATTTTCAGCTTGCCCGGCCCTGCCGATATTGAAGGCATTTTCCGGCTGGCAGTAGTTGATCAGGCCCCGGCTGCGGCCCAGCATGTATTGGTCGAAATTGGTTTGCACGCCGTGTTCGGCACAGGCTTTTGCATGCTCGTCCAGTTGATCCGGAGGCAGGCCGCGTGTGCCGTCGGCAAATCCGATTTGCTGCCAGTTTCCGTTCAGGCATTGGTCTTTGCTGAGGCTGGCGCAACCGGCGATGCTGCTTAGCAGCGTCATGAGAAGACAGGTTTGAAATAGATGCATACTATGCGATGCTTACTTATTAAACTGGTTAATGGGGCTTAGTGGAGGTTTGGCGGGCAGAATGCTCGGCTATAGACGGCGGTTTTGTTTCCATGACGCCACTATATTCTTGCAAATACATCCCTGTATCACTACACTAAGGATCAAAATTTCACCGATACGGGAGTAGATTTGCTGTGCTCATAATTCGCCCTCACACTTGGCGGCAGCTCATAAAGGCTTATCGTCTCGCCGTATTGACCGTATTCAGCCTGGTTTCCGCCACCGCCGTCGCCGCAGATGATAGCGCCTGCAAGCACCTGATCGCAACCGGTAATCCGGAGTATCCTCCCTATCTTTGGCGCGACCCTGACAATGAAACGAAGCTGATAGGGGCAAACGCAGACCTGATGCAATTGCTGGCCAAAGAAATCGGCGTCACGATAGAGGTCAAATATACCGGCTCCTGGGCCCGTGTGCAGGAAGAGATTAAGCTGGGGCGTGCAGACCTGATTGCAGGCGCATTCCTTACCGTGCCCAGGCTGGACTATATGGATTATTTTTATCCGTCGTTTCGTGAAACAAGGACGGTGATCTGGACCAGGAATAATAGCCGCCTGAATTTCAGGAAGTGGAGCGACCTGATTGGCAAGCAAGGCATGACCGTGATCAACAATAGCTTCGGTGAAGAATTTGATCGCTATGCGGCAGAGTCGCTGAAGATATCTACGGTGCCCAGTCTGGAGCAGGCATTGAAAATGCTCGGCATGTCACGCACGGATTTTCTGATCTATGAGGAAGATCCGGGCCTGGCATATATAGCAAAGATGAATATAGCCGGCTTGAAGGCGGCCTCTACGGCAGTCACCAATGAAAACCTGTACCTGACCTTTTCGCACAAGTCGGCCTGCAATACCGGCGAGATGAGGGGGCGGCTGGCAAAGGCGGTCTACAAACTGACCAGGCAGAACGTGATGAACAAATTGATAGAAACGAATATTCAACTTTGGCGCAAGCAAGCCAGGTAGGATTTTTCCGGCTTTCCCTATTCACGGCGTTATTTTTTTTTGCCTGTGTTGGCAGCCGATAGCGGGTGAGAGTTTCATGTATGGGCCAGTTTCGCTGGCCTCTATTTTTTGAACTTGGGTTTTCGCAGCCCACCGGAATATTGCAATAGCTTCGCATGTTTTTTGACTAGGCGACATTTGGGCAAATTATCCCTCAGACAAATTTTGATTCTCGGTGTAGGGCTTGGCATCATGCTTCCGGCCCTGGTATTGGGACGTTTTTTGCTCAAGGACCGTTACGAGCGTGAAGTCGATTTACGTGTGCGGGTGCCGATGTCGCAATACGCTGATATGTTGTCGCGGGCGATGGCGGTGCCGGTTTGGAACGTCGACAAGGAAGTCGCAGACCAGTTTGTGCAGGCCGTCATGCGCAATCCGGAAGTGGTCAGCGTTACTGTGGAAGACGAATCGAAGAACCGCTTCGTGCATAGCGAGATGGCGGCTCGGCGCGGCAGCGAAGTCTTGCGCGAAGAGCGGCAGATCCTGCTGGATAACAAGGTCATCGGCACGGTGACCGTTGAATCGACCACGGCGCGCATAGAGCGGGATTTGTTTATCGATTTCCTGAAACTGACCGGCGCCCTGCTGGCGCAGGTGATCATTTCCTTCGCCCTGATCCTGTTATTGTTTGAGCGCAGGATAGTGCGCCCGCTGCATGAGCTGCAAATGGCGACGGCCAGGCTTGCACGGGGCCAGCTTGACCAGGCCTTGCATTGGCACAGGAAGGACGAGATAGGCAGCCTGGCGCAAGGCCTGGACAAGATGCGCGAAGAGCTGGGCGGATTGATCTCCGACAGGGATATCAGGAATGCGGCCTTGCAGCAGGAGCTGAATGAAAGGCTGAAGGCCGAGCAGGCGTTGCGCTTTACCGAAGAAAAGTTCACGGCGATCTTCCATTCTTCGCCGGTGGCGATGACGGTCTCGCGCAAGGAAAATGATTTTGCGATCATCGACGTCAATGATGCCTGGGTGCGCCAGTTCGGCTGGTCGCGCGACGAAGTCCTGAGCAACATGGCCACGCAATTGCTGCTGTGGCGCAAACCCGAGGATCAGGAGGCGGTGCTGAAGATTGCCGAACGCGATCATGAGATCCACGGCTACGAAGCCTGGCTGCGCTGCGGCCACCGGGATAAGTCTTTGCTATGCGAAATTTCCGGCAAGATGATTTCCCTGGGCAGCGAATCATTGCTGATCCTGGTGCAGGAAGATATCACTGATAAGCGCCACAATGAGCAGGAAATATTGAGCCTGAACACCAGCCTGGAACGGCGGGTGTCGGAGCGCACCCAGGCGCTGGAAGTGGCCAATACGGAACTCACGATCGTGCTGGAAAACCTGCAAAGGGCGCAGAGGGAATTATTGCGCACCGAAAAAATGGCGGCGCTGGGTTCGCTGGTCGCCGGCATCGCGCATGAGCTGAACACGCCGATCGGCACCAGCGTTACCGTGACCAGCACGCTGCAGCAGCACACCGACGACATCATCCTGGAAATGAGCAAGGGACTGCGCCGCTCTCAACTGGAAACCTATTTCCACAATACGCGCACCGGCACCGATATCCTGATGCGCAACCTGAGCAAGGCTTCCGAACTGGTGACCAGCTTCAAACAGGTTGCCGTGGACCAGACCAGCGCCAACCGGCGCGTGTTTGCGCTGGATGAAATGGTGGCCGAGATCGTGCTGACAATGAGCCCGACGATCAGGAAAACCAGGCATGACGTGGAATACCATGTGCCGCCCAAACTGGTGCTGGACAGCTATCCGGGCCCGCTAGGGCAAGTGCTCACCAACTTGATCAACAATGCCTTTATCCACGGTTTTGACGGCGACTCTCGCGGCACGGTCACTATCACCGGCCGTAGCGCCGGCGATGATCTGGTGGAAATTACGGTCGGCGACAACGGCAAAGGCATACCTGAACAAAATCTGGGCCGCATCTTCGATCCATTTTTTACGACCAAGCTGGGGCAGGGCGGCAGCGGCCTGGGGTTGAACATCGTGTATAACCTGGTCACCGGCATACTGGGCGGGAATATCGTCGTCGATAGCGAACCCGGCCAGGGCGCGCGCTTTACGATTACCCTGCCGCAGGTCGCAGCGCAGAACATGCGCAGGTCCAGCGACCTGCTTTGAAGGCGGCGCCTATGCCAGGATGTATTCGCGCGTTAATTCTCGCGCCCTGTGCAGGCGGCTCTTGGCGGCTGCCGGCGTCAGGGCCAGCCTGGCGGCGATTTCATTGATGCTCAGCTCTTCAAAATCGCGCAACAATATGATTTCCCGGTAGTGCCCGGGCAGGGATTCCAGCGCGTTGATCAGGTCCAGCCTGATCGCATCGGTGGGGTGCGAACTCAGCCATTGCTCGACCTTCTCTTCTTCATATGGATCGTAGTTCAGCGCGACCCGCCCCAGCTTGCGGCATTCGCGCTGGACTACCTTGATCAGCCAGCCTGAAAAGGCGGCCGCTGCACGCAGGCTCTGTATCTTGCGCGACAGGATCAATAAAGTCTCCTGCACCGCATCGTCCACATCGCTGAGCAGGCAGCGCCGCTGTGCGTAGCGCCTTATGTCGGGCTGGCAAACGCGCAGCAAGCTGTCCAGTGCCCGGAGATCGCCCAGGCGCGCCGATTCCAGTAGCGGCAGATGTTGTTGCGCGAGTGCCATGAATCACGTCTCCTTGTTGTTGTCCAGGCGACGGCCGACCATCGCGCACATCGGGCAAAAGCCGAATACGCCGGACAGTGTCATACCGGCGGCGCCGGCGACGACGATCCAGGCAATGACGCCGCTCAGGTTGAGGACTGCCCAGGCGATGACTGCAAGACTGGCGATCAGACGCAAGACGCGCTCCCAGTTTGGCAGATTTTTTACATAGAACATGATATTTCCTTTTAAATAAGATGGACGAGGAACTTGCGCCTCACCCTACAAGAGTCGGCAAAGCGGCATTTGGATTCGCGGAAAATAAAATATTTTTTTTGAGCGATGATAAAGACAAGCTCTGGCAATCACCTGTCCGGTTCTGGTACAGTCCCGCCATGAGCAAATTATCTTTAGACCGTATCCTGCAATCACAGGGTTTCGGCACCCGCAAATACTGCCGTGAACTGATCGAAGACGGCGAAGTCAGCATCGCTGGCGAAGTGATGACTAACTATAAAGCCGCTGTGGAAACGCAAGGCTTGAGTTTCAGCATTTTTGACGAGGAATGGCAGTATCGCGAGCACGTATATATCGCGCTGAACAAGCCGGCCAATTTTGAATGCTCGCGCAAGCCCAGCCACCATCCCGGCGTCCTGACCCTGCTGCCGGAGCAATTCAGCTGGCGCGACGTGCAGCCGGTAGGGCGGCTGGATCACGATACGACGGGCATGTTGCTGATGTCCGACGATGGCCCCTTCATCCACGCGCAGTCTTCCCCCAAGCGGCATATTCCTAAGGTCTATGTCGCCAGCACGGCCGAGCCCGTCAGCGATGAGCTGATACAGAAATTATTATCAGGAGTGCAATTGCATGATGAGCCTGCGCCTTTGGCCGCGCAAATCTGTCGGCAACTGGGCGACAATGAATTGGAAATCGTGCTGGAGCAGGGCAAGTATCACCAGGTTAAGCGTATGCTGGCCGCTGCCGGCAATCATTGCGCCGCGCTGCGCCGTGCCGCCATTGGCCGCCTTACGCTGGAGTCGCTCGGCCTGGAAGAG
>Ga0210384_10005050_pt1 | contig 14521 bp, 15 predicted proteins | sample IncBWH2MmetaG_FD_160574 | JGI IMG/M metagenome (GOLD analysis project Ga0210384, IMG submission 160574) | Forest soil microbial communities from Barre Woods Harvard Forest LTER site, Petersham, Massachusetts, United States - Inc-BW-H-2-M | ecosystem: Environmental > Terrestrial > Soil >...
GATCGCCGCGTTCGTCGGGTATCACGTGGCCGCGATCACCGGCGCCGTCGTCGCGGCGGCGGTGTTCCTGCCGTCGTTCGCGCTCGTGGCGCTGACCATTCCGATCCTGCAGCGCACGCGTCAGCACCCGTGGCTCTGTGGCAGCGGCTGTGGCAGCGGCTTCTGGGGCGACCAGCGTCCGAGTCTGGCACATTACGTCACGGGGATGGGACCCATGGACGGAGCGACCGCTGCCGGAGGTCGTTCGTGTTGCCTATCCTCCTCGCCGGCGGGCGCCCGATCCTCGCGCTCGACATGTTCGAGCATTCGTATCACATCGACTATGGCGCCAAGTCCGCCGTGTACGTCGATGCGTTCATGAATGTGATCCGCTGGGATAACCCCGCTAAGCTCTATGACCGGTACAGCCGCGAGGCATCTTGAACGGTCGGTACACGGGCCTTTTGAATCGATAACCATCCGGAAGGGAGGACAGACCGAACATGACTGAGATGCCGATCGACGCTCCCCCATCCACGAACACTCGGGCAGTTCGACTTCCGGAAATCGCTCGGATCTTTCTCAAGATCGGCGGCATGAGCTACGGCGTGGGGATCATTGGGATAATGCAGTCAGAGGTCCAGGAAAAGCGCCAGTGGATCGGCAAAGAGGAATTTGTCGAAGGGCTCGCGCTAGTCAACATGCTGCCCGGACCTCCCGGGGCGCAGCTGAGTATCTTTCTCGGTCATGCGAAGGGATCGCTGATTGGCGGCATCCTCGCGGGGGTTTGCTTCATTCTACCTGCGTTTTTCTTCATGCTCGCCCTATCGGCAGCCTATGTTGCTTTTGGCGGTCTTCCGACCATGCGCAGCGCCTTCTATGGCATCGGTCCTGTCGTCGTAGGTATCTTTGCTGTCTCGGTCTATCGACTTGGAAAAGCAGCAATCAAAGAGCATTCACAGATCGCGATCGGCGTTGCCGCTGCCGGCGTTATGTTTTCCACATCGGTTGACCTTATCGTGACCTTGCTAGCGGCGGGATTTTTTGGGATTACCATTTTTAATTCACGCCGGACCGGAATAATCCTTCTAAGCGCGCTTATTACTATGATCGCTGGGTACTATGTAGCGGATTATTTCCTATTGCAGCACGTCGTGCTGGCGGCCGCGCCGTTGCGATTCTCTCCCGGCGGGCCCCGTTTATGGGAAGTCGGTGTTTTCTTTTTTAAGGTCGGCGCCTTCACCTTTGGCGGCGGTCTTTCAATGCTCGCCTTCATGCAGGAGCAGGTCGTCAACCAACTCGGCTGGCTAACACCCAAAGAATTCGTCGACGGCTTAGCTGTGGGACAACTGACTCCCGGCCCGCCACTGATGCTCGCGGCATTTATCGGTTTCAAGCTTTTCGGGATAGCTGGGGCTGCCGTGGCCGGCGCGGCGATTTTTCTGCCGTCATTTCTGATGATCCTTTCGATCCTGCCGTTACTAAATAAGATGAAACATCTGCAGTGGCTCAGGGCCTTCATGAGAGGCGTCGGACCCGCAGTGATTGGCGCGCTGGCTGTTTCGCTGGTTCAGATTGCACCGCATGCGGCACCCGATGTTTTCACCTGGATTCTGATGGCGCTAACGGTTGGAGTGATTTTGCTGCGCAATGTCGGACCTCTGCCACTGGTGGCTAGCGGTGCTGTAATCGGGTTGCTGGCCAAGAACGAGTTCGTGGAGCGTCTGGCGGAATGGGCGTGGAGCTATGCGCAGAAGTTGGTGACGGGCTGACCGGAAGAAGGCGGCGTATCGTGGGGGTGTTTGCGCCTCCACTTCTCCAGCAAAGGAGTGATACGCCGTGTCCGATGCTAACGTGGTCAAGCTGGTTCAACCAGGGTCGTTCGCTGATCCGCTCACCGAGGTGCTGCGCAACGGGGCGCGCGCCCTGCTGGCGCAAGCGGTCGAGGCAGAGGCGTGTCCGGCGGCCAGCGTCCGAGTCTGGCACATTACGTCACGGGGATGGGACCCATGGACGGAGCGACCGCTGCCGGAGGCGGCCGCCACCTGACATCCTGGGACGGCTGGACTTCGGTGTAAAGGCCGACAGGTTCGAGCGTGCGTTCGACGAACTTGGGCGGGCTCTCGGGGACTCAGCGCCCCGACAAGGAGTGGAAGGCGGGACCTGACAACCTCTGGGCGCTCAGTCGCTCCACAGGTTTCCGACCCCGAAACCTGACCAAAAACCTATAAAACCTGGACCCCCGGGGGGTCCTCGGGCGACAGCTCCTCCGCGCCGAGCGCCGTCGGCTTCAGCGTGCTCAGGCGCTGGAAAACCTCGGTCACGCGGCGAGGCGATCGACGACAGGCTAGACGAAGGCGGCAGCGTGGACAAGTGGAGGCGCCTGACTCCGTGTACGTAGAGTCCAGGCGCGGCGGCCAGCCGCGCCGCATGGTCCGCTCGACCTGCTCCGGTCTATCGGCCCCGACGATCCCAGCGCAGGTACTCTACCTCAGTACCTCAGTTGGCTCGAGCGCGCCGCTGTACTAGGCGCTGTTCCCGAGCAAGCAGACGGGCGCGCGGTCAACAGACGTGCTCCGACGTCATCTGGCACCAGATCGCCAGCCCCCGCAACGGGACAAGCCGATCCGACGACTCGTGTGGCGAGACACTCTTGCTCCGGTGTTTCGTCAACGTCCTCGGGTCCTAGGTTTTCTTGACCACCTTCTGGTACACCATCTCGACGTTCAGACCGACGCGATCCCGGTACTGGCCGAGCGGGTGCTTCGACATGCCCCGTTCGTACTGCGGCGCAAGCTGCTCCGCGATGGTCTTCTTCATCTCGTCGAGGCTCGCGCCGTCCGCCGCCGCCTTCTTCACGGCGGCGATGAGACCGGACAAGTAGCCCCGGAAGAATCCGAGCTGGTTTCGGGGAGACACGTCCCCGTGGCCGGGGATGATCTGGTCGAATTGCAGCTTCTCGAGCGCGGTCAAGGTCTGGACCCAGTCTTCAGGGTACCCGTCATTGAGGAACGGCATCCAGTCGATCAGCGCATCGCCGGTCGCGACGATCCTCTCCTTCGGCAGGTAGGTGAAGAGATCGCCGTTCGTGTGCGCGCGACCGAGCACGTGGAGCTGGATCTCCCGTCCTCCTTGGTGCAGGGTCGTCGCGGTCGCGACGGTTCGTGTCGGGAGCGCCGGCTTGATGTTCTTCAGTTCCTGGAGGTACTCCTCGGCCTGCCGGAGACTCGCCTCGAGCGTTGCCTTGGTCTGGGGATTGCTCGCGCGCTGGATATCGTCCTTGAGCTTGATGATCTCCCCGGGGAGCGCCGCCACTTGCTTCTCGATGAACGGAATGCCTCCGACACCCGCATCCGGTTTGGTGAGATTCTCCCGGGTGCGCTCGGAGGCGACGACCTCGACCCCGGCGTTGGCGCCCGTGTACACCTCGTTGCCCTGCCAGTGATCCCAGTGGAAGTGCGTATTGATGATCTTGCGGATGGGTTGCTTGGTGAGCCCCTGGATCTCTCTGTAGAGCTCCCGTGCCGCCGACGGCTTGGAATGAGAATCGACCACGACGACTCCGTCGTTGGTCAGGATCACTGCGGCATTACAGTTGACCTTGTACCGTGGCGCCGCGATGGCCGCGTAGACGCCGTCGCCGACCTTCTTCAACTCGAACAGGTCTTTCTCGGCGGTCTGTGCGTGTGCCGGCATGACGCAGCACAACTCGTGCGGGTCCAGCGTGTGGATGGCGGCCGTCGCGATCCCGATCTGGGTGAGAACCTGTCGACGCGTCCATTGGCGTGCCATGGGATGCCCTCCGCTCAGACGCCGGGACTGGTGGGTGGAGAATCGCGCGTCGCCGCGCCCTTTGTAGTCGAGAATCCCGTTCGCGTCTCACGTCCTCCGCGCAGCGGCCTCTCGACACATCGGACACGACGCGAGACCCTCGATACGCGAGAGGATCTGCCGAAAGAGGGTGCTCGTCAAGTGGCCTTCCCGGAAGGCGGCCGAATGACCTGATCCGCCCGCTGCAGGAGCGATGGCGGAATCGTCAGGCCGAGGGCCTTGGCGGTCTTGAGATTGATAACCAGCTCGAACTTGGTGGGCTGCTCGACGGGGAGATCGCTGGGCTTTGCACCTTTCAAGATCTTGTCCACGTATGTTGCGGCACGTCGAAAACTATCACGGAGGGACGGTCCAAACCCCACGAGGCCGCCATTCTCCACCTCATCCTTCCCCTCGTACATCGCTGGCAGGCGGCTCTTTACGGCGAGGGCGGCGATCCGGGTTTGGTGAAGAAGGAACATCCCGTCCCTCAGCACGAGAAGGGCGCCGGCACGCTCCCGAGTCATAGTCGAAAACGCTCTCTCCAAGTCGTCAGGCCCTCGCGCCTCCAGAAGTTGGAGCTGTAACCCCAACGACCGTCCCGCGCCCGCTGCCTCTCTCAACAAAAGCAGGTGCTCGGCTCTGGTCGGATTCCAGAGGACGGCGACCCGGGAGACCCCGGGAACGAGTTCCTTAAGCAACTCCAACTGTTTCCCGACCATCTCGGGGGTAAGGACGGACAACCCGGTGACGTTCCCACCGGGCCGGGCGAGGCTGGCGACGAGCCCAGTCCCTACCGGATTGGCAGCGTCCGTCATGACAATGGGAATGGTGCGCGTGGCCTGCTTGGCTGCCGCAACATTTTGCGTCGCTGCCGCGACGATGACGTCCACCTTGAGACGGACCAGGTCGGCCGCAAGGGCCGGAAGCCGCTCGTAGTGTCCCTCTCTCGTAGTGTCCCTCTGAAGATCGGTGCTCGATCACGATGTCGCGACCGAGCGTATAGCCCCTCTCGCGGAGCCCCTCCTCGAAGGCTTGGATCAGATGGGACTGGGTCTCCCTATGCTGGGTCGCCAGATAGCCGATCCGCCACACCCTGCCCGCCGGCTGGGCCCCGGCGGCGAGTGGCACGGCGAGGAGGCCGAGCGTGATGCCGGACATGAATGCTCGCCGGTCCATCACTCGATCACCTGATCCGCCCGCTGCAGGAGCGACGGCGGAATCATCAGCCCCAGGGCCTTGGCTGTCTTGCGATTGAGGACCAGCTCGAGCTTCTCGGGCTGCTCGACCGGAAGATCGGCGGGTTTGGCGCCCTTCAGGATCTTGTCTACATAGATGGCCGCGCGCCGGTAGAGGTCCGGAATATTCGGCCCGTAGGCCATGAGGCCGCCGGCCTCGGCGATCTCGGCATATTGCGAGATCACGGGGAGCCGGACCTCTGCCGCCCAGTCCAGGATCTGTCGCTTGTGCGTTTCCATCAGAACATCGTCAAACACAAAGAGCGCGCTGGCCCGCTCCCGTGTGATGGCCTGGAAGGCTCTAGTGAATTCGTCGGCGCTCTTGACTCCGTGGACCTGAAGACGGAAGCCGAATTGCGCGGTACCTCGCTCCATCTCGCTCACTGAGAGCCCGATACCAGGATTGTCGGCGTTCCAGAGCACGGCGAGCCGCGAGGCCGCGGGAATCAGTTCTTTGATCAGCCCTAGCCGCTTGCCACTCAGTTCGTCTGAAAAGTTGGTCAGTCCGGTGAGGTTTTCCCCGGGGCGGGCGAAGCTGCCGACCAAACCGGTTCGCACCGGATCAGACACCCGAGCGAACACGATGGGCGTCGTCCGGGTGGCCCGTTTGGCCGCGAGGGAGGGCGGGGTGTTGATCGAGACGATCACATCCACCTTGAGGCGCACCAACTCTTCTGCCAGATGGGGCAGGCGCTCATCCGTTGCGCCCGCGAATCGCCATTCGATGGCGATATTCCGTCCCTCGTCGTAGCCGAGCTCGCGCAGTCCTTGTCTCAGTGCGTCCAGCGGTCCGGGCGGGGCAGTGCCCGACGAAAGTACACCGATTCGGTAGACCTTTCCCGCCTGCCCCGCTGCGGCGAGCGGCGCGGCGAGAAGGCCGCTAGCCACGGTGCCGATGAACACTCGCCGGTTCATCACTCGATCACCTGATCCGCCCGCTGCAGGAGCGACGGCGGGATCGTCAAGCCGAGGGCCTTGGCGGTCTTGAGGTTGATGGCCAGTTCGAACTTGGTGGACTGCTCGACGGGCAGGTCGCCCGGCTTGGCGCCCTTGAGAATCTTGTCCACATAGGTTGCCGTCCGTCGATACTGGTCGATCCTGTCCGGCCCATAAGACATCAGCCCTCCGTCGTCCACGAATTCGCGGTACCCGTACATTGCCGGGAGGCCACGCCTCGCCGCGGCTGCGACGATCTGTGTCCGATAGCTCCAGATCACGGGATCATCGAACACGATAAGCGCGCTGGCCCTTCCCCGAGTGGCGGCGTCGAAAACTTGCTCGATCTCTTTGGGAGTTCGTGCCTCCAATGGCTGGAGCTGGACTCTCAACCTCTGGGCGGCGACTCGTGTCTCTTCCAAGAAGATGGCATGGATAGGATTGCCGGGATTCATCAGGATTGCTACTCGCGGGACGCTACGCAGAACACGCCCGAGCAGATCAAGGCGTTTGCCGCTCAGCTCTGCTGTCAGCAGGCTGAGGCCCGTCACATTCCCGCCAGGCCGGGCGAGACTGGCAACCAGCCCCGTCTTGACCGGCTCACCCACGGCGACGATAACGACGGGGATTGTGTTCGTCGCGGCCTTCACCGCAAGGCTTCCTGGAGTGGCTGCGACAACAATCACGTCCACGTTGAGCCGCACCAAGTCCGCTGCGAGCCCCGGAAGTCGCTCATACTGCCCGTCTGCCCATCGCGGCTCGAGAATAATGTTGCGACCCTCCACATAGCCCAGCTCGCGCAGTCCCTGCCGACATGCCTCCCAGAGATGGCGGCCCTCCGCTGGCGTGAAGGAGAACAGATAGCCCACACGCGGAACTCTCGGTGCGTCTTGCGCCTCGGCGGTGAGCAGTGAAGCAAGAAACACGGCGCCAGTGCCAGCTAAGAAAGTCCGCCGATACACTACTCGATCACCTGATCCGCCCGCTGCAGGAGCGACGGCGGGATCGTCAGGCCGAGCGCCTTGGCGGTCCTGAGGTTGATGACCAGTTCGAACTTCGTCGGTTGCTCGATGGGCAAGTCGTCCGGCTTGGCGCCCTTGAGGATCTTGTCCACATAGATGGCGGCGCGACGAAAGATAGCCGGATAGTCCGCGGCATACGATGCCAGGCCGCCAGCACCCATGAATTCGCGGTTGGCGTAAAGGGCGGGAATGCGATGCTTGGCGGCAAAGGTGACAATCCGGGCTCGATTGGCCACCACGACGCGATCGGATAGATTGAGAAGCGCCTCACAATGGGCTGCCACGAGCGCGCCAAGTGCGCTGTCGAGACGTTCACTGTCCGCTGCATTCACGACTGGCTCAAGCGTAAGCCGAAGCGCCTTGGCCGCTCTCTGCACGGCATTGATGCGAGCCGTGTTATTGGGGTTCGCAGGATTCCACAAAACTCCCACGCGTGAGGCGCCCGGCACGAGTTCCTTCAGCAGTTCGAGCCGCTTGCCGTCCACCTCGAGCGACATCGAGGTCAACCCCGTGATGTTTCCGCCCGGATGCGCCAAACTCGAAGCAACGCCAAGCGCGACGGGATCACCGATCACGGCCACTACGACAGGGATGGTTCCCGCTCCTTCTTTGGCAGCGAGCGCGGCCGGCGTGCCTTCCGTTACAATGAGGTCGACCTTGAGCCGGACAATCTCCGCGACCAGCGCCGGGTACCGCTCATAGTGTCCGCCGGCCCACCGGTACTCGATCACCAGATTCCGTCCCTCCACGTAGCCGAGGTCGCGCAGCCCCTGGCGAAAAGCGTTCGTGAGATCAGACTCAAGAGCCGGCGATGACGTGCCGAGGAACGCGATCCGCGACACCTTCCCCGCCTGCTGCGCCCCGGCGGCGAGCGGCGCGGCGAGGAGGCCGACTGCCAAGGCGCCGAGAAACGCTCGTCGGTCCACAAGGGCCTCCACCTGGCCGCGTGGTCTAGGAGGGATGGGGCGGGGCGGCCAGCGGGTCGAATCTACACCAGGGCGGGGGCCGCGTGGATGAGGATTCCCTTGGCGTGTCTAGCCTTGTACGACTTGCTGCCGGAAAAACTCGTCCAATTCCTCGACGCGATCGCGTACCTGGTGTAGCGTAAGTGGGTCGGCCGCGTTGCAGTGCCTCGGAACACTACGTAGAAGCGGGCCGGAAAGGGACCTCATCTTGCCTGACGAACTCGTGCGCCGTGTACTGCCCGGCGAACTCCTCCACGCTGATGATCATTCACTGAGGCTCGTCGATGGGACGGTGTTTCTCGCGCCGCCTGGTATGAGCTTGCCCGTTTTCCCGCTCCATGCGTCGCTTCGGATCGAATACACGGTGATCAACGGGCAGACGATCTTGAGGCGGGTTCCGGAGTTGTTGCTTCCTTAGGTGGGACATTGCATGCCACCGCGTCCTGGCTACATCGTGCCTAGGACCTGCGTGACCGCCTTCCGAAGATCGTCCACGGTAAAGGGCTTGGCGAGAACAGGGGTGCCGGTCGTGCCGAGGAAGCCTGCGTAGTCCAGCGCATGCGCCTGCCCAGTCACGAAGATCATACGTGGCATCGCCGGCCCGTACTTCCCCTGCAGCGCCTGGTACAATGCCGCGCCATCCATCTTGGGCATCCGCAGATCGCTTAGAATCAGGTCGTAGCGACCGTTCTCGCAGAGGCGCAAGGCGTCGTCGCCGTCTGTGGCCATCTCGACCTTGTAGCCGTGCCCGCCAAGCACGTCGGCAATCAGTTCTCGGACCGCCTCTTCATCATCGACGACCAAGATAAGAGCCCGTCTCGTGGAACTCACGGCCCGGGAGTCTAGCGGAACGAGACAGAGAAGGCAAGAAGCGGAAACGGGAGCATTGTGACGGAACCGTATCGGGGATGAGACCCCGGCCTCACTCAGCGACGGAAGAAAATTTCCTCCGTGCTAACCTGAATCCCAAACCTCGACGGAAGGCACAAACGAATGAGCATCTATCACAAGCTCGGCAGGTTCGTCCAAGCCCACCAGCGCTGCGGCGGTCTGCGAAGCAACATGGAGTCCGCGACCGGGACGGGCGTCCTGCTCTGGATCGACTGCTCATGTGGCGCCAGCTTCGAGCGGTGGGTGGCGGTGCAGGATGAAGACGAAGCGCTGCTGCGATCGGCCCTCCTCGGGGCGACCGCCCATGCCTAAGCCCGCCCGGGCTCGACGTGCCTCGGGTCCCGGTAGGATTTGGCGTGACGGTCGTCGCGGAGGAGCAGGGCAGAGACCTTGTTGCCTTGAACATCCGACCATCCCCCGGGCCGTTCTTGATCTAACTGCCGCGCGGGGACCCATACAGTAAGGAGGACAGTCGAGATGGACAACAGCTGGAACAACCCGTGGAAGCTGACCGCGATCGCGATGGCGCTGATGATCGTGACCGCTGTGGTCACTGGGATCGTGGTGGCGAACCGGACGGGGACGACCCCGGCCCAGCAAGTAGTGAGCACGCCTTCACCCGCAAAGCCACCGGCGGCGCCCGCAGCCGCGGCCACGGCGCCACACCCGACAGCCACAGTCCCGCCTCAAACGGCCATCGAGAAATGTAACCAGTATGCGGCGACACCGCCCAGTCAGCGGGACAAGACCATTGGGGTGGTGAAGGACACCGCCATCGGAGGCGTCGGGGGTGCGGCCGTCGGCGCCGCAGGAGGCGCCATCGCGGGAGGGGGCAGAGGTGCCGGAACGGGTGCGGCGATTGGCGGCCTTGTTGGGGTTGTGGGTGGGACGCTGTATGGCCTGAACGAGGTCCACAAGAATAACCAGGAGGCCCAGGCCGCCTACGCGCGCTGCATGCAGGCGCATGGTCATACCGGATAGCCAGTAGCCTCTCGAGAGCCACTACCCACGCGAGCGTCGAGTCCCCCTCGGCGCTCGGGGTGTCTAGAGGACGCCGCCGGCCACGTGCGCTGGAGTGCGCTGGAGTGATCCGGAATGCGCCCGAGTTAGGCACAATTTGGGCACAAACCCGCCGCCGCGTGCGCCGGTCAGCCGCCGAACTGACGCACGACCGCCTGCCACAGCGCATTCGCCTCGCGGTTGCCTGGATCGTTGCCCGGCTGCTTGCGGACGGCGGTGTGCACCATGACCAGCCGGCTCTGCGGATCGACGAAGATCGACTGGCCGCGCACGCCGAGGAACGCGAACATCCGCCGCTCGCCAGGGAAGAGCCAGGTCTGGTAACCGTAGCCAAAATAGGGCGTCGCAATGCCGGGCCAGAGGTGCGCCTGGCCGGCCTGCTTGGTCGTGGCGTCGTGGATCCATGCGGCCGGGATGAGCTGGCGCCCGCGCCAGTTCCCGTCGTGCGCCAGCAGCAGACCGAGCCGCGCGTAGTCCCGCAGGACGGCGTTGAGGCAACAGTAGGTCGCCTCCTGGCCCGACGTGTCGATCAGCCACGTCGCGTCGGCCTCGGCGCCGATCGGTTGCCAGATTTTCTCCTGCAGATAGTCGGAGACCGTCCGTCCGATCGCGGCATTCAGAACGAGGCCCAGCACCTGCGTCTCGACGGAGGCGTAGGAAAACCTGGTTCCCGCCGGCACCACGCGCTCGTTAAACGGAATCACCGCGTCGACCCCGCCCCCGCCCCGCTGCATGAACGTGCTAGCGACGAGCGTCGAGACGTCGTCGGTGCCTGAATACACTTCGCTGAAGCGTACGCCCGACGACATCTGCAACAGGTGTCGGATCGAGGTGCGTCCGTACTCGGCGTCGGCGAGCGCTGGGACGTACGTGGCCACGGGATCGTCCACCGAACGGATGCGACCGTCGGCGATCGCGACGCCGATCAACATCGAAGTGACCGTCTTCGCCATCGACCATGACGTGAAGCGATCGCGGTCGGTGCGTCCGTACTGATAACGCTCGACGAAGACGGTGTCACCGCGCGCGATCAGCAGGCCCGTCGCCGGGTTGCGCGCGAAGTAGTCGTCGAGCGTGAGTTCGAGGCCCTGAAATTTCCAGAGGATCTCTGGCTCCACGACGCGCTCCAGACGCGATGGCACCGGCGCCTTGCGGATCAGCCGTCCCTCGAACACCTCGTCGAGATGACTGTGCGAGCCGACGAGCGAGGGAATGCGAAAGTACGTCGTGCGATCGCCGATCGGATAGCCGTTGGCGGCGCCGTACACCTCGGCGTCGGGTCCGCCCGCCGCGAAGCGCGGCGCGATCTCCTCGCTGCGCGGCGCCGCATCGCGCGTAGTCGCTGGCGACGCGCATCCGGCGAGCGCGACGAAAAGGAGCACCCACCACCGACGTGCGCCCATGGTCACTGCTTCGCGAGGCGCTTCGACGGCGTCTCGGCTGCCGGGACCGCGGCACCCATTGCGCGTAACCAACATAAGGCCTGTTCTCCAACCCGGCGGCCCTGGGTGCCCGTGTCACACCGCGGCCGAACCGTGGTATCTGCCGCCGGTCCTGTCAGAGCGCCCGGGGCAAGTCAAACCGGAGCCTCGAGGCGGCGAGCGGCGCGGCGGTCAACGCCCCTGGACGACCTTCTCGCTGCTCGCCACCGGAGGAGCCCCGTGCGTCTCTTGGTACGCGAGCCGGGCGCCGAGCTCACGGCGTCTCCGTTCGAGCCGCCGCCGTCGTCGGACGTTCCGTTTGGTTTTTGAGCATCCTCCCGCCATGTGTGTGACCCCTTTCATCGACGCAGTCTAGCAGAAGAGACGCCGCCCCTTCGTAGCTTAGGATCTGGCGTGTGAGGACGGCGACAGGCCGGCCGACGCGCGTCTCTATCCCGCGGTGGCCCCCAGCCGCCGCTCGATCTCTGCAAGTCGCTTCCGGCGCTCTTGGATCTGCCAGTCGAGCCGCTCCCGACGGCCCTTCCTCAGAACAGGAGCGTTCTCCAATTCCTGTCGCCAGTCGGCCATCTGCCTGAGTAGCTCCGCCCGTTCACGCTCCAGGGTTTGGCGTTCGTTGTGAGGGGCTGGCACGACACTGACCAGGATAGCGCGCTCGGGGCCCGGCCGTCAGTCCTCGGGTGCCGGTAGGCCCGCAGCATCTCGTTCGCCTGGCGACGGCCTGAAAGCGGCTTCCTGGTTAATTGGGTTAAGGTGAGCAGCCCGGGCACCGAACCTTCCAATCCCGCGTACGCCACTGACCACGTGCCCCAAGGCTGCGCAAGGCTGAGCATTCGCGTACAAAGCCCATGGCTGTGATTCGAGTCGTGGTGTGCAGGGCGGACGTAGCGGTTGCGGGAGAGCGTAGCGCCTTGTAGAGAAACAGAGGCGGTGGTCTTCTATCGACCGTCTGAAGCCACAATCAAGTCGTATCCAGACGGACTGATCGCACGAAGACGCGAGGTGAAGCGGTAGCCGAGCGCCCAGCTCGGCCGTGTGTGGTTCCACTCCACTGAAACGGCGTCGCTGTTGCGGGTCACCGTGGCCACGCCTTCGATCAGTCTCTGAAACCCATCGAGCGCCATACGGTAGGCGACCCGGCCACCGTCACGCATTGGAAGTGGTTCGTCAAACGTCACGCGGAACGTGTGTCCCGAGTCGACCTGTTCGCATCGGAGGGGTTGCCCATCCCGATCGAATGTCACCACCATACCCTGTCGGCCGTCGGCGCTCTGCGAGCGGTAGACCGGAGCATCCCGTTGGCGAAGCAGCTCCACGCCTCCACCAAATGGCAGCAGGACGATGCCATGATTTGTGACATCTACACGGCCTTCGCCGTAGGGTATCGAGGCGACAAAGATATTGAAGGAATAGGCCGCCTGGAAGCGGTACCTCGGTGCGAGCGTTGGGTCATTGGGGAATGAAAAGTCGGCGCCGCCGATTGTCAAACGACTACTTGAGGCCCGCCGACTTTTTTCGCGGAAGAAGATGAGAAAGAACTGGGCGGCGCCGTGGCCGCTCTGATCCGTAAGACCCGCTCCCTGAGCATCGAAGGCGCCGTCCTCGTCCATCCTGATCGTCCACTCGACGTCGGCGTCATCTTTGTCCTTGAAGCGAACCTCGAGACCGAGGGGGCTGCCGAAGGTTCCGATGGCCCGGTACCTGATGTCTCGATAGTAAGCTTCGCCCGAAGGACGCGTTGCGGCCTGCAGATCATTGAGGTAGTGAACCTGCCTTTTCGTACCGACTCGCTCCGTCAGCCAAACCCACACCAGATCTTGTCCGGAGGGCGACTTGGTCGAGGCCCCCTCGATGGATTCGTAGAGTGGATGCGTCGGGGTCCATTGGAACCAGTGGTGGTCCCAATGGTGGAACGTTGTTTGAAAGGGTAACAGAGGTGGAGGTGCCATCCGCGGCTGAATGCTCGCACAGGCAACCGCCACGGATGCGACGCTCACGGCGCAAAGGAGCGGCCAAGACATTCGCGACATCAGTAAGAACCCTCCTCGAAGATTCCGTAGGACGGATTGCCAGATGAATGTGTTTACGTGACCCGTTCCGTGCGCTCGACAAGAAGGGACCAGCCAGTAGACGTCACGGGCTCTCGGACACCTTGGGAGGCACGCGGTGTGAGCGGGCATGTCGGCCTGCCAGGAGCCGCGGGTTGATGCGGAACCGCACGGTGGGTCGCCCGCCGTCACCGCGTCGGCCGAGGGCGACGGCGGCCGGGTTCTTGCGCTTCGGCCGGACCGCAGCCAGCGGCCCGCGGCCCACTCTCGTGACCGGGTCCGGTCCAGGTTTCCCAACCCTAAACCTCGTTCAAAACCTATAAAACCTGGAACCAGGCATTACGCGACGCGTTAAACACGAGGGTGGGGTCTCGACGAGTCGCGTCCAATCATGAGGCCAGCGAGTCCCCGACGAAACGGACCTGGGCCGCCCTGATGCGCCGCGTCCGGCCCGCCGGGATCGAATCGAGGACCCGTCGCGCCACGACTCGTACCGCCACCGGGTCTGCCTCGCGAGCGCGCCGCTGCGCCCCGCCGCGAGCGGCGCGGCAAGAAGGCCGCCAGCGATGCTTGCCATAAAGACGCGTCGAGGCATCTCGGGCGAGCAGATAGAGTCCATCTGGCCCCTCCTCACGGTCTGGCCGCGAATCTACCACCGTAGCCGCGCGCGGAGGAGGGCGAGCTGCGCCTATTGCGTGCTGTGGGAGCTTGGCCTCGCGCCGACTACTTCTCCCTCCAATCTTGGCCGCACGGGCAAGCATGCTTGTCACCATGCCCCGGCCCTTTCCGGCATTGATGCCGCTTGCCGTCATCGAGAATCCCGAGCGCACGGCAGCGGGGCAGATTAGTCCAATACTGGAGGGCTCCTGCGCTGGGGCACGGTGGCACTGAGCCTCGCGACTTCGTACGCCACGGCAGGATCGTCATCAGCGGATTCCTACTTCCCCTTCGGCCAGAATCTGCTATACAACGCCCACACCACAATAATCACAAGGGCAATGGCGACCCCTCGCCAATGCCGTAGTACGAAGGCGACTATGTTGAGCCATGCGTCACTCACAACTATTTCTCCTTCGGCCTACGCGGCTCCATGCTCTCACGCGGATCGACTGTCTTGGGCAGACAGCGGAGTGATTCCCCAGGGGCCGTGGTGGGCCACAGCTTGTCGAGGAC
>Ga0210384_10005051_pt1 | contig 14516 bp, 13 predicted proteins | sample IncBWH2MmetaG_FD_160574 | JGI IMG/M metagenome (GOLD analysis project Ga0210384, IMG submission 160574) | Forest soil microbial communities from Barre Woods Harvard Forest LTER site, Petersham, Massachusetts, United States - Inc-BW-H-2-M | ecosystem: Environmental > Terrestrial > Soil >...
AGGCAGCGAGAGCCAACTGCGTATTGGCAGTTGTAATGTTCCACCCGATTGCGGGCAGGTGGCGCCCGGCATGCCTTCGGGACGCGACAGCCTCCGTCGAAACCGTTTCGCCCCCGTTGGTACCTACTAGAATACCACCCCGCGCAAACCGCGGCCAATCGAGGCCGCACCCATTCAAGGGCCGTGTAAAGCCAGTCGGGAGTGCCATCAAGCTCCTGGCGACAGCCGGGTTTGGCGCCACCGCAGGTACAGCAACCTTTCCCCCACCCTAATGGGTTGCACCGATGGTCACGCCAGCCCCATTCACCTACCCTCTCACGAGGCCAGGGCCCTTGAACTGGCCACAGACCTTGAATCAAAAACGGAGGAACTCATGTTAGCTGCAATCGGAGCGGTGGTGCTCGTGCTTTGGTTACTCGGCTTTTTCGCTTTTCACGTGACGGCCGGTGCGGTCCACATTTTGCTGCTCGTCGCGCTTGTCCTGTTGGTCATGCATTTCGTCACTGGTCGCGGCGCCGCTGTTTAGGCGAACGCCGATGAATCCCCATTTTGTCCTCAACCCGGCATTCCAAATAATTGCGGCGTACATTATTTTCATCGCCGGCTTCCTGATACTTTTTGCGCTGGCGTTGTTGAGCATCGGCGGCGTCTGCATCTTGTACCGGGTCGCAAATCAACTTGCCACCTACTTTTGGCAATCCGAACAGTCGCCGCGGGTGCGTGAAGCCAAGCAGCCTATTGCTTTGACTCCGCACCCGTCGCACGATTGATCAACCTCTCGGTCGTGGGCTTGTCACAACTCAGCCGGACGGCCGAGGACTCTGACGCGCCCCGCGCGTAGAACTCGTATCGGCGTGCCCTGCACGTCAGGAACGGGGGCGCGGAATGCCAGTTGACACCCCTCGCATCGGTTTTCATAATCCCAAAGAGGCAAGTATTCCTTTGAAAGAGCGTCAAAAATCGCTCGAACGAGCGCTGGAAGAAGCGGTTTCGCGTGCCCTGCGGGACAATCTCGCTCCTCTACAGCGCACCGCGGATGAACTTCACCAGGCATACGCGGATCTCGTGGCCGCCTGTTCTTCCAGCCGCCCGAGTAATGCTCTGCCGGCAATGCTCCGCGCACAGACGGCAGCTTCCGCGCTGGCCGCCGGGCTTTCCGTGCTTTCCAATTTCGTTGCTGTGGCATTGAATCCCCGCGATCAGCACGCCGCGGAAGAGAGCTCATCCACTGCAGTCGAAGATGCTGAAGAAGAAGCCGCCCTCTCTGCTCACGACCATGTGGCTGAAGCTGAGACGGAAGTCGAGTTAGCGGAGGAGCGGGCCACCCACACTCGCGGCGAATCGGCCGAGGAAACCGCAGAAATTACCAGCGCAGTAGCCGCGGAAGCTCCCAGCCAGCCTTTCGACCTCTCCAGCCTTCCCTCGGAGGTCCAGGATCTGCATCGCCGCGCCAACCGGGTTGCCAAGGTGGCCATGCAAGACATCAAATTACTGCGGCCCAAAGACGTAAAATTGGCTCGCGAACACAAAGACATCTGTCAACGCTTGCGCTCAGATATTGACAAAGCCCGCAAAGAATACGACCGCCGCTTCCGTGCGATTTCGGATCATCCTGTGGACTACTTCCATCACTGGATGGTGGAGATACTCGCCGATGGCGACAGCGAAGCCCTCGGAGAGTATCCCTATCCCTCGCCCGTCCTACGCCACTAAATATCGCGCGATGAAAATCACCGGCCGGCTTGTGCGCACTGCCGGAGTCTTGCTGCTTTTCTGCGCGTGCGTTTTCGGCGCGCCGCCTCCCAGGACTAAAGCGCGGCCCGGTCCAGCCGCGGCTGCCGCGCCCACGGAAAAAGAGCTCGAACAGTACGCAAGAGCGTTGAAGAAGAAAGATCCAGTTGCGGCATATGCAAAGCTCAGCGCCATCTCCACACGGAAATCTGCAGGCGTACTCGGGGCCCGCGCCGCGCTCGCACTTGGCTTCTTCGATTACAACAAGGCGAACTACGCGCAGGCCGCGAAATGGCTCGATCGTGCGTTAGCGGACCCCCTGCTCCGCGACTATTCACTCTACTGGAGTGCCGAAACCAACATCGCTCTCGCCCACAATGCCGAAGCTCTCGCGCAGCTTAAGCAACTTCGCCATGACTTTCCCGATTCCGTGATCACCGACCAGGCCCTGCAATCCCTCGGCACCGCGGCCCTGGCTCTGAATCAACCCGGCGAATCCATCGCCGCCCTCGACGCCTATCTTGCTACTAACGACAAGCCGGCTCTTCTTTTCCTTCGTGCCGAGGCTCACGAACTAGCCGGGCAAAAATTGCAAGCCGCCGCGGATTATCAGGCCGTTTATCTGCGATTCGCGTTGAGCGATCAGTCGCGCGAAGCAGGCCTGAAGCTCGATTATCTTCGCAGCTCGCTGGGCGACCAGCTTCCCGCGATTCCCCTCGACCAGCGAATCGCGCACGCAGCCACGCTGTTCGCCGCCCGGCAGTGGACCGAAGCGCGCGCCGAGTATGCGCAGCTTCTCCTCCAACTTTCCGGCCCGGAATTTGAACGCGCTACTTTGAGGATTCTGGAATGTGGCATGGCTCTCGGCGGCGGCCCATCGGCGATCAGCACCCTGAAAGTGGCCGATTCCGACGTGGACGCCGAGCGCCTGTACTCGCTCGCGAATTACTACCGCCTGCCCCCTCAGGAAATTCCCATGGTCGCCGCGGTGGAGGCCGCAGCAGCACGCGCTCCGCAAAGCCACTGGGCCGAAGCCGCGCTCTTCCTGGCGGGAAATTATTTCTGGGTCCAACTCGATCGCGATCGTGCCGCGGCCTATTACAAAAGCGTCGAGGAAAATTTCCCCACAATCACCGATGCCACGCCGGCGCATTGGCGAGTTAGCTGGGCGGCTATTATCAAACGGAAGCCTGAATCAACCGAGCTGCTTGCCGATCACCTTCGACGTTTTCCGGGCTCGCAATTCACGCCCGACGCGCTCTATTGGCTCGGACGTCTTGCGGAAGAATCCGGCAATGCCGCCCTCGCCCGCAGCTACTATGGAAAATTGCAGCAGCGCTTTCCACAGAATTATTTTCAGGCAGTGGCTTTGCTGCGGCTCCAGTCCCTCGGCACAGGCCCTGTCGTCGAGGCAGATGTTCTGTCAGCAATTCCTCCTGTGCCGCATGCAGCGCCGCTTGGCGATACGATTCCTGCAGCCGCCGCAGGCCGACAGGCGCGCGCCGACGCTTTGCATTCAATCGCCTTCGATCCTTCGGCCGAACTGGAACTGCGCGCGGCCTATGCCGCCACTGGCGAGCCGCGCCTGCTGCTCGAAGCCGCGCAGGCAGCCGTTAGCGCCGGGCACTGCGGCTCTGCCTTCGCCACCATCCGCCAGATTTTCCCGCAGCTTGAATCGCGCCCGTACGCCGAGGTCCCGCGTGCAGCATGGCAGGCGGCTTATCCGCTCCCATTCGAGGGGTCCATCCGCCAGTGGTCAGCTCACGCGGGCGTTGACCCCATGCTCACCGCAGGCTTGATTCGCCAGGAATCCGCGTTTGAGCCTGAAGCGCGTTCACCCGCCAACGCCATGGGATTGATGCAACTCCTCCCGACGACCGCGCGCCTGGTGGCCAAACAGGCGAAAGTGCGCTACTCGCGCGCACAACTTTTCGACCCGGATTATAATGTCCATCTCGGAACGATCTACTTCTCGGGCTTGCGCAACACTATGGGCAATGTGGAATCAGCGCTGGCCGCGTACAATGCCGGCGAGGACCGCGTGGGGCAGTGGAACGCCGACCAGTCGTATCGCGAAATCGCGGAATTTGTGGACTCGATTCCGTTCACCGAAACGCGCGACTACGTCGAAATCGTCTCGCGCAACGCGGAAATCTATCGCAAGGTCTACGGAGTGCAAAATGAAGCCCGCCAGCCCACACCACGCCGCGGCCGCGAGCGCCAGTCTTTCCGTTAAGGCCGGCCAGTTCACCGAATCCGTCATTCGCGAGATGACGCGCCTCGCGCTCCAGTACAAGGCCATCAATCTTTCGCAGGGTTTTCCTGATTTTCCCGCCCCCGCCGAAATCAAGCATGCCGCACGCGAAGCCATCGCCGCGGACATCAATCAGTACGCCATCACCTGGGGTGCAAAATCCCTCCGCAATGCTATCGCCGAAAAATTTCAGCGCTGGCAGGGAATCACTATTGATCCCGAACGCGAGATCACCGTCTGCTGCGGTTCCACCGAAGCGATGATGTCTTCCATGATGGCCATCATCAATCCCGGCGATGAAGTCGTGGTCTTCGAGCCTTTCTACGAAAACTATGGCCCCGACGCGATTCTTTCCGGCGCCACGCCGCGCTTCGTCAAGCTCTATCCGCCCGATTGGACTTTTGATCCCGGTGAGCTTGCTGCCGCTTTCGGTCCCGCCACGAAAGCCATCATTCTCAACACGCCGAACAATCCCACCGGAAAAATTTTCAAGCGCGCAGAGCTCGAATCCATCCGCGATCTCTGTCTCCACTGGGGCGCCTACGCCATCACCGACGAAATCTATGAACATATGCTCTACGACGGCGCCGAGCACATATCCATGGCCACGCTCGAAGGCATGCGCGACCGCACCATCACCATCAACGCGCTCTCGAAAACCTACAGTGTGACCGGCTGGCGCGTCGGCTGGGCCATTGCCGCACACGAAGTAACTTCCGCGATCCGCAAGGTCCACGATTTTCTTACTGTGGGTGCCGCTGCGCCTCTTCAAGAGGCTGGAGCGGTTGCTTTGAAATTTCCGCCCAGCTATTACAAGAATCTTGCGAGTGAATATCTCACTCGCCGCGATCGTCTGTTGGGCATTCTCGCCGGCGCGGGCTTCCGCTGCTTCAAGCCGCATGGCGCTTATTACATAATGACCGACATTTCTGCGTTCGGCTTTCCGGACGACCTCGCCTTCGCAAAATTTCTGGTGAAGGAAATCGGCGTCGCCGCCGTCCCGGGATCGAGTTTCTACCAGAATCCCGCCGACGGCCGCACCCATCTCCGCTTCACCTTTTGCAAGACGGAAAAAACCTTTCAAGCCGCCGCCGAGCGATTGGCGAAGCTCAAACCGGGCAACAGGTCCGCTCCGAAATAAATCAGCGCACCTATGTTAGAATTCGCGAGATTTTCTTCTCAGGAGACCGCCGCATGGCCATGGAATTTGATCTGATACCCGCGAGAACGCGGCTGACCGCAAACGGCGAAGGCGAACCGCGCGACATCAGCGCCAGTCAGACCCGCACGTTCCTCTGCTCCATGGACATCACCGGCCAATTGGAGCAGGAATCCGTGGACATCTCCATCTGGGGATCCGCCGACGGCCAGGACTGGGGCAAATTTCCGCTCCTGAAAATGCCGCAGCGTTTTTATCGCGGAGAGACACGGCAAGTCCTCGATATGTCCATGCAGTCGAAGGTGCGCTTTATCCGCGCCAAATGGGAGTTGACGCGTTGGGGCCGCGTCGCGCCGCACCCGGTATTCGTTCTCGGTCTTCATCTCAGCGAAGTCCCGGCCTTCGCGCACAAGACCGCTTAGTTCCCGGAATCCTTCATGAAGCCCGCGAAAACCGAATCAACTAAGTGCATTCGCAGGCGATCCGCACAGCGCTTTTCTGGCTTGCCGTTGTTCGACATTGCTTACGGGCCAGATCCTGACCTTGATGAATCACACGGCACGGCGCGCGGAATCATCGCCATCGGTGACGAAGCGCACGGCTGGTTGGCGTTGGGCGGTTCGGCGCGGGGATACATCGCATTGGGTGGAAGCGCTCGAGGCCTGATCGCGCTTGGCGGAAAAGCTGTCGGCGTTATCGCTCTAGGCGGATTGTCGATCGGCGTGATTGCGCTGGGCGGTCTTGCGGTGGGAGCGGTTGCGGTCGGCGGGTTCGCTGCTGGAGCCGTCGCCGTCGGGCGCCGCGCGCTGGGTTTGTTGGCGGTGGATGCTCCGCGCCGCCGCGCGAATCTTCGCAGCTAACGGCCCTCACAACTCAAACGATTGCAATTGCGCCGGAATCGTCACCGGCCACCCATGCTGGCTCACGATCGCGTCGCGCAGCGAATTCAGCGCCGGTGGCTCGCCGTGAACCATGAAAGTCTGCTTCGGCGCCGTCTGAAATCCTGACAGCCAGCGCAGGAGCTCGCTTTTTCCCGCATGCGCCGACAGTTGTCCAATAGTCGCAATTTCCGCGCGCACCGCGACCTGCTGCCCGAATAGAGTTACAGTCTTTGCGCCATCCTGCAGCGCTCGCCCGCGAGTGCCTTGCGCCTGATACCCGACCAGCAGAACCGTGTTTCGTGAATCCGGCAGTCGCTGCGCCAGATGATGCAGCACGCGCCCGCCCGTGGCCATGCCGCTGGCAGAAACGATGATGCATGGCGAATTCACTGCATTGATTTTCTTCGAGTCGTCCGGCGTGCGCATCATGTGGACTTCATGCACATTCAACGGATCACGGTCGCCGCTGTCTTCTTCCTTCACGAATTCCGGTTTGTGATCCTCCCGGTGCCGCAGGTAAAAATCCGTTACGCTGATGGCCATCGGGCTGTCCATGTACACGGGCAGGATCGGAATTCGCCGCTTGTCTTCGAGCTCCCGCAAGAAGTACATGATCTGCTGCGTGCGATCCACGGCGAACGCCGGAATCACCACCACTCCGCCTCGTGTGGCCGTCCGCCCAATCACGTCAGCCAGCGCATCAGCCACCGACCCGGCCGGATGATCACGGTCACCGTAAGTCGCTTCGCACAGCAGATAATCCGCGCGCGTGGGCGCTTCCGGATCCTTCAGGATTGGCTGCCCGTAACGGCCCAGATCACCGGAAAAAACTAGCAGCGTCTGTTTGTCGCTTTCCGTGATGGTCAGTTCCAGCCAAGTGGAGCCCAGAATGTGACCCGGATCGTGTGGAAGCACGGAAAATTCCGGGCTGATCGTAAACGGTGTGGCCCGCGGAATCTCTTTGAATTGCCGGAGTGCGGCCTGTGCTTCTGCCACGGTGTAGAACGGCAGCGGCGGATTGTGTTGGCTGTAGCCTTTCTTGGCAATGAATTGTGCATCCTCCTCTTGCAGGTGCGCGGAATCCGGCAGCAGCAGATTGCACAATTCGATTGTGGCCGCGTTCGCGTAAATTGGCCCGCGAAATCCATTGCGTACGATTCGCGGGATATACCCGGTGTGGTCGATGTGCGCGTGCGTCAGCAACAGCCAATCGATGCTCGCAGGATCCACCGACAGGTTCTGCCAGTTCCGTTGCTCGAGCTCCTTGCTCCCTTCAAACAGTCCGCAATCCACCAGCAGCCGTTTGCCACCCGCTTCCACCAGGTACTTCGATCCCGTAACCGTGCCCGCCGCGCCCAGAAAAGTTATTTTTGCCATAGGCCGCGTATTGTAAATCGAATCTGGCTAAACACTCCCGCCCTTTCTCCGGTCGCAGTTCAGTGCTTGACCGCGCAGTAGTCCTGCCATACGCTCTCGGGTTCCATACCCATTCAGGATTCGGAAACAGAGGAGCGGGGAACTATGAAAATTATTTTGAGCGTTCTTGTCGGCTTGCTTTTAGCTGCTGCTGCCGCCGCGCAGGATCTCCCCTCGAGCTCGCTCACGCGTGGGACCTGGGACCTCGGCCTGTTCGCAAGTGGCGGCACTGGCCTCGGCAAATCCGACGACACGCAATTTTTCAATGCCGGTGGCCGCGTTGGCCGTGTTTTCACTGGCGAACATCTATCCGGCTGGGCACGCGGCAATTTCGAATGGGCCATTGATCTGATGCCCGCCTATATCGTGTTTCCGCCAGCAAATGCGGTGTACGGCGGCAGCTTCAAGCCGGTAATTTGGCAGTGGAATTTCACCGGCGGCAAGAAAATTGCTCCCTATGTTGCAGCAGCCGGCGGCGTCGTTTTCAGTCGTAGCAATGTTCCCCCCGGCGATACCTCCACTGTTAATTTCACCACCCAGGGCGTCATCGGCGCGCACATCTTCACGCGCGAGAGCCGCGCCCTCCAACTCGAAGGCGCCTTCGGTCACCTCTCGAGCGCCAGCCTCGGTAACCACAATCCCGGTTACAACGCTTTCTTCACCTTTACCATCGGCTACACCTGGTACAAGACGGCGCACTGATTCTTAAATCTCCTACTTTTGGATCGAAGCCTCGAATCAGGAGCGAGCAACTATGAGAAAACAAATCCTGTTCCTCTTGCTGGCAGCGCTCGTCATCGCAGGCTGCTCCGCGCGTGCGGAAAAACCTGCGAGTCCGTGGACGCTCACCAAAGAATCCGAAGCCGTCGTCACCGATGCAAAACTGCGCGACCAGATTTTTCGCGCGCTCGACGCCGCGCAGCACGCCGGAACCAGTCCGACCATTTCGCATTTCCCGGTTCGCGCCGCGACCATCTTCGAGAAGGACGGTCAGGAGCACGTCGTCCTCGGCGGCAACACTGAGTACGAAGTCCCCGAAGCCATCCACGGCGAATCATCCATGCTCAATCATGTCACCGCGCTTTACGGTGCAGACACCACCCGCAATGCAGTCCATTTTGTCGCTTTCTACGGCCAGACGTGCGGCGGTAGCGGAAGCTGTGGCGATTGCCGCGATTACCAGATCGCATCCACCGATTACGAGCATCTGCTCATCGCTTGTGGGCAGGCCTCTGACCACACTGTCCGCGTCCATCGCTTTATGGACCAGCTCATCTGCGAGAAGAATTTTCCGGAGGTGGATGCGACAAAAATTCCGCTTAGCGCACTGGAGCTCGCCCGCCTCCTAAAATCCGCGCAGGAAGCGCGTTTGGGGGGCGTCACATTGTTCACTTCTGAACGTCACACCGGCGCCGCGGGATTGTCTCTCACGGGAAAAACCTATCGTGCCGCTGGAGCCGACGATGCAGCGTTTCACTACCGTTATCCCATCGGCGGTGTGCTACAGCAGGCCGCCACCGAGCGCGATTACTTCATGCGCGCGATAGTCGTGGCCGGTGCGCCGGGAAAGTGGCCGGTAATAAATTATCGCGACCGCCAGTACGGCTACGAGTTCAGCAGCTTCAATCTCAGCGAAGGAAAACCATCCATCGCCCTGATCCTCACCAACGGAGAAGGGAAGTACCGTCTGACCACTTTCGAGGATGCACTTCCGCATCCCTTCAGCATCGCCAGATTCAAGCCGCAAGCCATCAGCGATTTCTTGAAGGCCCACAAGTCAGCGAATTAATCCTGTGCGGAACTCCGCCCGGGCCAGCAGAGTTGCAATCCGAATCCTTCCACCTCCTAGCGAGATCCTGGTGAAGTCTAAACTAGCAGTACTAGCCCACTAAGAGGCCTCCTATCATCAGCGCTCATCTCCTTTCTTAAAGTTTTCCTCAGCCTTCCTGGAGGAAATTCTTGACTTCGCAAGATGCCGCGGTTAAGAGTCCAACTCAGCGGGCTTCGCTGACGTTCGTCATCTCAGGCTCCACGCCGAAGTTCGCAAAATCTCGAGGGGGAATCCACACAAGGAGGTATTCATGTTTGGACGCAGCACAAAGAAAAGCATTCGACACTGGACTCGGGCAGGAGTCCTCTGGCTTGTCATCCTGGCCTTCATTTTTTCACCGGCTTCCGTTGTAGTGAAGGCAGCAGGTGACGGCGGAGACGGTGACGGAGGGTTCCGTCATGTATTTGTCATCATGATGGAGAACACCGGCTTCGATACTTTGATCGGCAATCCCAACGCCCCCTTCACCAACTATCTGGCAGCTACAGCGGGCCTGGCCAGCAATTACTTCGGCGTTACCCACCCCAGCCAGCCTAACTACATCGCGGCCACTTCCGGTTCAACCAACGGCGTGCCCAACGACAACGACATCACTATAGACGTCCCCAACATCGTCGATCAGCTTGAGTCTCACCACAAAACTTGGAAAGCCTACATGCAGTCTTTCTCTCTGTGTAATGGCAACTTCCTCGCGCACGCATGTGGGAACCAACTGTACGAGCGCAAGCACAATCCCTTCGTCTCCTATCAGGACGTCCAGTCAAGCCCGGCTCGCTTGGACAACATTGTTGATTTCACTCAATTCGCAACCGATCTGGCCAACGACACGGTGTCCGATTATTCCTGGATCAGCCCTGACCAGTGCAACGACATGCACGGGCGGGGCGGCGGTGGTCCGACTGATCCTTGCGACTTCTCTCAGATTCAGCCACTGATTGCAGCGGGCGACCTGTTTCTATCTAAAGCAGTCACCGCCATCGTGAACTCAAAAGCCTGGCGCGGAAATTCCGTCATCTTCATCACCTGGGATGAAAGCGACTTTACCAACTCGGGGCCTTTCGGTTTTGGCGATACCAGTGGCTGCTGCGACGCCAATCCGGGCGGCGGACACGTCGTCACCCTGGTTTATTCTCACAACGTTCATCACCCCCGCACCTCCGATGATGCGGCCAATCATTACTCGATGCTCGCTACCATTCAGGACGCTTGGAATCTTGGCTGTCTCGGTTTCACCTGCGACAGGAAAAATGTGCGCCCAATGAATGACCTGATCAAAGGCGAAGATTAACCGCCCTATGCAGCAAGTCTGCGCGGCACAGGCTCCGTAAGAACGGTTCCGTTCTACCGCTCCCCCGATCGCGGCAGGCATCTCTTGTCCGCAACCGGGGGAGTTCCGCGTTCACAATCGGAATCGTTCGTTTGACGCTTCAAGTCGCATGGTGCTATAAAAGTTGTAAGAAGTTTCCGCATTCGGTGGGGCCGTAGCGCAGTTGGGAGCGCGCCTCGATGGCATCGAGGAGGTCGCGGGTTCGAACCCCGCCGGCTCCACCAGAATTTTAGTTATCCTCGGTTTTCAAGTTCACCAATTCAGCCTTTTTATTTGTATATCGTCGTCCGCAGCAACTTATAGAGAAATAGTGGCTTACGCTGGGTTTGAGCCATCATTTCGCTAGTACCTTAGTCATATTTGCCTTCTCTGAATTTCTGCTATCCTTGCAACATAGCGCGGCGAATTGGTGTCTAATTTAGCAGGGATAGACCCCAAAGGAGACGCGCCTTAGGGAATGTCCGACCTGGTACAATCATTGCCGTGGGGCCGTGACGAAGCCGATCTGGTCACCGAGCTGCAAGCCGGATCCGATGCGGCATTCGACTGGCTCGTCACTTACTATCACGCGGGTGTGTTCAACCTCGTGTACGGCATTCTGGCGCACCCTGCCGACGCGGCCGACGTCACCCAGGAAGTTTTTCTGCGTGCCTTTCGCGGCATTCGCGGTTTCCGCCGCGGCAGTTCGCTGAAGACTTGGCTGTATCGCATCTCCGTGCGCCAGGCGCTCAACCATCGCCGTTGGTTCTGGCGGCATCACCGCCAGCAGATTTCCATCGACGCCGAAGTGGAAGGGAAAAATCCGGCAAATGAATTGCAGGACCAGGAAGCCACGCCTCTCGAACAATTCGAAGCGCACGAGACGCAGGCCACCGTCCGCCGGGGTTTGGCGCAGGTGCCGCCACTCTTCCGTAGCGCGGTAATCCTGCGGGATCTCGAGGGGCTTTCCTACGAAGAGGTAGCCGAAGTGCTTGAAGTTTCCGTTGGTACAGTGAAGTCGCGCATCTTACGCGGGCGACGCCTCCTGAAAGAGGCTCTCGATCCGCTCTTGCATGTCTCGACGGTACAAACGCCCTCAAGAGTTCCTACGCAGAACGAACACCACCTGCCACGCCTTCGCGCGGCCACTCGCCGCGCTTCTGCCGCACCCGTCCCGGCTCGCCCCACAATCTTCGAAGCAGCAAGGACACAAGGAGGTGGCCGATGAATTGCCGCCACGCGGAACGCCGCCTTCCCGGATATCTCGATGGCGCCATCAGCGCGCGTGATGATACTCGCCTGCGTAAGCATCTCACTTCTTGCGACAATTGCCGCGAGCAACTCGAAAGCTACCACCGGCTGTCTGCACATCTCGCGCAATTGGAGGCGATCGTGCCTCCGCTGGATCTAGCCTGGCGAATTCGCGCTCAGGCTTCGCAAGCCCAGCCTCCATGGGCTGTCGTGCGCCGCCTGTGGACGCGCGCTACGCTGGTGTTTGAAGACATCCTTGAGCCACTGGCCGTCCCGGCCACAGGCGGCATCCTGACGGCTCTCGTTGTCTTCGTGCTCCTGGTACAAAATATTGTTGTCGGCATGCCGCTGGGCGGAATTGTCCCCAATGATCTGCCCATCAATACAATTCAACCCGCGCGTCTTGAGAGTCTCGCTCCGTTCCCTGTTTCTGGCGCACTCACGCGCGAGGGCCGTCCGGATCCCGGAGTGCTGCTTGTGGAAGCCACACTCAATTCACAGGGGCAGGTTGTCTATTTCAAGGTTCTCTCCGGGCCCAGCAGCCCGGATGTTGAGCGTCAGTTGGACCAGGTCTTCCTTTTCTCCCGTTTCCGCCCGCAATTCAGCTTCGGCCGGCCAACGGATGGGGGTCGCGTGATGCTTACCTTCAGCGAGGTGCGCGTCCGCGGGTAGCTGTTCCGCCGTAAATTCTTTATCCTGCAGGTGAGTTTCCTGTGTTGCCTTGACTCCGCCGAAGTCGCCCATTAGAGTCTGTGCGCACGCGTGGACAGCCTCAGAGAGCCCGCTTGTTGCTCGGGCCGAATCGTAGCGAATTCAGGAGTTTGCTCATCCGAAAGTTTTTGAAGACGTTTCCCTTTATCTCGTTCATCGCCCCTCTGTTTCTGCCGCTACCCGCGACACTGGTCCACGCGCAAGATAAGCCGGCCGCGCGGATCAATTCCACCGGCATCAGCGTCGAACCCAACGCCCAGTTGTTCGCCACCATGTGCGCGCTCGATGCCGCCGGCTTCGCCGCGGACGAAAGCACGCTTGCTGAAACGCCTTCCCGCCTATCGCTGCGAGCGGACTTGCTCAAGATGCAAGGCCCGGCAACGGAAGCTCTCCGCCAGTTCTATCGCGATCACGTGCTGGGCGATCCCGGTGAAACTCTTTCACGGTACGTCGCTTTCGCTCTCCTCGCCGGCCCGCCGCCTGACTTCCGCTTTCAGGTGAAACGCGAGGTGTTGCCCCCTGACGTTCTTGCCATCGAAGAGTTCCAGCAGCTTCTCGTCAATTTTTATCGTGAAGCGCAGCTCGAAAAGCGCTGGGCCACCATCGAACCCGAATACGCTCGCGCCGCCGCCCGCTACCAATCGCCGGTGCGGCGTATCGTTACCGTCACAAACGCATATTTGCGCGAGGTCCTCAAGCCCGCCTACGCGCGCACATTCACGGTGTACGTCGAGCCGCTCGTCGGCAACCGCACGATTTTCCGCAACAATGGCGATTACTATGGCATCGTCGTTGGCGCAGGCGCGCAAGTGCCGGTTGATGAAATTCAGCACGCCTATTTGCATTTTATGCTCGACCCGCTGCCTCTCCGTCACCGCAAGCAAATCGAGTCCAAGAGTGCGCTCCTGAACATCGCCGCCCGCGCCCCGCGCCTGCCTGTGCAATATCAAACGGATTTTTTCGCGCTTACAGACGAATGCCTGATCAAAGCCGTCGAACTCCGCTTGCGCCGTCTCTCCCCGCCTCAACTCGAAGCCGCGCTGGCCGATGCCGATCAATCTGGATTTGTTCTGGTGCGCCCGCTGGTCGGCCAATTGCAGAAATTTGAAAAAGCGGAGCCTGCGATGTCGTATTATTTCCCCGACCTGATCGCCGGCATTGATGTCGCCGTCGAGCAGAAGCGTTTGAAGAAAATCAGTTATGCTGCTGCCACACCGGGCGCGGATCCGAAGCAGGATTCTGCGGCATCGAAGGCCCCGGGTTCTGAGTTGAACAGCTTGCTCGCGGAAGGGAATCGCCAAATCGCCGCCCAGGATGCGCCCGCGGCCGAGGCTACTTTTGAAAAGATTCTGGCCAAGTACCCGGACGATTCGCGCGCGATCTATGGCCTGGCCATCGCTTCCGTGCTCAACGGCAAGGCCGGCCGCGCGCGCGAGCTTTTCGAAAGTTTGGTCGCCGACCCTGCTGCGGCATCGTCCGCCGCAAAGAAACTGGGAGGCACGGCAGACCCGTCTATCCTGGCCTGGTCGCACGTGTATCTTGGCCGAATTGACGATCTCGAAGGCGAGCGCGACCTCGCTGTGACCGAATATCGCGCAGCGCTGGCAGTCGGGGGCGCGCCCGAAGCTGCGTACTTTGCGGCAAGACGTGGCGTGGAAGAAAAGTACAATGCGCCCGCGCATGAAAATGGTGACCAGGGCAGTAGCAAGCCGAACGGACCGCAATAACCCTGAGACCGCTCTCACACGCGTGCTCGGGGATAACCTAATAAGGAAGGTGAGGCAGATGATCGTTACATCACTCCGCAATCGAATCCGGATCCTTGGAATACTGCTCGTCGGCAGCCTGGCCCTCACGCCCGGCCTGTTCGCCCAGCAAGCACAAAAGCCGAAAGCGGACGCTGCGGCAAAACCGCCCGCTTCTGATACTTCCTCCGTCGACCCAGAAGAACAGAAGGCCTACAAAACCTTTTATGA
>Ga0210384_10005052_pt1 | contig 14516 bp, 9 predicted proteins | sample IncBWH2MmetaG_FD_160574 | JGI IMG/M metagenome (GOLD analysis project Ga0210384, IMG submission 160574) | Forest soil microbial communities from Barre Woods Harvard Forest LTER site, Petersham, Massachusetts, United States - Inc-BW-H-2-M | ecosystem: Environmental > Terrestrial > Soil >...
GCGGCCGCCAAGCGGGAACGAAGTTTCCCTGAAACAGATTCGAGCAGAAGCGGTCACAAAATTTTATGAGACGCACTATTCACCCGGGAATACGATTCTAGCGATCGCCGGTGACTTCAATACGCCAGAAATGAAGGCAAAGCTCGAGGAAGTGTTCGGGGCCTGGCCCTCACAGGCGGTGAAGAGCGTCATCGTGCCAGGGGCGCCGCCTTCGAAAGGGAAGCGGTTGCTGCTGGTGGACAAGCCGGATGCCTCCCAGACGTATTTTGCGATCGGCAATACGGGCGTGGCGGCGAACGATCCGGACCGCGTCGCGATACGCGTGGTGAACACAATCTTTGGCGGAAGGTTTACCTCGGCGCTGAACGAAGCGCTGCGCGTGGAGTCCGGATATACCTACGGAGCGCAGTCGTTTTTCGATCAGCGCAAAGTGCCCGGGCCGTTTGTGATTTTCAGCTTTACCAAGAACGAGACGACCACGCCGGCGATCGACCTTGCGCTGCAAGTTCTGGCAAAACTTCACAAAGAAGGCGTAACGCAGGAGCAGCTGAAGTCCGCGAAAAGCTACATTAAGGGACAATTCCCGCCAAACATCGAAACCTCGCGTCAACTTGCGCGAACGATCGCGGTGCACGAGTTTTACGGACTTGGGGACGACGAAGTAGATCAACTAGAAGCGCGGCTGGACGGAGTGACGCCGGAGATGGCGCGGCAGGTAATCCAGAAGCATTTTCCGGCTGAGAATCTGGTCTTTGTCTTGATCGGGAAAGCGTCGGCAATCGGGCCGGCAGTGCAAAAATACGCGACCAATCAGGACACCCGACTCATCAGCGATCCGGGCTTCTGGCCCGCGCCGGTGGCAACCGGGAACTGATGCAGTAATTTTTCTGGGTTGCTTGTTAACTTTACTGACGTGAAGCAGATGAAAACGTTGATCTGGCTTTGACGGAGGAACGATGCGCGCTCGGTTGTTGCTGATGATGACGATGTTGTTCGGATTTGCAGGTTTCGCTGCGGCCGCGGAAGATTCGCCGCTACTGGTGCACTCTCCGACTCTAAGCCGGACGCAGATTGTCTTTGTGTACGGAGGATATTTGTGGAGTGTGCCTCGTGGCGGAGGCGAAGCTCGGCAGCTCACAACGGGCGGGCACGAAGGGCTTCCTGCGTTTTCCCCCGATGGGAACTGGATTGCGTTCACCGGGCAGTATGACGGCAACATTGACGCCTATGTGATGCCGGCCGAGGGAGGCGAGCCGCGGCGCCTGACATGGCACCCGGCGCCGGACGTGGTGGTGGGATGGACGCCGGATAGCAAGAAAGTGTTGTTTTATTCTCCCCGCGGGTCGTACGCGGATTTTGATCGTCTTTATACCGTTCCGGTGGAAGGCGGTTGGCCGGAAGTGTTGCCGATGTGGCGGGCCGAGGATGCGTGGTTTTCGCCGGATGCCAAGCGGATTGCGTACGTGCCGAACCTGAAATGGCAAACCTCGTGGAAGCGTTATCGGGGTGGCCAGACCACGCCGATCTACATCGTGCAATTGAGTGATTTGAAGCTGGAGAAGGTGCCGCGAGAGAATTCGAACGATGCACACCCGGTATGGTTTGGAGACACGGTGTATTTTCTTTCAGACCGCAAGGGCGCGGTGACCTTGTTTGCCTATGATACCAAGACGAAGGCGGTGAAGCAGGTACTCGAGAACAAGGAACTCGACTTGAAATCTCTTTCCGCGGGTCCCGACGCGCTGGTGTACGAGCAGTTCGGCGCGATCTATTTGTTTGAGCCGGGTACCGGAAGGGCCGCGAAGGTCGGAATTCACGTTTCCGGCGACTTGCCGACAACGCGTACGCACTACGAAAAAGTGGCAGATAAGATTCTGAATGCAGGGATTTCGCCCAACGGGGCTCGCGCGGTATTCGAGGCGCGCGGCGAAATACTGAGCGTGCCAGCCGAAAAAGGCGACGTGCGAAATCTTACGCGTACGACAAGCGTGGCAGAACGCGATCCGGCATGGTCACCGGACGGAAAATGGATCGCCTATTACTCCGATGAGTCAGGCGAGTACGCGCTGCATCTGGTCGATCAGTCTGGCTTTGGCCCGGTGAAGAAGATAGGGCTGGGGCAGCCCCCTTCGTTTTTTTATGGACCGACGTGGTCCCCCGACAGCAAGAAGATCGCCTACACGGACAAGCGCTTGAACTTCTGGTACGTGGATGTGGAGAAAGGGTCACCGGTAAAGGTCGATTCGGACCGCTTCGAGGATCCCAGCGTGACGCTCGCTGTAAATTGGTCGCCGGACAGCAAGTGGCTGACGTATTCGAAATTTTTGGACAGTCACCTGCGCTCAGTTTTCGTGTACTCGCTCGAAACAGGGAAAGTTTCGCAGGTTACCGAAGGGTTGGGGGACGCGAGGTATCCGCTTTTTGACCGGAGCGGAAAAGAATTATTTTTTGCGGCAAGCACCGATTTGGGACTGTCGTCTGGATGGCTCGATCTTTCCAGCTACCAGCACCCGGTTTTGCGCAGTGTCTACGCGGTGGTGCTGAAGAAAGGTGACAAATCGCCGGTTGAGCCGGAAAGCGATGAAGAGAAGGTCGGCGACAAGAAGGAGGATGAGAAGAAAGATAACGCCGACAAGAGTGAAAAGAGCAAAGACAGCGACCAGGGAAAGAAATCCGAGAACAAGGATGGCGACAAGGAAAAGAAAGAAGAGCCGGCCAAAACGACGGTCGATCTCGAGGGAATCGGGCAGCGGATCGTGGCCCTTCCGATCAAGCCGTCGAATTACATCGGCCTGGACGCGGGCAAAGCGGGGACGCTATTCCTGAGTGAGGTGCCGGATGTTCCGCGGTTTGACCCGGTTACTCCGGCGACGGTGACAAAATTCGATTTGACGACGCGAAAGACCGAGCCATTCTTGAGCGGCATCAACGGATTCGCGGTGTCGGCTACCGGCGAGAAAGTGCTGTACAAGCAAGGTACGGCGTGGTTCATCGCGGCAACGGCCGCCGCGCCAAAGCCTGGCGAAGGCGGACTCAAGCTGGACGCCATGGAAGTCTTGGTCGATCCGCGCGTCGAATGGAACCAGATGTACCACGAAGTGTGGCGCATCGAGCGGGACTTTTTGTACGACCCCCGCCATCACGGACTGGACTTGACGGCGGCAGAGAAAAAATATGCCTCTTATCTGACGGGACTGGGCGGCCGAGCGGACCTCAACTATTTATTCGACGAGATGCTGGGCGAAATTACCATCGGGCACATGTTTATTCGCGGTGGAGACGTTCCCGAACCGCCCAAAGTAAAAGGCGGCTTGCTTGGCGCAGACTACAAGATTGAAAACATGCGATATCGGTTTGCGCGGGTCTTCAACGGTGAGAACTGGAACCCCGACCTGCGAGCGCCACTCACGCAACCAGGCGTAGACGTGAAGGCAGGTGACTACCTGCTGGAAGTAAATGGCGTTGACGTGCGGCCTCCAGCCGACGTGAACAAGTTTCTGGAGAACACAGCCGATCAGCAGATTCGTATTAAGGTTGCTTCCAACGCTGACGGCAAAGATGCGCGAGAAGTTACCGTCGTGCCGGTGGCGGATGAAGCGGGTTTGCGCACGCGTGCATGGGAGGAGGACAACCGGCGAAAAGTGGACGAATTGAGCGGTGGAAAGATCGCTTACGTGCACGTGCCGGACACGAACGTAGGCGGATATTTGAATTTCAACCGGTTTTATTTTGGGCAGGTCGGTAAACAGGCGGCGATTATTGACGAACGCTACAACCACGGCGGCCAGATAGCCGATTCCATCATCGACGAACTCGAGCGGCCGTTGCGCAATTGCGCGGTGACTCGCGACGGCGAAAAGTTCTGCTCGCCATTGGCCCAGATCTACGGCCCGAAGACCATGATCATCAACGAAATGTCGGGCTCAGGAGGGGACGCGCTGCCGTGGATGTTCAAGCAAGACAAGGTTGGTCCGCTGGTGGGTACGCGCACCTGGGGCGGGCTGGTGGGCATCTGGAATTATCCCGCGTTGATGGATGGCGGCGGCGTAACGGCGCCGCGCGGCGCAATCTACGGTTTGCATGGCGAGTGGGAAGTGGAGAATCGCGGCATCGCTCCGGATATGGAAGTGGAGAACGATCCTGCATCGGTGGCTGCTGGGCACGATGCGCAGCTTGAAAAAGCCGTGCAAGTGACGCTGGACGCGCTAAAGAAAAATCCGGTAGTGATCCCGGATCATCCGCCCTATCCGAACTACCATAACAACTAAAGCAGCCTATTTCGGCTTGCTGGCCAGGGACTTCGAAAACAGCCAGGGGTAGAGCTTCGGCTCATCGTAGGCTTTATCCCAGGAAACGTGTTTGACACCTGGGTATTCGGTGTAGTGAACCTCCGCGCCGACCGCTTTCATGGCTTCGACCATGTGTTGCGACTCCGTGACGGGAACGATATTGTCATCCGCACCGTGAAATATCCAGACGGGCATCTTGCCAACCTGCGCGGCGGCATCGGCGTAGGCTTTCGGGCCATCGGGCGGAGAAAACTTCACCAATTCGGGATGCGCCTTCAGCGTTGCCTCCGGCGGGTGGATGCCACCGCAAATCACGACCATGGCGGCAAACTTGTCCGGATATTTCTCGGCAAGGTGCCAGCTTCCGTAACCGCCCATAGAAATCCCGGTGAGATACGTTCGCTGGGGGTCACCGTGAAACTCCCTGGACACCGCTTGCAGCGTGGCCATGGCGAGATCGTCCATCGGCGGCTGCGTCCACCAGGTATTCTTGCGGCACTGCGGCATTACCACGATGGCCCGAAAGTGGCCTCGATCGCTGCGAATCGCTGTGCCAATACCCACATCGGTCTGATCCATACCATCTTCGCCGCGCTCCCCCGAGCCGTGCAGGAACAGGATAACCGGCCATTTTTCGTGTGGCGTCCAATCCTCGGGCACGAACACCTGGTATTTGTAGGTTGTTCCTTGCAGCGTAATTGTGCGATCGAGGAAGCCGGTGTCGTGCTGTTTCCCGAAAGTAGAAGTAACCATAGCTGTATACAAGACGAACATCGCGATCAGTCGTCCAAACAGAGTCGGCACGGATTCCCCCAAACCATAAACTTTAGCATGAGTTCTGGGCATTCCAATTTGACGCGCCCTGTTTGTGCAAGCAGCCCGCGTGATTGTGTTAATTTGGTCGGGAAAGAAAATTATGCCGGAACTTCCTGAAGTCGAGACCGTCGTCCGAGGATTGCGCCAGTCGATCCCTGGGCGGACGATTTTGTCCGTGCGCCTGGGAAAAACCGACTTCATCGACGATCCCGTGGCGCTGGAGGAGAACCTCCCTGGGCGTCGGATTGAGACAATCGAGCGGTTTGGAAAATTCATGTTATTGCGCTTGTCTGGTGTGGACAGCGCCAAACGGATCCCCGATAAGGGAGACGCGGAGCCTGCGTCGCTTCTCGTTCATCTGGGTATGACCGGACAACTGGCGCCAAGCCCCTCGGGGCAACCCTGTGGCAAACACACCCATGTATGTTTGACGCTGGATGATGGGCGAGAGCTGCGTTACACGGATCCACGGCGGTTCGGACGAATGGCGTACTTGACCGAGACGCCGCTCGCGCAGGAGCTAACGGCGTTTGGCGTAGATCCGCTGGAAGTAAACGCGGCGGAGTTCGCGACCCGCATTCGCACACGCACCGCTCGGATCAAGGCGTTGCTGCTGGATCAGAGTGTGCTCCGCGGCGTTGGCAACATTTACGCGGACGAGAGCTTGTGGCGCGCGAAGATCCACCCAGCGCGGCTTGGTATCCGGTTGACCGAGAAAGAAGCGGAAACATTGGGCAAGGTGCTGCAGGACATTTTGAGAAAAGCGATCGTGATGCGAGGATCGTCCATTTCCGATTTTCTTGACGCGGATGGCCAGCCGGGAGAATATCAGCGGCGCCATCGAGCCTATGGGCGAGAAGGGGAAAGTTGCTATCGGTGCCGCACGCCGATTCGGCGTATCATCGTCGCCGGCCGAAGCAGCTATTTTTGTCCGAAGTGCCAACCGGCACCTCGTCGAGTGAAGCGCCGGACGTAGCGGGGAAACATCGCGAAACACGTGATCGATTGCGCGCGTCTAAGGTAACTATGAGGATCAAACGAGGAACGAGTGGATCGTCGCGATGAGCGCGAAGCAGCGGCCGATTTCGTAAGACTTCAATTTGTAAAGATAGGGGAGAACGGATGAATTCACGTCGAGTCGGTGTGTTCGTGCTCGGTTGCGTGGCTGGATTGATTGGTGTTCGCGCGGGTTTGGCCGGGCCTTCGCCCGATCAAAAGAGTCCATTCGCGGCAGCCGACGCCCAAATCATCCGCGAGATCCACGATAGCAGCGAGGCCATGGCGAACCTCGAATATCTCTCCGACAGCATCGGAGCGCGGATGACCGGGTCTCCGCAGCTCAAGCAAGCGAATGACTGGACAAAAGAAAAGTTTGCGCAATACGGGCTCACTAACGTTCACCTGGAGCCGTGGACGATTGCGCGCGCGTGGACGAGGGGAACGGCTCGCGCGCGAATCATTGCCCCCGCTGAGCATCCTCTTACCATTGCGGCGGCGGCTTGGTCGCCGGGCACACCGGGATCGGTGCAAGGACGAGTGGTTTACTTCGACGCGAAGAAGAAAGAGGAATTTGGCGGGTTTCACGGCAAGCTGAAGGGCGCTGTGGTCATCTACCAGGAGCCGGAGAGCCTGTCGCCACAGAAACCTCCCGACCCCAACCGCGCCGCAACTCGCCCCATGCAGGAGCCGCCCCCGCGAATGGGCGAGCCGCCAATTCCCGACCCTTACGATGCATTTTTGCAAACGGCGAAAGAGCGGACGCAATTCTTAAAGGAAGAGGGGGTCGCGGTCGTACTGCGCGACGCGAATAAACCGCACGGCCTGCTGAACATGACCGACGTGAGCCTGGAGAGATTCGCTCCGGGCGTGATTCCGACGGCATTTATCACTGGGGAAGGCTACCGGATGATTTTTCGGTTGCTAAAGCACGGACCTGTGCAAGTCGAGATCGAAATGACGAACACCATGGGCGACAAGCCGGTGCAGGTCTATAACACCGTCGCGGACATCCGTGGATCGGAGAAGCCCGACGAGATGGTGATTCTCGGCGCACATCTGGATTCGTGGGACCTGGGTACGGGCTCGACCGACAACGGGACGGGATCGATGGCCGTGCTGGAGGCGGCGCGCGCATTGACAAAATTGAATTTGAAGCCCAAACGAACGATTCGATTCGCGTTGTTCAGCGGCGAAGAGGAGGGGCTCTACGGCTCCCAGGAATACGTCAAAGCTCACCAGAACGAGCTGGAGAAAATTTCGGGCGTTCTTGTGCACGACACAGGAACTGGACGCGTACTGACTTTGGGACTGCACGACAACTATCAAGACCGTGACCTGGTGGACCAGGTGCTTTCGCCGTTGCGGGAGTTGAAACTCCTTGAGCCCAGCATGGCGCGGTCGTACGGAACCGACCACCTCTCCTTTGATGAAGTAGGTATCCCGGGATTTTTCTGCATACAGGACCCCGCCGAATACCGCCTGACGCACCACAGTCAATCCGACACGTTCGACAAAGTCTGGAAAGACGAGTTGAATCAAGGCGCGCAAGTGCTGGCGGCTTGGGCTTACAACACGGCGCAACTTCCCGGTATGCTTCCGCGTCGGCCATTGCCCTACAATCCCGCGCCGAACGCGAAGAAAGCAAACACGCCGAAGACCGATCCCATCGAGGAAATGGATACGAAAATCATCGCGCAGGTGAAAAACGACGAGACAAACTTGAAAGCTGACCTGACCTACCTTGCGGACCGCGTCGGGCCGCGATTGACCGGCTCACCCCAACTCGACCGCGCCAGCCATTGGACCGCGGAGCAATTTAAGTCGGCGGGGTTGGCAAACGTTCATCTGGAGACGTGGAACATCGCAAATAGCTGGACGCGGGGACCCGCGTCCGGAAAAATCCTAGCTCCCGCAGAACAATCGCTGACGCTGGCATCGGGAGGGTGGTCGTCGAGCACCGAGGGCGCCGTTCGCGGTCCGGTGGTTGGCGTGGCGTACCAGACGGTGGAAGACTTGGAAAAATACCGCGGGAAATTGAAGGGAGCGATCGTACTGCTGGGACATCCGAGGGAAATGGAGCTTCCGCGGAACCCGCTCGTCACACCGTGGAATGAGGAAACCGTCCCGGTGGCGCATCCGAAAGGCGATACCCCGTATATTTCGGGAGACTACCGCAAGCTGCGTACCGCGCTCATGAAAATGATCGAGGAAGACAAGCCGCTGGCGGTGCTCATCGGCTCGGAGAAAGACTACGGATTGATGAACATGAGCACGATGTCGCGTGACTATCAACCAACGGCGGCTCCCGTCGCATATGTGGAACGCGAGAACTATCTGCAACTGTGGCGATTCGTGGAACAAGGGCCAGTGCAAGTGGAGGTGAATATCAGCGGCAAGTTCAGCGGGGCATCCGTGGATGTGTACAACACGGTCGCCGAGATTCGCGGAACCGAAAAATCCGACGAAGTCGTCATTATCGGCGCGCACCTGGATTCCTGGGACCTCGCAACAGGCGCGACCGACAACGGCACCGGCTCGATGGCGGTACTTGAGGCGGCTCGCGCGTTGCAGAAACTAGGCGTCAAACCCAAGCGTACCATCCGGTTTGTGTTGTTTACCGGGGAAGAGCAGGGGTTGAATGGATCGAAGGCTTACGTTAAGGCGCACACGGACGAGTTGGGAAAAATCTCAGCTGTGCTGGTACATGATAGCGGAACCGGAAAGGTGTTGACCGTCGGACTCATGGCCAACTATGGCGCTCGCGAAACCATCGACCACGCTCTCTATCCGCTCGCCAAAGCCCCGGGCATCGAACTAGCCGAGCCCAGTTTGCGAATCGAGGGCGGTACGGATCACATTCCGTTTGATGAGGCAGGCGTGCCCGGATTTTGGTGTGTTCAGGACAACGCGGACTACGACAAGACGCACCATTCCCAGGCCGACACGCTGGATCGCGTGCGATGGGACGAACTGAGCGAGGGCGCGCAAGTGCTGGCAGTGTTCGCGTATAACGTAGCGCAGCTTCCGGAGATGCTACCGCGAAAGCCGGCGAAGGCTGCGCAGCCGTTGCAGTAGGTTTGGATTACTGAACTTGATGCTTGCTGGCAGATCGTTGTCCGGAGTCCAATCCCGATGAGGGCGGTGGTGCAAAGAGTGAGCCGCGCGCAGGTAAGTGTCGAGGGCCGCGTCACGGGTCAGATCGAGGGCGGCTTGATGATTCTCGTCGGTGTGGGGCGTGACGATACCTCCACAGTTGCAGCGGCAATGGCCGAAAAAGTCGCCAACCTGCGAATCTTCGAGGATGAGCAGGGGAAAATGAACAAATCTCTGCTGGATGTAAAGGGTGGAGCGCTGGTAGTGTCGCAATTCACCTTGTATGGTGACGCGCGCGGGCAGCGGCGTCCGAGCTTTTTGGCGGCAGCGCCGCCCGACAAAGCGGTCGCACTTTATGAAGAATTCAGTGCGTCGCTGCGCAAGCTAGGCATCACGGTAGCTACCGGTGTGTTTCAGACAACGATGTCCGTGGCGCTCGTGAACGAAGGGCCCGTCACGATTCTCCTCGATTCCGACAAAACCTTCTAGCGGCCACGTTGGCGGCCCTGACGCAGGTGGCGCCGGCCTGGATATGAGCAGGGGGCTCCGAGGGGTGCGGAGGCAAACGTCATTGATGCGTGGTAGAAGCAAGGTGTCGGAACCAAAGATTCGGCGTGCGAGAAGCAATGACGCCGCTCGTCTCGCGGCGCTTTGCACGGAATTGGGATACGCCGCAACGGCCAGCGAGATGAAAAGTCGGCTGAGCCAGTTAAGACCGGCGACCGATCACGCGGTGTTTGTGGCGGAGGCATTTGAGAGCGAAGTGATCGGCTGGCTGCATATCAGCGTTTCCCGCCTGCTGGAAGTGCCTCAGCGCGCTGAAGTCAACGGCTTGATCGTCGATGAAGGGCAGAGAAGCAAAGGAGCCGGGGCGCGTTTGCTCGAGGCCGCCGAGGATTGGGCGCGCAAGAAGAAGTGCGTCAGCGTCTCCGTGCGTTCCAACGTGATTCGCGAGCGCGCCCACGCTTTCTACGAACGCCACGGCTACCAACACTACAAGACACAAAAGGCATTTCGAAAGCCGCTTTGACTCAACCTTACGAATAAAACTACCTTTCGTTCGATTTGCTTTCGACCTTGATCTCGAATATTTCGGCCCAGTCCTTGCCAGTAACAAACAGTCTGCCGCGCTTTGCGTCGTAAGCAATTCCATTCAGAACATCTTCGGGTTCGTGTTTTTCTTTATCTATGACCGGTGTAAGGTCAATCCAGGAGACCACCTGGCCGGAGTGCGGATCGATGCGCGCGATTCGTGGCGAGTGCCAGACGTTCGCGTAGATCTCACCGTTGATGTATTCGAGTTCGTTTAAGTTCGTGATCGCTTCGTTTCCCGCGTACACTTCGACGGTCTTTGTGACCTTGAATGAGGTCGGGTCGATGAATTGAAGTTTATTTGTCCCGTCGCTCAATATCAGCGAATCGGCGTCGTGTGTCAGGCCCCAACCCTCTGTTTCGTAGTGGAATTCTCCGATCTGCCGCAAGCTCCTCAGATCGTAGATGAAACCCACCTTCGACAGCCAAGTCAGCTGGTAGATCTTGCCGCCAAATATAGTCAAGCCCTCGCCAAAGTATTGTGGCGGTAAGTTGACAAGTTTGACCGTCGCCCCGGTTTCCAGCAGGGCTTGGCGCAACGTGGATTGGCCGCTACGCCCGGTGCTTTCGTAGAGATATCCATCGAAATATTCCAAGCCTTGTGTGAAGGCGTGCGGGTCGTGAGGGAAAGACTTGACCACTGTCGCGCGGAGAACAGGCACGGTTTGCGACTGCGCGCGATGCGCCGCCAACCAACCAGGGGGCCTGGAGTCTCCGCCTCGAGTCGGGGCGCAGGCGAGCGGACAGAAGCCGATGACCATCGCCAAAGCCAGGCGGCTACGGGCGAGGTTCCAATTCATCCTTTCTCGATTCATCGGTTCAGCACCCGTTCAAGCCAGCGTCTCTGCAACATAGCAGGGATTATCACTTGGAACGCACCGGACAGCGAAGTGGTCAAGTGTATCGCAGTACGATATACTTTAGACGTGTCTGCCGAAATCACCACGGAAGAATATCGCGCGCTCGCCGAGCTTCGCTTCCGCATCCGTCAGTTTCTGGGAGAGGGCGACGCAACTGCGCGTGCTGCGGGACTTGAGCCCCAGCAATATCTGTTGTTGTTAATAATACGCGGTCTTCCAGAAGGCAAAGAGGCCACCATCCGTACGTTGGCGGAGCGTCTCGCGCTGAAGCACCACAGCGTCGTGGAATTAATCGACCGGCTTGAGGCGCACGGATATGTACGACGGACTCGCGGCCGTGACGATCGGCGCAGGGTGCTGGTCTCGCTGCTGCCGCGAGGCGAGCGAATGCTGGAAGACGTGGCACGTCAGCGCATCAAGGAGTTGCGGTCCTCCGGCCACCAATTGGTGCAGGCCATCGATCAGCTACTAGATCGGCCGGAAAAACCGCACGGTAACAACCGCGCCCAGGAGCTCGCAATGAGTCGAGGAGGAGAGAAACGTGGCCACCACTCCCGATAAAACTGAGAACCGAGGCCAAGCGGATGGTCGCGGTGCGCCATGGAAAGCGCTGGGCGACTTCACTACCACGGTCCGCGTGCTGCCGATCTCCGGGCTAGCTCTTGCGATTGGGTGCCGGCCGCCTTTGTGGCACTCGCGCTGCTGCGTTTGATCGGCGACGCATGTCCTTCTTGGTGTTTTGCTCGTGAAGTGGTTCATCTGGGCCGTTTCGCTTGGCTCGGGCGCTTGCGGAGGAGTTCTGGCAGCGTTGCTCATGATGGGCGGGGCGCTTGGCGGACTTGAGATGCCCGTTGTCGAACGCGAGACTCGAAAGTTCCTGGGTCTGGTTTGCCTCAACGACCTGCCCAAGGCACGTGCGCGGCACCTGGACGAAGAACGCCGGCGGGAACCTGCGCTGAAGTTGAGATTTCTCTTGCCGGGCGGCCGAAGGGCTGAAGAAACGGAAACTCCAGCTGCGCACTAAGACCTCGAACATGTTGGAAACCACAGCACAACTCGATGCGGTTCCCGTCAAGAGGTGGAACGTTCCCGCCCGCCAGTGGGTCGGTTTCCTGAAACGCCGCGAGGAGCAGGTTTTCCTCGTCTTGACCCTGGTGATCGGCGCTCTGGTAGGTCTTACGGTTGTTGCCTTCATCGTGCTGACCGAACACGTCGGCGCCCATATTTACCCGCCCGGCGGCGCAGCCTGGCACAGAGTCCTTGCACCGGTGGTGGGTTCCTTGACTATGGGCTACCTGCTGTTCAAGTATTTTCCGGACGCGCGGGGTAGCGGCGTGCCCCAGACAAAGGCTGCCTTGTATGCCCGGGGTGGCCGCATTTCGCTCGGCACTGTCTTTGGGAAGTTCTTCTGCACTTCTGCCACTCTAGCCAGTGGGATTCCTCTTGGGCGTGAAGGCCCATCCGTCCAGGTCGGCGCGGGCCTCTCCTCGGTGTTGGGTCGGTCTCTCGGACTCAGCCCGGAAAAGGTCAAGGCTCTTGTGCCCGTAGGGGCTGCAGCTGCTGTCGCGGCGGCCTTCAATACCCCCCTGGCGGCCGTACTGTTCGCCCTCGAGGAGGTTGTGGGCGACCTCCATGCTCCTGTGCTTGGATCGGTGGTTCTGGCCTCTGCCACGTCCTGGGCCATGCTGCGTTTGCTCCTCGGGAACGATCCGCTCTTCAAGGTTCCGCAGTACCAACTGGTGAGTCCGTGGGAATTCGGTATCTACGCCGTGCTAGGGGTGCTCGGTGGATTGGTCTCCGTGGCCTTCACCAAGTTATTGGTAGGCATGCGCGAGCGGTTTCTTCGTTTCCCTCGAAAAACCATATGGTTCCAGCCTCTGGCTGGCGGTCTGTTGGTGGGCGGCATGGGCTGGTTTGTGCCTCAGATTCTAGGCGTCGGCTATAGCTATGTCGGGGCTGCATTGAACGGCGGCATGGCCGTCAAGCTGATGGTTCTGCTCCTGGTGTTGAAGTTCTTCGCCGTGACCACCTGCTACGCTTCGGGGAATGCCGGGGGCATTTTCGGCCCAGCTTTGTTTTTGGGAGCGATGCTAGGTGGAATCGTCGGGACAGCAGCCCACCATTTGGCGCCGGGTCACGTGGCCGCTCCCGGAGTCTATGCTTTGGTCGGGATGGGCACCGCCTTTGCCGGCATCGTGCGTGCGCCGATGACTTCGGTGGTCATGATTTTCGAGACCACGCGAGACTACGCCATCATCGTCCCGCTGATGATCTCGAACCTGGTCAGCTTCTTCATTTCCTCCAGGCTCCAGGTCGAACCCATCTACGAAGTTCTCGCCCGGCAGGACGGCATCCACCTGCCCGGCGCCGAATCACGTTCTGTGGAAGGCCAACGCCGCGTGATCAGTACGATGCGTCCGGCTACGGAAATTCTCGGCGCCGACATGACCGTGCAAGAGGCGATGGAAATGGTCCGCGCCAGCGCATTCCACTCCTGGCCGGTAACGGACAACCCAGGCGTCGTCGGAATGGTCAGCTTGACCGTGTTGCAGAACGCGTGGGGTGACGGCGGCGCCAGCCGCACGCTCAAAGAATTTGTCGATGCGCATGAATTCCCCCACTTGCATGTCGACCATCCGTTGAGCGTCGCACTCGAGCGGATGGGGGCTACGCATCTAGACGTGCTCCCGGTCGTGAGCCGCGCCGATGTCCACACGCTGGAAGGCGTTGTGACCCTACAGGAAGTCTTGAATTTTTACGGCGTAGGCGGAACCATCGGCTCCTCGTAGCGATGCTCTCGGGGTCTTGTGAAATCTTCCCCTTCATCGTCGCTGGACATATCCATCAACACGATTTCATTCATCTGTATCGACTTCGCGGGACTGCCTGTTCTGCCGGGTCTACTCGAGCGCCCACTTCTGCAACGCCTGCTCAACGCGCACGTTTGGTCGCAAGCGGCATCAGATCGGGAGGTCCCGCCTGAGGTAGTCGAGCGCCGCGTGCAGATTGTCCTGGCGGGCGATAAACTTCCGCAGCACTGGAGCCACCGAAATATTCACGCTCGCCAAGCAGGGCGAAAATCTGAGTGGGTTGACCCTGCAAAAGGCAACGTGGTGCCGCGCGGTCAGGTCCGGCAACTTGAGGAAGTCCCTCGTGGGCCTGATGTCGTTGTTCTTGAGCCGGTCCCGGTGATCTTTGTTTCCGCTTCGGTTCCGTTTTCATGGAGCTGTGTACGATCCGGTCTGTGCCAAATCGTTCTATGGTTGGTCAATTCGACACCGGTCTGCGAGTCCCGCAACGTGGTGCGTAATATTCGGATAAACTTGCAGTCCCTTCGAGCAAGACGGCGCACCGCTGTCGCTGTCCC